>Ga0209918_1000146_pt1 | contig 53565 bp, 45 predicted proteins | sample SalPonD_shore_MG_FD_185712 | JGI IMG/M metagenome (GOLD analysis project Ga0209918, IMG submission 185712) | Salt pond soil microbial communities from South San Francisco under conditions of wetland restoration - Salt Pond MetaG... | ecosystem: Environmental > Aquatic > Marine > Intertidal zone... | reverse complement strand
CGCGACCCCGGCTGTCACGATCGCCCTTGCAGGAGCGCCCTTGGGCGCGACCCCGGCTGCCACGATCGCCCTTGTAGGAGCGCCCTTGGGCGCGACCCCGGCTGTCACGATCACCCTTGTAGGAGCGCCCTTGGGCGCGACCCCGGCTGTCACGATCACCCTTGTAGGAGCGCCCTTGGGCGCGACCCCGGCTGTTACAATGTCCTCATGAAAGTCCTCCTCGCCAACCCCCGCGGCTTCTGCGCCGGCGTGGACCGCGCCATCGAGATCGTGGAACGCGCCCTGGAGACCATCGGCGCGCCCATCTACGTGCGTCACGAGGTGGTTCACAACCGTTTCGTGGTGGACCGCCTGCGCGGCATGGGGGCCGTGTTCGTGGACGAACTGGACGAGGTGCCGGCGGGCGCCACGGTGATCTTCAGCGCCCATGGCGTCTCCCAGGTCGTGCGCCGGGACGCCGAGGCGCGGGGGCTGAAGGTGTTCGACGCCACCTGCCCGCTGGTCACCAAGGTGCACATGGAAGTGGCCGCCCACTGCCGGGCGGGCCGGGACGCGGTGCTCATCGGCCATGCCGGCCACCCGGAGGTGGAAGGCACGCTGGGTCAATGGGACCGGGAGCAGGGCAGCGGCGAGATCCACCTGGTGGAGACCCCCGACGACGTGGCGGCGCTTAAGGTACGTGACCCGGACAACATCGCCTACATCACCCAGACCACGCTCAGCGTGGACGACACCGCGCGCGTGATCGAGGCGTTGCGGGCACGCTTCCCGAACATCACCGGACCCAAGCGGGACGACATCTGCTACGCCACGCAGAACCGCCAGGACGCGGTCAAGGCCCTGGCGGAGCGTTGCGAGGCGGTGCTGGTGGTGGGGTCGGTGAACAGCTCGAATTCCAACCGGCTACGCGAAATCGCCGAGAAATCCGGCACCAACGCCTGGCTCATCGACGGGCCGGAAGACATCCGCCGGGAGTGGCTTTCCGGCGTGGGCACGGTGGGCGTCACTGCTGGTGCATCGGCGCCGGAAGAGCTCGTCAGGTCCGTGATCCAGCGCCTGCGCGAGTGGGGCGCCGATGCCGTGGAGAACCTGGAAGGACGCGCGGAAAACGTCACCTTCAATCTGCCCAAGGAATTGCGCATCCGCGCGGTGTCATAGCCTGCCCCGCGGGGCTTCCCCAAGCGTCCCCTTTCCCAAAGGGGACCGCTCGCCGCAGGCGAGCGAGGGGATTCAAGTGCGAAGGCGCGAACGGAGGTGTTGTAGGAGCGCCCGGCAGGGCGCGATTACCGGATCCCCCGACAGACGGGCATCACCCCGACCCTCCGGCGCCTGTGCCGATCGTGGCCCGGGAACGGTCCGGGTCGTGAAGGGCTACCAGCAGTCAGCCGGCGTCTTCGTGTCGTCCTGGTCCAGGGTCATGGTGGTGCAGGACGTGCCCCGGCTCGAATCCTTCGCCTGATCCCCGCTGGCCACCGCCTGGATGGTGTACTGGGTCGCAGTGTTGGTGGTCACCGTAATGGCGTAGTTATCGGGCGCATCGCAGGTTCCCCCGACCAGATCGCTGCAGTCGCCGTAGGTCGTGTTGTTGGCCCGGTATTTCTCCTGCATCAGGGCCAGGTTCATCATGGCCTGCTGCGCGTCTGCCCGGCGCGCCTTGCGCACCTGACCCGTGTAGAGCGGTATCGCGATCGACATCAGGATCGCGATCACCACGATGACGATCATCAGCTCGATCAGGGTAAAACCCCGGCCGCGCCTGGTATTTCGGCCCATCTCTGATTTGCGCATGGAAACCTCCCCTGCCGCGAGTATAGACCGCATTCCGGTGGCTTGACCCGGTACGCCGTCACGGTTTTTGCCCCCGACCCCCTGTTACCGGACGAACGGTGTCATCCGGGCGACGGGGTGTGCCCGACCTCGCGGCAGCCCGGAATACCGCACCTATACTCAATTCAGGAAGAATCGTACTGCCGGAAAATGAAAATGTCACGGAAGGCCTCGGAGCGGGGGGTAACGCTCATCGAACTGGTGATCACGGTGCTCGTGGCGGCCATTCTGCTGGCCATCGCGATCCCTTCCTTCAACCGGCTTTTCGAGAAGAGCCGCCTCAAGGGCGCGGCGGAGCGCCTGTCGTCCGAGATCCAGTACGCGCGCGCCGAGGCGCTGGAGCGGCGTGCGCCGGTCAGCATCGCCATCAAGGCGGGGCAGGACTGGTGTATCGGACTCACGGACGATACCAGTGGCACCTGTGACTGCAGCACTGTGAATGACTGCCAGGTGGGCGGTGCCACGCGGATCACGGACGGCGGCGACTTCAAGGGCGTCGGGGTACAGGGCTCGAACGTGAATGATACTTTTGAGCCGCTTCGCGGCGTGCCGGACGCGGCCACTTATGACGAAGATGAGTGGCCCGTGTTCTTCAAGCTCGCCGGCGGCCGTTCCGTGGGCGTCGAGCTCACCGTGCTGGGCAGCGTGCGCCTGTGCTCGCCCGCCGGCAGCGGCAATCTCTGGGACTACCCGACATGCGCCCCATGACCCCTAAATCCCGCTGCGGCGGCCTGAGTCTCATCGAGCTGATGGTGGCCATCGTCATCGGACTGATCGTGGTCGGCGGACTGACTTCGCTGGTGGTGGCGACCCTGCGCACCAACAACGAAAACATGAAGATGACCCGGCTCACCCAGGAACTGCGCGGCGCCATGCAGCTCATCACCCGCGACCTGCGCCGCGCCGGGTTCAGTCGCGACGCATTGCTGGACGTGAGCGCGGGCGTCATGGGCAACCAGTTCATCACAATCGCATACGAGGATACGGACAGCGACGGTTTCGACGACGACGGTTGCCTGCTTTACGCGTATGACGGCAAGCCGACCGTGAGCGCGGGCGCAGCCACCGTCGCTGATGTGAACGGCACGCTCGAGGCCGACGGTTCAGAGCAGCATGGCGTGCGATACGACGCGGACAACCTGCTCATCGAGTACAAGAACGGCTCCGCCAGTAGCTGCGCCGACACTGCGGACTGGGAGCCGATGACAGACAAGAATTCTGTGGAAATCACGGCGCTCACGTTTGGCGACGTGGGTGGCACCGGCAGCTTTCCTTCGGTGGTCGCCACCGGCAGCACGGTCACGGTCCGGGAGATCCAGGTCACCATAAGCGGCCGTCTCAAGGACGACCCCAGTGTCACGCGCACCATTCAGAATACGGTGCGCGTGCGAAATGATCTATATACAGCCACGCCGTGACGCCGTGACGGAGGACTTTAATATGGCATTCCACTACCCTCACCAAACACGCTTCCGTCAATACGGGCAACGTGGCATCGCGACGCTCGCCATCGGAATCATCCTACTGATCCTCATTACCCTGGTGTCGCTTTACGGCATGCGCGTGACGATCCTGGAACAGCGCGTTTCCGCGAACGACTACCGCTCTCACGAAGCCTATGGCGCCGCCCAGGCGGGCCTCAGTTACGGCATGGAACTGGCCAAAGGCAACGAAGGGTTGCTGCGCTCCACTAGCACAAATGGCTGGCTGGCCTCTGCCAACGCGGGATGGACGACAAGCGGGGGTTCCGGGGGCAATGGCACAGTATTGTTGGACTGTTCGCAATCCAACTTGGATGCGTGGCCTAACTCAATCACGGCTGCGGCCTGCAATAGCGGCTTTAAAGACGGCAGCCGGATCAGGACTTACGCATTACCTGATTCGGGTGGTAACAAGACGCCACCCGGCGATCATGATCCCCCGAATTTTGTGTCAGCTGGTTGGCCAGCGAGCGGCAGCGGATCGTTTGCCGATTGCCCTGGAGCAGATTGCCGGGTGTCGGTAGCGCTGGTCTTATGTGAATTCGGCAAGGTGGGCGATCCGTGCGAGGATGCCGGCGGTTTGTCGTCCCAGTATGCTGTGCTGGTGCTAGCACGCGGTGAGTCAGCCGACGGAACCGCACAGGCCTCGGTTAGGCAAATGTTGGCGCCCTACGATGTTTTTCCGGGAAGTGCGCTCCCACCTTTGATGGCGGCAAGCAACGTTGAAATCAGCGGCACGTTGGATGTGGTCGTCAATCCGGATGGAGCAGGGGACGGCACCGGCGTACCGATTTCAGGTTGGTCTAATGACGACTTGGTGATGTCCGGCACGGCGTCATTTTGTTATCCGGACGAATACTTCCAAGGTTCCGGCGCGGACCTAACTTCAATGCCGGCGTGTGATGCGGATCTTGGAAACCAGCCTTGTTCCGTGGTGGTGAATGGAGGAAGCGGATCAAGCTGCGAAATTCCAGTTTGCGCCAACTGTGGCTGCCCGACTTCTGCAGGGGGCGCCCTAACACGGAACGACGGATCAAATTATGTGGAAGGTATTGATGTGGTCGACATCGACAACAACAACGGACCGACGCCTGACAGTGTGAGCAGCTTCCCCTCTGACGTGTTTAACTATATTTTCGGTATCGCACATGACGATTACGAACTGATAAAGAACGACCCGGCCACGCAGTTGGAAAGCGACTGCGGGGGGATTAACGCCGAGTCCAGTGGGCTCTATTGGATTACTGGTGACTGCACTATTAATGGCAATGGAGGTAGTCCCAGCGAGCCCCTCATCATTGTTACTGAAGGAGATTTCGCCATGGCCGGGAATGCGACATATTTCGGTCTGGCGTTTGCGTTCTCCCCGCAGCCCGCGTCAGCCAACAGTTCCGTGACCATGAACGGCGGCGCAGAATTTTACGGCACGTTCGTATCGGACCACCAAGTGGATTTTGGTGGGGGAAATTTTGACTTGATCTATTCCAAGTGCTTGTTCGATCACCTTGCCTCGGACGACAAATTCAAACGGCTCGGACCCGTTCCGGGTTCGTGGGCAGACCACATTTAGTTCGAATCAATATGGGAAGACGACGATGATTTTCTCCATTAAGCGTCATGCCGGCATCAGTCTCGTAGAGGTTCTAGTTGCTGTAGTCGTGTTTGCGATCGGCTTGTTGGCCATTGCCGCCCTCCAGGGGAAATTGGTGCGTGGTGGTGCCGACGCCAAGGCGCGTACGGTAGCTGCGAATCTGGCGGAACAGCAGATGGAGCAATTCCGCAGCTTCACCAACGGTACTGACTATGGAAACATTGTGTCGCTGGCTGAAGCCAGCGCAATCGCCGAGACCGTCTCCGGCGTAAACTACAAGCTCTGGTGGGACGTAGATAACTACTATTTTCCAGACGCAGGAGGCGCCGCGATATTTGGCACCAACCCTTCTACGGGCAGCTCGAACTTCAAGATGATTCGCATTCACGTGGACTGGTCGGATGGCAACAGTGCGGCCCAAGAGTCACCGATAATCCTGGAGGACATTATTCCCAATGCACCGCCTTCCGATTCGCTTCTGGCAGTACGAGGTGCACAAGCGTCGCAGCCACCCAGAGTATTGTTCGATGCTTCGCTGCCGACGGAGCCGAATATAATTCGGGTCCACTTGGACGGCGACACGGTTAAGCAGACGTCCCAACCCAAAGCCGAGGTGGAAGGCGATGCCCCGAATATCGTAACGCGCTTCAATGCCGTAACCTTAACTTCACTTGATCCCGATACTCCCCCGTCGGCGGACAGGAGGGAAGAATTCCTGAGCATTAATTGTCGCTGTACGCAGGGTGTGGGGACCGGGCCTGCACTCACTCCGGCGACGTGGAACGGGGACCAGTGGAACCCGGGCACGATCGTAGACAAGCGATTCGGAATTCCCTTTACTGGCACCAATAATAACTTCGATCAGCCATTCATTTGTGATCGGTGCTGTCGAGATCATCACGACGTGGACGGACTGCTAAGCTACGATCCGTTTCGTTCCGATGCCCCCGTGGCCGGCGGCGACCACGGTCACTTCATTGTCGATTCGAGCGGCAATCTTGTGACAGCTGATGAAGCGGGAGATGAGTATCTCGAAGCGTGCACGATGGTGAGAGTAGGAGGCGTATACCAGACGGCCGTAGACTTCAACCTGGAAAATCTCCTGCTGCTACCGATTGAGTATCTTGAAACGTCGCAAGGCGTTGCCAACTACCAGGCATACGTGGAACAGTTCGTGAACGACTACGTCAATCAGCTGACTGATGCCTATCCTCAACAAAGACCAGCAGTCAGTATTGCAGATCCGGCCGATTTAGGGACGATAAGCCTCTCCTCTGTCCCCCCACCGGCCACAGGCGTTGAAGGGCAACAGTTACTGGCGCGCGCGATCTATATCAACTACATGGGTGATCATGTACGCAATCGCATTAAATGCCGGCTAGGCAGCCTGGATCCAGACGTATCTCCCGATTGTGATGGAGGCGACCCGAGTGTCGCAGGCGATGGGTCGGACGCGGACGGTAACTCCGTCTTACCGCTTGTTCCGTTTGAGGAAATAAATGTTACAAAGCTAGCAACCTGGAGCGAAGACGCCGCCGGAGCAGGATCCATCTTCGTAACTCGGGATCCGCTAACTGCTAACAACCAGGATGTATACGATCGTGGGCGCGCAATTCACTGTGCCGACTACACGCCCAGTAATTGTAACGGCCCAAATTGCACAGTCACTGCCCGCTGTGGAAACAACACGGCGCAAGTTACCGCGAAGATCTTTCGCAGTAATACAGGCCTATTGGCAAACGCTAACAAGATAGATCCGGACGATGGAGTTACCACTCAGGACTCAATTGGAATCGATTTTGATCTTTCGCAACCACCGCCGACGAGGACTGTTTTAGGTGCATTCGCAATTGCACCACAGGTTCACGGAGTAGAGCTGAGCAACATCTCAGTCGTGGGTGATGGGAACATTTTCTGTACGAGGCCAGAGCCAGGCAATTACAAGTGCCTGTTCGAAAACGGAGCGGACTCCGGCACAGTTACCGTTGGAAATTACAATTCCGTAAATCGTCTTGGTGAAGTAAACGACTACGTTGCCTGCCCTACGGGCTCTATCTCCATTCCATTGCCCTCGTTGGTGACGGGGTTACCGCCGGCCAACAACGGTACGGCCAATGAGACAACCACTTACCAGTTCACCGCAATGCCCAATTCGGAGTTCCAGCTGAATATTCAGATCAAGAAAAACGGTTGCTGAATCAAGCGGGTTGCTGCTACACGAGCCCCGGCCACCATGCCGGGGCTTTTTTTGGGTCATCAATCTCCGTCACCTGATTCCACCTTCCCCAGCTTAATCGGCCCAAAAGTGTGAACTGGTTCTCGTTTATCGCGCCCACACCGCGCGATTTCAGCGCTTTGCTGACGAACGGCGAATGCAATGCGATAGGCGGCGAAAATTCTGTTGCCTTGTGCAGCCTGGCACAGATAAGTTGGCGCCAAGTCCCCGAGCCCTGTGGGAACTCATCGATGCCACGCTATTTCCGACAAACAGGTGTCACGCTGTTCGAGCTGATGATCGCGATCGTAGTCGCGTCCATTCTCCTGGCCATGGCGATCCCGTCGTTCCAGGGACTGACCGACAAGAACCAGGTCAAGGGAGCGGCACAACGACTGATGGGCGAGTTGCAGTACGCCCACGGCGAGGCCATCTCGCGCAGCGACGACGTGACCCTGGATCTCAGGAGCGACGGGGGCACCGACTGGTGCATCGGCGTCGTGGACAGTGCCTCCAGCTGCGACTGCGGCGCCGCGGACTGTCTGGTGGACAACCAGCTACACGTGGTCAGCGGCAACGACTACGGGAACGTCAGCGTCACCTCGGGTGACGACGCCATAACTTTCGGCGGTGCCCGGGGTCTGCCGGCGGCCGCGGTGACGTTCAACCTGCAATCCGACCGGGGCAAGCAGATCGCCGTCGAGGTCAACCCCATCGGCTCGGTGCGGATCTGCTCGCCGTCGGGCTCCCAAAATCTCTGGGAGTACCCGGAATGTTGAGTGACCGGACATTCACCCGCGCGAGCCGCGGTTTCGGCCTGATCGAGCTGATGGTGGCCATCGTCATCGGCCTGATCGTGGTCGGGGGCGTGACGTCCATCGTGGTCGCCACGCTGCGCACCAACACCGACAGCTCGCGGATGACGCGCCTGACCCAGGATCTGCGCGCCTCCATGGGCCTGTTGCAGCGCGAGCTGCGCGCGGCGGGCTACGACAGGGACTCCGCGCTGCTGTTCGGCTCGGGTTACCAGACTTGTACGTCAGCGTCATCGACGTCAGAGACGCCCGATCCCTGCAACGCCTTCATTAACCTGCGTTTCTTCAATGCCAGCGGTACGGAACTCGATCCAGGCGCCGGCATTGGCACCGGCAACCCGGCGGTGTGCGTGATTTATGGCTACGATTCCCGTGGTTCAGGCTCCGGGGATCCACCGGACGGCCTGCCGCAGTCCGCGGAATACCGCGGTTTTCGCCTGAATGACAACACCGGCGCGCTGGAAATGAAGACCAGCGGCGCCTTCGACGATGCTACCTGTGACGAGGGCACCTGGGAGCAGTTGACCGATCCGAATTTCGTCACCATCGACGACTTTTCCATCATCACGCCCGGCGGCGCGCCGCTGCCCACGGTCAACGACTCCAGCGGCAATCCCATCCTGACCGTTCGCGAGATGGTCGCCGATGTGCAGGGTCACGTGGCCTCGGACGCGGCCATGAGCCGGGAGCTCGAGCAATCCGTGCGCGTGCGCAACGACCTACTGAACTGAGGTGGCTGACATGGCTGGCTACAAGACGACCGGGTTCGGCAGGCAGAAGGGCATGGCCACGCTGGCCATCGGCATGCTGCTGCTGTTGCTGATCACCATGGTGGTGCTGTACGGCGCCCGGGATACCATCCTCGAGCAGCGAGTCTCGGCGAGTGACTACAAGGCCCGCATGGCGCAATCCGCGGCCGACGCCGGGCTCGACCAGGCCATCGAGAACCTGGACGAGAACCTGCCGGTGTTCAACTCCGACCAGACCGGGATCAATTTCGAAAAGTCCGACGGCACCGTGGTGACCGTGAACGGCTGGTTGAGCACGGCCCACGATTACTGGCGCCCGGGGGTGAGTATCGACCAGGGCGACTGTGACGACGGCTATGACAACTATGTGGAAAAACTGGTCTGCGAGTCCGGCCTGGTAGGCACGAACCCCGGCACTTTCTACGTGTTCGACGGCAACCAGAACGATGCCAGCGGCAACGATCTGGACTCGTCGGACAACATGATGGGCGATCTGGACGTGTTCCCGGCGGGCACGCTGGTGCCCATGAACGACACCCGCACCGGCGACGAGTTCCGGGTCGCCTACAAGGTGGACTACATCCTGTGCCCGATGAACTTCGATATCACGGTGAACCCGGCGGTGCTGCAGAACCCGCCGTGCTCGAATGACATCCTTAATTCGCGCTACTACGCGGTGATCGTGGAGTCCCAGGGCTACCTGGTGGACGGCAACGGCAACGTCATAGACAACAACGGCGACGGCATCCCGGACACCCGCGCCGAAGCGCGTCAGGTGGTGACCAAGTACGACGTGCTCGGGGCGGGGCCCAGCGTGCCATTGATGGTGTCGGGCACCTTCTCCGGCGGCGGCACCTTCGACATCGTGGCCAACCCCAACGGCGGCCCGCCGCCGCCGGGTGGTGGCGCCTCCGGGGCGCCCATTTCCGTGTGGTCGGGTGATGCCTACGCCCGCGGTTCTGGGGCCACCAACACGTGCCAACTCTACGAATTCTATTCCACTGGAACGCCAACCAACGTGAGCAGCGGCGGAGACGACTACCAAATCTGCACGGACTGTGAATGCCCCAACAACGACCAGGACATGCTGCTGACCACGAACAACGTGAAGGGTACGGACGTGGTGGACAGCGATCCGGCGTTCCCGACGGATCTCTTCAAGTACACCTTCGGCGTGCCGGAGGGCGACGCCCAGATCATCAAGGACCTGGCGGACGTGGAGCCCAACTGTGACAGTTTCGATACCGACACCAGTGGCCTGATCTGGGTGACGGGGACGTGTTCGCTCCAGGGCAGCGTGGGCTCGCCCAGCAAGCCGACCCTCATTATTGCCGAGGGCGACGTCACCCTGAACGCCGGCGCGATCTATTACGGCGTGCTGTATGCCTTCAACAGCGGCACCATCAAGCTCAACGGTGGCGCCCAGGTCTACGGTGCGGTGATGGCCGACGACATCACGGGCAGCGCCTCGGGCACCGGCAGCAATACCATCGTTTACGACCAGGACGTGCTGAGCCGATTGCGCGTCAATCCCGACTTCGAGCGGGTGGCGAGGCTGCCGGGTACCTGGACGGATACCACGCTAAACAACCCGTAGGCCGGGAGGATCATGATCATGCGAGGTTTCAAGTCAATCACTCGGCAGGCGGGCGTCTCGCTCGTCGAAGTGCTGGTGGCAGTGGTGGTGTTCGCCGTCGGTCTGCTGGCCATCGCGGCTCTCCAGGGCACGCTCGTGCGCAGCGGCAACGACTCCAAGTCCCGCACCGTGGCCACCAGCCTGGCGGAACAGAAGATGGAGGAATTCAAGGCCTTCACCAAGGAGACCGACTTCGACAACATTTCTGGCGGCACGGAAACCTTCGTGGGCAACGATCCAGACAGCGACGGTCATGGTTCGGTGTCCGGCGTGGACCTGGTTCGAACCTGGACGGTGACCGACTACGCCTATTCCCAGCCCAACGGCAATATTGGCGCCGCGACGGGTTCGCCCGACGTGAAGCGGGTCGAGGTTACCGTCACTTGGTGCGACGCCAACTCCGGCCCGGATTGCGATCCGGCGGACGACACCACCAGCCCTGAGGCCGTGACTCTGGTGGACGCACTCAGCAAAACCACGCCCACCGGATCCGCCAAGGCGGTGTCCCAGCTCAGCGTCGGCAATCCGCCCAGCATTCCCTACGCTCCGGGCCAGGCGCCTGAGGTGATCAGCATCGACCTGGGCAACGGCAAGAAGAAGGAGAGCCCCGAGCCCATCATCGAGACCACCCGGAAGAACAACGAATCGGCGGACTCGCTGGAGTTCAACACCATCACGCGGTTCGACGCCATTACTTTCATTCCACCACCCGAAGGCAGCGATGCGGAGACCGTGCGCCGGCAGGAATTCATCTCGGTCAACTGCACTTGCCAGGAAGCGGGTATTCCGGCGGACGCGGCCAAGTTCGGGCACACGCCCGTGTTCTGGGACGGCGACAAGTACATCGGCGGCGTCCAAGTGTCGAAACCCATCGGCGATTCGGTGCTGGCCAGCAGCGACATCAGCACGCTGCAGTTCACCGAACCGTTGTGCAACACCTGCTGCACGGATCATCACGATGCTCCGGATGGCACCACCTTCGATCACGACAATAATCCGGACACGGACGAGATCCCCGTGGGAAAGTACGATCCGTTCCGGCAGGACGGCGAACTGACCAACGGCGATCACCACCATTACTACCCGGACAGTCAGGACAACCTGCAATACGCGGACGACTCCGACAACTCGGACCAATATCTGGAGGCCTGCCGCTTCGTGCGCGTGAACGGCATCCTGAAGCTCACCCACGACTTCCACATGCAGAGCCTTGAGACCCTGCCCGGCCAGTCCTGCGCGGACTGGAACTCATCCACCAACGAGTGCCAGTCCTCCGGAACAACCAACCTGTCGAGCAGCTGGGTGGACAACTACCGCAGCTTCGTGACTGCCTTCGTGCAGCAGTATGCCGAGGCTGCCGCGTCGATCGGCAGCGGATACCCCGCATCCGAGCCGGCGCCGACCGCCGCGAGCACAGGCGAGAACCTGCTGCCCACCACCGACACGGTGCCGCAGGCGGGCGAGGGCCGGGAACTGGTGTCCCGGGCCATCTACATCGACTACATGCACCAGATCCTGCTCGACCGCATCAAGTGCCGGCTGGGCAGCCTGGACGCGGATGCCACCGCGGCCTGCGACGGCGGGGACCCGGATGTTGCGGGCGACGGCGCGGATGCCTCCGGCGAGCCCATCCTGCCGCTGGTGCCGTTCGCCGAGGTGAACGTCCAGCAGCAGGCCAACTGGTCCGTGGCGGACGGCAACCTGGTGGCGGTGACCAGCGATCCGGTGGACAATGGCGGCTACAGTCGCGGCGTGGTGACCCTGAACGACGAGGCGAGCTCTACGACGAACGCCTTTGCCTCCATCGAGCAGGGCAACGCGGGCCTGACGGACACGCACGAGATCTATCCCCTGGACCTGGACGGCAGCGGCACCGTGGATCCGGACGAGTTGGTTCAGGATTCGCTCGCATACGACAGCTCCAATGCCGGCGAGGTGCGCCCGACGGTGTCCGGCGAGGTGCGCAACGATCCGGCGCTCACGGGCAACAACCAGGTGCACCCCAGCGACCTGGTGCTAAGCGACGGGTTTGGCAACAGCTGCTCGGTGCCCAACGGCCAGAGCCTTTACTCGTGTGAGCTTCAAACCGACGGCAGCGGTACCCTGACAATCACAGGCTATACGAAGGTCAAGAACAACGGCACGCTGATTGCCGACAACAAGGTGTGCATTACGAACGGTGCGCAGTACTTCTCCGGCACGGTCAGCGGCGATGGGACAGCCAGTGATACCACCGTGTTCACTTTCGACACACTCACTGTCGTTACCGACCGCACGGGCTATGATATTCGTGTACTGCCCCAGACCGGTGGCAGCCTGACCTGTGCGCCGGGCCAGGTGAAATAGCCGCTGCGCAACAACCCAGCCCGAGGCCCCGGCACCGCCGGGGCCTTTTTTTATGGGCCGCAACCCGAAGGGTGCTCCATGTTGCTGAGAAGAAAGGGAATTTCCCGTGTGATTACGCGCCGTTGCGCGGGGCCGTGGCGTGCCCGGCTCATGCCATGGATTTGGACGTCAGGGCGGGCCTGCATATACTGGCTGCCATGAGCGACGATCTGCATTCCAGCTCCCGGCCACTGAGCGAGTTGCTGGAAAGCCACGGCATCCAGCCGACGGCTCAGCGACTGACCATCGCGCGAATCCTGTTCGCGCAACCCCAGCACCTTTCCGCCGACGAGGTGCTCGGTGCGCTGCGCGAGGAGAACCGTTCCGTATCGAAGGCCACCGTGTACAACACACTGGGCCTGTTCGTGCGCAAGGGGCTGATCCGCGAGGTGAGCGTCGACCGCTCGCGGGTGTTTTACGACTCGAACCCGCACCCGCACCACCATTTCTACGACACCGATACCGGGGAGTTGACCGACATTCCCCGGACCGAGGTGGAATTCAAGTCCATGCCTGCGCTCCCGGAGGGTGCGGAGGTGGAAGGCGTGGACGTGGTCGTTCGAATCCGCCGCAAGCCGGCGTGAATAGGGATCCGCCTTGCCGCGGTAAGAGGCATTCCCTATACTTCCGCGCCTTTACCCTGGCCGGCGTAGCTCAGTCGGTAGAGCAACTGATTCGTAATCAGTAGGTCCGCAGTTCGAGTCTGCGCGCCGGCACCACCCTCTTCCCCAGGCAACCGAGCGCCGCAATCCCGGGAATTCCGGCAGCGGCGCTGGCGCGCTGGCACAATGGGTGCGGTAGGGTCACGGGCCGCGGGAAGCGGCCCGCCCGGTGGCTATCGAGACAGGGAAAACTGGTGCCGAGGAGAGGACTTGAACCTCCACGGGGTTTCCCCCACTAGCACCTGAAGCTAGCGCGTCTACCAATTCCGCCACCTCGGCCGGTGCAACCAGCGTCCCGAACCCGGGACCGCGAGTCCCGGGCAGTCGGCTGCCCGCTGGAAGTCGCGCAATGTAACCACAGCATTAACGGATGTCAATGAGCGCAAAGAAAGGCAAACAGGCAAGAAAACGTGCAACCGTGCGGGATCCGCACGCCGGGCGGGAGGCGGCTCGCTACGAGCACCCCATTCCCAGTCGCGAGGCCATCATGGCGCTGCTCGCGCGGGGAAAGGGTGTGCTTGGCGGCCAGGCCATCGCCGAGTCGCTGGGGATCGAATCCGAGCGCGATCTGGAAGCGCTGCGGCGCCGCCTGGCGGCCATGACCCGGGACGGCCAGCTGGCGCGCAACCGGCGTGGGGGCTATGGCCTCGCGGTGAAGATGGACCTGGTCCCGGGGCGGGTCATCGGGCATCCGGACGGGTTCGGCTTCGTGCACCCGGATGCCGGCGGCGAGGACCTGTTCCTGCCCCCGAAGCAGATGCGCCTGGTGCTGCACGGCGACCGGGTGCTCGCCTCGGTGACCCGCGTGGACCGGCGCGGCCGGCGCGAGGGTGCGGTGGCGGAGGTGCTGGAGCGTGCCAACGATACCGTCGTGGGGCGCTTCCAGGTGGAGTCCGGCATCGCCTTCGTGGTGCCCGACGAGCCCCGCATCCACCAGGACGTGATGATCCCCGCGGGCCGCGAGGCCGAGGCGCGGTCCGGCGACATGGTGGTGACCCGGATCATCGAGCAGCCGGATGCCCGCCGCCAGCCCGTGGGCGAGGTGGTGGAAGTCCTGGGCGTGACCATGAACGCCCGACTGGCCGGCGACATCGCGCTGATGTCCCACGGCATTCCGTCGGACTGGCCCCGGGAGGCCCTGGCGCAGGCGGACGGCGTCGCGCAAACCGTGAGCGGCAAGCAGCGCCGTGGGCGCGAGGACCTGCGCAAGCTGCCCCTGGTGACTATCGACGGGGCCGATGCGAAGGATTTCGACGATGCCGTGTACTGCGAGCCGGCGGGCAGAGGTTTCCGGCTGATCGTGGCCATCGCCGACGTGTCCGCCTACGTGGGCCCGGACAGCCCGCTGGACGAGGAAGCGCAGCGCCGGGGCACGTCCGTGTATTTGCCGGACCGCGTGGTGCCCATGTTGCCGGAGGCGCTGTCCAACGGCATCTGCTCGCTGAACCCTGACGTGGAGCGGCTTTGCATGTGTTGCGAGATGCGCCTGGACGAGAAGGGTCGTATGAAGGAGTCGCGCTTCTTTCAGGGCGTGATGCGTTCCCACGCCAGGCTCACCTACGACCAGGTGTGGCGCATGCTGGACGGGGGTGACAAATCCCTGCGCCAGCGCCATCGCGCGCTGATGCCTCACCTGGAGAACCTGTACGCGGCGTTCAAGGCGCTGCGCGGCGCCCGCGAGAGGCGCGGCGCAATAGATTTCGACAGCAAGGAAGTGGGTTTCGAGTTTACCGGCGGTGGCCAGGTGGCGGCCATCGTCCCGCTCGAGCGCAATCCGGCACACCTGATCATCGAGGAGTGCATGATCGCCGCCAACGTGGCGGCGGCCAGGTTCCTGGAAAAGGCGAAGATTCCGGCGCCGTTTCGCGTGCACCCGCCACCCCAGGCCGACCGACTGGAGGATCTGAAGCAGTTCCTGCGCGAGATTGGCCTCAAGCCCGACTGGCGCGGCAAGCCGAAGCCTTCGGATTTCGCCCGTGTCATCGAGCAGACCCACGGCCGGCGGGACGAGTACCTGATCCACGAGGTGCTGCTGCGCGCCCAGAGCCTGGCGGTCTACCAGACGGAAAACGAAGGGCATTTTGGTTTGGCGCTGAAGGCCTACACTCATTTCACCTCGCCCATCCGCCGTTATCCGGACTTGCTGGTGCACCGGGCCATCGGCCACTTGCTCGAGCGCAAGAAGAAATCCGAATATCCCTACGCGCCGGAGAAGATGGAACGGCTGTGCGAGTCCAGTTCCATGTGCGACCGGCGGGCGGAAGAGGCTTCCCGGGACGTGGACGAGCGGCTCAAGTGCCTGTGGCTCTCGGAGCACGTGGGAGCGAGCTTCAACGGCGTGGTGTCCGGCGTGACCTCGTTCGGCCTTTTCGTGGAGTTGGAAGAAACCCTGGTTCAGGGGCTGGTGCACGTCAGCACCCTGCCGAATGACTACTACCATTTCGATCCCATTCATCACCGGCTGACGGGCGACCGCGCCGGCCGGATATGGCGGCTCGCCGATCCGGTGCGGGTCACGGTGACCCGGGTGGACGTGGCCGAGCGCAAGGTGGATTTCGCGCTCGCCGAGGAGTCCGCCGGCAAGGGCGGCGACGGAAAGCGCAGAAGGAAAAAACGGCGCAAGGGATGAGCCCGGCTCAACGGTTGTGGGAGGGCCCCTGGGCCCGGTCCCGGCCGTCGACCGCAAGCAGCCTCCCACAGCGATTCAAACGATGCAATGAACAAAGTGGCCCAACACACCTGGCTTGCCGGCTTCCACGCCGTGGCCTCGGCGCTGGATCACGACCCCGGCAACGTGGCCGAGGTATTGGTGGCCCGCGAGGCGCGCAACCGCCGGGTGCGCGAGCTGGCGGACAAGGCGCGGGCCCTGGGCGTGGCCGTGCACCACCGGCCCGCTTCCGCGCTGGATCCACTCACGCCCGGTCGCCGGCACCAGGGCATCGCGGCGCGTTACCTGCCGCCGCCGGCCCTGGACGACGAGGGCCTGCTGGCGAAGGTGCGGGCCGCGGGTGCGGGTGGCCTGGTGCTGGTGCTGGACGAGGTGCAGGATCCCGGCAACTTCGGCGCCTGCCTGCGCTCGGCCGCCGCGGCGGGCGCGACCGCCGTGGTGACCCCGAAACACCGCTCCGCGCCGCTCACGCCGCTGGCGCGCAAGGCCGCCTCCGGGGCGGCGGAATGGCTGCCCCGGGCCGAGGTGACCAACCTGCGCCGCTGCCTGGACGAATTGAAGCAGGCCGGCCTGTGGCTGGTGGGCGCCACGGCGGACGCCGCGGAGCCGATCTGGGACGTGGACCTCTCGGGTCCCGTGGGTATCGTGCTGGGCGGGGAGGAGAAGGGCCTCAGACGCCTGACGCGCGAATCCTGCGATCTTTTGGCCTGCATACCCATGGTCGCCGAAAGCGAGAGCCTGAACGTGTCGGTGGCCTGCGGGATTTGCCTGTTCGAGGCCCGCCGCCAGCGCGCGACCACCTGACCACCACCAATTCGGGAGCGCGGATGGATTTCCAGGATCACTACGGCAAGGACGTACGCTTCCACGCCGCCACGGCGCATCTCTACGACGGTGTGGTGTCCGAGCCGCGAGCCTTCGCCAACGAGCTGCTGTTCCGCCGGCTGGACCGCCTGGTACCCGGCGGCGGGCGGATGCTGGACCTGGGCTGCGGCACCGGTCAGATGCTGCTGCGCTACGCGTCCCGGCACGAGCAGGCGGAAGGCGTGGACCACAGCCCGGAGATGCTCGCCCATGCAAGGGAACGGCTCGACCGCGCCGGCCTGGACCGGGTGCGCCTGGCGCGGCGCAACCTGTTCGAGTTTCTCGCCGAGCCCGGCCCGGAGTACGACCTGGTGACCTGCGTGGGCTGCCTGCACCACCTGCCCGCGGGCACGCTGGCGGCGTTTTTCCCCGCCGTGGCCTCGCGGCTGAAGCGCGGCGGGCGGTTGCTGTTCGCCGAGCCGGTGGCGGTGGATCCCACCGACATCCCGGGGCCCGTGGCGCGCTGGAACGCGGCCTCGGTGATGCGCGAGCGTGCCGCCTGGCTGGAAGACGCCGGCGCCGAGGAGCCGGACGAGGCGCCCGTGGAGGAGGCCACCCTGCGCGGGCTGCCGGAAGAGTGCGGTTTCGAGCTGCTCGCCGAATCCCGCGGCTGGGAGCTGTTCCCGCACCGGATCCCGGCGGGCTGGCGCGACCGCTGGGTGATGCGGCGCCTGCACCGGCGCCACGGCGCTACAGGCAATATCCTGGCCCTGCTCTGGCGCGCTTCTTGAGCCCGAGCTTGCGGCCGGGGGCGCCCCCGGCTTAAAATGGCGCGCTTTTCCCGGCCACGGGCCAGGGCATCCTTGCCACACCACCGTCGCAGTGGGTGGCTTTACAGCCATAAGGAGCAAACAATGCGACACTACGAGACCGTGTTCCTGGTCCACCCGGACCAGAGCGAGCAGGTGCCCGCCATGATCGAGCGTTACCGCTCGATGATCGAGGGCGGCGACGGCAAGATCCACCGACTGGAGGATTGGGGCCGCCGGCAGCTCGCCTATCCCATCCAGAAACTCGCCAAGGCGCACTATGTTCTGATGAACATCGAGTGCGGCGGCGAGACACTCGACGAGCTGATCGGCGCGTTCAAGTTCAACGACGCCGTGCTGCGCCACCTGGTGATCCGCCGTGACCAGGCAGACACCGACCCTTCGCCCATGATGAAGGACAGGGATCAGGACGAGCGGCCCCCGCGCCGTGATTCCGGGCGCTCCGACAAGGGCGGTTCGGAGCGTGGCGGCCAGTCGCGCGGCGAATCTTCGGAAAACTCCGGTGACTCGGAGAATTCCGGCGACAGTGAGCCCTCGCGCGAGGAGAACACCGAGGCCGAGACCGACTGAGCAGGCGGTCAGGCAACAGCACATCATTCGAGGTTTTAGATCATGGCCCGTTTTTTCCGTCGCAAGAAGTTCTGCCGTTTTACCGCCGAGGGCGTCAAGGAGATCGACTACAAGGATCTCAACACCCTGCGCAGCTACGTGTCCGAGACCGGCAAGATCGTGCCCAGCAGGATCACCGGCACGCGGGCGCACTACCAGCGCCAGCTTTCCACCGCGGTGAAGCGGGCGCGATTTCTGGCGCTGCTGCCGTACACGGACAACCATTCGAGGGGCTGACGGCGCGTTTTCCGGCCCGCAACGTGGCCGGGAGCGTTGGCCGCTCACCCGCTGATGCGCGAGTTCGCGGCATTCATCGTTCGCAACCGCCTGGCTGCGGGGCTCGCCGCCTCGCTGGGCGGCGCCCTGCCGCTGTTGGGCATCGTGGGCGGCGCGGCCGCCGGCCTGGTGACCCTGCACCAGGGCCTGCCCGCCGGGCTGCTGGTTGCTGGCATGGGCTCGGCGCTGGCGTCCGGACTCACCTGGCTGGTGGGCGGTCAGCCGGCGCTGGGCGTGATCCTGGTGCTGGTGAGCACGCTGCCGGTGTGCGGTCTGGCCTGGGTGCTCAGGCGCAGCGTGTCGCTGTCCATGGCCGCCCAGGCGGGCGTGCTGGGGGCGGCCGCGCTGGTGGCACTGTTTTTCGCAGCGGTGGGCGATCCCGCCGCGTTCTGGCGGGAGGTGGCCCAGGCCTGGCTGTCCGGTGGCGGTGGCGAGGCGCTGGGTGCCGCGGAGCGCGAGGAGCTGTTGAACCAGCTTCCCTTCACGCTGTTGACCGGCAGTTTCGCGGCCAATGGCCTGCTGCTGAGCCTGGGCTCGCTGTTCCTGGCGCGTTCGGCGCAGGCCAGGCTGATGAATCCCGGCGGCTTCCGGCGGGAGTTCTACGGCCTGAGGCTGGGACGGATCCTGCTGGCCGTCACCGTGCTGTTGCTGGCCGGGGCCGTTTTCAGTGGCTGGTCGCTGGCGGTAAACCTGCTGGCGGTGTTTTTCGCGGGCTGGCTGGTACAGGGCTTCGCGGTCATCCACCAGCTGGTGGCGGCCTACGGGCTGCCGACCGGCTGGCTGGTGGTAAGCTATGTGGCAACGGCTGCCGCGGCGCTTTTCGCTGGTCCCCTGGTGATGGCATTCCCCCTTCTGGGGATCGCCGACGAAGTGATCGACATTCGCGGGCGCGTGACCCGCGCTCGAGGCGACCGGTCGGGTCGCGGCAAAAACGATTGAGGTAACGAGATGGAAGTCATCCTGCTGGAAAAGGTTCAAAACCTTGGCGACCTGGGCGAGAAGGTCAAGGTGAAGCCCGGTTTCGGGCGCAACTTCCTGGTGCCCCAGGGGAAGGCCGTTCCGGCCACCCGGGAGAACGTGGAAGAGTTCGAGCAGCGCCGGGCCGAGCTGGAGAAGCGTGCCCTGGACCAGGTGGCCGCCGCGGAGGCCCGCAAGGCCGAGCTGGAAGGCGCCTCGGTGACCATCACCGCGCGCGCCAGCGGCGAGGGCAAGCTCTACGGTTCCGTGGGCCCGCGGGAGATCGCGGAAGCCTTCACCGACGCGGGCAAGGCGCTGGAGAAGAGCGAGATCATCATGAGCGAGGGGGTGATCCGCGAGGGCGGCGAGTTCGAGCTGGAGGTGCACCTGCATGCCGACGTGGTGACCACCGTGAAGGTCACCGTGGTTGCCGAGGAAGTCGCCTAGCAGGGTTCGTGGCCCCGCCGCCAGGGCGGGAGCCGCGGTAAAGCGTGTCGGCTGCGCGCGGCACGGTGTCGCGCCAGTGAACAACGAACGGCGGTAGGGAATGGCCGAAAGAGCAGAGCGCGCGGCGGCGGTGGACAATCTCCGCGTTCCGCCGAATTCCGTCGAGGCCGAACAGGCGGTCCTCGGCGGGCTCATGCTCTCCAACCAGGCCTGGGACCGCATCGCCGACCGCCTGGTCGAGGACGATTTCTATCGTCGCGACCACCGCCTGATTTTCCGCGCCGTCGCCGAGCTGGCCGAGAAGGGCCAGCCCTTCGACGTGGTGACGCTGCGGGAATGGCTGGACGCCCGTGGCGAAATCGAGCCGGCCGGCGGCGCCAGTTACCTGATCGCGCTGGCCAAGGACACGCCCAGCGCCGCCAACATCACCGCGTATGCGGACATCGTCCGCGAGAAATCGGTGTTGCGCCAGCTGATCGACGTGGGCACGGAGATCGCGGGGCTCGCGTACCGTCCCGGCGAGCGGGAATCCAAGGACCTGCTTGAGCGCGCCGAGCAGCAGGTGTTTCGCATTGCCGAGCACGGCGCCCGCGGCAAGAGCGGGTTCATCCCCATCAAGACGGCTCTCAACCAGGCGCTGGAGCGCATCGACGAGCTCCACGAGATGGAGGGCTCGATCACCGGCGTACCCACTGGCTTCACTGACTTCGACCGCAAGACCGCGGGGCTTCAGCCCGGCGACCTGGTGATCGTCGCCGGCAGGCCGTCAATGGGGAAATGCCTGTCACACGACTCGGAACTGGTACTGGACGACGGTTCCGTGGTCACCATGGCCGAGATGTACCAGCGCCGGGAGGGCCGCGTGGGCACCCTCACCGCGGACCTGCGGCTCTCGCGGGCGCTCCCGGGCGGATACCTGGACGACGGGCTCAAGCCGGTATTCGAGGTGGTTACCCGGCTCGGGCGGCGCGTGGAAACGACCATCACACACCCGTTCCGTACCCTTGAAGGGTGGAAGCCGCTGGGCGAGATCTCGGAAGGCGACTACGTTGCGGTCCCGCGCGAGCTCCCCGTCTTCGGGGATCGGCCCATGCGCGAATGCGAAGTGAAGCTGCTCGCGTATTTCATCGGCGACGGCGGGCTGACGGGATCCTCGCCGCGTTTCACCGCCACCAGCGAGGACGTGCAAGCCGACTTCACCACGGCCGTGGAAGGGTTCGGCGGCGTCAGGGTTTCGCGCACCGACAAGCGGGATCGAGCGCCGTCGTTCGCGGCGGTGACGGATTTCGGGAACATCGACGAGGCTCGCTCGGCGGTTGCCGGCGCCATCGACCAGGCCATTGCCGGGTCCGGCCGGCCGGCGAGGGCGGTGGCCGCGGACCTGGGCGTTACTCCGGGTACCATCAGCCACTGGCGCCACGGGGCCACGGCGCCCGACGGGGAGTCGCTGGAGCGGCTCTGTGCAATCCTCCAGGTACGGCCGGCGGCTCTCGCCGGGGAAACGGCGGAACAGGCCCGCAGGCATCGCCCGAATCCACTGCGTTCCTGGCTCCATGAGCTTGGCCTGTACGGCCACGGCGCCCACGACAAGTGCATACCCGGGTGCGTGTTCACGTTGCCGCGGGAACAACTGGCGCTGTTTCTCAACCGCCTGTTCGCCACGGACGGCTGGGCAAGCGTGTTCGCTTCCGGCCAGTCCCAGGTCGGTTATGCGTCGGTCAATGAAAAACTGGCCCGCCAGGTGCAGCACCTGCTGCTGCGCTTCGGGGTCATCGCCAAGCTGCGCCAGCGCTGGGTGCGCTACGGCGATGCCCGCCGGCCGAGCTGGCAACTGGACATCAGCCACGCCGATTCCCTGCGGCGTTTCATTGCCGAAATTGGCATTCACGGCAAGGAGCAGGCCCTGGCCGGGATAAGCGCCGCCCTGGACGGGCGTCGCGTCCAGGGCAACGTGGACCTGGTGCCGGTCGAGGTGTGGGAGTTGCTCGAGGAGGCCAAGGGCGACATGAGCTGGGCGGAGCTAGCGCGGCGGGCCGGCGTTCCGGGCTCGAACATCCATGCGCACCGCCGGAGCCTGAGCCGCCAGCGCCTGGCGCGCTTCGCCATGGCGCTGCAGTCGGACGAGCTGCTGGCGCTGGCGAACAGCGATGTCTATTGGGACCGCATCGAGAGCATCACGCCGCTCGGGAAAAAGCAGGTCTACGACCTGACGATCCCCGAAACCCACAACTTCATCGCTAACGACGTGTGCGTTCACAACACAGCGTTCTCGCTGAACCTCACCGAGTACGCCGCCTACCACGAGAAGAGCGTGGGCTTCTTCAGCATGGAGATGTCGGCGGTGCAGCTGGTGATGCGCCTGATCGCCGCCAACGCGCGCATCAACCTGCACAAGCTGCGCACTGGCGAGCTCACCGAGGAGGACTGGCCCAAGCTCACCTCGGCCATGGAGCTTTACTCGCGCATGAACGTGTTCATCGACGAGACGCCCAGCCTGTCGCCCAATGACCTGCGCGCCCGGGCGCGGCGCCTGAAGCGCGACAAGGGCCTGGACATGATCGTGGTGGACTACCTGCAGCTCATGCAGGTGCCGGGCACCCGGGAGAACCGTGCCACGGAGATCTCCGAGATCTCCCGCGGCCTGAAGGCGCTGGCCAAGGAACTGAACGTGCCGGTGATCGCGCTCTCCCAGCTCAACCGCTCGCTGGAGCAGCGCCCCAACAAGCGCCCTATCATGTCCGACCTGCGCGAATCCGGTTCCATCGAGCAGGACGCCGACGTGATCGTGTTCATCTACCGCGACGAGGTCTACAACGAGGACTCGCCGGACAAGGGCAAGGCGGAGATCATCATCGGCAAGCAGCGTAACGGGTCCACCGGCATCGTGCCGCTCACCTTCCGCGGCGAGTACACCCGCTTCGAGAACTTCAGCCCGGACGTCTATGCCACCGGCTCCTTCGACTAGCCGGCCGAGCCGATTCGTTTCGTACCGATGAGCCGTCCCACGCGCGCCCTGATCCATTTGGACGCCCTGCGCCACAACCTGGCGCGCACTCGCGAACTGGCGGGCGGCGCGCGGGTCATGGTGGCGCTCAAGGCCAATGCCTATGGCCACGGCCTGGGCGCCGTGGCGGAAGCGTTGCCGGATGCCGACGCCTTTGCCGTCGCCACCGTGGACGAGGCCAGCGAGTTGCGCGCGGCGGGCGTGTCACGGCCCATCGTCCTGCTGGAAGGCATCTCCGCGCCCGGCGACCTCACGCTCGCGCGGGAACTGGACCTGGAGCTGGTGGTGCACCACCGCTTCCAGGTGGAAGCGCTGGAGGCCGATCGCGGCCGGCCGCTGAATGTCTGGCTCAAGCTCGACACCGGCATGCACCGCCTGGGCGTGGCTCCGGAGGAAGCCGGGGCGTTGCGCGAGCGCCTGGCCCGGTGCGAAACAGTGCGCCAGCCCGTAAACCTCATGAGTCACCTGGCCTGCGCCGAGGAGCGGGACAACCCCATGACCCGCGAGCAGCGCGAGCGTTTCGACAAACTCACCGAAGGCTGGCCCGGGCAGCGCTCGCTCGCCAACTCCGCCGGCGTGATGAACTGGCCGGAAACGCGCTACGACTGGGTGCGCACCGGCGGCATGATCTACGGGCTGCTCACGGTTTCGCACAAGTCGGGGGCCGATCACGGCCTGCGTCCGGCCATGACCCTGGAAAGCCGCCTGATCGCTGTCAATCGCGTGGAGCGCGGCGGCCGCGTGGGCTACGGGGCCACCTGGACGGCGCCGGAGGACATGCCCGTGGGCATCGTGGCCATCGGCTACGGGGACGGTTACCCCCGCCACGCGCCTTCCGGCACGCCGGTAAAAGTGAATGGCGTAATCACGGAAACCGTCGGCCGGGTGTCCATGGACCTGCTGGCCGTGGACCTGCGCCCGGTGGCCAACGCCCGCGTGGGCGACCGGGTGGTCCTCTGGGGAGAGGGTCTGCCGGCGGAGCGCGTGGCGGGCGCCGCCGGCACCATCAGCTACGAACTCACCTCCGGGCTCACCGACCGCGTGCCGCTGGTGTTCGCTGACGCCGGCGCCGGCGCAAGTGCGGAATCCAGCCAGTCGAAGACGCGTTCGTTGAGTTCGCCGTAGCGCATCGGCAGTTCCTCCTGTGCGGAGGCGCGGCAGGGCCTGTCGAGAACGCTGCAAGTACTTCCCTGTAAGCTCCGACGCCGCCATCCCTGGCGACGACGGTCCCGCCAGGCCCTGCCGCACCCCCGCCATGACATGCGGTATATCGCCCGTCGCTATCCTCGATCAAGGGCCGTCCATGGTCTGTCGAGGATGACGACTTCCTGTTGCCGATCCCGGCCCATCGCACATCCATGTGCTGGCCGGGATGACGACTTCCTGTTGCCGATCCCGGCCCATCGCACATCCATGTGCTGGCCGGGATGACGACTTCCTGTTGCCGATCCCGGCTCATCGCACATCCATGTGCTGGCCGGGATGACGACTTCCTGTTGCCGATCCCGGCCCATCGCACATCCATGTGCTGGCCGGGATGACGACTTCCTGTCGTCACTTGGGCAGCAGGTCGTACTTGCGCAGGTGCCCGCGCAACTGATGGTAGGTGAGGCCCAGGTACTCGGCGGTCTTGCGCTGGTTGAACTGGTTCTGCTCCAGCGCCTGCTGGAGCAGGCTCATCTCGTACTCGGCCACCGTTTCCTTGTAGTTGAGGGGTCCGTCCAACGCCCCGGGACCATTGTCCGGCGGGTCTTCCGTCGCCCTGGGCGGCGCCGGTCGGAACGGCGAATCGAAGGGGTCGAACTGGATCTCGTCGATTTCCGCCTCCGGGTCCGGGCTGTGATAGACGGCGCGTTCCACCACGTTCTTGAGCTCGCGCACGTTGCCGGGCCAGGCATGTTGCCGCAGTCGTTCCCTCGCTGCCTTCGTGAAACCGGGGAAGTACGCCCGCTCCAGTTCCCTCACCATGCGCTGGGCGAAGAACTCCGCCAGCGGCAGAATGTCCTCGGGACGAGCCCGCAGCGGGGGCAGGGTGATCACGTCGAAGGCCAGCCGATCCAGCAGGTCCTCGCGGAACTCGCCCGCCGCCGCCAGTGACGGCAGGTCCTCGTTGGTGGCGCCGACGATGCGCACATCCACCTTGACGGTGCCCGAGCCGCCGACGCGCTCGAACTCGCCGTACTCGATGACGCGCAGGATTTTCTCCTGCACTCTCGACGAGGTGCTGGCCAGCTCGTCCAGGAACAGCGTGCCCGTGTCCGCCTGCTCGAAGCGGCCCTGGTGGCGGCCCTTGGCTCCGGTGAAGGCGCCCGCCTCGTGGCCGAACAGCTCCGTTTCCAGCAGCGATTCGGCCAGCGCCGAACAATTGAGCTTGACGAAGGGACGATCCCAGCGCGTGGACAGGTAGTGCAGGCGCGCCGCGATCAGCTCCTTGCCGGTGCCGCGCTCGCCGATGATCAGGACCGGCTTGGCCAGCGGGGCCACCCGGGAGGCCTGCTCGAGCACGGCAAGGAACGCCGGCGATTCGCCCAACAGGGGCTGGTCTTCGATGGGATTGATAGCCATTGTGCGCGCGGTTTTTTGCCAATTGTAATGGATCGCGGGCTGGCGCACGGCGGGGCGCTCCGCTACGCTGCGCGATTGTCCGGCGCGATGGCCCCGTGACGGACACAAGGGCAACACGCGGAAACTGCCGTACATGCGAATTCTAGTCACCGGCGGCGCGGGCTTCATCGGCGCCGCACTTTCCGAGTCGCTGCTCGACGACGGCCATGCCGTGGCGGGCGTGGATAACCTGAACGACTACTACGACCCGGCGCTGAAGCGGGCGCGGCTCGAGCGCCTGGAAGGGCGGGAAGGCTTCGCCTTCCACCGCCTGGACCTGGCCGACGCGGAAGCGCTGACGGCGCTTATCGCCGACTTCCAGCCGGAGATCGTGGTCAACCTGGCCGCCCAGGCCGGTGTGCGCTACTCGCTCGTCAACCCGCGCGCCTACGTGCAATCGAACCTGGTGGGCTTCGCCAATCTGCTCGAGGCGTGCCGCGCGCATCCGCCCGCTCACCTGGTCTATGCCTCGTCCAGCTCGGTGTATGGCGCCAGCCGCCGCATTCCCTTCGCCCTGGACGATCCGGCGGACCAGCCGGTGAGTTTCTACGCCGCCACCAAGCGCGCCAACGAGCACATGGCTTATTGCTACAGCCACCTGTACGGCTTTCCCGCCACGGGCCTGCGGCTGTTTACGGTGTACGGCCCGCGCGGACGGCCGGACATGGCGTATTTCGATTTCACCCGGCGCATCCTGGCCGGCGAGCCCCTGACGCTGTTTGATGCCGACGGCGAACCGCGCCGGGACTTTACCTACATAGACGACATCTTGGCGGGGATTCGCGCTGTCATGGAGCGTCCGCCGAAGGGTGACGGGGGCGCGCCCCACCGGCTTTTCAACCTGGGCAACGACTCACCGGCGGGCGTGCGCGAGATGGTGTCCCTGCTGGAACGTTTCCTGGGCAGGGAGGCCGAAATCGTCTCCAAACCCCTGCCGCCAGGGGACGTGCCTGAAACCTGGGCGGACATTTCCGATGCCTGCCGCGAGCTGGATTACGACCCGTCAACGAGCCTGGAACAGGGGCTGGAGCGATTCGTGGCCTGGTACCGGGAGTTCTACAACGGCTAGGGATCGGGGTTCGCGGCGGGGACGCCGCACCCACGGGAAATGGTTTGACCTCGGCATGTAGGAGCGCCCTTGGGCGCGACCCACGCCCCGTCAACTGAAAGCCTGGTCGCGCGCAAGCGCGCTCCTACAGCTTCGGATGCGCTGGTCTCAAATCCGCAGCCAGTCCAGCTCCAGCTGCGCTGGCACGGCGGTGATCGCCGTGCCGGGCTCTCCCGCCGCCTTCATGCGCGTCGCGCATTCCGGCCTCAGGTCATTTCTGCCCACCAGCCACCAGTCGTTGCCCGAGTGATGGCCCATTTCCATCGCCCGCATCGGGTCCACGCAGAAGCCGCTCTCGGCCTTCGGTACCAGCAGGCGGCGACGCGGATCCTGTGCTACCCAGGCCAGTCCCTCGCGCGTCTCATTCGCCAGGTCCGGCCGGCGATGCCCGAAATGCACGAACGGGCGGTGCAGGTAGAGGTAATAGCGTTCCGCCCAGCCCACCATGGCGAGTGTCGAGCCCGTGGGCAGCGCGGACTCCACGCGGGCCACGAAACCCCGCCCGGAGATGGTGGAATTGGCGGCGGGCGCCGCAAGCCAGCCCAGCGCCGCCCACAGCGTGAACACCAGCCCGACGAAGGCGTGAAAGCCGCATCCCCGCCTGGCGGCGACCACGGCCCAGCCTGCCGCCAGCGCCAGGGGCACGGCCAGAAAGGGCCACAGGATCTGGTCGTAGCGATCGAGCAGTCGCCCGGCCACCTCCGGGTGCAGCCAGCAGGCCCACAGCAGCCCGGCGCCGGTCAGCAGCGCCACCAGCCCAACCAGCGCTTGGCCCATGTGCTGCACGCCGTGCAGCCGGATCAGGCCGCGCAGCATCGGCGCGATGCAAAGCGCCAGCGCCGGCGTGGCCGGCAGCAGGTAGACGTTGCGCTTGCCGGTGGAGAGCATGAAGAAGCCGAGCACCAGCACAATCCATCCCAGCAGCACCCAGTAGCGGGCGTCACCACGCCTGATGCGCCGCCACCAGGCGGGGATCAGCCACGGGAGCAACGCGCTCCAGGGCAGCCAGAACACCGGGATCACGTTTACCAGGTAATACCACCAGGGATGCAGGTGGCCGCTGGCGTCCGCGTAACGGTCCACGGTCTGGTGGAACAGGATGGCGTCGCGGTAGGCGGCCAGCGACGCGCTGCCGGAAGCGTAATACAGCACCGGCAGCAGCCAGGCGAGCAGCAGCAACAGCATCAGTCCGAACCCGGCGAGCAGCCAGAGCGCCTGGCCACCGCGCGGCGACAGGGTGGCGGGGGAGGCACGGCGCCGGGCCAGCGCCCAGGGCGCCAGCGCCAACAACGGCAGAAAACCCACGCCTTTCGTGAGCACGCCCGCGGCCATGCCCGCGAATCCGGCCAGGCACCAGCGCGGCGAGGGCCCCGAGAGCAGGTGACGGCAGAGCCCGTACAGTCCCAGCGTGGTGAACGCGGTCAGGGTCATGTCAATCTGGGCCTGGCGCGCCTGCAGGGTGAATTGCAGGGTCAACAACAGGACGGTGGCCGCGGCAATGCCCGCGCGCCGCGACCAAAGGCGCCGCCCCAGGTCGTAGGTAAGCAGCAGCGTGAGTCCGGCGGAGAGCAGCGAGGGCAGCTTGAAGCCCCAGCGCATGGAACCGGCCAGCCACTCCGCGCCGGCCATGAGCCAGAGGAATACCGGCGGCTTGTCCGGATACAGCACGCCGGCGATGTGGGGGAACAGCCAGTTGCCGGAGGCCAGGAATTCCAGGCCGATGATGGCGAAGCGCGGCTCGTCGGGAGGCCAGGGATCCCTCAGGCCCCAACCGGACAGCAGCCCCAGGAGCACCAGCAGCGCAAACAGCCAGGCCCGTGGCAGGCCATCGGACCGCAACCCGGGCCAGCGTGGCGGCCCGCTGGGCGGCGCGGGCTTCATGTCACGCGTTCTGCTCGCTGCGCTCGCGCATCACGAAATAGAGGTTGCGCAGATAAATGAACAGGCCGCCCGCCTGACCGGCGATGAACACCGGATCCATGCGGTGAATGGCATAGATCAGCAGGGTCAGGCCGCCGGCGATGGAGAAATACCAGAAGGCCACGGGCATCACGCTCCGCTTGGCCTTTTCGCTGGCCATCCACTGGATCAGGAAACGGGCCGAGAACAGCAACTGGCCGGCAAAACCGATGACCAGCCAAATGGCGCTGATGTTGAACATCACGGGATCTCCTAGGGAATGCTTTATTCAAGCTCCTGCACGTCGTTGGGTCGACGACTGCGGCGCATCAGCCAGCGCACGCCGAACAGGTCCACGATACCCACCCAGAGACGGTTGTGCAGGCCGTATTTGGATTTGCCCTCGCGGCGCGCGCGGTGACCGACGGCCACGGATTCCACGCGCCCGCCGTCGCGCAGGATCAGGGCCGGGGTGAAGCGGTGCATGTGATCGAAATAGGGCAGGTTCAGGTAGTCGGCGCGCCGAAACACCTTCAACCCGCAGCCGGAGTCCGGGGTGCGGTCGCCCAGCAACCAGCCACGCACGCTATTGGCGATGCGCGAGGAAAGCCGGCGCAGCCAGGTGTCGTGCCGGGCCGTGCGGTGGCCGATGATCAGCAGCGGCCGGCTTTGCTCCCGCGCCTGGTCCCAGGCATCCAGCAGCGCCGGGATGTCGGCGGGATCGTTCTGCCCGTCGCCGTCCAGCGTGGCGATCAGCCTCCCGCGTGCCGCCCGGACGCCGCTGAGTACCGCCGTGCTCTGTCCGCAGCTTTGCCCGTGGCGAATCACGCGCAGATCGTCGGACCGCCCCTTCAATTCCCGAAGTTCGGCGGGCGTCCCGTCATCGCTCCCATCGTCCACGCAGACGATCTCGAAGGGAAGGCGGCCGTCCAGCGCGCGACGGATCTCGTCGAACAGCACGGGCAGGTTGCCGGCTTCGTTGCGTGCCGGGATGACGACGGATAGCTCGGGATTCATGGGCGGAACGGCATTGGCTGTCTGCGGCGGGGATTCTATCCGACCGGCGTGCCCCGACCAAGCACATGCTACGATCCCGGGCCGACGCTCATCGCCCGCATCAACGCACCGCCATACCCATGAAAGCCAAGACCCAGTACGTCTGCAGCGCCTGCGGGGCGGCCTTTCCCAAGTGGGCGGGGCAGTGCGGGGAGTGCGGCACCTGGAACACCCTGGTGGAATCCATCGCGCCCTCGAAGCAGGACGCGCGCCGCGGGAGCGGATTCGCCGCCCCGGCCGAGGCGGCGGCGGTCACCCCCCTGGGCCGGGTCAGCGCGCGCGAGACCGAGCGCCAGGTAACGGGGATGGCGGAACTGGACCGGGTGCTGGGAGGCGGCCTGGTGCCCGGCGCGGTGGTGCTGCTCGGTGGCGATCCCGGCATCGGCAAGTCCACGTTGCTCCTGCAGGTGCTGGCGCGCATCAACGGGCAGGCCCGCGGTCTCTACGTCACCGGCGAGGAATCGCTGGAACAGGTGGCATTGCGGGCGCGCCGACTGGGCCTGGAAGCCGGCGAGCTGGCGGCGCTGACGGAAACCAACGTGGAAGCCATACTGGCGCAGGCGGAGAAGGAGCGCCCCGACGTGCTGGTCGTGGATTCCATCCAGACGCTCTACACGGACCAGCTCCAGTCCGCGCCGGGTTCGGTGTCCCAGGTGCGCGAAACCGCCGCCCGCCTGGTGCGCTTCGCCAAGGCGCGCGGAGCCTGCCTTTTCCTGGTGGGGCACGTCACCAAGGAAGGCGCCATCGCGGGCCCCCGCGTGCTCGAGCACATGGTGGACGCGGTGCTGTACTTCGAGGGCGACAGCGGCAGCCGCTTTCGCGTGATCCGGGCCATGAAGAACCGCTTCGGCGCGGTTAACGAGCTGGGCGTGTTCGCCATGACCGAGCAGGGGCTCAAGGGCGTTACCAATCCCTCGGCGATATTCCTCTCGAGGCACACGGGGCCGATTCCCGGCAGTTGCGTGCTGGTGACTCGGGAGGGCACCCGGCCCCTGCTGGTGGAAGTCCAGGCCCTGGTGGACCAGAGCCACCTGTCCAACCCGCGCCGGGTGACCGTGGGCCTGGACCACAACCGACTGGCCATGCTGCTCGCCGTGTTGCACCGCCACGGCGGAATAGCGCTCTACGACCAGGACGTGTTCGTCAACGTGGTGGGCGGCATGCGCGTGTCGGAAACTGCCTCCGACCTGCCAGTGGCGCTGGCCACCCTGTCCAGTTTCCGGGACCGGCCGCTGCCGGAAGGCCAGGTGGTATTCGGCGAGGTGGGGCTGGCGGGCGAGATCCGCCCCGTGCCGAACGGCGAGGAGCGCCTGCGGGAGGCCGTCAAGCACGGCTTCAGGCGCGCGGTGATACCGAAGGGAAACGCCCCGAAGAAGGCGCCGAAGGGCCTGGAGGTGGTCGCCGTCAGCCGCCTGGCCGACGCCCTGGACGCCCTGTAGCGGCCTCCCACACTGCAGGCGGGCGGGCGGTTGACATGCCGGAACGGCGCGTGGGTTTCGCCCCGGACTGGCGTCCGGGTCTCAACCCACCCTACGGCCTGCTCTTCGGGACCAGGGGCCCTCCCGCAAATTGCGAGCCACCCGGGTACCCGCAGGCGCGGCATCCTGACGCGCACTTCAGCCCCGACCGCCGACCCTCACACTGTCCGGTGCAGGATCAGCTCCAGCACCAGCTTGCTGCCGAAATACGCCAGCAGCAGGAACGCCATGCCGGAAAGCGTCCAGCCCGCCGCCGTTCGGCCGCGCCAGCCGTGGCGCCAGCGCCCCCACAGCAGGATGCCGAACACCACCCAGGCGACGATGGACAGCACGGTCTTGTGCACCAGGTGCTGGGCGAACAGGTCGTGCACGAACAGGGCGCCGGTGACCAGCGTGAGAGTGAGGATCGAGAACCCGGCCGTGATGAGCTGGAACAGCAACGCCTCGGTGGAGGCCAGCGGCGGCAGGCCGCTGGTCACCCCCGCCAGGCGGTGGCGCTTGAGGCGGCTCTCGTGCACCCAGAGCACCAGCGCGTGCGCCGCCGCCAGGCTGAGCAGCGCATAGGCCAGGACCGCGAGGGTGATGTGCAGGTTGAGCTGCCAGTTGCGCTCGGCGAGCAGCAGCGGCGGGCTGCGGAGCTGCCACTCCGCGGCCACGGTGAGCGCTGCCACCGGGAACATCACCAGCCCGGGCACCTCAGTGCGCCGCACCAGCGCGCCCAGGAGCACCAGGGTGACCACGGCGAAGGCCACCACCGACAGGGCATGGTAGAAGCTGAAATCCAGCGCGCCCTCGTGCCGGAACGTCAGTCCCAGCCCGATGCCCTGCGCCAGCGCCGCGCAAAGCGCCACCGCGAGTACCGCGCCGCGGCCGGGAACACCCCGGCCCAGGTGGCGATAGAGCATGACGGTGGCCGCCAGGTAGGCAATCACCGAGATAACGTGGAGTGCGGCTTCGATCATAGGGCTCGTTGGATCATCGCATATAAGGCGTCGGCCTGGGCCTTTTCCCGCCATCACTCCCGGCAAAAGCGGGAGGTCCGTATAATGCGCATTTTGCTGGCCCTTTGCATTCCCGATTCCCATGTTCAAGCAGCTCAGTGAACGCCTCTCCAGCATCGTCCAGCGCCTGACCGGCGCCGGGCGACTCACCGAGGACAACATTTCCGACGCCCTGCGCGAGGTGCGCATGGCGCTGCTGGAGGCAGACGTTGCCCTGCCGGTGGTCCGGGAGTTCATCGCGCGGGTGCGCGAGCGCGCCGTGGGCCGGGAGGTCACCGGCAGCCTGACCCCGGGCCAGGCCCTGGTGGGGGTGGTGCGCGACGAACTGGCCGCGGTAATGGGGGGCGATGGTGCCGATCTGGACCTGAACCGGCCGCGGCCCGTGGTGGTGCTGCTCGCCGGCCTGCAGGGCTCGGGCAAGACCACCACCACCGCCAAGCTGGCCCGGCGCCTGATCGATCGCGAGCACAAGAAAGTGCTGGCCGTTTCCTGCGACGTGTACCGCCCGGCCGCCATCGACCAGCTTCAGCGTCTGTGCGAACAGGTGGGGGCCGGATTCCATCCGTCGTCCGGGTCGGACAAGCCGGCACGGATCGCGAAGTCGGCCCTGGACGAGGCCCGGCGCGGCTTCTACGACGTGCTGCTGGTGGACAGCGCCGGCCGCCTGCACGTGGACCAGGAACTGATGGCCGAGATCCGGGCGCTCCACGGTCTGCTGGAACCGGCCGAGACGCTGTTCGTGGTGGACGCCATGGCCGGCCAGGACGCGGTGAACGCCGCCCGCGCCTTCAACGAGGCCCTGCCGCTCACCGGCGTCGTGCTCACCAAGACCGACGGCGACGCCCGGGGCGGCGCGGCGCTGTCGGTACGCCACGTCACCGGGGCGCCGATCCGGTTCCTGGGCACCGGGGAGAAGACCGACGGGCTGGAACTCTTCCACGCCGACCGGGTGGTCTCCCGCATCCTGGGCATGGGCGACGTGCTGTCCCTGGTGGAGGACGTGCACCGCAAGGTGGACCGCCAGGCCACCGAGAAGCTGGCCCGCAAGATGAAGAAGGGCAAGGGCTTCGATCTCTCCGACCTGCGCGAGCAGATGGCCCAGATGCAGAAGCTCGGGGGCCTGGGCGGCCTGGTCGACAAGCTCCCCGGCGCCGGGAAAATCCCGGAAGCCGCCCGCGGCCAGATGGACGATTCCAGGGTCAGGCGCATGATGGCCATCATCGACTCCATGACGCCCCAGGAGCGCCGCTTTCCCGCCGTCATCAAGGGCTCGCGCAAGCGCCGCATCGCCATGGGCTCCGGGACCCAGGTGCAGGAAGTGAACCGGCTGCTCAAGCAGCACCAGCAAATGTCGAAAATGATGAAGAAGTTCGGCAAGGGCGGCATGAGCCGGATGCTCAAGGGGATGCAGGGCCGGATGCCGCCGGGGGGCTTCCCGGGCATGTGATCCGTGGTGCGCGGCCATCCCGGGGAGAGCGGGGGCGCGAGACCATCGACCGGGACACGCCGTGAATCCATCCATGGAGGCTCGACGGCGGCCGTCCAGGCCGCCGACGGTCCCGGTCGAAGGCCTCCCGCCCCCTTCAATTCGTGGCGTCTACCCCTGGCCGGGGTGCGGGTGTGCCTGGCGGGACCGTCGTCGCCAGGATGGCGGCGCCGGAGCCTACAGGGATGTAATTGCGGCGTTCTCGCCAGGCATACCCGCGGCCCGGCTGCCGTGAGGTGATCCCCTGCCTCCATCCAGCCCTTTCTTTTCGCCGCAAATTCCGTACAATTGCGCGTTTACCTGCCCGGCGGGTGCCGGGCCCTTGCGCTTAAAGAAACAGGCAGACAGGACTTTACACGGCATGGTCAAGATTCGGCTGGCACGTACCGGCGCCAAGAAGCGGCCCTTCTACCACATCGTGGTGTTGGACAGCCGCAGCCGCCGCGATGGCGGATACATTGAGCGCCTGGGCTTTTTCAATCCCATGGCCACGGGTCAGGAGCTCAGGCTGCAGCTCAACTCCGAGCGCATCGCCGAGTGGGTGAAAACCGGGGCCCTGGTCTCCGAGCGGGTCGAGCACCTGATGAAGGAAGTCGCCACCACCGGCGAGGACGGGGTGGTGAAGGCGCGCCCGAAGCCCGAGCCCAAGGCGGCTCCCAAGCCGAAGGCCAAGACGGAAGAGGCCAAGGTTGAGGAAGCCAAGGCCGAGGAAGCTCCGGCCGAGGAAGCTCCGGCCGAGGAGGCCAAGGCTGAGCAGGCACCCGCCGAGGAAGCGAAGGCGGAAGAGGCGCCGGCCGAGGAGGCCAAGGCTGAGCAGGCCCCCGCCGAGGAAGCAAAGGCGGAAGAGGCGCCGGCCGAAGAGGCCAAGGCTGCCGGGGAGCCCGATGCCGCCGAGAAATCCGCCGAAGAGAACGACAAGCAGTAACCCGGCCGCCAGGCCGCGTCGCGGGAGGCGGCGACCATGACGCCCGGCGACCGGCTGGTGCTGCTGGGCGAGATCATCGGGGTCCACGGCGTTCAGGGCTGGGTGAAGGTACATTCCGACACCGAGCCGCGGGAAGGGATCCTGGAGTACCCGGTCTGGCACCTGTCCACGCGGGACGGTGAGTGGCAACCGGCGCGGCTGCTCGAAGGCCGCCGCCAGGGCAAGAGCGTGATCGCCAGCCTGGAGGGCGTGGGCGACCGCGACCTGGCCCGGGCGCTGATCGGTACCCGCGTCGCCGTGCGACGCGACGAGGTGCCGGCCCCGGATCGCGGCGAGTACTACTGGGCCGACCTGGAAGGTTTGCAGGTCATCAACCGCGAGGGCCGGGACCTGGGCCGGGTGCGGAGCCTGCTGCGGACCGGCGCCAACGACGTGATGGTGTTGGCCGGAGAGCGGGAACGACTGGTTCCCTTCGTTTTGGACTGGTACGTGCTCTCGGTGGACCTGGACGCGGGCCTGATCCGCGTCGACTGGGACGAAGAATTTTGAGAATCGACGTCGTCACGCTGTTTCCGGAGTTCTTGCGGCAGGCGGCGTCGGCGGGCGTCACGGGCAAGGCCTTCGAGAAGGGCCTCGCCGAGCTGGTGACCTGGAACCCGCGCGACGACGCGGATGACCGTCACCGCACCGTGGACGACCGGCCCTACGGCGGCGGCCCGGGCATGGTGATGCGGGTGGAACCGCTGGCCACGACCCTGGAACGCGCCAGGGCGGCGGCGGAACCGGCGCCGGTGAGCGCCTTGAGCCCGCAGGGCGCGCGACTGACGCAGCGCCACGTGCGGGAGCTGGCGAGCAGGCCGCGGCTGATTCTGCTTTGCGGCCGCTACGAGGGCATCGACCAGCGCGTGATCGAGTCGGCCGTGGACGAGGAATGGTCCATCGGTGACTTCGTGATCAGCGGCGGCGAATTGGCCGCGGCGGTTCTGATCGACGCGGTGCTCAGACTGGTGCCCGGAGTGCTGGGCGACGCCAATTCGGCGGAAGAGGACTCTTTCGCCGGGGGGCTGCTGGACTGCCCGCACTACACGCGCCCGGAGCTTTGGCGTGGCATGGGCGTGCCGCAGGTGCTTTTGGGCGGTGACCACGCCGCCATTGCGCGCTGGCGGCGCAAGCAGATGCTGGGCCGCACCTGGCTGCGCCGGCCGGATCTGCTGGGGCGCTTGAGCCTCGGGGACGAGGACCGGGCGCTGCTCGAGGAATACATTCAGGAATACAGGATCCCGCCACCGGGCGGGAACGAATCAGAAGGCGGAATTGAGCCATGAGCAAGATCATCGACCAAATCAACGCGGAACAGCTCAAGAAGGACGTGCCGGATTTCGCGCCCGGCGACACGGTTTCGGTCAACGTCCGGGTCACCGAAGGCAATCGCGAGCGCCTGCAGGCCTTCGAGGGCGTGGTGATCGGCAAGCGCAACCGGGGCGTGAATTCCGCTTTCACGGTGCGCAAGGTGTCCCACGGCGAGGGCGTGGAGCGCGTCTTCCAGACGCACAGCCCGCTGATCGAATCCATCAAGGTCAAGCGCCGGGGCCACGTGCGCCGCGCCAAGCTCTACTACCTGCGCGAGCGCGAGGGCAAGTCCGCGCGCATCCGGGAGAAGCTCTCCGGGCGCAAGAACGCGAGCTGACTTTCCGGCGAAAACGCGATCTCGCAGAGGGCCCCGCACCGCGGGGCCTTCTTTTTGGTTCATCGCGAAATTCCGGGCGTGGCGGCGGGTGAGCGGGGCCCCGGGTTCGGGGCACGCGTAATGCGGGCGGGTGTGCGGGGGGATCTCTGCCCAGTTCTTTGAGCAAGCTGCGCTTTACCCCCGGATTTTCGCGATCAAACCATCTGCGTGGCCGCCCAACTGTCGCTTTCGGGAGACAGGCGTTCCGCGGCGCGCGCCGCGCCGCCGCAGTGCCGCCGGGGCGCGGCGGGACGGCCCCGAGCCCCCGCCGGGGCCGCGGCTGTCGCCTGCGCCCAACAAATTCGCGCGGTTTGTGCCTCCGTAAGCGATGCCCATCGGCCTGCTCGCGCCGCAATGGCTGGCTCTACCGGGTTCTGGCACGGGGTTTGCTCCAGGTTTGGGTGCGACCAGCCCTGTTGTTGGGAAGTCGCAACGGATTCCCCAATCGCACGAACAGGAGCTCACCATGAAACTGAACGTTTTCACGACTATCACTGGTCTGGTTCTGGGTGGCATCGCCATGACGGCCGTGGCCGGCAGCGGCATGGATTCCAGCAACCTGACCAAGGAACAGCAGCAACTCCTGACCAAGCTGGACGCCAATCATGACGGCGTCATCAGCCAGGAAGAGGCGAAGGCCAACCCGGCTCTGGCCGCCCGCTTCAGCGAGATCGACGCGAACAGCGACGGCCGGATCGAGCAGGCCGAGTTCGCCCGCTTCGAGGTGTCCTCGGACGATTCCGGAGGCATGGACAAGTAACACGCTCGAGCGACAGATCACGGACGAGTCGGACAGGGAGGTCCGTTCAGAAAACGCCCCGCGCAGGACGCGCGGGGCTTTTAATTGGTTCATCGCGGAATTCCGGGGCTTCAAGTGGCACTTTCCAGGCCCGATTCGGCAGAGGGTGCGGCGGATCCTTTCGAGAACGCCGTGAATACATCCCTGTAGGCTCCGACGCCGCCGTCCTGGCGGCGACGGTCTCGCCAGGACCCGCCGCACCCTCCGCTCGTGAAGTGCGCGATACAGCGGGTGTGGGAGGACCGGGTTCGGGACCGTCTGCAGCAGGGATGCTGCAGTCGAGCCCCCAGGGATGGGTCCACGGCGTGTCCCGAAGCCGGTCCTCGCTCACCCGCCATCACTCCCGGAATTCCGCGATGAACCTTTTTTTCACCGCAAAACTCCCTGGCATCAAGCTGGACAGTCCCGCCGCGCCCCCGCCCGTGGACCGCGTGTCCCAACGGGTGCCGCAATTCCGCGATGAAGCTTTTCTTGATGCCGCGTTTTCCTTCCGGCGCCTGCCGACGTTCCTGCCGCGCCCCTGGCTGCGGACTTGCCGCATCACCGTCGCAACATCCCGACACCCTCGCCACCGCGACCGGCGCCAAGTCACTGATTTCACGCGGCCAGGCATGGCTGGCATGCATTCTGCAACTCACTTCCCCGGGCGTGGGCCGCTGACTGCCATGGATCGGCGGTACCGCACACCGGCGGCCCGCGCCCTCCTTATCCACGAACCTGCCGCACGGGACCGGAGCCCGGGAAAACAGGCACGGGCGTGCGTCAGTTGTTAACGTATGTCCTGAACACGCGAGAGGCCGTCATGAGAAAGATCCTGCTGACCCTTGTCGTGGTGGTGGCATTGACCGTGCTCGGCGTCTGGCTTTATGCCGACGCGATTGCCAGCCGCGCCGTCGAAAAGGGATCCACCTACGCATTCGGCACGCCCACCAAGGTGGATGGCGTGCGGCTCAGGCTGCTGGACGCCAGTTTCGCCATGACCGGATATCGCGTTTCCGGGCCCGAGGATTTCAGGGACAGCAATCTTTTGAGCATCGAGGACGCCGACCTGGAGGTCGGCTACGGCGGCCTGTCCCGGGAAAAGATCGTGGCCAGGCGCCTGGACGTCAGCGGCGTGCGCCTGAACCTGCTCATGAAAGGGGCGAGCAGCAACTTCGGTCCCGTACTCAAGCACCTGCGGACGCTTTCCGGTGGCGAAGGCCCGGCGGGCGGTGACTCGCCGCGCCTGGTCATCGGCGAGCTGGTACTGGACGACGTCAGCGCGCACGTTGACGTGCCCGGCGTGCAACGCGACCTGGACCTGCCCACGATCCGCCTCACTGACGTGGGGGGCGAGGACGGCGTCTGGATGTCGCAGCTCGCGGGCATCGTGCTGGGCGCGGTGGTGCACGAGGCCGCGCGCCAGGGCGGCCTGCCGCCGGCCCTCGACGTGGCGCTGGGCAAGGGGCTCGGCAGCCTGCCGGCATCGCTGGAGCGTGAGGCAAAACAACGCGTGCGCGAGCAAGTGGAGAAAGAAACGCAGGGGCTGCTGGACAAGGCAAAACAGGCGATGGGCGACGACGACGGCGGTTGATCCCGGCTTCGTTGCGCCGGACGGTTCGGCATGACAGAGTGGCCCGGCCCGCCCTTACCGGCGTGCCCGCCTCCAGACGGCCCCCGGCAAACACAATAACGAGGCCCCGAGATGCTCGACGCCCTGGACCGAGGACTGGCAACCTTTTCCGGCTTCATCTGGAACTGGCCACTGTTGATACTGCTTCTCGGCGGCGGCCTGTTCTTCCTGTTCTATTCGCGGCTCACGCCGTACCGGCACTTCCGCCACGCCATCCAGATCGTGCGCGGAAAGTACGACGATCCCAACGAAGCCGGCGACATTCCCCATTTCCAGGCCCTGGTCAGCGCCCTGTCGGGCACCATCGGCCTGGGCAACATCGCGGGTGTGGCCATCGCCATCCACGTGGGCGGTCCCGGCGCGGTGTTCTGGATGTGGATGTCGGCGCTGCTGGGCGTGGTGACCAAATATTTCACCTGCACGCTTTCCATCATGTACCGGGGCAGGGACAGCCTGGGACATATCCAGGGCGGGCCCATGTACGTGATTCGCGAGGGCCTGAGCCGGCGCTGGCACTGGCTCGCGGTCTGGTTCTGCCTGGCCGGCCTGATCGGCACCCTGCCGGTATTCCAGATCAACCAGCTCACCCAGATCATGCGCGAGCAGTTCGCCGTGCCGCTCGGGCTGGATCCGTCCTACGGCTTCTGGTTCAACTTCTGGTTCGGCATCGCCATCGCGGTGCTGGTGGCGACGGTGATTTTCGGCGGCATCAGGCGCATCGGCCAGGTCGCCTCGCGGCTGGTGCCGTTCATGGTCGTGGTGTACCTGCTGACCACCGTCTACATCATGATCACGTTCTGGCAGGACGTGCCGGGGGCGTTCGCGATGATCTTCACCGATGCCTTCACCGGCAACGCCGCCGCCGGCGGGGCTCTGGGCTCGGTGATCATCTACGGCGTGCGCCGCGGCGTGTTCTCCAACGAGGCCGGCGTGGGCACGGAGGTCATGGCCCACGGCGCGGCGCAGACCAACGAGCCGGTCCGGGAAGGCCTGGTGGCCATGATGGGGCCGGTGATCGACACCATCATCGTGTGCACCTGCACGGCGCTGGCCATCCTGCTCACCGGCGTCTGGCAGGAATCGGAAGCCAACGGCATCCGGCTAACGGCCATGGCCTTCAACCAGATGATGCCGGGCAATGGCGCCTACGTGCTGAGCCTGGCCGTGCTCACCTTCAGCCTGAGCACCATGTTCACCTACTGGTATTACGGCTCGAAATGCCTCGGCTACCTGATCGGCGCCGAGTACGGCCACTACTACAAGTACATCTACACCGTCATGATCGTGGGCGGCGCCGTGGTTTCCCTGGACATGGTGGTCAACCTGATCGACTCGAGCTTCGGGCTGATGGCCATTCCCACGGTGGGCGCCACGCTGGCGCTCTCCCCCAAGGTGATGGCGGCAACCCGGGACTATTTCAGGCGCCATCCCGGCGCGTGAGTCCCTCACCACCCGTAGTCAATGGTGATCTCCTCACTCTCGGCGATGTCGCGCAGGGCGTAAAGCTCGTAGTCGTGGAACTCCGCGTTCGGTTTCGCGGCGTGGTTGACGTACTTGAGGGCGTTGGTGCCGAGGCGTCCCTCGGCGCGCCCCACCTCGTCCACCAGCCACAGCACATGGGTGCCGTCGCTGTCCGTGGCCGGGCCCTTGAACGTGCCAATGTGTGCTCCCGCGGCGATCGCCTCGCCCGCGAACAGCCCCCGTCCGTGGATTTGGGATCTGCCAATGGTGAATTTCACGTGTGCCATCCCGATCGCGGTAACATTGCCGGCGCACGATACCCGGAGCAACGCAAACATGCATCAATCGAGCGTTTCGACACTCCTGGCTTGCGTGGCCCTGCTGGCATCGGGATGCGCGGCCCACCCGGAAAAGAGCAACACTGCAGCGACTGCCATGAAAACCGTCGACCGCCCCGCCACCTTTCTTGCACTGGGAGACTCCTACACCATCGGGGAAACCGTCGCCTCGGACCAGCGATGGCCGGCGCAACTGCTGCGCCGTCTGCGCCATGACGGCTTTCGAGTGGAGAAACCGAAGATCGTGGCCAAGACGGGTTGGACCACGGACGAACTGTCCGCGGCGATGGACGAGGCCGGTCTGCACCCGCCCTACGACTTGGTGAGCCTGGGCATCGGGGTCAACGACCAGTACCGGGGCCGTGAGGCGGATTCCGTGGCGCCGCGGTTCGAGGCGCTGCTCGAGCGAGCCATCGGCCTCGCCGGGGACAGGCCCGGGCACGTCATCGTGTTTTCCATCCCGGACTGGGGGGTGACCCCGTTCGCACGCAAGGACGATCGCGGCGCGGCGGAGATCGGCCGCCAGATAGACGCCTACAATCGAATCGAGCGCGACATCACACAACGCCACCATGCGCACTGGGTCGACGTCACGGATATCTCCCGGCACGTCGCCGATGACATACTGCTGGTGGCAAACGACGGCCTGCATCCGTCGCCAAGGCAGTACCGGGAATGGGTGAATCGCATACTGCCGGTTGCGCGGGAGATTCTGGCCGGATTCCGTTCCGGGAAGGCGCCGGATAAGTGAATTCCGCCCACGGGCACAGCTGCTGGTGCGCCAAGTTTCCCTGTCGTATGCTGGCGACCGAGTTTTAGGTGGGGACAGCCAAATGATCGGATGGATTCTGCTTGGATTGTTGGTGGTGCTCGTGCTTTATGCCGTGAGCATCTACAATCGGCTGATTTCGCTCCGGAACAGGTTCAAGAACGCATTTGCCCAGATCGACGTCCAGCTCACGCGGCGCCATGACCTGATCCCGAACCTGGTGGAAACCGCCAAGGGCTATCTCAAGCACGAGCGCGAGACCCTGGAAGCGGTAGTGAAGGCGCGCGGCGAGGCGGTCAACGGCCTGAAGAACGCCAAGGCGGACCCCTCCGACCCCAATGCCATGAAGCAGCTCTCCGGCGCGGAGACCATGCTCACCCAGGCCCTGGGCCGGCTGTTCGCCCTGGCCGAGGCGTATCCCGATCTGAAGGCCAGCCAGAACATGATGCAGCTGTCCGAGGAGCTGACCACCACGGAGAACCGCATCGCCTTCGCCCGGCAGGGTTTCAACGACGCCGTAATGACCTACAACACCGCGCGCGAGCAGATGCCCAACAACATCATCGCCGGCATGTTCAACTTCCAGGCCGCGGAGTTCCTCGAAATCGAGGATCCCGCCAAGCGGGAGGTGCCGGAAGTTTCCTTCCAGTAGTCGCCGGGGCGCCGGATGGCCGATTCGGAGAGCGCCAAGCAGCCCGGCAGGGCCGCCGTGGGTCTGGCGGTGCTGGGAGTGGTGTACGGCGACATCGGCACCAGTCCCATCTACGCCCTGCGCGAGTGCTTCCGCGGGGTCAGCCCGGTGCCGGTCAACGAGCCCAACATCCTGGGCATCCTGTCATTGATCTTCTGGGCGCTGATCGTGGTGATTTCGCTCAAGTACATGGCCTTCGTGCTGCGCGCCAACAACCGGGGCGAGGGGGGCATCTTCGCGCTGCTGGCGCTGTTGCGGCCGGAGGAAAACAAGGAACGGACGTCCCGCAGGATGCTCATCCTGTTCGGGCTGTTCGGGGCGGGGTTGCTCTACGGTGGCACCATGCTGACCCCGGCCATTTCCGTGCTCAGCGCCGTCGAGGGCCTGGAAGTGGCGACGCCGGCGCTGGAACCCTACGTGGTGCCCGTCACCATCGGCATCCTGGTGGCGCTGTTCGCGCTCCAGCGCCACGGCACCGCGCGCGTGGGCTCCCTGTTCGGCCCCATCATGGTGGCCTGGTTCCTGTCGCTGGCGGCCATGGGCGCGGTGAGCATCTTCGAGCACCCGGAGGTGCTGAAGGCGGTCGCGCCCTGGTACGCCGTGCTGTTCCTGGTCAACAACCACCTGCCCGGCTTCCTGGTGCTGATCGGCGTGTTCCTGGTGGTCACCGGCGGCGAGGCTCTTTACGCCGACCTGGGGCATTTCGGCGCGGGGCCGATCCGGGCGGTCTGGTTTTTCTTCGTCCTGCCCGCGCTGTTGATCAACTATTTCGGTCAGGGGGCGCTGCTGCTGGCGAAGCCCGAAGGCACGTTGCAGCCGTTTTTCCACCTGGCGCCTGACTGGGCGCTCTATCCGCTGGTGCTGTTGAGCACCGCCGCCACGGTCATCGCGTCGCAGGCCGTCATCACCGGCGCCTTCTCGCTGACCCGACAGGCGGTGCAACTCGGCTTCCTACCCCGCCTCAAGGTGGAGCAGACCTCCGAGCACGCCCACGGCCAGATCTACATGCCGGGGGTCAACTGGATGCTGATGACCGCCGCCATTGCCCTGGTTCTGGCCTTCCAGTCCTCGAGCAACCTGGCCGCCGCCTACGGGGTGAGCGTGAACGCCACCATGCTCGTGACCACCATCCTGGCCTTCAACGTGGCGCGCGAGAGGGGCGGGTGGAGCATCCCCCAGGCTGGGGCTTTCCTGCTCGCGTTCCTTTCCGTGGACGTGGCGTTCCTCGCCGCCAACGCCGAGACCATTCCCCGCGGCGGCTGGTTCCCGGTGGCCGTGGGCGCGGCGATATTCGCCATCATCGCCACCTGGCGGCGCGGCGCAGAGCTGCTGATACAGCGCTTCGAGGCCGACGCCATTTCCGTGGAAACGCTGGTCGGGCGTCTCGAGAACGACGCGCCGCACCGGGCGCCCGGCACCGGGATCTTCTTCACGGCGCGCGCCGAGGAAGTGCCGCGGGCGCTGATGCAGCTCATCAAGCGCAACAACATGCTGCCGGAGAAGGCGGTGATCGTGAACGTCAAGGTCATGCGCGTGCCGCGCGCGCCCACCGGGGAACGCTTCCAGGTGGAGTCCTTCGGCCAGGGCGTATACGAGGTGAACCTGCGCTACGGATTCATGCAGGGCTTCAACATTCCCTCCGATCTGGCGCAGTGCGCGGAAAAGGGAGACCTGCCCATCGACATGGACCAGGTCACCTACTACGTGGGCCGCACGTCGGTGATCGCCGGGCGCAAGAAGGGCGGCATGATGGCCTGGCGCGACCGCCTGTTCGCCTTCATGGTGCGCAACACCATGCACCAGACCTCCCAGTTCCAGATTCCGGCCGACCGGGTCATGGAGATCGGCCTCCAGCTCGGCATCTAGGCGACGGCGCCCGCGACCATGGACTTCTTTGAGCACCAGGATTCATCGCGCCGCAAGACCAGGCAACTGGTGCTCATGTTCGTAGTCGCGGTGGCCGCCATCGTGGCCGTCACGGACCTGGCGGCGGCGCTGTTCCTGGGCCATGGGCATTCCGCGGACGGCAGCCTCGCCGGGTGGCTAGCCGCGAATGCGCAATTGCTCGCGGCGGCCACCGTGGTGACGGTGCTGGCGGTGCTGGGCGGCAGCCTGTTCCGCATCGCTGCGCTGCGCGCCGGCGGCGATACGGTGGCCCGCGGCCTCGGCGCGACGGAGGTGCCCGCCAACCCGGAGGAGCTCAGCCTGAAGCGGCTGCGCAACGTGGTGGAGGAGACGGCGCTCGCCGCGGGCCTGCCGGTACCGACCCTGTTCGTGCTGGAACGCGAGGACGGGATCAATGCCTTCGCCGCGGGCAACAGTCCCGCGGACGCGGCCATCACCGTCACCCGCGGCGCACTGGACCAGCTATCGCGAAACGAACTGCAGGGCGTCATCGCCCACGAGTTCAGCCACGTGGGCAATGGCGACATGCGCCTCAACCTGACGCTCATGGGCTGGCTGTTCGGCATCCTGCTGATCGCGCTCGCCGGCCGCGGCATCCTGCGCGCCGGGGCACGCGGCGGTTCGCGGCGCAAGGGTGGCGGGCTGGCGCTGTTCGGGCTGGCGCTGGTGGTAATCGGTTACGTGGGCGTGTTCGCCGGCCGACTGATCAAGGCGGCGGTATCGCGCGAGCGTGAGCGGCTTGCAGATTCATCCGCCGTGCAGTTCACGCGCGACACCACCGGCCTGGCCGGGGCGTTGAAGAAAATCGGCGGCCTCGAGGCCGGCTCGGAGTTCCACGACACGGAAGCCGAGGAAGTCAGTCACATGCTGTTCGCGCCGGGGCTCAACCAGTGGCTGGCCACCCACCCGCCGCTGCTGGAGCGCATCCGGGTGCTGGAGCCGGGCTTCAACCCGGAGGAATTCAAGCACATCCGCCCGGCGCCGCCCATGGGGAACGCCGAGCCCGAGTCCGACTCGGGGCTCGGCTTCAGGTCCGGGGCGCGGAATGCGGCGGGTTTCGCGGCAACCGCCGGTACCCCGGCGCCCGACGATTTTCGTGCCGGCCGGGCCATTAGGGAACGCATGCCGGCCGCCCTGCGCGAGACCGCCGCCAGGGGGGACGCCGCACTTGTGGGCGCACTGTTGTTGTCGTCTGAAGCGGAGGTGCGCCACGTCCAGCTGGGCATGGTGCGCGACTGGCTCGGAGAGGAAGGGGCGCCGCGGGTGGAGTCGTTGGCGGAAAGCCTGCGCGAGGTCGGGGCGCATGCGCGCTTGCCGCTGCTGCAAATCGCCTGGCCCGGCATCCGGCGCCGGTCCCCCGAGGCCCTGGCGCGGATCGGGCGCGCGGTGCGGGACTTGAGCCAGGCCGATGGCAGGACCAGCGTGTTCGAGTACGTGCTGGGGCGGTTGCTCCGGGTGCAGTTGCACGACCTGGGGCATCATCGCGAGCCGGCCCGGGTGAGCCTGAACGGTTCCCGGGCCGAGCTGGGGGACCTCTTCGCCGTGGTCGCCCGCACGGGCCAGGGGGGCGAGCTCGAGGCGCGGCGGGCCTACGAGACGGGGCTGTCGCGACTGTTGCCGCGGCAGCGTCCGGACTACCGGCCGCCGCCGGACTGGTGCGCCGCCATGGACCGCGCCCTGGACCGGCTGGACCGCCTTCCCTCCGTGATCAAGCGAGAGGTGATCGACGCCCTGGCAGCCACCTGTGCCCACGACGGGCGCCTGGAACCCGGCGAGGCCGAGCTGCTCAGGGCGGTCTGCGCGTCACTGCATTGCCCGCTGCCGCCCGCCTCCCAGCCCGCCGGCGCCTGAGCGCGCCGCGGGTCAGCGGGAACTGCTCAGGGCGGCGCCGCGCCTTGCGGCCCGGTCCGCGTCCTCGAGCATGCGCTGGAACTCACTGCGGTCGAGCCGGCCGTCCCCGTCCCGGTCGTAATAGGGGATCAGTTCGGGCAGTCCCCGCCGGGTTCCCGCTTCCCGCTCGGAAATGTAACCGTCCCCGTTGCTGTCCAGCTTGTCGAACCGGGGCCGGTCTTCCCCGTCCGGGCTCCGCGCCCAGGCCGAACCGAGCAGGCAGATCATCAGCATCGCGGTTGCCGTCGTCCTTACCATCGGTTCCGCATCGTCCTTTGCCCCGTGCCGAATGCCAATGCCGGGGTAAACCCAGCAAACGGCGTGCCAGCCGTCGGGTTCCGGGGAATGCGGTTTTCAGGGTTATTTGGCCGGCCCGCTGTCGCTGGTCGGCGACAATCAGGCCGCGAAACCGGCCCGAGGTGCCGGTGTGCGTCAGCGCCGGGTCCTAGTCTTCCTTGAAGCTCTTGGGCTCCACCCCGTGGCGCGACAACAGCTTGTAGAACTCCGTCCGGTTGCGCTTGGCCAGGCGCGCGGCCTTGCTGACGTTGCCCTCGGTCAGCTTGAGGAGCTGGATCAGGTAATTGCGGGTGAATTCGTCGCGCGCCTCGGCGAATGAGGGCATCTTGCCGCCCTTGCCGCCCAGCGCCTTTTCCACCAGGTGCACGCTGATCACCGCCTGCGGCGACAGCGCCACGTTCTGTTCCACCACGTTGTAGAGCTGGCGGACGTTGCCAGGCCAGGGGGCCGAGACCAGCAACTCCACCGCCTCCGGTGCGTAAACCCGCTTGCGCCCGGTATCCCCGGCGAGTTCCTCGAGGAAATGGTTGATCAGCAGCGGGATGTCCTCGCGGCGCTCGGAAAGCGGCGGCAGCTGCAGGCCGACCACGTTCAGGCGGTAGTAGAGGTCGTCGCGGAATTCGCCGTCCTCAAGCGCCTTCTCCAGGTCGCGGTGGGTGGCGGAGATGACCCTCACGTCCACCTCGTGGGGTGTGTTCGAGCCCACGGGCCTCACCTCCCTGTCCTGCAGCACCCTGAGCAGCTTGACCTGCAGCGCCATGGGCATGTCGCCGATCTCGTCCAGGAACACGGTGCCGCCGCGCGCCGCCTCGAACAGGCCGATCCGTTTCGAGGCCGCGCCGGTGAAGGCGCCCTTCTCGTGCCCGAACAGTTCGGATTCCAGCAACTGTTCGGGTATGGCGCCGCAGTTGATGGCCACGAACCTGGCGTCGCGCCGGGGGCTGGCGTTATGGATGGCACGGGCCAGCAGTTCCTTGCCGGTGCCGCTCTGGCCCCGGATGAGCACGCTGGAATCGGTGGCCGCCACCATTTGTGCTTCCTTGAGCAGCGTCTCCATCGCCGGGCTGCGGGTAATGATGTCCGCGTGCCAGTCCTCCGGCGGGCTGCCCGGCGCGGACTGCTTCAGCGCCTCCTGGACCTGGCTGATCAGGTCGTCCTTGTTGACCGGCTTGGTGAGGAAACTGTAGGCGCCCTGCTTGGTGGCCTTCACCGCGTCGGGGATGGTGCCGTGGGCGGTGAGAATGATCACCGGAAGCCCCGGCTCGCGCTCTCGAACGGCGTCCAGCAATGCCATGCCGTCCATCTCTTCCATCTTCAGGTCGGTGATCATGACCTGCGGCGCGAATGCGCCAAGCTCGCTCAAAGCGCTGCGGGCGTCCGGCGCGCCGTGCACTTCGTAACCCGCCGATTCCAGCCGCAGGCCGATGAGCTTGAGCAGGCTGGGATCGTCGTCCACCAGGAGGATTCGAGCCTTTTCGGTCATGGTTGATTCCGCTTTCCGTCGTCTTCCCCGGGCGGTTGCGTGTCGGGCTGGTTGGATTCCAGTTGCTGCTCGATGATGGTGAGCTGCTCGATCTGTTTCTTCGCTTCTTCCAGCTGGTTCCTGGTCTTGGCCACGTCCGCCTTCAGCGCCTGCGCTTCGCGTTCGAGCCCCAGCCTTGCCGCCGCCTCGGCCCGCCACACGCCGACTGCGTTTCGCTCCGCTTCCGTGAGCTCGTCCGAGTCGGAAAGGCCGGCGAACTCGTCCACCGCCCGGCTCAGGGAATCCGTCGAGGCGGAGGGCGCGCTCGTCAGCAGCGCGTGGCGCAGCCTTGTTCGGGCATCGGGATCCTTCTGCCCGGCCAGCTTCTCGAGCATCGCCTGCTGCGCTGCCTCGTCCGCCGTCACGTAGCGATAGAGGTATTCCTGGTGACCGGCGACCAGCAGTTCACCGCGTTGCGGCGGCGACTGGAATACCGCGCAGCCGGCCAGCAGGCACAGCGCCAGTACCGGGCTAAGCCGCGCGGGCAGTCGGCAGGCGAATGCGAAAATGCGCGCCCCGCGCGCTGTCCAGCAAGTCAATGTCTCCCCCATGGGCGTTGATGCACTCCTTCACAACGGACAGCCCGATGCCCGTGCCACGCACCGGCCCCGCATGCGGAATCCGCCCCTGGAAAAAGGGTTCGAAAATCCGCTCACGGTCGGGTTGGGGCACACCCGGGCCTTCGTCCCTGATCTCTATGATGGCCCAGTCATCATCCCTCCGGATGCCGAGCTCGATCTGGCCGCCTTCCGGGGAGAATTTAACGGCGTTGGACACCAGGTTGTCCAACGCGGTACGCAGCTTATCACGGTCCCCGTGGACGGGCGTGGGCTCTCCGCTCACCCTGAGTCTGACGCCGCGCGCGGCCATGGCCAGGCGGTGCTGGTCGCCCACGGAGCGGGCCAGCGCGGCCATGTCGAACTCCGTGGTGTTGAGCCGGGCCGTGCGCTCCTGCCAGGCGCTGAAATCCAGCAGGTTGAGGATCATCTGCTGGAGTTCCACGGCGTTGGCGCGCAGCAATTCGGCCACCTCCCGCTGGGTTGGCAACAGCTCGCCGGTGCTCCCGTCCAGCAGCAGCTCCGTGCCCTCGTGCAGGCTCGCGAGCGGAGTCTTGAGCTCGTGGGACATGTGGCGCAGGAAACGGCTCTTTTCCTCTTCGAGCTCCTTCAGGCGCTGGCGCAGCCAATCCAGGCGGCGGCTGACCGCCTGCAGCTCGGGCGGGCCGCTGACTGTCACCGGCGCCTCGAACTCGCCCCGTCCCAGCCTGCGGATGGCCGCCTGCAGCTGGCGGACCGGCCGGTTGATCAGCGCCGTGAACACCAGCGCCAGAACCAGAGCCGCGGGGATCACCAGCGCCGACTGGAGCGCCAGCATCCGGCGCGTGTCCACGGTGGCCTTCTGCAGTGCCCTGAATTCGCGGTCGATGTAGGCCTGCCCCTCGGAGTTGATTTCCCCGGTGAGCTGGCTCAGCGCGTCGAAACGGGACAGCGCCGAGGCCAGCGCTTCCGATTGCGGGGCCTGCTCCTTGAGCGCCGCCGAAATCGCGTCCGCGTTTTCCCGCAGCTTGCGGATCCGCGACTCGGTGGTTTCCGCCACCGGCAGCGCCTCCAGCTCGTCCAGGGTTTCCAGGAATCGTTCGAGGCGCTGCAGGGCGATCTGGCGCAGGTCCGGGTCACCGAGCACCTGGAACTGCCGGGCGTTGCGGACGATGGCCGGGAGTTGCTCGTCCAGGGACTCGCCGTGGCGGGCCACCAGCACGCCCTGTTCCAGCAGCGCCCGGCTGCGCTGCTCCAGGCGCTCCACATTGATCACGGCGCGCACCACGGCGACGCCCAACGGCAGTGCCACCAGCACGAAGCCGAGCAGGATCAGGCCGACCAGCGAACGGGGGCGGGGCAGAATGCGCATGCCGGTTGTCACGGTGACGGGCGACCTATTGTAAGGGAAGGGCCGAATGGAGCGCCTGTCGGCCGCGGGTGATAGAGTCCGCGCAATGGCCCGCCGACTCATCGAATTCCCGGAAAAAGACGAGCCGCTGCGCGCCGACGTCAGCCGGCTCGGCCGCCTTGTGGGCGAGATGCTGGTCGAGCAGGGCGGCGAGGCGCTGTTCGAGTGCGTGGAACGCGCGCGCCGCGCCGCCATCGAGCGCCGCGAGTCGGCGGCTGGCGACGACAGGGCCCTGAGTCAGGTGGTGGACGACCTGGACCCGGTGTTCGCCGGCGAGGTGGTGCGGGCCTTTTCCGCCTGGTTCCAGGTGGTGAACCTGGCCGAGAAAGTGCATCGGGTGCGCCGCAGGAGGGAATACCAGCGCGACCGTGACCGTCCCCAGCCCGAGGGGCTGACCGATGCCATGCTCGAGCTTGCCCGGGGCGGAATTTCCGAGCGGGCCCTGCGGGAGCGCCTGCCGGCCATGCGAATCACGCCGGTATTCACCGCCCATCCCACGGAAGCGACCCGGCGCACGCTGCTCGAGAAGGAGCAGATGATCGCCGCCCGGCTCATCGAGGAGCTGGAACCGGGGCGAACCATTCCTGAGCACCGGGTCGCCGACGCGCGCATCCGCATGGCCGTCACCTCCGCCTGGCAGACCGAGGAGTTGCCGGCGGTCCGGCCCAGCGTCGCCGACGAGCAGGAGCAGATACTGTTCTACCTCACCGACATCCTCTACCGGGTGGCGCCGGCCTTCCACGAGATTCTCGCCGAGGCGATCCGGGCGGCCTACGGCGGCGAAGCGGACGGATCGCTGCCCGACGTGCTCCGGTTCGGTTCCTGGGTCGGCGGGGACATGGACGGCAATCCCAACGTGGGCGCCGATACCATTCGCGCCGCGCTGGCCGTCCAGCGCCACCAGGTCCTGGGGCTTTACCGCCGGGACATCGAGCGGCTGGCGCGTACGCTCAGCCAGTCGCGATCGCGCGTCGCCGTGGACGAGGCGGTGCTCGAACGCATCGAGTACTACCGGGAGCTGTTCGCCGACCGCTGGGAGCGGATCCCCCGCCGCCACCGGGACATGCCCTACCGGGTCCTGCTGGATCTCGTGGGCACCAGGTTAAAAGCCACCCTGGATGACTCCGAACGCGGCTACCCGGGGCCCGCCGGACTGCTGAAAGACCTGCGCCTCGTCGCGTCGAGTCTGCGCCAAAACGCCGGCGCCCATGCCGGACTGTTCGCGGTAAACCGCCTGATCTGGCGCGTGCGGGTATTCGGTTTCCACCTGGCGACCCTGGACGTGCGCCAGGACGCCGGTGTCCACCGGGACGCGGTGGGCGCGTTGCTGGACGTGGATGACTGGGCCCGGCGCACGCAGCAGGAACGAACGAAACGGCTGGCGGAGGCGCTCGGCGCCGCGCCGCCCGGCGGGGACGGGCTCGACGCGGAAACCGAACGCACGGTGGCGGTTTTCCGCGCCGTCGCCGAGTGCCGGAAGCGCTACGGTCCCGAGGCCGTGGGCCCGGTGATCGTGAGCATGGCGCGGGCCGCCGACGATGTGCTGTCCGTGCTCTATCTCGCCCGGGCGGGCGGACTGGTGGACGACGAGGGCCATGCCGACGTGGACGTGGCCCCGCTGTTCGAGACCGTCGATGACCTGGAGGCGGCGCCGGCGGTCATGGCGTCGCTGGCGGAAAGCGCCGGCTATGCTGAGCACCTGGAGCGGCGCGGCGGCCGGCAGATGGTCATGCTCGGTTATTCGGACAGCAACAAGGACGGGGGTTTCGCCGCGTCGCGCTGGGCGCTGTACCGGGCCCAGCGCATGCTGGTCGAAGTGGCGGAACGGCATGGCCTGGAGCTGGAGCTGTTCCACGGCCAGGGCGGCACCGTGGGGCGCGGCGGCGGCAAGGCCCACCGGGCCATTCTCGCCGCGCCGCGCGGCTCGGTGAACGGCCGGCTCCGGCTCACCGAGCAGGGCGAGGTGATCAACCGCAAGTACGGCCTGGCACCGCTGGCGCTTCGCAACCTGGAACAGATGACCGGTGCGGTGCTGGCGGGGACCCTGTCGCCCCGCCCCGATGACCACCGCGAACCGCGCTGGCGCGAAGTCATGCAGCGGATTGTCGAGGCCAGCCGCGCCACCTACCGGGAACTGGTCTGGGAGAACGAGGCCTTCGAGGATTTCTTCCGCCAGATCACGCCCATCGACGTCATCGAGCGGTTGCGCATCGGCTCCCGTCCGCCGTCCCGCAAGAAGGGCGGGGGTGCGGCCTCGCTGCGCGCCATCCCCTGGGTGTTCGCCTGGGGCCAGTCGCGCATCAACCTGCCGGGTTGGTTCGGACTGGGTTCCGGGATTCAGGCCGCGCGCCGGGAATGCGACGACGAAACCCTGCGCACGCTTGCCGCGGACTGGCCCTACGCGGTGAACCTGCTGGCGGACGCGGAAATGGCGCTTGCCAAGGCCGACATGGCCATCGCCGCCCACTACGCCGCGCTGTCCGAGGACCCGGAAGAACTTTTCCAGCGCATCCTCGACGAGCACCGGCTCACCGTCGAGGGCATCCTGTGGCTCAAGGAGGCCGGGGAACTGCTCGACGACGACGAAACCCTGAAACGCTCGATCCGCCTGCGCAATCCCTACGTGGATCCCATGAGCCTCCTGCAGGTGGACCTGCTCGGCCGCTGGCGCGCCGCGGGCCGTCCCGACGACGGCGTGTTCCACGCCCTGGTGGCCTCGGTGAACGGCATCGCCAAGGGCCTGCAGAACACCGGCTGAGACTAGCTCGCCCGCGTGGGTCTCGCTGCCGCTCGACCCACCCTACCTGGCTCGGCCCACCCTGCACGGCTTGTAGGGTGGGTTGAGCCCGGATGTCAATCCGGGCGAAACCCACGCGTCGTCCAGGCACATCAACCGCCCACCCGCATGCAGTGTGGGAGGCCGCTTGCGGCCGACCCGGCCGTCGGGCCCAGGGGCCCTCCCACAGTCCCGGAATGTTGACCGTCCGTCCGCGTGGGTCTCGCTGCCGCTCGACCCACCCTAGCGCCAGCTGGCAGACGGCCCATCACGCCAAGGGCGCCGTTGGCGGCCTGGCGTGAGGCCTGTGCTTCAATTGGTGGGGGCGTTGGAGGCTTCCGGCGTGCGCAGTTCCTTCCGCAGTCCGGACAGGATGGCCTTGCCGCGCTTGCAGGCTTTCTCGCCCGAATCGCACACCAGCTTCACGTACTCGTCCGGGATCCCGGAAGCGGCGTCGCGGAAGGTCGCGATCTGCCGGTCGTCAAGGCGGATGATATTCGTGCCGCCGGCCTGCTCGATCTTCTTCAGCCGCTCGGCGTTCAGCGACTTCTCCTTTTCGAAGATGTAGTCGTCCAGCTCGCGCTTGGCTGACATCAGCGCCTGTTGCTGGTCCTCGGGGAGCGAGTCGAAGAACTTCGGGTTCATCACCACGCTGGCCACGAAGGGCAGGTGGTAGCCGAAGATCATGTCTTTCTGCTGCTCGTAGAAACCCATTTCCTCGATGGCGAACACCGGATTTACCTGGGCGTCGATCATGTTGAGCTGCAGGCCGCTGTACACCTCGGAATAGGGCATGGGTGTGGGATTGGCCCCGTAGGCCTCGTAGGCCTTGAGCAGCAGCGGCGAGACCATGGTGCGGATTTTCACGCCCTGGAAGTCCGCCGGTTCGTGGATCGGTTTGTTCGCTGTCCAGACCATCCAGCCTTCCGGGATCAGCGAAAGAAGCTTCAGCTCCTTGTCGTCGTAGGCCTCGGCCAGCGGCCCGTAGAGCGTGGGGCTGTCGCTCAGCACCTCGTGGATGACCTGATCATCCTTGGGGAACAGATAATGGATGGAAAACACCTGCACCTCGGGAATCACCGAGCCCAGGTGGCCGGGGGAGGCGAACGCCAGTTGCACCGCGCCGCTGCGGACCAGTTCGGTGAGCTGCGCCGAGGTGCCCAGCGAGCCGTAGGGATAGACGTCGATGGATACCTTGCCGTCGGTCTTCTGTTCGACCAGCCTGGCGAACTGCTGCGCGTAGGCGTCCTGCACGGAACCCTGAATCTCCTCCAGGGCGAAGCGCCAGGTCTTCGTCGACTGCGCCGACTGACCGCCGT
>Ga0209918_1000145_pt1 | contig 53831 bp, 50 predicted proteins | sample SalPonD_shore_MG_FD_185712 | JGI IMG/M metagenome (GOLD analysis project Ga0209918, IMG submission 185712) | Salt pond soil microbial communities from South San Francisco under conditions of wetland restoration - Salt Pond MetaG... | ecosystem: Environmental > Aquatic > Marine > Intertidal zone... | reverse complement strand
CCAGCGCCGAGTTGGTCATCCCGCATCCGGGCCTACATGAGCGCGAGTTCGTCCTGTATCCTTTGCAGGAGATCGCCCCGGGGCTGCGCCTGCCCGACGGGAGCACCCTGGCCCAGTGGGTCGCGCGCTGTCCCGACAACGGGTTGGTTTGCCTGGACGAGACTTGAGTGCGAAGAGACATGAGTGACGCCCATCCGGATTTCATCGTTGTCGAGGGCCCGATCGGTGTGGGCAAGACGACCCTGGCCCAGCGCCTGGCACACAGCTTCGGTACCGAGCTGATGCTCGAGCAGGCCGGGGAAAATCCGTTCCTGGGGCGTTTCTACCAGAACCCCCGGGGCGCGGCCCTGCAGACCCAGCTGTTCTTTTTGTTCCAGCGGGCCGGTCAGGTGCAGGAGCTGCGCCAGGCCGACCTGTTCCGCCCCGTGAGGGTGGCCGATTTTCTGATGGAAAAGGATCGCCTGTTCGCGCGCCTGACCCTGGACGACGACGAGTTCCGCCTCTACGAGCAGGTCTATGCCCATCTGACCATCGACGCACCGCGCCCGGACCTGGTCATATATCTGCAGGCGCCGATCGAGGTCTTGATGGCGCGCATCGCCAAGCGGGCGCGCGACTATGAGAGCTATATCGATTCGAGTTACCTCGAACGTCTGGCCGAGGCCTATACCAATTTCTTTCATCACTACGACGCCTCGCCCCTGCTCATCGTGAATGCGGCGGACATCGACTTCGCCAATAACGAAGACGACTATCAGCAGCTGCTCGAACAGGTCCGCCAGGTGCGAAGCGGACGGCACTATTTCAACCCGATGCCGCTGACGCTGTGACGCCCATCCCTCCCCGAATATTGTCCGAGGCCAGTTCATGAGTATCGAAACGCCGCCCATTACCGCCGCGACCCTGCAGCGCATGAAGCGCGACGGGCAGAAGTTCGCCTGCCTGACCGCCTATGACGCCACCTTCGCCAGCGTGCTGGAAGAGGCGGGCGTGGAGGTCGTTCTGGTCGGCGACACGCTCGGGATGGTCGTGCAGGGCCACGGCACCACCGTACCGGTGAGCGTGGACGACGTGGTCTATCACACCCGCCTCGTGGCCCGCGCGAATCGGCGTGCCCTGCTCATGGCCGATATGCCCTTCATGAGCTATGCCTCGTCGGCGCAGGCCCTGACCAACGCGGCCCGGCTGATGCAGGAGGGCGGTGCGCACATGGTCAAGCTGGAGGCGACGGGACCGGCCCTGGAGGTCGTGGGCGCGCTCGCCGATCACAGTATCCCCGTCTGTGCCCACCTCGGGCTCTCGCCTCAGTCGGTGCACAAGCTTGGCGGCTACCGGGTGCAGGGCCGGGGCGAGGCGGCCGAGGCGATGTTGGCCGATGCCCGTGCCATGGAGGCGGCCGGCGCCGACATCGTGCTGCTCGAATGCGTGCCCAGCGCGCTCGGTGAGACGATTACCGCCGCGCTGTCCATTCCGGTGATCGGCATCGGCGCCGGTCCGGCCTGCGACGGTCAGATCCTGGTCCTGTACGACATGCTGGGTATCACCCCGGGGCGGCGGCCGAAATTCTCCAAGGACTTCATGGCCGGGCACGACAGCATCGCTGCGGCCGTGGCGGCCTACGTTCAGGACGTCAAGAGCGGGGCCTTTCCGGCCCCCGAACACTGCTTCGATTAGCTCGCCGCGCTGAAACGCCCGCGGATGCCGCCTCGGGTATAATCCGGCCCCTCACGTTTCGAGAATTCCCATGGACACGATTCACGATATCGACAGCATGCGCCGCTGCACCGCCACCTGGCGGGCCGAGGGCCGGCGGGTCGGTTTCGTGCCGACAATGGGAAACCTGCACGCTGGGCATCTGCGCCTGGTCGAGGAAGCCCGAAGCCGGGCCGAGCGGGTGGTCGTCAGCGTGTTCGTCAATCCCCTGCAGTTCGGGCCGAGCGAGGACTTCGATACCTACCCGCGCACTTTGGCCGAAGACAGCGCCAAGCTGGAGCGGCTGGGCGTGGATGTCCTGTTCGCGCCCGCCGAGTCGCAGATGTACCCGTGGGGGCGCGAGGCCGCGACCCGGGTCGAGGTCCCCGCGCTGTCCGACATTCTGTGCGGCGCCTCGCGGCCGGGTTTTTTCGTGGGGGTCGCCACGGTGGTGGCCAAGCTGTTCAATATCGTCGCCCCCCACGTGACCATCTTCGGCGAGAAGGACTTCCAGCAGCTGTTGGTGATCCGGCGCATGGTCGCGGATCTCAACCTGGATCTGGAGGTGGTCGGGGTTCCCACGGTGCGAGAGCCCGACGGACTGGCGATGAGCTCGCGAAATGGTTACCTCAGCGAGGCCGAACGGGGGATTGCGCCGGCGCTGTACCGTACCCTGGAGTCAGTGCGCGACCGGCTGCTCGCCGGCGAGCGCGATTTCGATGCCCTGGAGGCCGACGCGAGCCGGCGCCTGGACGGCGCCGGACTGCGCCCCGACTATGTCAGTATTCGACGCAGCGAAGACCTGGGATCGCCCGAGGCGCGAGATAAGGCATTGATTGTATTGGCGGCGGCGTGGCTGGGCGGCGCGCGGTTGATCGACAATCTGCGGGTCTGAACCGCTCGCGTCATTGAACCGTCGGGATCCAACCCTCATAATATATAGTTCTGATGTCTGACTTTTTGCGGGATGGTATGACCATGCAGTGCACCATGCTCAAGGCCAAACTCCACCGCGCCCGGGTGACCCACTCGGAGCTCGAGTACGAAGGCTCCTGCGCGATCGACGGGCACCTGCTCGATACGGCGGGGATCCGCGAGTACGAGCAGATCGACATCTATAACGCCACAAACGGTGAGCGTTTCACCACCTATGCGATCCGTGCCGAGGACGGCTCGGGCATCGTGTCCGTCAACGGTGCCGCGGCCCACAAGGCCAATCCGGGCGATATCGTCATCATTTGTGCCTACGTCGGGCTGAGTCAGCAGGAGGCCGCCGTGCACGAGCCTACGCTCGTCTATGTGGACGAGCAGAACTGCATCACGCATACGCGGAACACGATTCCGGTGCAGGTCGCTTGAGCCCGGAGGGCTCAAGCGACCAGAGTTTGCAGTGGGCAGTTTGCAGTCTGCAGAATGAATGTGGGACCTGAGGTGTGAGGAGTCAGGGGTGAGGCGAAAAAAACCGGCCATAGGCCGGTTTTGTTCTTTCTGAAGACTGCCAACTGCCAACTGACGGCTTTTATCCCGTATTCCTCATCCCCGCGGCAATGGCGTTAATGGAGCGCAGCAGCGGATCCAGCCAGACGTTGCGGTCCTCCTCGCTCAGGCTCTCGTCGCGGTAGCGCTGCAGCAGGGTCAGCTGGATGCGGTTCAGGGGGTCCAGGTAGGGGTTGCGCCGCGACAGTGACAGGGCCAGGACGGGGTTTTCCTCCAGCAGGCCCATGGTGCCGGCCACGTGCAGGACCTGGGAGACGGTACGCTCGTATTCCTCGCGGATGGCTCCGTAGATGCGTGTCGCCACGTCCGGGTCGGCGACCAGGCTGGTGTACTCCTCGGCGATCTTCATATCGGCCTTGAACAGCGACATCTGGGTATTGCTGAGCAGAGCGCGAAAGAACGGCCATTCGTGATACATGGTCTGCAGCTTGGCCAGCCGCCCCGGGTCGGAGTCGCGCCAGCGTTCCAGGGCGCTGCCGATACCGTACCAGGCGGGAATTGTGTGGCGCGACTGGGCCCAGCCGAAGACCCAGGCGATCGCGCGCACCGACGTCTTGGATCGATCGGTCTTTTTGCGGTGCGACGGACGCGAGCCGATGTTGAGCAGACCGATTTCGGTGACCGGTGTGGCCTCATAGAAATAGTCCAGAAAGCCCGGGGTGCGGTCGGTCAGGTCGCGGTATGCCTGTTCGCCGGCCTGGGCGAGCTCGTCCATGATGCCCAGATAGTCCCGGCGGTCCTCCGCGGGCGGGCGAATGAGGCTGCTGCTGGCCTTGAGCAGGCCGGTAATCCCCATGGTCAGCTCGTAGATGGCGGTTTCGAGGTTGCCGTACTTATAGGACAGCACCTCGCCCTGCTCGGTGAACTTGATCTGGCCGTGGACCGTCCCGCGCGGCTGCGCCAGGATGGACTCGTGGGTCGGGCCGCCGCCGCGGCCGATGGTGCCACCGCGTCCATGGAACAGGCGGCACTCGATACCGCGCTCGTCGGTCAGCGCCGTGATGCGCTTCTGGGCTTCATAGAGGTTCCAGGACGAGGCCAGGATGCCGCCGTCCTTGCAGGAATCGGAATAGCCCAGCATGACCTCCTGCAGGTTGCCGGAGGCCGTGAGCAGTGCGGCATAGGCCGGCTGGTCGAGCAGGCGGCGCATGACCGGCTCGATATGCTCCAGGTCCTCGATGGTTTCGAAAAGCGGCGCGATGCGCAGCTCGCAGTGCCACTGGTCGTCCCCGCGCCCGGCAAGACCGGCCAGCCAACCGAGCCACAGGACCTCCATGACGTGGCTCGCGGCGTGGGTCATGGAGATGACGTAGCTGCCAAAGGCCTTGGGGCTGATCTCGCGGCGCATGCGCTCGATGACCTCGAGCACCGCCAGGGTCTCGGCCGTGGCCTCGCTGAGCGCCGCGCGATTCAGCGTCGGGCGTTCGTCCGCGATCATCTCGCCGAGCAGGTGCAGCCGCGCCTCTTCGTCGAGCGCCGTGTAGTCGATGCCGCGCAGCTGCGCCAGCAGCTCGGTGACGGCTTCGGTGTGACGGGTCGACTCCTGGCGCACGTCGAGTTGCACCAGAAAGAAGCCGCAGGTCTCGACCAGGCGGGCCAGGTCTTTGACCTTGCCTTCGGCGATATGCTCATCGCCGTGACTGCGCAGCGATTCGTCGATGAGCTGCAGATCGGCGAGCAGCTCGCTCTCGTCGCGATAGGCGGCCTTGTTGGGCTCGGGCTCCTCGCCGTCGAGGCGGGCGTCGACGATGCGCAGATTGCACTCGAGGCGGTGGCGCATGATGTAGAGCTTGCGCCGGTAGGGCTCTTCCTTGAAGCGGTCGGCGCGCTCGGCGAACGTTTCGGGGTAGTCGGTCTCGTCGCGCTTGAGACTGGCAAGAAATGTCACTGAGGGCTGACACAGCAGGCTGGAGTGGGTCAGGTGGTGGCTGAGGTCGGTGATGCGCGAAACGTATTCGCGCAGCGCTTCGCGCGTTTGTAGGCGCAGCGCCATCTCGGTGGTTTCCGGTTTGACATTGGGATTGCCGTCGCGGTCGCCGCCGATCCAGGAGCCAAAGCGCAGAAAGCTCGGCACGCGCACGGGCGAGGAGCCCGGGCTACCGTCGCCGTATATTCGATTGAGGGCGCGTTCGAGGTTGCGATAGGTCTCTGGAATGGCGCGAAACAGACTGGTGCGGAAATAGAACAGGCCGTTCTTGATCTCGTCGCGCACATCGGGGCGGGTGAACCGCACCTCGTTGGTCTTGTACAGGAGCTGGATCTGCGTGGCCAGTTCCTCTTCGACTTCGGCGCGTTCCTCCTTGCTCAGCTGCGAATCGTTGAGCTTGCCGCTGGTGACGAAGATACGGCGCAGTGACTCCATGATGGTGCGCCGCTTGGCCTCGGTCGGGTGGGCGGTGATCACCGGGATGTAGGCCAGACGTCCGAGCAGGTGCTGGAGCTGCTCGGGATTGACGTGCTCTTCCTGGAATTCGCGCAGGGTCGCATCGAACGAGCCGGTCCACAGCGGGCCTCCGGCGTGGACCTGGCGGCGCCGCACCCGGTGCTGATAGGCCTCCTCGGCGATATTGACCAGGCTGAAGTAGATACTGAAGGCGCGCACCACATGCATCGCGGTGTCGGCATCGAGGTTTTCGATGAGCCGGGTCAGGCGCCGGTGCTTGCGCGGGTTGTCCTGCTTGCGCAGGCTGATATAGCCTTTACGCAGGGCCTCCACGGCCGCAAATACGCGCTCGCCGGCCTGTTTGCGCAGGATATCGCCCAGGATGTTGCCGAACAGCTTGACCCGGGCGCGCAATTGCTTGTCGCTGATGGAGCGCGTCATGACCTCGGCTTCTAACCAGTGTTAAGCCCACATGCCCGATCCCGGGCCGCGGCGTCGGGTGCAAGTGCATGGGGGCGGGTTGTGGGATTGTGGGGGCGCATTATAACCCGGCCGGGGGGTTCCCTGCCTAGCTTGACAGGCCAGTGGAAACAGAGTGTCGGTGGGTCGCGCGGCCGAATCCATGCCCTCGGCAGGGGAAAGATCGCGCGGAACGATGTCGGCGCCTCATGTTCTATATTGGAAAGGGGCGCCGAACCCGCCGTCAGGGCGTCCGCAAAGCCATCTCGCCATTATGAAGGGACTGGTGCTTTATGCAGCCATTGACCGAATCCGACCCCTGGAGTGCACTGCAGCGCCACTACCAGGAAATCAGCGGGCGGCACATGCGCGAGCTGTTCGCCGAGGATCCCCGGCGCTTCGAGCGCTTCACTCGGCGGGCCGGCGACCTGCTGCTCGACTTCAGCAAGAATCGAATCACGCAGGAGACGTTCGATCTGCTACTGGCCCTGGCCGAGCAGGCCGGCGTCGCCGAATGGCGCGAGCGCATGTTCCGCGGCGAGGCCATTAACAACACTGAGGACCGGGCGGTGCTGCACGTGGCGCTGCGCAATCGATCCAATCGTCCCATCCAGGTCGACGGCCAGGACGTCATGCCGCAGGTCAACGCGGTGCTGGAAAAGATGCGCCGGTTCACCACGGCGGTTCGCGACGGCCAATGGAAGGGCTACACCGGCAAGCGCATCACCGATGTCGTCAACATCGGCATCGGCGGCTCGGACCTCGGGCCGTTCATGGTGTGCGAGGCGCTCAAGCCTTACGGCGGTCCACACCTGCGCGCCCATTTCGTCTCCAACGTCGACGCCACCCACATTGCCGAGACGCTCGAAGGCCTGTCGCCCGAGACGACGCTGTTCATCGTCGCCTCCAAGACCTTCACCACGCAGGAGACCCTGACCAATGCCCGCACGGCGCGGGACTGGCTGTTGGCCGCCGCGCCCGATCACTCGGCCGTTGCCAAGCACTTCGTCGCAGTGTCGACCAACGCCGAGGAAGTCGCCGACTTCGGTATCGATACCGAGCACATGTTCGAGTTCTGGGACTGGGTCGGCGGTCGCTATTCGCTGTGGTCGGCCATCGGCCTGTCCATTGCACTGTTCATCGGTATGGACCACTTTGAGGAATTGCTCGCCGGCGCGTACGCCATGGACGAGCATTTCCGCAGTGCGCCGCCGGCGGATAATCTGCCCGTCATCCTCGCGCTGGTCGGCATCTGGTACAACAATTTCTTCGGCGCCCAGACCCATGCCCTGCTGCCCTACGATCAATACCTGGAGCACTTTCCTCGCTATTTCCAACAGGGCGACATGGAGAGCAACGGCAAGGGAGTGCGCCGCGACGGCAGGCCGGTGGGTTGTTCGACCGGTCCGATTGTCTGGGGGGCGCCGGGCACCAACGGCCAGCATGCCTTCTATCAGCTGCTGCATCAGGGCACCAAACTGGTACCGGCGGACTTTCTCGCCCCGCGGTACAGTCACAATCCGATGGGCGAGCACCATGCCATTCTACTCGCCAATTGTTTCGCCCAGACCGAGGCCCTGATGAAGGGCAAGACGGCCGAGGAGGCGAGGGCCGAGCTGCAAGAACAGGGCATGAGCGGCAAGGACCTGGAGCGGCTGCTGCCATTTAAGGTCTTCGAGGGCAACCGCCCGACGAATACCATTGTCTTTCCCAAGCTCACGCCGCACGTGCTGGGTCAGCTCATTGCACTCTACGAGCACAAGATCTTCGTGCAGGGCGTCATTTGGGACATCAACTCCTTCGACCAGTGGGGCGTGGAGCTCGGCAAGCAGCTGGCCAAGGCGATCCTGCCCGAGCTGAAGTCGGACGACCCCGCGACGGGCCATGACGCTTCCACCAATGGCCTGATCAATTGGTACCGCGAACAGCGGGATTGAGTCTCGAATCGGGACAGGGGGATCGGCGCGGGCCGAAATGAGGTGGTAGCCGAGGTCGGACTCGAACCGACACGCCCGAAGGCACAGCATTTTGAGTGCTGCGTGTCTACCAATTCCACCACTCGGCCAGTATGCAGTGCGATGCCCCGGGTCGTTGCCGCAGGACATCTGGCAGGCCCGCCATTATAGTGAAAGGCTCCGCGCTGGCAAAGCGCGGAGCCGGTTTATTTGCTACTATGCGCTGCCCATGCGCCGCGCCGACTTCCAATACGATTTACCTCCCGAGCTAATCGCCCAGCACCCGCCCGAGCGGCGCACGGCCAGCCGGCTGTTGTCCCTGGACGGGGAGAACGGGGCACTGCGCGACCTGACCTTTGAGCGGCTGCCCGAGCTGCTGGCACCGGGCGATTTGCTGGTGTTCAACGACACGCGGGTGATACCCGCGCGCCTTTTCGGGCACAAGGACAGCGGCGGCCACGTCGAGGTCCTGATCGAGCGCCTCGGCGCCGAGGGGCAGGACACGGTCCTGGCCCAGGTTCGAGCCAGCAAGGCGCCGCGCGCGGGCACCTGGATCGAGCTCGAGCGCGGGGTGCGCGCCGAGGTGCTCGAGCGCGCCGGCGAGTGGTATCGACTGCGTTTTGACGATCCGCGTCCCGTGACCGCCATCCTCGAGGCGATCGGCCATGTGCCGCTGCCGCCCTATATCGAACGTTCCGACGAGGCCGCCGATCGCGATCGCTATCAAACGGTCTATGCGCGGCGCGACGGCGCAGTGGCCGCCCCGACCGCCGGGCTGCACTTCGATGCGCCGATGCTCGAGGCCCTGGAGGCCCAGGGGGTGGAGTCGACCTTTGTGACCCTGCACGTCGGGGCGGGCACCTTCCAGCCGATGCGGGTCGAGTCACTGGCCGAGCACCGCATGCACGCCGAGTGGATCGAGGTCTCGCAGTCCGCCTGCTCGGCGGTGGCCGCCGCCCGCGCCCGAGGCGGCCGGGTCATCGCGGTCGGTACGACTTCGGTGCGCTGCCTGGAGAGCGCGGCCCGGGATGCCGGGCAGGCCGGTCATATTGTGCCCTTTATGGGCGATACCGATATCTTTATCTATCCGGGCTATCGCTTCCGGGCCGTCGATGCGATGGTGACCAACTTTCACCTGCCCGAGTCGACATTGCTCATGCTGGTCTGCGCCTTCGCGGGCTACGAGCACGTCATGGCGGCCTACCGCCACGCCGTGGCGCAGCGGTATCGCTTTTTCAGTTATGGGGATGCGATGTTTGTCACCAGACAAACATGAGTTGGCAGTCGTCAGTTGGCAGTTGGCAGAAAGAGTTGGTGAGGGGTGAGGTGTGAGGCGTGAGGCGTCAAAGCGGCGGACCGCCTTCCCGTTTTTACGATTTTCTCCGTGTCTCTGTGTCCTCTGTGGTTAGATTGGCGTTAGGTTGGGTCGATGCAATTTGAAGTGCTAAATACTGATGGTGAGGCGCGGCGGGGGCGGATGGTGTTCCCGCGCGGCACGGTGCAGACGCCGGCGTTCATGCCGGTGGGCACCTATGGCACCGTCAAGGCGATGACCCCGGAGGAGCTGCGCGAGGTCGGGGCGGAGATCATCCTCGGCAACACCTTTCACTTGATGCTGCGCCCGGGCACGGAGGTCATCGCGGCCCACGGTGACCTGCACGATTTCATGCATTGGGACGGGCCAATCCTGACCGATTCGGGTGGTTTTCAGGTCTGGAGTCTGGGCGATCTGCGCAAGATCACCGAGGCAGGGGTGCATTTTGCCTCGCCCGTGGACGGCAGCCCCGTGTTCATGGGGCCCGAGGAGTCGATGGCCGTACAGCGGACCCTGGGCGCCGATATTGTCATGATCTTCGACGAGTGCACGCCCTATCCGGCGAGCGAGGACCAGGCCCGCACCTCCATGGAGCTGTCGCTGCGCTGGGCGCAGCGCTCGCGCGCCGCGCACGGCGACAACCCCGCCGCGCTGTTCGGCATCGTCCAGGGAGGCATGTATCCCGCGCTGCGCCGCGAGTCTCTGGAGCGTCTGGTGGAGATCGGCTTCGACGGTTATGCGATTGGCGGGCTGTCCGTCGGCGAGCCCAAGGACGAAATGTATCACGTGCTGGACGCGCTCGGCCCGGTGATGCCGTCGGCCCGGCCGCGCTATCTGATGGGGGTGGGGACCCCGGAGGACATCGTCGAGGCCGTGCGCCGCGGCGTGGACATGTTCGACTGCGTCCTGCCGACGCGCAACGCGCGCAACGCCCACCTGTTCACCCGCCACGGCACCGTGCGCCTTCGCAACAGCCGGTACCGGAACGATACCCGGCCCCTGGACGAGGACTGCGGCTGCTATACCTGCCGCCACTACAGCCGGGCCTACCTGCGCCACCTGGACAAGTGCGGCGAGATCCTCGGCGCCCGCCTCAACACCATCCACAATCTCTATTATTATCAGCAGCTCATGCAGGGGCTGCGCGATGCCATCGCCGCGGGCGGTCTGGAGGCCTTCGTGGCCGATTTCTACGCCGGGCGCGTGCAATCGGTGCCGCCTGTGTCATAATTGGCGCCCCAATAGCCTTTAATATTGGCCAAATTCAGCAATCTCTTAAGGAATCGTCCATGAGCTTCTTCATCTCCGACGCCCTGGCCCAGACCGCACCGGCGGCGAATGCGGGCGCTGGCAATATCTTCCAGGCGATGCTGCCGTTCGTCGTCCTGTTCGTGATCTTCTATTTTCTGCTCATCCGTCCGCAGTCCAAGCGCGCCAAGGAACACCGCAAGCTGGTCGAGGCGTTGAGCAAGGGAGACGAGGTCGTCACCAACGGCGGCCTGCTGGGCAAGGTCACCAATGTCAGCGAACAGTACCTCACGGTGGAACTGGCCGAGGGTGTTCAGGTCAAACTGCAGAAGCAATCCGTGTCCACGGTGTTGCCCAAGGGAACGATCAAGTCCGCATAACAATACGAACAGACGGGACCGCGTCGGTCGATCGTCGGGCAGGAGCCCGGCGGGGGAGCGTCCGGTCCCGGGATAGGGACCATGTTGAATCAGTATCCTCTCTGGAAGTACCTCCTGCTCGCCGGCATCCTGATAGTGGGTGCCTTGTATGCCTTGCCCAACGTGTACGGCAGCGACCCCGCGCTTCAGATCACGACCCGCAGCGGCGAGGTCGACGTCGGCGCGCGAGACAAGATCGCGCAGGTCCTCAAGCAGCACAATATCGCCTACCGCAGTATCTCGACCGGGCCGAACGGCGTGCTGGTGCGTTTCAAGAGCGTCGAGGACCAGCTCAAGGCCAACGACGACGTGCGCAATGCCCTGGGCAGCAACTACATCGTCGCCTTGAACCTGGCGTCCGCGGCTCCGCACTGGTTGTCTGATTTCAACGCCAGGCCGATGTATCTGGGCCTGGACTTGCGAGGCGGGCTGCACTTTCTCATGCAGGTCGATACCAAGGCTGCCCTGCAAAAGCAGCTCGAGGGCTATGTCGGGGATTTTCGCAATTCGCTGCGCGAGGCCAAGATCCACTATCGCGCCGTCATGCGCGACAAGGATCAACTCGAGCTCAAGTTCCCCAATGTCACGGAGCGGGACAAGGCCTACAGTCACCTCTCGGGAGACTACCGCGGCCTGAGCTTCACCGAGCAACTGCGCGACGGCTATCCCTATCTAATCGCCAAGTTCACTCCGAGCAAGGTTCGTGACGTGGAGAAGACGGCGGTTCAGCAGAACATCACGACCCTGCGCAAGCGCGTCAACGAGCTGGGCGTTGCCGAGCCCATTATCCAGCAGGAGGGCGAAGACCGCATCGTGGTTCAGTTGCCGGGCATCCAGGACAGTGCGCACGCCAAGCAGATTCTCGGCGCCACCGCGACGTTGGAGTTTCACCTGGTCGACGTGGAGCATTCGGTTCAGGAAGCGGTGGACGGTCACGTACCGCCGGGCTCCCAGCTCTATCATTGGAAGAGCGGCAAGCCGGAGCTGCTCAAGAAACGCGTAATCGTCACCGGCGATCAGATTACCGATGCCAGTTCCGGCTTCGACCAGCAGACCGGCCAGCCCTCGGTGAACGTCTCGCTGAACGGCACCGGTGCGCGCATCATGGCCAAGACCACCCAGGAGAACCTGAAAAAGCCCATGGCGGTGGTCTTCATCGAACAAAAGACCCGGACCAAGATGGTCGACGGCAAGAAGGTGACGACGCCCGTGACGACCAAGGAGGTCATCAACGTTGCTACGATTCAGAGCGTGTTCAGCCGCCGATTCCAGATCACCGGCCTGGACAGCGCCCGCGAGGCGCACGACCTGGCGCTGCTGCTGCGTGCCGGCGCCCTGGCCGCGCCCATGCACATCGCAGAGGAACGCACTATCGGTCCGAGCCTGGGTAAGCAGAATATCGACCAGGGCAAGGAGTCGGTGATCATCGGCTTCGTTTTCGTTCTTGTGTTCATGGCCTTGTATTACAAGCTGTTCGGCATGATTGCCAATGTGGCCCTGGCGGTGAACCTGGTGTTGATCGTGGCCCTTCTGTCCATGCTGCAGGCCACGCTGACGCTGCCAGGTATCGCCGGTATCGTACTCACGGTCGGCATGTCGGTGGACGCCAACGTGCTGATCTTCGAGCGCATCCGCGAAGAGCTTCGCGCGGGCAACACGCCCCAGGCCAGCATCCACGCCGGCTACGAAAAGGCCTTCAGCACCATTGCAGACGCGAACATCACCACCCTCATCGCCGCGGTCGTGCTCTACGCCCTGGGTACGGGGCCGGTGCAGGGCTTTGCGGTGACACTGTCGCTCGGTATCGCCACTTCAATGCTCACGGCGATCATGGGAACGCGCGCCATTGCCAACCTGATTTACGGCGGGCGCCGCCTGAGCAAACTTTCGATCTGAGGGCCGCGACGTGGAAATCTTCAAAAAGCAGACTCATATCGACTTCATCGGCAAGCGCAAGCTGGCGTTCGCCTTCTCGGCGACGCTCATCATCATCGCTCTGGGCGCGCTGATTACCCGCGGCTTGAATTTCGGTCTGGACTTCACCGGCGGTACCTTGATCGAGGTCGGCTATCCCAACAGCGTGGAGCTGGACACGGTACGCAAGGCGCTGGAGGGCGCCGGGTTCGACGACGCGGTGGTTCAGCACTTCGGCACGTCCAAGGAAGTATTGGTGCGTGTCGCCCCGCGTGAAGGGATGAGCTCGGCGCAGATCGGCGATCAGGTGATCAGTGCGCTGCGCAAGGGACGGGCGAACGGCGGACAGGACATTGAGATGCGCCGCCAGGAATTCGTGGGCCCGCAGGTGGGCGACGAGCTCAAGGAAGATGGCGGTATCGCCATGTTGGTGGCACTCGGCTGTATTCTGATCTATGTGACCTTGCGCTTCGAATATCGGCTGTCGGTCGGCTCGGTGGCCGCACTCGTGCACGACACCGTGATTACCATCGGTGTTTTCTCGCTGTTCCAACTCCAGTTCGACCTGACCGTTCTGGCCGCGGTCCTCGCCGTCATCGGCTATTCGCTGAACGATACGATCGTGGTATTCGATCGCATTCGCGAGAATTTCAGGCGCATGCGAAAGGGCGGACCGCTGGAGATCATCAACGCCTCGATCAATCAGACCCTGTCGCGCACCATCATGACGTCGGGTACGACCCTGCTCGTGGTGATTGCGCTGTACGTGTGGGGCGGGGAACTGATCCACGGATTCGCGACCGCCTTGATTGTGGGGATCGTGATCGGCACGTACTCCTCCATTTACGTGGCAAGCGCGTTGGCCATGGCGATGGGGTTGAACAAGGCGGACCTGATGCCGGTCAAGAAGGAAGGCGCCGAACTGGACAGGCCATAGGCCAGGGTGTGACACCGACAAAAAAGCCCGCGTAAGCGGGCTTTTTTGTCGGTCTTTCGATTGCGTCCTAACGAAATTTCTTGATCTCGTCAAACGGATCGCTCTCATCCAGACGGGGACGCACGATCCGGCACAGGTTGCTGACCTGTTTGTCGCAGTTGGGATCGCGCTGATCCTCGGCGACGCTCTTGATGGTGTCGACCGCCCACACGCTGGCAATGGCCCACAGCACCACGCCCAGGCCCATCGTGGCCCAACTGACGTGGTCGCCGCTGAGCGGGCCGCCGAAATAGCCATAGATGAGGCTGACGATCCCCGTGATCCAGAATACGCCGATCGGCGCCGCGCAGCAGCTGGCGCAGCCGTAACGGCAGACGGCCAGCGGCGGTGCCGCCAATGCGAAAAGGTTTCTCTTCATACGACGCGCTCTCCTCTCCCAATCGAAGCCCCGGTGATCCCAGGGTCTGGGATTTGTGTATCACGATTGTCACGCGCCGGTCAATTTGCCGGAGCGCGGCAGGCGGCTCCGGCAAGGGGGTGCAATGGCGCTGTAGTGGCGGGGCCGCGGGTGCGGGAAAGTCTAGTCTTTGGCGCGGCCGATGCCGGCCAGGTGCGGGCCGACGGCCTGGAGCAGGGGCTTGAAGACCTTGGGCGGGGCGGCGACGAGGTTGCCCGATTCCAGATAACGGTTGTCGCCCCGGAAGTCGCTCACCAGGCCACCGGCCTCCTGGATCAGCAGGATGCCGGCGGCCATATCCCAGGGGCTGAGGCCGATCTCCCAGAAGCCGTCCAGCCGTCCGGCAGCCACGTAGGCCAGGTCCAGTGCCGCCGAACCGGCGCGGCGGATGCCGGCCGTCATTGGGAAGACGGCCCGGAAGCTGCCGAGATAGGCCTCCAGATGCTCCTGCTCCTTGAAGGGGAAACCGGTGCCGAGCAGGGCGCCATTCAGGCCGCGGCGGCTGCTGACGCGGATCCGCTTGCCGTCGAGCTGGGCGCCGCCGCCGCGCGAGGCGGTAAAGAGCTCCTGTCGCAGCGGGTCGTAGACCACGGCCTGTTCCAGCCGGCCCTTGCGACGCAAGGCGATGGAAACCGCGAACTGCGGAAAACCGTGGACGAAGTTCGTGGTCCCGTCGAGGGGATCGATCACCCATTCGTATTCGCTTTCGCCCTGGGCGCCGCTCTCCTCGGCGAGGATGGCGTGGTCGGGATAGGCCTTGCGGATGACCGCGATGATTTCCTCTTCGGCCCGGCGGTCGACCTCAGTGACGAAATCGTTTTCCGCCTTGGCGGTCACCGTGAGCGTGTTCATGCGGTCGATGGCGCGGGTGATGATGTTGCCGGCGCTGCGGGCGGCGCTGACGGCAATGTTGAGCATGGGCTGCACGGTCTTTCCTCTCGCGGTGGGGATGGCTGGGCCGGGGCGGCGGTGTCCGCGCCGCCCGGGTTCCGGCGGGGCGTATTCTAACAGGCTCGCGGCATAAATGGGTTCGGCCCAAACGGTGGTATCATGCGCGCAGCCCAAGCACCGGCCGCCGAGCCGTGCGAGCCGATTCGCAGATGACCAAGCCGTGACGCCCTACGACAATATCGCTATCGTACTCGTGCACACCACGCACCCGGGCAACATTGGGGCCGCGGCGCGGGCCATGAAGAACATGGGCCTGAGCCAACTGCGCCTGGTGGAGCCCAAGCTGTTCCCGCACGCCGAGGCGACGGCGCGGGCCTCGGGTGCCGACGATGTGCTGGCGGCGGCCGGCGTCTTTCCCACGCTGGATGCCGCGGTGGCTGATTGCACGCTGGTCGTTGGCGCCAGCGCCCGCCAGCGGACAATCCCGTGGCCGGTGCTCGGCCCGCGGGAGACGGCCGCCGCCGCGTGGGCCGCCGCCGAGCAGGGGCGCGTCGCCCTGGCGTTCGGGCGCGAGAACTCCGGCCTGACCAATGCCGAGCTCGATCGCTGTCAGTATCTGGTACAGATTCCGACCAATCCCGAATACAGCTCGCTCAATCTGGCCGCGGCGGTCCAGGTGCTGGCCTACGAGTTGCGCATGGCCGTGAGCGCCGAGGTCCCGCCGGCCCCGGCTGCGGCGGCGGACGAGGCCGACGGGCCGGCCAGTGCCGCCGAGCTCGAGGGGCTGTACGGCCATCTGGAGCAGACGCTGGTCGAGCTCGATTTTCTGGCGCCCGACAACCCGCGCCAGCTCATGCGTCGTCTCAGGCGCCTGTTCAACCGCAGCCGCCTCGAGCGCATGGAGGTCAATATCCTGCGCGGGATACTGAGCGCGGCCCAGAAGGCCAGTCGCGGCCGCCTTCGTTAGCCGCGGGAGGCCGAGCCCGTACTCGGCCCGATTCGCCGCCGCCCGTTCGCTTGAAACCCTCGGGTTCGGCGCCCATTTCCCGTAAACTAACCGTCCACGACCCGGCTGGTTTGCCGGTCGGCCCGTCGGCGGATGCGCCGTTCCCGGGCCCGTGCGGCGAGGGCATGGATCGGCGACTGGGAAATTGACAGATTTGGTCAAGAATTATCTAATAGGCGCCTTCGCCGGACGGTGAGTTGGGATGTTCGACCACATACGAGAAGATGTGAATTGCGTGTTCGGGCGCGACCCGGCCGCGCGCAACGCCTTTGAGGTGCTGACATCCTATCCGGGGGTCCACGCCCTGCTGCTGCACCGCGTGAGTCACCGCCTGTGGCATTGGCACCTGAAGTGGCTGGCGCGGATGCTGTCGGTGTTCGCGCGCTGGATGACGGGCATCGAGATCCACCCCGCGGCGAAGATCGGCCGGCGCTTCTTCATTGACCACGGGATGGGCGTGGTTATCGGCGAGACTGCGGAAATCGGCGACGACTGCACGCTCTACCACGGCGTGACCCTGGGCGGCACGACCTGGGAGAAGGGCAAGCGCCACCCGACGCTGGGCAACGACGTGGTGGTCGGCGCGGGGGCGAAGGTGCTCGGCCCCATCACCCTGGGCGACGGGGCGCGCGTGGGCTCCAATGCCGTGGTGGTCAAGGACGTGCCGGCGGGCACGACCGTCGTGGGCATCCCGGGGCGGGTCGTGAGCAAGCGCCCGACCGAAGAGGACGAGAAGCGGCGGGAAATCGCCCGCAAGATCGGCTTCGATGCCTACGGGACGGCCCAGGACATGCCGGATCCCGTGGCCAATGCCGTCAATTGCATGCTCGACCACCTGCATGCCATGGATAAGCAGATGGAGAACATGTGCCGGGCGCTGCGCAAGCTGGGCGCCGATGCCGGCGAGGTAGCGTTGCCGGGGCTGGAATCATGCAACATCGGAAACGAAGAACCGGCCCCCGAGCACGTCGAAACCGCAAAGGACTCGAGCGAACCGGCGGCCGGCCAAAAAAATGCTAAGGAATCAACCGGTTAATTGTCGGTTTGGGCTGGGGAGCGGCGCCGGTGTCCGGGGATAAAGCCAAAGTTGACTAAAATAGTAGGACTTGTTACCTTAAGCCCCATAGGTTAAATCGGAATTTCACGGTTTTCTAAAGTTTGTAAGGTGGCACTATGAGGCTTACGACGAAAGGCCGCTATGCGGTGACGGCGATGCTGGACCTGGCATTGCACTATACGGACGGTCCGATCACTCTGGCCGACATTTCTCAGCGCCAGGGCATCTCGCTGTCCTATCTGGAACAGCTGTTTTCCAAGCTGCGCAAGCGTGGGCTGGTCGACAGTGCGCGCGGCCCCGGTGGTGGCTATCGCCTGAGCCGCCACGCCAACGAGATCGCCGTGGCCGACGTGATTACGGCCGTCGACGAGAAGGTTGACGCCACTCGCTGCGCGGGCAAGGCCAATTGCCAGGACGACCAACAGTGCCTGACGCACGAGTTGTGGAGCGATCTCAGCCAGCAGATCTATGATTTTCTGAGCGGGATCAGCCTCGGCAACCTGGTCGACCGTCAGGGCATCCAGGCGGTGGCCGAGCGCCAGGACCGCAAGCACGAGCGTGTCGCGTTCCAGGGTCGCGAACAGCGCGACGCCGAGGAAACGCCGAGCAAAGAGGCTGTCTGAACACCAGGCAGACCGTGCCGTACCCACGCCACCGCGACGGCGCTCTTGGTTGAGCGTTGCCCGCGGGGGCAAGGGTGTACGGCCGTAATTAATTGAGAACCGGCCGCCTCGGCGGCGTTGCATGTGAGTGTGTTGGAGACGCAATGAAGACACCAATTTATCTTGACTATTCCGCGACGACTCCGGTCGACCCGCGGGTCGCCAAGGTCCTGTGTGACTATCTGACCATGGACGGTAACTTCGGAAATCCGGCGTCGCGTTCGCATGCCTTTGGCTGGAAGGCCGAGGAGGCCGTCGAGCAGGCCCGCGCCCACGTCGCGGCCCTGGTCAACGCCGACCCGAAAGAAATCATCTGGACCTCGGGTGCCACCGAATCCGACAACCTCGCCATCAAGGGCGCCGCCCACTTCTACCAGAAGAAGGGCAAGCACATCGTCACGTGCAAGACCGAGCACAAGGCGGTGCTCGATACCTGCCGCCAGCTCGAGCGTGAGGGCTTCGAGGTGACTTACCTCGACCCCGAGCCCAATGGTCTGGTCGACCTCGACAAGCTTCAGGCCGCCCTGCGCGAGGACACGGTGCTCGTGTCGATCATGCACGTGAACAACGAGATCGGCGTTATCCAGGACATCAAGGCCATCGGCGAGATCACGCGCTCGCGCGGTATCATGTTCCACGTCGACGCGGCCCAGAGCGCCGGTAAGGTGCCCATCGATTTGAAGGACGCCAAGGTCGACCTGATGTCCTTCTCGGCTCACAAGGTCTACGGCCCCAAGGGCATGGGGGCGCTGTACGTTCGACGCAAGCCGCGCGCACGCATCGAGGCCCAGATGCACGGCGGCGGCCACGAGCGCGGCATGCGTTCAGGAACCTTGCCGACCCACCAGATCGTGGGTATGGGCGAGGCCTTCCGTATCGCCAAGGAAGAGATGGCCGCCGAGAACGAGCGCGTGCGTATGCTCCGCGATCGTCTGCTGGAGGGCCTGCAGGACATCGAAGAGGTCTACGTCAACGGCGATATGGAAAAGCGCGTGCCGCACAACTTGAACATCAGCTTCAACTTCGTCGAGGGTGAGTCGTTGATCATGGCGCTCAAGGACCTGGCGGTCTCCTCTGGCTCGGCCTGTACTTCGGCCAGTCTGGAGCCCTCGTACGTGCTGCGCGCCCTGGGGCGTAACGACGAGCTGGCGCACAGCTCGATTCGCTTCAGCATCGGCCGGTTCACGACCGAGGAAGAAATCGATTACACGATCGCCCTGCTGCATCAGAAGATCGACAAGCTGCGCGAGCTCTCGCCCCTGTGGGATATGTACAAGGAGGGGATCGATCTGGATTCGGTGCAGTGGGCCGCCCATTGAGACATCGCTACGGCGCAATCGACTTTATAACGAATCAGCAACCTATTTGATGAGGTAGCAACCATGGCTTACAGTGACAAGGTACTCGACCATTACGAGAATCCGCGTAATGTCGGCACATTCGACAAGGAAGACACCACGGTGGGCACCGGTATGGTCGGCGCGCCGGCCTGCGGTGACGTCATGCGCCTGCAGATCAAGGTCAACGACGCCGGCGTGATCGAGGATGCCAAGTTCAAGACCTACGGCTGCGGTTCGGCGATCGCCTCGAGCTCGCTGCTCACCGAGTGGGTCAAGGGCAAGACCCTGGACGAGGCCGCGGCGATCAAGAATACCGAGATCGCAGAAGAGCTGGCGCTGCCGCCGGTGAAGATTCATTGTTCGGTGCTGGCCGAGGATGCCATCAAGGCGGCCATCGCCGACTACCAGAAACGCCACGACGCGGACACCTCCGACGAAGCCAAGAGCGCCTGAATTTATGGCGTTGAGGTTCGGCGAGGGCTGTCCGGCCTGGCTGTTTGACGGAGTTTGATGTTATGGCCATTACCCTGACAGATGCTGCTGCGGATCGGGTCAAGAGCTTCCTTAGCAATCGGGGCAAGGGCGAGGGGCTGCGCCTGGGCGTGCGGCCCTCGGGTTGTTCCGGCATGGCCTATGTGCTCGAGTTTGCCGATGACATCGGTGAAGAGGACCAGGTCTTCGAGTGCAATGGCGTGAAGGTCATCGTGGACCCGAAGAGCCTGCTGTACCTGGACGGCACGGAGCTCGATTTCGGCAAGGAGGGCTTGAACGAGGGGTTCAAGTTCAACAATCCCAACGTCAAGGACCAGTGTGGTTGCGGCGAGAGCTTCAACATCTGATCACCGGAATCAATGAGCGCGGAGCTGTCGCAGAACTATTTCGAGCTGTTTGGGCTGCCCGTCGGCTTCGATATCGACACCGAACTGCTGGCCGAGCGTTATCGTGAGCTGCAGCGAACGGTCCACCCGGATCGTTTCGCCAACGCCTCGGAGCGCGACCGCCGGTTGTCGATGCAGCGGGCGACGCAGATCAACGAGGCATTCCACGCCCTGAAACAGCCCCTGGCGAGGGCCCGTTACCTGCTCGAGCTCTACGGCGTGAATGTGGACGACGAGCGGGACACGCACGTCGATCCCGAATTCCTGATGGAACAAATGGAGCTGCGTGAGCGCCTGAGCGAAGTCGGCGCCTCCGCCGACCCGCTGGGCAGTCTCGACGCCCTGATGCGGGAGATCGGTGTGCGCTCGGGCGAGGTCATGACAGGGCTGGCGGGCCTGTTCGAAACCGGACAGCCCCAGGACCTCGAACGGGCCAAGCAGGAGGTTCAGAAGATGCAGTTTCTCGAGAAACTGCAGCGCGAGGCCGAGGCTGTCGAAGAAGACCTGGCCGACACCGTTTGACGACCTTAGACTAATATAATCGACGCAATGGTGCGTCGGCGCCGCGACGGGCGTACGCCAGAGCGCGTACTCGCCGACTGCGGACGATTACAGGCAATTTCTCAACATGGCATTACTTCAGATCAGTGAGCCGGGTGCATCCACTGCCCCGCACGAGCACCGTTTGGCCGTGGGGATCGACCTGGGTACGACCAACTCGCTAGTTGCGACTGTGCGCAGCGGCGCCGCCGAAACCCTGCCCGACGAGCAGGGGCGCCACCTGCTGCCCTCGGTCGTCCACTACGGCGCCGGGCGCGATCCCATCGTGGGTTACGAGGCGCGCGAGGCGGCCGCCACCGATCCCCTGAACACGATTGTCTCCGTCAAGCGCCTGATGGGACGCGCGGTCGCCGACTTGCGCACCCTGGGCAAGCGCCTGCCTTATGAGTTCGTCTCCGAGGACGCGACCGTTCCGCGCATACACACGGCCGGCGGGGATGTCGGTGCGGTGGAGGTGTCGGCCGAGATCCTCAAGACCCTGCGCCAGCGTGCCGAGGCCAGCCTGGGCGGTGAGCTCAGCGGCGTGGTGATCACCGTTCCGGCCTACTTCGACGACGCCCAACGTCAGGCTACGAAAGACGCCGGCCGCCTGGCCGGGCTCAATGTGCTGCGCCTGCTCAACGAGCCGACCGCCGCCGCCGTGGCCTACGGCCTGGACCGCGGCTCCGAGGGCGTGCACGCGGTTTATGACCTCGGCGGCGGGACGTTCGACATTTCCATCCTGCGCCTGAATAAGGGCGTGTTCGAGGTGCTCTCCACCGCAGGCGACTCCTCGCTCGGCGGGGACGACTTCGACCATGCCGTAGCCGAGTGGCTGATGCGCGAGGCGGACATCGGCGACGAGGCCGATCATGCCCAGCTGCGGCGCCTGATGGGGGAGGCCCGCCGGGCCAAGGAGGCCCTGACCGAGACCGACAGCGTCCCCCTGCGCCTGGAACGCATGGATGGCAGCGTGTGGGAGGGCGAGCTCAGCCGCACGCAGCTCAACGAGATCATCGACCCTCTGATCCGGAAGACGCTGGCGCCGTGCCGTCGTGCGCTGCGCGACGCCGGCGTGTCCGCCGAGGCGATCGAGGACGTGGTCATGGTCGGCGGTTCGACCCGCGTCCCGCGTGTGCGTGAGCTGGTAGGCGAGTTCTTCGGGCGCGAGCCGCTGGTCGACATCGACCCGGACAAGGTCGTGGCCATCGGCGCGGCCATCCAGGCGGACATCCTGGCGGGCAATAAACCCGAAGACGAAATGCTGCTGCTCGACGTCATCCCGCTGTCGCTGGGTCTGGAGACCATGGGCGGCCTGGTGGAGAAGGTTGTGCCGCGCAACACCACCATCCCGGTCGCCCGCGCGCAGGACTTCACCACCTTCAAGGACGGCCAGACCGCCATGGCGGTGCACGTCCTGCAGGGCGAGCGCGACCTGGTGGCAGACAACCGTTCCCTGGCTCGCTTCGAGCTCCACGGTATACCGCCGATGGTGGCGGGCGCGGCCCGCATCCGGGTGACCTTTCAGGTCGATGCCGACGGGCTGCTGTCGGTCTCGGCCCGCGAGGAGACCACCGGCGTGGAGAGCAGCATCCAGGTCAAGCCGTCCTATGGCCTGACGGACGCTGAGATCGAGACCATGCTGCGCGACTCCATGGCCAACGCGGAAGAGGATGTCGCCGCGCGTACGCTGCGCGAGCAGCAGGTCGAGGCCGATCGGGTACTGGCCGCGCTGGAGGCCGCTCTGGCGGCCGACGGCGAGGCGCTGCTCGAGCAGAAGGAGCGGCAAACCATCGACGCGGCTGTCGACGCGCTGCGCCGTGCCCGCGAGGGCAGCGACCACCGCGCCATCCGCCAGGCCATCGAGGCGTTGGACAAGGCGAGCTCGGAGTTCGCCGCGCGCCGTATGAACGCCAGCATCAAGAAGGCCCTGGCCGGTCACAAGGTCGAGGAGTTCGGCTGAGGCAGGCCCCGGCTCAAGGAAATTTATGACTCAAATCATTGTGTTACCGCATGAAGAACTGTGCCCGGAGGGTTCGGTCATAGAGGCCGAGCCCGGCACCAGCATCTGCGATGCCCTGCTCGCCAACGGGATCGAGATTGAGCATGCCTGCGAGAAGTCGTGCGCCTGCACCACCTGCCACGTCTACGTGCGCGAGGGCGGCGAGTCCCTGGGCGAGTCCGAGGAAGAAGAGGACGACCTGCTGGACAAGGCGTGGGGCCTGGAGCCCGATTCGCGCCTGAGCTGCCAGGCGCTCGTTTCCGGGGCCGACTTGGTGGTCGAGATTCCCAAATACACGATCAACATGGTGTCGGAGCACCACTGAAGGAGCCACCGATGGGATTGAAATGGACCGATTCGCGCGAGATCGCCATCGAGCTGGATGAGGCCCATCCGGACGTCGACCCGCAATACGTGCGCTTCACCGACCTGCATACCTGGGTCTGCGCGCTGGAGGATTTCGACGACGAACCCGAGAACTCCGGCGAGCGTATTCTGGAGGCCATCCAGATGGCGTGGCTGGACGAGCGCGACTGAGCCGCCAACAGGCCGCACGGGCCAGTGTTGCGTGCATTCTGCGCCCCTCGTTGGCCATTTCCCGGATTGCCCGTAAGGGCATGAAGCGATAGAATGATTTAAGATAAACCCGCGTGTTTCCGCGGGTTTATGCTATCTTAGCGAGCGAAGTTGCGCAGCCGACGGGCCGAGCCGAACGAGGCCGGCCGGGCCGGCGAACAGAATTTGAGCGGAGTTATCTGAATGGCCATCGAGCGTACCCTTTCCATCATCAAACCCGACGGCGTTGCCAAGAACATTATCGGCGAGATCTACACCCGTTTCGAAAAGGCGGGCCTGAAGATCGTCGCCGCACGCATGCTGCATCTGAGCCGCGAGCAGGCCGAGGGGTTCTACGCGGTGCACAAGGAGCGGCCCTTCTTCAAGGACCTGGTCGAGTTCATGACCTCCGGGCCGGTGATGGTGCAGGCGCTTGAGGGTGAGGATGCGATCGCCAAGAATCGCGAGCTGATGGGCGCGACCAACCCCAAGGACGCCGCGCCCGGTACCATCCGCGCCGATTTTGCCAAGACCGTCGACGAGAACGTGGTCCACGGCTCGGATGGCCCGGACACCGCCGCAACCGAGATCGCCTTCTTCTTCAAGGACGAGGAACTCTGTCCGCGTACGCGCTGACGTTGCGCACGACGGCGCGTCCGCCGAGCCATTGAGGTAAAGCCACTTGGAGTCACCGACGAAAGTCAATCTGTTCGACCTCGACCGATCGGGGCTGGAGGCTTTTTTCGCCGAGCTGGGTGAGAAGCCCTTTCGTGCCTCGCAGGTGTTCCAGTGGATCCACCAGCACGGCGTCGACGACTTCGATGCCATGACCAACCTCAGCAAGGCGCTGCGCCAGCGACTGAACGACGCCGCCGAGGTGCGCGCGCCGGAGGTCGTGTTGGATCAGTGTGCCTCGGACGGCACGCACAAATGGCTGCTGCGCCTGGACAGCGGCAACTGCATCGAGACCGTTTTCATCCCCGAGGAGCGCCGCGGGACGCTGTGTGTCTCCTCGCAGGTCGGTTGCGCGCTCGACTGCAGCTTCTGCTCGACCGCGCAGCAGGGCTTCAACCGTAACCTGTCCCTCGGTGAGATCGTCGGTCAGCTGTGGGCCGCCAATCGCGGTCTGGGGCGCGATCCCAAGGGCGAACGGATCATCACGAATGTTGTCTTGATGGGCATGGGTGAGCCGCTGCTCAATTTCGACAACGTCGTGGGCGCCATGGGCGTCATGATGGACGATTTCGCATACGGCCTGTCCAAGCGTCGGGTGACCCTGAGCACCTCCGGTGTGATACCGGCGCTCGACCGTCTGGCCGAGGTCAGCGACGTGAGTCTGGCGGTTTCGCTGCACGCCCCGACCGACGAGTTGCGCAACGAGCTCGTGCCACTCAACCGCAAATACCCCATCAAGGACCTGCTGGCGGCCTGCCGGCGTTACGTCGCCGGGGATCGGCGCAAGGTGACCTTCGAGTACGTCATGCTCGACGGCGTCAACGATTCGCCCGAACAGGCGCGGCAACTGGTCAAGCTGCTGCGCGGCGTTCCCGCCAAGGTCAATCTCATCCCCTTCAATCCGTTTCCCGGAACGAAGTACAGGCGGTCACCTCAATCGGCCATCGACCGGTTTCGCGATATCCTCATCGCCGGCGGTCTGACCACGATCACCCGCCGTACCCGCGGCGACGATATCGATGCCGCCTGCGGTCAGCTCGCCGGACGAGTCGTCGATCGGACCAAGCGCCGCTTACGGCGCCTCAGCGTGGCAGGAGATATGCGATGAAGCGATTGTCTGCGGTCGTGCTTGGGATCCTCTTGGCCGCACTGGTCAGTGGCTGCGCCACCGAGACGACGCGATCCGATGCCGATTTACATCGGGCCTCGAAATTGAACGCCGAGCTCGGCCTGGCCTACATGAGCCAGGGACGGGACGAATGGGCCATGCAGAAGCTGCAAAAGGCCCTGGAAGAGAATCCGGACAACGGTGAGGCGCACCACTATATCGCCGAGCTCTACCGCCGCCTGGGCGAGATGGGCAAGGCCGAGGAGCATTTCGAGGCGGCACTCGATCGACGGCCGCACGATATGTCGCTGTTGAACAACTACGGCGTATTCCTTTGCGACGAAAAGCGCTTCGATGACGCCGAAGAGTATTTCCAGAAGGTACTGAAAGACCCCTTGAACGATTCTCGTGCCAACACGTACGAGAATCTGGGCCTGTGCGCCCAGCGTGCCGGCCGCCCCGACAAGGCCGAGACCTACCTGCGCAAGGCGCTGCGCATGGACAATAATCGGCCCAAATCGCTGTTTTCCCTGGCACAGATCGAATACGACAAGGGTCACTACCAGGCTGCGCGGGGCTTCTTCCAGCGGTATCTGGCCATCGCCAAAGAACAGAATCCGCAGAGCCTGCTTCTGGGTATTCAGATCGAAAATCAGTTCGGTAATCAGGATGCGGTTGCCAGCTACAAGCTCTTGCTCAAGGGTAAGTACGGCGACTCGCCCGAGGCGGATCGGTTACGAGCCATGGAGGCGAAAGGGCAATTGCCGTGAACGACACCGAGCCCCAGGAACCGCCTCACGAGGAGGCCGCACCCGCGGGCCGCGGTGCGGGCGGAGAGGGGCCGGGGCGCCGCCTGCGCGAGGCGCGTGAGGCACAGCGCCTGAGCCGAGCGGATGCGGCCCGGCAACTGCATCTGAACGCGCACATGGTGACGGCGCTGGAGGAGGACGACCACGAACGTCTGCCGGCGCCGATTTACGTCAGCGGTTATCTTCGAAGCTACGCCCGCCTTCTGAATCTGCCCGAGGATGAAATCGTTGCCGCCTACGACGCGGGCAACGAAGAGCCTTCTCTGGTTCCCAATATCGAACTCAAGCCTCAGACTCGCCGTACCGACACGGTGGTGCGTTTGGTGACGTATCTGGTCGTATTGGTCCTGTTGGGACTGTTGGGTTTATGGTGGTTCGGAGTGGGGAGCCAGCGCCGCGCGACACTGCCGAGCGACGCCACGGCACCGGCGGTTTCGCAAAGCGCCCCGAACGTCTCGGCCGCGGTTCCCGGCGTCTCGCCGTTCGCGCCGCGCGAGACGGCACCCTCGGTATCGTCGGGTGCGACGACTTCGGGCGCTGGCGCACAAGATGACGCTCGCCAGGGTGCACAGCCACCGACACCGGCAGCTCCGGCCGCGGCAGTCGAGACGCCGGGCGGCGAGGCCGGTCCGGGCCAGGACGCCGAGGGAAGCGGCGGCTCGCGGCCGCCGAGCGCGGCGATCCTCGGGCCGCAGCAGCACCTGAGCCTGCATTACAGCGACGACTCGTGGACCGAAGTCTATGACGCCACGGGCCGGCAACTGGTTTACCGGCTTATCAAGGCGGGCGAGACCCTGGAGCTCACGGGGCAGGCGCCTTTCAACGTGGTTCTCGGCTACGCCCCCGCGGTGTCGATCAAGTATAATGGCCAGCCTTTTGATACGGGGCACGTCAACAGCAAGGACGTCGCGCATTTCGTGGTGGGCAAACCGGGGGCATCGGCGCCCGTCACCCCGTCTGGCGGCGATGGCCGTTGATGGACCGGGCGCCGGACGCTCTGTAGCCGCTGGAAGCCGTCGGTGCCCTGCGCCTCAGTGAATCAGTTGCGGGGGAGAGAACTTGTCGAAGTCCATTCAGGCGATCCGGGGTATGAACGATATCCTGCCGGATCAAACGCCTCGCTGGCAGTACGTCGAGCGTATCTTCCGCGAAGTCATGGCGGCCTACGGTTATCAGGAGATTCGCCTGCCCCTGGTCGAGAAGACGGAGCTGTTCAAGCGCTCCATCGGCGAAGTCACCGATATCGTCGAGAAGGAGATGTATACCTTCGAAGACCGCAACGGTGACAGTCTGACCCTGCGACCGGAAGGCACGGCCGGCTGTGTGCGCGCCGGTATCGAAAACGGCCTGTTGCACAATCAGATCCACCGCCTGTGGTACGGCGGCGCGATGTTCCGCCACGAACGCCCGCAGAAGGGGCGTTACCGCCAGTTCCATCAGCTGGGCGTGGAGGTTTTCGGACTCGGCGGGCCCGACATCGATATCGAGCTGATTCTGATCACGGCACGGCTGTGGCGGCTGCTCGGTTTGTACGACGAGGTCCGGCTGCAGCTCAATTCGCTGGGCTCGGTCGAGGCCCGCGCGGCCTATCGGGAGCGGCTGGTCGAATACTTCGAGGCTCATGCCGATGCGCTCGACGAGGACAGCCGGCGGCGCCTGTACAGCAATCCCCTGCGCATTCTCGACAGCAAGAATCCGCAGATGCAGGACTTGATCGAGGCCGCACCGCGATTGGTCGAACATCTGGACGACGAATCGCGTGAGCATTTCGACGCTCTGTGCGCGGCCTTGCGGACCGCGGGGATCCACTTCGAGATCAATCCACGCCTGGTTCGCGGCCTGGATTACTACGGCAAGACGGTCTTCGAATGGGTTACCGATCGGCTGGGCGCGCAGGGGACCGTTTGCGCGGGCGGACGTTACGATGGCCTGGTCGAGCAGCTCGGCGGGCGTGCCACGCCGGCGATCGGTTTTGCGCTCGGCATGGAACGCCTCGTGGCGCTGGTCGAGCACCTGCCCGAGGCGGCGGCCGAAGGCCCGCACGCCTACCTGGTCTTGGCGGGCGAGCGGGCCGAACGACAAGGCATGCTGATCGCCGATTCGCTGCGTGACCAGCTCCCGGGCTTGCGCCTGTTGGTCAATTGCGGCGGCGGCAGTTTCAAGAGCCAGCTCAAGCGGGCGGATAAATCCGGTGCCTCGCTGGCGCTCATCCTCGGCGAACAGGAGGTCGCGGAGGATACTGTCACGATCAAGCCGCTGCGCACGGAGGCTGCACAACAGGTCATGAGCCAGTCGTCCCTGGCGGACTATCTCGGCGCGCACATCGTCGCGGAAATGTCTTGAGGGCGAATGCCACACACAGGAATGATGGAGTCGCATACAAGTGGATACCTATCTTGACGATCACGAACAGGCCGAGGCGATCAAGCGCTGGTGGCGCGAGTACGGCCGGGCGGTCATCACCGGTGTGGTGTTGGGGCTGGTCGTGCTGTTCGGCACTCGCGCGTGGTTCAAGCACCGCCACGAACAGGCCCAGGCTGCCTCGATGGTTTATGCCGGTCTGATGCAGGGCCTGCAGTCGGGCGCGGACGATCAGATACTTGCCGACGCCGATAAGCTGCGCAAGGAGTTTGCATCGACACCTTATGCCGCATTGGGCGCGCTCGCTCAGGCCAAGATCGAGGTGCAAAAGGGCGACCTCAAAGCGGCGGCCGACGATCTGCGCTGGGCATTGGACCATGCCGACCAGGCCGGCACTCAGCACATTGCCCGACTGCGCCTGGCCCGCGTGCGCCTGGCCCAGGGCAAGGCCGATGCGGCGCTGAAGCTCCTGGGCGAGGCCAAGCCGGGGACTTTTGTCGCAAGCTACGCCGAGATTGAGGGCGATGCGTACCTGGCCAAGGACGAGCCCGCCAAGGCACGTATGGCTTACCAGCGAGCCATTGCGGCGCTCGCTCCGGGGGCCCGCTTGCGTCAACTGCTCCAGATGAAGTTGGATAATTTGGCCTCCACCGTCGGGCCGCAGCAGCCGGCGGCCTCGCCGCAGGGCTCTGAATCCAAGGCCCCTCAATCTGGAGGGCAGGCGTCATCGGACCGACCGGCTGGCGCCAATGCCTCGGCCGAAGGAGCGGTCGCCAAATGATTCGAATGTCAACGCGTGCAAAGCTCTCCGGGTTGTTTGCCGTGGCGGGCGCCGCCGCGCTGCTGGTGGGACTCAGTGCCTGCGGGTCTTCGCCGTCGCCCGTGCTCCCGCCCACGCCCTTGACCACGATCGAGCACCCGCGGTCGGTCACTCGTCTCTGGGACATGCGGGTCGGAAACGGGGTGGGCGACAATTACCTGAAGGTCGGACCCGCGGTTGCGGGCGACCGCGGTTACGTCGCGGACGACAAGGGACAGGTTCGCGCCTTCGATGCCAATAACGGCAAGAAGATCTGGGAGGTCCATCTGCATCTGCCGGTGACCGGCGGCGTGGGGTTGGCGGATAACCGCGTGCTGGTCGGAACTCGCCGCGGGGAGGTGGTCGCGTTGAGTCAAAAAGACGGCAGCGTGCTTTGGCATACGACCGTCTCCAGCGAAGTCCTTGCCGCGCCGCGCGGGGCGCAGGGCGTCGTCGTGGTACGGACCATCGATGGGCGTGTGTTCGGACTCGACGCCGACACGGGTAAGCGCGACTGGACCTACGATGGCAGCGTGCCGGTGCTGACGCTGCGCGGCACGAGTGCGCCGGTGATTGCCAACGGCATGGTGATCTGCGGCTTCGACAACGGCAAGCTCGTCGCCCTGACGCTCAACAACGGGACTGTCCTGTGGGAGACCACGGTGGCGGTGCCACGCGGGCGCACTGAACTGGAGCGAATCGTCGATATCGACGGCGACCCGGTCGTACGAGGCAACACGGTCTATGTGGCCAGCTATCAGGGCCGCGTCGCCGCCGTGCAGCTCGATACGGGGCGCATGCTCTGGGCCCGAGATATTTCCTCTTATGCCGGCCTGGCGGTGGACGACAAGAAGGTCTATGTCACCGACGCCATCGGCCAGGTCTGGGCGCTGGATCGCTACGCCGGGGCGACGCTTTGGAAACAGGATAAATTGAAGCGCCGCCAGCTCACGGCGCCCGTCCTCGATGGCAAGGACGTGGTCGTCGGCGACTACGCCGGTTATCTGCACTGGCTGTCGACAGAGGATGGGCACCTCGTTGCGCGTACGCGGGTCAAGGGGCCCGGCGCGGTCTTTCGCAGCCTGGAGCCCGACCCGGGCAGTTTCAAGTACCCAGAGCCGCGTGCACTGCTCGCCACCCCCTTGGTGGCCGACAACAGTATCGTGGCGATGGACCAGCGCGGTGTCCTGTCGGCGTTTCGTCTGACCCCGCAGTGAGGCCCGACGCCGGCTGCGCGGCGACGACCCGGCGAACCATCGCAGCTCGACGAGTGAACCCATGAAACCTGTGATCGCCCTGGTGGGGCGGCCGAACGTCGGCAAATCGACCCTCTTCAATCGACTGACTCGCACGCGCGATGCTCTGGTGGCGGATCAGCCGGGGCTTACGCGCGACCGCCAGTTCGGTGAGGGGCGACTCGGCGGGCGCGAATACATCGTAGTCGACACCGGCGGGCTCAGCGCGGAGGAGGTGGGGCTGGACAGCCTCATGGCCAACCAGTCCTGGCTGGCCGTGCAGCAGGCCGATGTCGTACTCTTCATGGTCGATGCCCGGGAAGGACTGACGGTCGGCGATCAGTCCATCGCCGAGCGGCTGCGCACCGCCGGCAAGCATGTGATGGTGGTGGTCAACAAGGCCGAGGGTATGGCCCCCGAGTTGGTGACCGCAGAATTCCACGCGCTGGGACTGGGAGATCCCTATGCGATTTCCGCGGCTCACGGCGACGGCGTACGCGCCCTGGCCGACGAGGTGCTGGAGTCGCTGCCCGAGGAGGGCGCGCCCGAAGCCGACGAGGCGGAGCAGGGAATCAAGATCGCCATCGTCGGTCGGCCGAACGTGGGCAAGTCCACGCTGCTAAACCGGATCCTCGGTGAGGAACGTGTCGTCGCCTACGACCAGCCGGGGACCACGCGTGATGCCATCCATGTACCCTTCGAGCGCGACGGCCAGCGCTATACATTGATCGATACCGCCGGCGTGCGCCGCCGCGGCCGGGTCAAGGAGACGGTCGAGAAGTTCAGCATCATCAAGACGCTCAAGGCCATTGAGGACGCACACGTGGTGATCATGGTCCTCGATGCCCATGAGGGGATCAGCGAGCAGGACGCCGGGTTGCTCGGCTTCGTGATGGACGCGGGGCGTGCGCTGGTCATCGCCGTCAACAAGTGGGACGGTTTGGAACGAGATCACCGCGACCGGATTCGCCGCGAGCTGGAGGTCAAGCTGCCCTTTACCGATTTCGCCAAGATGCATTTCATCTCGGCACTGCACGGCACGGGTGTCGGCGATCTCTTCGGGTCGGTGCGCCGCGCCTACACGTCGGCCATGCGCAAGTTCTCCACGCCGGAGCTGACCCGGTTGCTGGAATCCCTGGTCACGGCCCACCAACCGCCGCTGGTTCGGGGGCGTCGGATCAAGCTGCGTTACGCCCACCAGGGTGGGCAGAATCCGCCCCTCATCGTGATCCACGGCAACCAGACCGAACGCGTACCGGATGCCTACCGGCGCTATCTCATGAATGCCTTTCGCAAGCACTTCCGCCTGCAGGGCACACCGGTGCGCATCGAATTCAAGACCGGCAAGAATCCCTATGAGGGCCGGCGCAACACCCTCACCCCCCGTCAGGAAGCCAAGCGCAAGCGCATGCTGCGGCATCACAAGAAAGGCTGACCGCCGCGCCGCGCTGGGCGAAGTTCTGTTCGGGCGCTCTGGAAGGCAACGCAGAGCACGCAGAGACGCGGAGGGCGCAGAGAAGAAAATCGATTCGTGAGGGGCGAGGCGATCTTATTCGTTTGGACAAGGCACCTGACCATTGCCTTCGACGCAGCCGGGCGCTGGACGCCAAGATAGAACGCCAGCGCTCAACGAAGGGTCCCTTCTCCCACAGGGAGAAGGATAGGATGAGGGGATCCCTAGAGCCGTAGGTCGGGTCAGCACAGCGTAACCCGATTATTCGGGCGCCCTGGAAGGCAACGCAGAGGACACAGAGACGCGGAGGGCGCAGAGAAGAAAATCGATTCGTGAGGGGCGAGGTGCTCTTATTCGTTTGGACAAGGCACCTGACCATTGTCTTCGACGCAGCCGGGCGCTGGACGTCAAACTAGAACGCCAGCGCTCAACGAAGCGTCCCTTCTCCCACAGGGAGGAGGATAGGATGAGGGGATCCCTAGAGCCGTAGGTCGGGTCAGCACAGCGTAACCCGACTGTTCGGGCGCTCTGGAAGGCAACGCAGAGCACGCAGAGACGCGGAGGGCGCAGAGAAGAAAATCGATTCGTGAGGGGTGAGGTGTTAGGCGCGAGGCGGCTCACAGCGCCTAGGGCGAGTGGTCTTCCACCCGCCGCGTCCGGGACCTTGATGCAGGCTTCGGCGGGCGGAATTGAGCGCCTTCGGTCGGAGTGGTCAGTTGACAGTCTGCAGTCGCCAGAAAGAGAAAAGCATATAGATTTCTTGCTGCCAACTGCCAACTGCCAACTGCCAACTGCCAACTTGGCCCGCCTCGCCCCTAACACCTCACCCCTCACTCCTCACTCCTCACGCAATGTGGGTGCTATGCTTTTGGTATGAGCGACGACGCCTTCAGCGCCGATATCTCCCGCCACATCTGGGACACCAAGTACCGCCTGCGCGAGGGGGGGCGGATTGTCGACGAGCGGATGGAGGACACTTGGCGGCGCGTGGCGCAGTCGTTAGCCGCGGTGGAGAAGGCCGACGATCGGAACGCGTGGGCCGAGCGCTTTTACCGCGCGTTGGAAGGGTTTCGCTTCCTGCCGGGCGGACGCATCCTCGCCGGTGCCGGCACCGGGCGGCGCGTGACGCTGTTCAACTGCTTCGTAATGGGCGTGGTCGAGGATTCGATGGACGGAATCTTCGATGCGTTGAAACAAGGCGCCTTGACCATGCAGCAGGGCGGCGGCGTGGGTTACGATTTCTCGACGCTGCGCCCGCGTGGAACACCGGCGCACGACGCCGGGACCATCGCCTCGGGGCCCGTTTCGTTCATGCACATCTGGGACAGCATGTGTGCGACGCTCTTGTCCACGGGCGCGCGACGCGGGGCGATGATGGCGACGCTGCGTGTGGACCATCCGGACATCGAGGACTTCGTCGACGCCAAGCGAGACCCGCGGGCCCTGCGTCATTTCAATCTCTCGGTGCTGGTCAGCGACGAGTTCATGCAGGCCGTGCGCGCCGACGCCGAATGGCCGTTGGTATTTCCCGTGGGCTCGCACGAGCCCGGTGCGCCGGATACGGCCGATGATATTGTCATGCGGCCCTGGCCGGGGGCGGTCTCCGGGGCGGGGCCGCACTGGCAGCCGGTGCCCTGCCGCGTGGTGCGAACCGTACGGGCGCGTGCGCTGTGGGAGCGTATCCTGCGGTCGACGTACGAGTATGCCGAGCCGGGGGTATTGTTCGGCGATCGCATCAACCGCCTGAATAATCTCTACTACCGCGAGCACATCAGCGCGACCAATCCGTGCGGTGAGATTCCGCTGCCGCCCTACGGGGCCTGCGACCTGGGGTCGGTCAATCTCACGCGTTTCGTAAGCGTCCCTTTCGAGGACGATGCAGGTTTCGATGCGGACGGTCTGCGCGAGACGGTGCGGGTGGCCGTGCGCCTGATGGACAACGTCATCGATGTCTCGCGTTTTCCGCTCGCCGCCCAGGAGGCGCAGGCGCACGGCTCACGGCGTATCGGTCTGGGCCTGACGGGTCTGGCGGACACGCTGATGATGTTGGGTCTGCATTACGGTTCGCCCGAGGCACGCGACTTTGCGGCCGAGACCATGCGAACCGTTTGTCACGAGGCCTATCGCACCTCAGTCGACCTTGCGCGCGAGAAGGGCGCGTTTGCGTTCTTCGAGCGCGAGGCGTATCTGGCCGCTCCCTTTGTCCAGGCGCTGCCCGACGATATACGTCAGGGCATTGCCGCGCACGGTATTCGCAACAGCCATCTGACGGCCATTGCGCCGACGGGCACCATCAGCCTGCTGGCGGACAACGTCTCCAGCGGCTTGGAGCCGGTCTACAACCTCAGTTATTCGCGCCGGGTGCTCGAGCTCGATGGCTCCTACAGCGAATATGCGCTGACCGATTACGCCTACAGACTGTGGCGCGACCGCTTCGGCGACCGCGCACTGCCGGACTATTTCGTCGATGTCGATTCGCTCACGCCGGAGGCACATCTGGACATGCAGGCCGCACTGCAGCCGTACGTGGACAATGCCATCTCCAAGACTATCAATGTGCCGGCCGAGTATCCGTTCGACGATTTTCGCGATCTCTACGATCAGGCCTACGACAAGGGCCTCAAGGGCTGTACCACGTTCCGCCCCAACCCGGTGACCGGCGCCATCCTGGAGGCCGTCGTCGCGCCCGGCGACCATGCCTCGCACTGCTGCAACATCGAGCGTGAAACGGACTAATCAAGTTGGCAGTTTGCAGTTGTCAGTTGGCAGAAAAAGCGAAAACGCGAAGGCTGCGGAGCAGGTGCCCGGCGTGCCGCGCTCGGTCAAGCGCTCTGGAAAGGAACGCAGAGGACGCGATAAGTTGGCAGATGGCAGTTTGCGGTTGGCAGAAAGAATAAGACGTGAGGGGTGAGGAGTGAGGTGTTAGGGGTGAGACGAAGATGCCCGGCCTCATATCTCGCATTCGCTTTTCTCTGTGCCTCCGTGCCCTCTGTGGTTAAGGCATGCGCTCTGGAAAGGAACGCAGAGGGGCAGAGACGCGGAGCGCACAGAGAAGATCTGCGGTGTCGGGTTACGCTTCGCTAACCCGACGTACGGTTGTTCTGCCAACTGCCAACTTGGCACGCCTCACGTCTTACACCTCGTCACTCGCCCCTCGCTACTTTGTTGCGGGGCGCGGGAAGATGACGCGCACGCGCAGTCCGCTGCCGGCAGGGTTGTCGTCGAGTTCGACCCGCGCGTCGTGGAGCTCGGCGATCTGGCGCACGATCGCCAGGCCCAGGCCGCAGCCGGGTGTGCCCGAGCCGAGGCCGCGATAGAAGGGATCGAACACGCGCTCGCGCAGTGCCGGCTCGATTCCGGGACCGGTGTCGGTTACGGTCAATTCCACCACCCCGCTTTTGGCGTCTTCGTCGATGGCGACCGTGACCATCCCTCCACTGGGTGTGTAACGGATCGCGTTGTCGACCAGATTGCGTACCAGCATGGACAAGCTGACCGGTTCGCCCGCAACCGTGGGATCGGCCTCGCCCGTGAGCTCGAGGTTCAGGTCTTTGGCCACGGCCTTGCCGCCGAGCTGGGAGAGGACGTCGACGAGTATCGGCCGCAGTTGCAGCGACTGGCGCTGGATCGGATGGGCGCCGGGCTCCAGGCGCGCCAGGGTGAGGAGTTGATCGATGAGGTGTGAGGCGCGGTCCACGCCGGCGAGCAGCTGTTCCAGGGCCGCACGACGCTCAGCGTCGTCGCTGGCGCGCAGCGCCACCTGGGCCTGGGTCTTGAGCGCCGACAGGGGTGTGCGCAGCTCGTGGGCGGCGTCGGCCGTGAAGCGTCGCTCCCGATCGAATGCGCTGGCAAGGCGCGCGAACAGATCGTTGAGATTGTCGACCAGGGGCCGCACTTCGCGCGGCACCGGTCCGACGTCCACCGGTTCCAGGTAGGTTGGCGCGCGGCGCGTGACCTCGGCGGCGACCTTGCGCAGCGGCGCCAGGCCGCCGCCGATACCGAACCAGATGAGCAGGCCGAGAATGGGCAGCGAGATCACCGACGGCGTTACCAGGCGGCGGCTGATCTTGGTGGTGAGCTCGTCACGCACATCGTGGCGCTCGCCGACCTGTATCAGGAAGCGGTGGTCGGCGTCCCACAGGCTGAATACGCGCCAATGGTCGCCATCGATCGTCGCGTCTGCGAAGCCGCCGCGATAGTTCGTCCGATCGAAGACCTCGGGTGCCAACGGCTGCTCGGGCGTACTCATCGAGTGCATGAGCAGCTGTCCGTCGGCACGCCACACCTGGAAGGCGACCTTGAGCTCGTAGCCGTGTCCGTGATGCTCGTCGAGGCGTGACTCTTCGCGTTCGAGGCGCTTGCGCAGTTGTCGCCTTCGGGGACGCTCCAGGTCGTCCTCGGATTCGGGGCCGAGGTCGCCTTCGGCGATCTCGTGGAACACCAGGGACTGAAGTACCCGCGCGGACTGGGCGAGCTGGGCGTCGAACAGCTCCTGCACTTCGTGGCGTGCGTCGAGGTAGCTGCGGGCGAGCGTGACGATACCGACCAGCGCGATAATCGACAGCAGCGTGATGAGCAGGCGTTGGCGTATCGAGCGCACGGCGGCGTCAGCGTAATCTGACCGGCGGTTGAACGGGACCGATCCTCGGCGTCATGATGTGGGCCGCTCGATGACGTAACCCACGCCGCGTACCGTGCGGATCAGGTCCGCTCCCAGTTTCTTGCGCAGGTGGTGTATGAATACCTCGAGCGAATTGCTCTCGGCCTCGCCGTCCCAGCCGTAGAGCGTTTCCTCGAGGCGGGTGCGCGGCAGCACGCGTCCGGCGTTTTCCAGGAGTACCTGCAGCAGCGAGAATTCGCTTTGAGACAGGTTCACCGGCTCGCCGCGCAGCGTGACGCGGCGGGCGGCCGGGTCGAGAACGATCTCGCCGTGCTCGAGCAGGGGATCGGGCCGCCCCGCGTGGCGGCGCTGCAGCGCGCGCAGGCGCGCGGTCAGCTCGTCGAGGTCGAATGGCTTGACCAGGTAATCGTCTGCGCCGGCGTCCAGACCGGCGACGCGGTCGCCGACGGCGTCGCGCGCGGTGAGGATCAGGACCGGGACTTCGTCGCCGCGCCGGCGCAGGTGGTTGAGCACGTCCAGGCCGGGCATGCGCGGCAGTCCCAAATCCAGCACCACCAGGTCGAAGGTCTCATCCTGGAGCGCGGCGTCGGCGCTGGCGCCGTCTTCCAGCCAGTCGACGGTGTAGCCTGCCTGACCGAGCCCGACCTTCAGGCCCTGTCCGAGAATGGGGTCGTCTTCGACCAGCAACACGCGCATGGGCCCCTCCGCCCGCAAAACAGAGGCTAGTATAGCCGGGTTCGCCTTAACTGCCGCTTAAATGTCAGCTTAGCAGGCCGTTGCGAATGGACCGTGTGGCGATATCGTCGCGGCTTCGCACATACGGTCGGTGTGTCCGCGCCAAATTGGCGGGGCGCAGTGGGTCAGGGTGAGGGCTTGTCCTTGTGCTTGCCGAAGGCCTCCTTGGCGAAGGCGCCGGACTTGAGCTCCGCGTACTGACCGGCGGTGAGGAACAGGCCGGGGTCGACCCGGGCATCGTTGAGGCTCACGCCCCAGTGCAGGTGTGGGCCGGTGGCACGACCGGTCTGCCCGACCCGGCCGATAACCTGACCCTGGCGCACGTGGTCACCCGGCTTCACGTCGATACGACTCATGTGGCAGTACATGGTGACCAGACCCTGACCGTGATCGAGGAACACGGTGTTGCCGTCGAAGAAATAGTGGCCGGTGTCGATCACGGTGCCCTTCGCCGGGGCGTGGATGGGGGTGCCCTTCGGGGCGGCAATATCCAGGCCGCTGTGGGGGTGGCGGGGTTTGCCGTTGAAGATACGCCGCAGGCCGAAGCTGCTGGTGAGAACGCCGCGAATGGGCAGCTGGAAGTGGACTTCGATCACCGGAGAGAAATTCCAGGCCGCGAGGGCCGCGTGGATCTCGCGGTGTTCGCGCCGGATGCGTTTGAGATCGGCCTGCGTCGGGCTGACCAGGTGGCGGTTCTTGATGGTGATCCGCTGGGTTTCGTATTCGGTCGGCTTGACCCGGAAATGGATGGTGCGCGACGCGCCCTTGGCGGTCTTGACGGTCAGCGATTCGCGTCCCGGTTTGACGCTCAACGGAATGCCCACGACGGCGCGCCACTTGGCGCCGTCGGGCAGGACCATGACACGCTTGCCGCGGTAGTGGACGACCGGCGGTCGCCGGATGTCGCCGTTGCCGCTGAGCTTGATCACCGCGATTCCTCCCGGTACCGGATGTGCCTCGGGCACCGGGGCGGCCGGGGCCGGGCTGGGGGCCGCCAGGAGCACCGCGGCCAGCGTTAGGGCGAGCAGCGGGAGCCGCGTGTTTCGGATGGCGATATAGAAACTTCTACTCATCGTGTACCTCATCGATGTTGCAGACGAGCCGGCCGGCGCCCAGGCGCGCCTCGACACGCTCGCCCGGTCGTACCTCGTCGGCGCGGCGTACGACCCGCCCCGCGGGAACGGTCCGGACGATCGCGTAGCCGCGCGCCAGTGTAGCCAGCGGGCTGACCGCCTCCAGGGCTCGTGCCGCGGCGCCCAGGCGCTGCTCGCGGCCGCCCAGCCCGTGGCTCCAGGCCGAGCGCAGGCGCCGGGTTAGCGCTACGCGGCGGGCCTCGAGCAGGTCCAGGCGCTGGGCGGGGCTGTGGTTTGCCAGCTCCGCGGTGAGAGTGCGCAGGCGGGCGCCGGCTTCGCGCAGCAATGCCTGTTGGGCCCGTCGCAGCCGTCCGTCGAGCTCGTCGACGCGCTGGGCGATGTCCTGCAGGCGCCGGCCGGGGTGGCGAAGGCGCTTGCCCAGCCACGCCAGGCGCTCCTCGGTGCGGGCCAGGCGCGATTCCATGAGCCAGCGCAGACGGGCGCCCTGGCGGGCCAGGACGGTCAGCCACTCAGTCTGGTTGGGGCTGACCAGCTCGGCCGCGCCGGTGGGCGTGGGGGCGCGCTGGTCGGCCGCGAAGTCGGCGATGGTGAAGTCCACCTCGTGGCCGATCCCCGAGACCACCGGCAGCGGACAGGCCCGGATCGCCCGGGCGACGACCTCCTCGTTGAAGGCCCACAGGTCCTCCAGCGAGCCTCCGCCGCGGGCAAGAAGCAGGACGTCGCACTCGCCGCGCCGGCCGGCGCGCTCGAGCATGGCGGCGATCTTCTCGGCCGAGCCGGCGCCCTGGACGGGGACGGGGTAGACGATGACGGGCAGGGCCGGGAAGCGCCGACGCAGGGTGGTCAGAACGTCGCGGATGGCGGCGCCGGAGGGCGAGGTGATCACACCGACGGCCCGCGGGTGGGCCGGAAGCGGGCGCTTGTGGGCGGCGTCGAACAGGCCTTCGCGCTCCAGGCGAGCCTTGAGGGCGTCGAACGCCCGGCGCAGGGCGCCGTCGCCCGCCGGCTCCATGTGTTCGACACGCAGCTGGAATTCGCCTCGCGGCTCGTACAGGCCGATTCGGGCGCGGACCAGCACCTGCATCCCGTTCTCAGGGGCGAAACCCAGGTGCATGTTGCGCATGCGGAACATGGCGCAGCGCACCTGGGCCTGCTCGTCCTTGAGGGAAAAATAGATGTGCCCGGAAGCCGGGCGGGCCAGGTTGGACAGCTCGCCCTCGACCCAGACCAGCGGAAAGTGGCCTTCGAGCAGGGCGCGGACCTCGCGGTTGAGCTGCGAGACGGACCAGACGCTGCGCAGCGAAGACGGTCCGGAAGAGGCGCCCGATTCGGTCGGAGCCGGCTGCGGATACTCTGTCATGGCGGCATGATATCGCAGATCGCCCGCGCTATCAGGGGTCGACTTCACAGGGCCGTGCCGCTCGCGGCTCGTGGGGGGGCGCCGGGGCAACCCACAAAAAAGGCCGGGCGGGGCCCGGCCTTGGATTGAGCTAAGCGCTCGGGCCTCAGTTCATGCGGGGACCGCTGGCGCCCTGCTGCGCAAGATACTGCTGGTAGGCGAGCTCGCCCTGGCGCTTGGCCTTATTGGCCAGCTTCACGGCGGCCGCGTAGTCGCCCTTGCCTTCCAGGGACTTGGCCTTCTTGATTATTTTGCCGGTATCGCGCCAGGCAAAGTCGACGCTCTGGGCATGCTGATACGATTTTTGTGCGGCCTGGATGGCGGCGGAGGCGTCGGCCTGGCTCGCGCTCGGGGTCGAGGCGCAGGCGGAGACGGCAAGCAGGGCGGCGATGCAAAGCAGCTTCTTCATGGAGATTCCTCCCGGATTTTCTGGTGGTTTAATGGCTTAAAAATATTGTGTTTCCGATCGGCGCGGCGCGCGCGATCCCAGGGCGGTTTGTTGATTTCGTGTTTTATTGTTCTTGTCGCGGACTGCGCCTGGAACAGGCCGCGAGGGGCTGGGGCCGGCACTGGGCGGCTCAGCTCGTGGTCCATTATGGGACGCGGTGGCGGCGATGGCAATGGCCCGCCCCGCATGTGGGAATCGGCCGGCCATTGTCCAGGCTCTGGCAGACCTATATAATTTCGCTCTTTATACTCACCATCGGGACCTCCCCTCTATGCTGCGCATTGTTCAGGAAGCCCTCACATTCGACGATGTCCTGCTGCTGCCGGCCCACTCGGACGTCCTGCCCAAGCAGGTCGAGCTCAAGACCCAGCTGACGCGCGACATCACGCTGAATATCCCGCTGGTCTCGGCCGCGATGGACACCGTCACCGAAGGTCGACTGGCCATTGCCATGGCCCAGGAGGGCGGCATCGGCATCATCCACAAGAATATGACGCCCGAGCAGCAGGCCGGCCAAGTGCGCCTGGTCAAAAAGTACGAGAGCGGCGTCATCAAGGACCCGATTTCGGTCACCCCCGACACCAGCATTCGCGAGGTCCTGGGGTTGACCCGGGCCCACAACATCTCCGGCGTGCCGGTCGTGAAGGGCGAGGATCTGCTCGGTATCGTCACCAGCCGCGATTTGCGCTTCGAGACCCGCTACGACAGTCCTGTCTCGCAGATTATGACTCCCAAGGAACGCCTGGTGACGGTCAAGGAAGGCGCGGAGGCCGACGAAGTACTCAAGCTCCTGCACGAGCATCGCATCGAGAAGGTGCTGGTGGTCAACGATCAGTTCCAGCTGCGCGGCCTGATTACCGTCAAGGATATCCAGAAGGCCACTGAATTCCCGAATGCCTGCAAGGACTCCCAGGGCCGCCTGCGCGTGGGCGCGGCGGTGGGTGTGGGCGAGGGCACGGAGGCGCGTGTCGAGGCCCTGGTCGGGGCGGGCGTGGACGTCATTGTGGTCGACACCGCGCACGGCCACTCCCAGGGCGTGCTGGACCGCGTGCGCTGGGTCAAGAGCCAGTATCCGGAGGTCCAGGTCATCGGCGGGAACATCGCCACCGCCGCCGCGGCCCGGGCGCTGGTCGAGGCCGGCGCCGACGCCGTGAAGGTGGGCATCGGGCCGGGTTCCATTTGCACCACCCGCATCGTCGCCGGCATCGGCGTGCCGCAGATCACCGCGGTGGCCAACGTCGCCGAGGCGCTCGAGGGCACGGGTGTGCCGCTCATCGCCGACGGCGGTATCCGCTATTCGGGCGATTTCGCCAAGGCCGTCGCGGCCGGCGCCTATTCGGTGATGATCGGCTCGATGTTCGCCGGTACCGAGGAGGCGCCCGGCGAGGTCGAACTCTATCAGGGACGTTCCTACAAGTCCTACCGCGGCATGGGCTCGCTTGGCGCGATGACCGGCCAGCAGGGCTCGAGCGATCGCTACTTCCAGGAAGGCAGCGAGGCCGACAAGCTCGTGCCCGAGGGCATCGAGGGGCGCGTGCCTTTCAAGGGGCCGCTGCAGCCGGTAGTGCACCAGTTGCTCGGCGGGCTGCGCAGCTCCATGGGCTACACCGGGTGTCACACCGTCGAGGAGATGCGCACCAAGACCGAGTTCGTGCGCGTGACCAACGCCGGCATGCGCGAGAGCCACGTGCACGACGTGAGCATTACCAAGGAAGCCCCCAACTACCGCCTGTGAGCCGGCGGTAGCCCGTGATTGAACACCGGCGGTGCCGGTGTCATCTGGAACCGAGAACTTGAGCGCCGAGACCCATCCGGATATCCATGCCGACCGAATCCTGATCCTGGACTTCGGTTCCCAGTACACCCAGCTCATCGCGCGCCGCGTGCGCGAGGCCGGCGTCTACTGCGAGATCCATCCCTTTGACATGGAGCAGGGCGCGGTGCGCGAGTTCGCCCCGCGCGGCATCATCCTCTCCGGCGGGCCCGAGTCGGTGACCATGGAGAGCACGCCGCGGGCCGCGCAGCTCGTGTTCGAGCTCGGCGTGCCGGTGCTCGGCATCTGCTACGGCATGCAGACCATGGCCGCGCAGCTCGGCGGCCAGGTCGAGACCTGGGAGCATCGCGAGTTCGGCTATGCTCAGGTGCGCGCGCGCGGTCACTCCGCGTTGCTGCGGGATATCGAGGACCACACCACGCCCGAGGGCTACGGCCTGCTCGACGTCTGGATGAGCCACGGCGACCGCGTGGCCAAGCTGCCCGAGGGCTTCAAGGTCATCGCCAGCACCGACAGCGCGCCGCTGGCCGGCATGGCCGATGAGGCGCGCGGTTTCTACGGCCTGCAATTCCATCCCGAGGTCACGCACACCCGCCAGGGCGAGCGCATCCTGCGCCGTTTCGTGCGCGAGATCTGCGACTGTGCGGGCCTGTGGACGCCGGGCAACATCATCGATGACCACATCAGCCAGATCCGCGAGCGGGTCGGCGACGGGGAGGTGCTGCTGGGCCTGTCCGGCGGCGTCGACTCTTCGGTGGTCGCTGCGCTGCTGCACAAGGCCATCGGCGATCAGCTCACCTGCGTGTTCGTCGACAACGGACTGCTGCGCCTTAACGAGGGCGAGCAGGTCATGGCGACCTTCGCCGAGCATATGGGCGTTCGGGTCATCCGGGTCAACGCCGAGGATCGCTTTCTCAAGGCGCTCGAGGGCGTGGCCGATCCGGAACGCAAGCGCAAGATCATCGGCAACCTGTTCATCGAAGTATTCGAAGAGGAGGCCGCCAAGCTCAAGAACGCCGATTACCTGGCGCAGGGCACGATCTATCCCGATGTCATAGAGTCGGCCGGCGCCAAGTCGGGCAAGGCGCACGTCATCAAATCCCATCACAACGTCGGCGGCCTGCCCGAACACATGAAGCTCAAGCTGGTCGAGCCGCTGCGCGAGCTGTTCAAGGACGAGGTGCGCAAGCTCGGCGTGGAGCTCGGGCTGCCCTTCGACATGGTCTATCGCCATCCCTTCCCCGGTCCGGGCCTGGGCGTTCGCATCCTGGGCGAAGTCAAAAAGGAATACGCCGACCTGCTGCGCCGCGCCGATGCGATATTCATCGAAGAGCTGCGCCGCGCCGAGCTCTACGACAATGTCAGCCAGGCCTTTGCGGTGTTCCTGCCGGTACGCTCGGTGGGCGTGATGGGTGACGGGCGTCGCTACGACTACGTCGTGGCCCTGCGTGCGGTGGAGACCATCGACTTCATGACGGCACGCTGGGCGCACCTGCCCTACGATTTCCTCGAGCGCGTCTCCAACCGGATCATCAACGAGATCGCGGGCATCTCGCGCGTGACCTACGACATCTCCAGCAAGCCGCCGGCGACGATTGAATGGGAATAACAGCAGTCGGCAGTTAGCAGTTGGCAGCCGGCAGAAAGAAAAAAATCCATTGAGCTTTTGCTGCGAACTGCCAACTGACGGCTGCCGACTTAACCTCCTGCCCATGCACTGCCCCATCCATGAATGGCCCGCCTATGTCTGATTAGGCACCGAACTCGACATCCACTGGACGAGCGCCGCATGCAGCCAGCGCGCCGCGCCGTCGTCGACCCTGCTTGCCCTGCCGGTTGCCCTCCGCGCCCTGTCCTGCGGCGCGCCAGCCTTCCCACCGGCATCCAAGACGCGCCAGAGACCGTCTAAAATAAAAGCTTGAACGGCCCGTTCACCGGACCTATTGTAGAAATTACTAACGAAATTTTGACGAGACAACCGTCACCGTCGCCGGGACTGACATGGGGCGCTGAGGCTCGTCGGGTAGCCGCCCGCCAGAGACTGGCCGCGCCCTGGACGCGAGCGGCCGCCGGCGCTCCGGTGTTGCGAGAGGGTGCGATAAACCATATGGGTCAACGAGTTGGCTGGTCAACGGTCGTATCCCGGGCCCTGTTGTACTCCCTCCTGTGGTGGGTACTCAGCGATGGCAGCGTCGCATCCTGGTGGGTTGGGGTGCCGGCCGTGTCGTTCGCCGTACTTGCCAGCGCGGCGCTATTGCCGCCGGTGCCTCTGATCTGGCGTGAGTTGGTGAAATTCTCACCCTTCTTTCTCCAGCGTTCTTTGCAGGGAGGCGCGGATGTCGCCCTGCGAGCGTTTCATCCGCGTATGCCGATCGCGCCGGCGCTCATCGATTATCCGCTTCGACTGCCGCCGGGCCTGCCCCGGGTGATGCTGCTCAGTATCGTGAATCTGCTGCCGGGCACCTTGAGCGCCGAGCTGGCCGGGCCGGTATTGAGGGTTCATGTGCTCGACAGTCTGAGCGATGTCATGCTCGAACTGGAGACGCTGGAAACACACGTGGCGCGGATATCGGGTGTGACGCTGGCGACCTCCCGAGGAGACTGATGAGATGCGGCAATTCAAGAGCATTTTGTGCGTTCTAGAACATGGGCAGGACAGTCTGCCCGCGTTGGAGCGAGCCGTGGCGTTGGCGGAGAACAACCAGGCCACCCTGACGGTCGTCGATGTGATGCCGCCCGTGAGTGAGCGGATTGGGATGTCGGTTGGCGGCCTGGACTGGCGCGACGTTCAGGCCGCGATGGTGAGCGAGCACGAAGAGCGCCTTGCCTCGCTCGTGAAACCCTATCGTCCGCGACTCGATATCCGGGAAAAGGTATTGCTGGGCACGTCGTTTCTGGAGGTAATCCGAGAGGTCCTGCGCCACGAACACGATCTGGTGATCAAAACGCCCGAATCGCCGGACTGGCTGGACCGCTTTCTCTCCGGCGACGATATGCATCTGTTGCGCAAGTGTCCCTGTCCCGTCTGGCTGGTGAAACCGGAATCCAAGGAGTCCTTCCAGCGCGTCCTGGCGGCTGTCGATGTGGATGACAGCTACCCCCCTGCGGAGCTGAATACCCGCCATGCGCTGAATAACCAGATTTTGGAAATTGCCGGCGCCTTGGCCGTCTCGGAATTTGCCGAGCTGCACGTCGTGCATACCTGGGAGGCGATCGGCGAGGGCGCCATGCGCCGGGGCGCATTCATGAGTCAGCCCGAAGACGAGGTCGACGCCTATGTCGAGCAGGTACGGAGGCATCACGCTCAGCGGTTGGATGAGCTGATGCATCACGCGGGCGCGCACCTTGGCGCTGACGCTATGGATTACCTCAAACCCCAGTTGCACTTGTTGAAGGGTTCGGCCCGCAAGGAAATTCCGGCGTTGGCCGAACGCCTGCAAGTCGATTGTATCGTCATGGGAACGGTGGCGCGCACCGGCATAAAGGGCTTCTTGATGGGCAACACCGCGGAGACGATTCTCGAGCAGATCCACTGTTCGGTGCTGGCAATCAAGCCGCCCGGCTTCGCGACGCCGGTTGCGCTGGAAGACTGACTGCCCGTGGACATGCTCTCCCTCGGATTGGCAGTGTTTCTCCTGCTGAACCTTGGCGCCGGCATGTGGCGGGTGTTGCGTGGACCGACGTCCGCTGATCGCATGCTGGCCGCCCAGCTCTTCGGCACGACCGCAGTGGCGATACTGTTGCTGTTGGCCGAGGCCTCGGGCGGCGCGGCCCTGCGCGATGTCGCGCTGGTGTTCGCCCTGCTGGCGGCGGTGACGGCGGTGGCGTTCGTGCGCTGCGCGTGGACCGATGGGGAGGAGGGCAATGACACTGAGTGAGTACCTTTCCGCGGCGCTGCTGGTCGGCGGATGCCTGTTCTTCCTGGCCGGTACCCTCGGCCTGCTGCGTTTTCCCGATGTCTATACCCGGTTGCACGCCCTGACCAAGGCCGACAACGTGGGCCTGGGCCTGATCGTCGCGGGACTGGCGCTGCAGGCGGCCTCCTGGGCCGTCGCGCTCAAGCTGGTGTTGATTTGGCTGCTGGTCCTGCTCGCCGGGGCGAGTGTGGCTCACCTAGTGGCCAGCAGTGCACTGCGCAAGGGGATCCGAATATGGAGGCGATGACCCTGCTGACGTGGACCTTCGATGCGTTGCTCGGTCTTGGCGTGTTGTGGGTGGCCTGGCGGACCCTGGCCTGTCCCGATCTGTTCAAGGCCATCGTACTGTTCATCACCTTCGGTCTGTTCATGGCGTTGATCTGGGTGAGGTTGGCCGCGCCCGACGTTGCACTGGCCGAAGCGGCGATTGGCGCCGGGCTCACGGGCGCGTTGTTGATGGCGGCCCTGGCGCGTCTGCGGGCGATGGGCATCGTTGCCAAGCGCGCCAGCGATGAATAGCACCAGGCTCACGTCTGTCAATGCGGCGTGCGCACTGCGAGGCGGGAGAGCAAGGGCGAGCGCGCCCGATGAAGCGGCAGGGTATACCCACGGAGAATTGAAATGAAATGGACGCACTGGCTGTTATTGCCGCTGCTGCTTGCACTTGCCGCCGGTCTCGGTTACGCCGTGCTGTCGCTGCCGGACCGGGCGCAAGGTCTCCAGAGCGCCGTGGCCGCTCAACTCGACCAGAGCGGCGTAACCAACCCGGTTACCGCCGTGCTGCTCAACTTTCGCGGCTATGACACCCTGCTGGAGATGGTAGTCCTGTTGCTGGCACTGCTGGGGGTCTGGTCACTCGGCGCATCGGCGCCGGCCTGTTCGCAGTCCACGCCCGGCCCGGTGCTGGATACGTTGATGCGACTCTTGGTGCCCGTACTCGTTGTGGTGGCGGGCTATCTGCTGTGGGCCGGCGCCCATGCGCCCGGCGGGGCGTTTCAGGCCGGGGCCTTATTGGGGGCGGCGGGTGTGCTGTTGAACTTGACAGGGGGGCGTCTTCGACACGGCCTTGGGCGAGTCGCGCTGCGAGTCGCACTGGTGGCGGGCACGGTCGCATTCATGGCGGTTGCGCTATTGACGCTGCTGGGCGGACGCGCACTGCTGGAGTATCCCCCGGCGCACGCCGGCATCCTCATCCTGCTCATCGAGGCCGCCGCGACCGTTTCGATTGGGGTCACCCTGGCCGCGCTGTTCCTGGGTAATGACGCCACCTCGGAGCGTGAGCAATGAGTATCGCGAGCCTGTATGCGTTGGTGGGCGTGGGGTTGTTTTGTATTGGCCTGCATGCCGTGATCGCCTACGACCACCTGCTTCGTAAGATACTGGCGATCAATGTGATGGGCAGCGGTGTCTTCCTGATTTTGATCGCGCTGGCCAGGCGGGGTGGAATTGTAGCGCCCGACCCGGTGCCCCACGCGATGGTGATTACCGGCATCGTCGTGGCGGTCTCGGCAACCGCGCTGGCGCTCGGTTTGATGCTGAAGGTGGCAGCGGCCACGGGGCGGGCCGAGCTGGGCGACGAGGGAGGCGACTAGCGCGAATGGAAGCGCTCCTTTCCGCGATCCCCTGGGGGCCCGTGCTGATACTGTTGCCCTTGGCGGCCGGGATCGTGTGCTTTGTATTCCCGTCCACCGCGAAGACAGTGGGGCTGCTGACGGTCACACTCGTGCCGTTGGCTGTCGCGGGCCTGGGTTGGCGATTGTTGGCCCACGGTGTCTACCATCATGCGATCGGCGGTTGGGGAGCGCCGCTGGGCATCGATCTGCAGGCCGACGGTCTGAGCCTGTTGATGCTGGCCATGACCGCCGTCGTGGGGTTCGGAGTCAGTCTGTATGCGACCGGCTATTTCAAGGCCGAGAAGTCAGGCCGGTTCTGGCCGCTGTGGCTGTTTCTGCTCGCCGCGCTGAATGCGCTGTTTCTCTCGGGTGATCTGTTCAATCTATACGTCACCCTGGAAATGATCGGGCTGGCGGCGGTGGCGATGACCGCCTTGGAGGGCGCCCGCGGCGCCCTGGTCGGGGCGATGCGCTACCTGCTGGCCACGCTGGTGGGCTCGCTTGCGTACCTGCTGGGCGTGGCGTTGCTCTACCACGGCTATGGCACCGTCGACCTGGGATTGCTGGCCGCCCGTGTGACGCCGTCACCCGCGGCGTGGGCGGCGCTCGGACTGATGAGCGCCGGCCTGATCCTGAAGACCGCGCTGTTTCCGCTGCATTTCTGGCTGCCCCGGGCGCACGCCAGTGCACCGGCTCCCGTGAGCGCGCTGTTGTCCGCCCTGGTCGTCAAGGGCTCGTTCTATATACTGCTGCGGCTTTGGCTGGAGATCTTCTCGCCGATGTCGGGTGGTGTCGCCGGCTTGCTTGGACTACTCGGCGGTGCGGCGGTGCTGTGGGGCTCTTCGCAGGCCCTGCGACAGACGCGGGTGAAGCTGCTGGTGGCGTACTCGACCGTGGCGCAGGTCGGCTACTTGTTTCTCGCGTTCCCGCTGGCCGCCGGCATGGGTTTGACCGCCTGGAGCGCAGTGGTCTACCTCGCCGTTTCCCACGCCTTGGCAAAGGCGGCGATGTTTCTGGCGGCCGGCAACCTGATGCGCTTCGGCGGTCATGACCGCATTGTCGATCTTGATCGCGTGGTACAGCGCCTGCCGCTCACCGCCGGGGCCTTCGCGCTGGCGGGCGTCAGCATTATGGGGCTGCCGCCGAGCGGCGGGTTCAACGGCAAGTGGCTGTTGCTGCAGGCCGCGGTGACCCAGGGCCGTTGGGATATTGTGGGCGTCGTGGTTATCGGCGGTCTGTTGGCGGCCGGTTACATTTTCAAGGTATTAGGTCATACGTTCACTCAGGCAGATGTACCGCACGAGCCGATAGCCGTACCGGCGCGTATGCAATGGGCCGCCGTTTTGTTGGCAGGCGGCGCCATCCTGTTGGGGTTCCTGGCGCCGCCTTTTCTGGCACTGTTGGCGGTGGGTAATCCCTTTGCCGCGGGCGGAGCAGGGTCGTGAGTTGGGAGGCCTGGGTTCCGCTGCTGGTCGTGGCGAGCTCATTGCTGCCCGGGCTCATCATCTTCGGTCTGGCCGAGGAGCGGGTGCGCCTGCGCACGACGTTCAACTTATTCGGCGCTGTCGTGAAACTGGCGCTGGTCGCGCTGATGCTTTGGGGTGTCTTCCATGAGCATCATTATGAAGCGCGTTTTGGGTTGTTGCCCGGCCTGGAACTGGTCCTGCGCGCCGGGCCGCTGGCGCTGCTGTTCGTCACCCTGTCGGCCGTGTTGTGGCTGCTGACGACCGTCTATGCGATTGGCTACCTGGAAGGTTCGCCGCATCGCAGCCGGTTCTTCGGTTTTTTCAGCCTGTGCGTGAGCGCCACCGTCGGTGTCGCCCTGGCCGGCAACCTGATTACCTTTGTGATCTTCTATGAGTTGCTGACCCTGTCGACCTATCCGCTGGTCGTTCACCGCGGCACGGAAGCGGCTCGCCGTGCCGGGAAGACCTACCTGACCTATACGGTGTTCGGTGGTGCCTTGCTGGTGTTGGGTACCGTGTGGCTCTATACGCTCACGGGCAACCTCGACTTTACGCCGCGTGGTTTCGTCCACGACCTGGGACCGGAACACGCCCCGGCACTGGTGATGGTCTTTGCGTTGTTGATCGCCGGATTTGGCGTCAAGGCGGCGCTGGTGCCCTTGCACGGTTGGTTGCCTCGCGCCATGGTGGCGCCGGCGCCGGTCAGCGCATTGCTGCACGCCGTGGCGGTGGTCAAGGCCGGTGCCTTCGGCATCATACGTGTGGTCTACGATGTCTTCGGCGTGGAGTTTGCCGCGGGCTTGGGAGTGATGCGCCCGCTGGCCTGGCTGGCGGCCGTCACGATTATCTACGGCTCGATCCGGGCGCTGTTTCAGGACGATCTGAAACGCCGCCTGGCGTTTTCGACCGTCAGCCAGGTCTCCTACATCGCGCTGGGCGTGGCCATCGTCGGCCCCATCGCCACCGTGGGCGGCGTGGTGCATCTGGTGCATCAGGGGCTGATGAAGATCACGCTGTTCTTCTGTGCTGGCAATCTGGCCGAAACCCTGGGGGTGCACAAGATCAGTGAAATGAATGGTGCGGGTCGGCGTATGCCCTGGACCATGGCGGCGTTCACGGTCGGGGCCTTTGGCATGATTGGCGCACCACCGATCGCCGGATTTATCAGCAAGTGGTATATCGGTCTGGGTGCGCTGGAGACTGGCCAGGGTTGGGTGATCCTGGTGCTCGCCGGCAGCAGCCTGCTCAATGCTGCCTATTTTCTGCCCATATTGCACCGCGCCTGGTTCCGCCCGCCGCCGGACCGTTGGCCGGTAGAACATGACTTCGGCCGTAAGGAGACGGCCTGGGCCTTGCTGCTGCCACCGGTCGTGACCGCGGCTCTGGCATTGGGTGTGGGCCTGTTGGCCTCGGTGCCCTTCAGTCCTTTGGATTGGGTCCGGCTCGTGGTGCAGCGGGAGTTCTACACACCATGACCGAAATGCCATTCACATACCTGTTGTTGCCGGTCTTGGTTTGGCCGCTGCTGTTGGCGGCCGCTGCAAGTTTTCGCGCCACGCGACCTTTGGCGTTGAAACTCACCCCTTGGGCTGCGCTGCCGGCACTGGCGGCGGTCGCGATTCCGAATGGTGAACTGCAGCTGACCGGCGTCATGCTCGGGGGCGCGCTGGCGCTGGATGCCATCGGGCGGGTGTTTCTGCTGTCGATGTCCGCCCTCTGGCTTGCGACCGGTTTGCTCGCGCGCCCCCGGCTGCATGCGGGCGATTCCGGCCCCTTTGCGGTGCTGTTGCTGCTCGCGATGGCGGGCGGACTGGGTATGGCGCTGGTAGGCGATGCGCTGTGGTTCTTTGCGGCGAGCACATTGGCAGGCTATGCGCTGTACGGTGTGCTGATGCAGGCGGGCGATGGGACGACGCGGCAGGCGGGCAACTTGCTCGTGATCTTGCTGGTGGCGAGCGACCTGCTGGTGTTCGAAGTGCTGCTGATGCTGGCCCATTCAGCGGCGGGGTCGGACTTCGCCTCGTTCCGCCAGGCCTTGGTGAGCGCGGAGAGCCGGACACTGATACTCGGCCTGCTGGTCGTCGGATTCGGTATCAAGATCGGTCTTTTGGGCGTTCATTTCTGGCTGGCCCCCGTTTTTACTACCGCCGCGGCACCCCTGCGACCCGCGCTGGTCGCGTACATGCTCGGCGCCGGCCTGCTGGGCGGGCTGCGCTTGCTCCCCATCGGTGAGCTCAATGCGCCGGTCGCCGGTGAGATCTTACGCTGGCTGGCGTGGGCAACGTTGGTTTATGCGTGGCTGGTCGGCACGCTGCAGTTGCAGCGCCGCTCGACCCTCGCCTATGCCGCCATGGCCCTCGGGGGGCTCTGGCTGGCAGTGTTGAGTGCATTCCTGCACCAACCGGGGTTGTGGGCAGGATCGGCCACGTCCCTGGCCGGCATGCTTGTGCAGTCAGGGCTCGCCCTGGCCGTGTTGTTGCTGACGGCAACGGCGGTCGAGGGCAAACAATCGCCTACGACTGTTCAATTTGCTTTCGGGCTGCGCTGGTTGGCCGCCTTGCTTTTGGCGACTGCCCCTGTGGGTATCGCTGGGGTGCTCACCGTGCAGGCGGACGGTTTGCCGATCCATCTGGCCACGGCGGTCATCGCCTTTCTCGCCGGTCTGAGCCTATTGCGCCGGGAGGGCGGTGCCGCGGCTGTGCCAGCGGACATGAGCGCACGCACCGGAACCGGACGGAGTGCGTCGTTGGATATGCCGATGTCGTCCGTCTTGGTGCCGGCCACCGGTCTGGCCGTCGCGGCCGCGTTCGCCTTGGTATACCAGTCGACCGGATGGTCGTTTTACGACGCGGCGGTATCCGCCTCGATTGCGCTGGTGTCCTTGCTGCTTGGGGCATCGAGTGCACGATGGCTCGTTCCGCACCTGCCGTCGCTTCCGCCCGGCGATGCGGTGGTGTTCATCGCGTATGCAATAGCGGCGGCACGAGACGCTGGGCGGCGGCTGAGCGATGCGGGCTTGGCGCGTTGGCCCGATGTCGCAAGAGCGCTGACGCAGCGCATATGGTCCGGTGTGTCGCGAATATCTATCGTGCACTGGGAGTCCGCGCTGATCCGCTGGCCAGCGGCGTTGTTGCTTATGCTGCTCTTGGGGTTGCTCGTGGCATGGCTGGCCAGCTCGTGAGGCTGATCCATCGCCGTCCCTAAACCGGCCTAGCGCGAGCATGCCGGTCAAGCGGGTGGAACCTTAGGTGATTGGTGCACCGGAGGTCGCGGCTGTCAGGGAGTAACGTTGGCGGTCAGCCTTGCGGAGGCCTGCGGCAAGCGCATATGCGCGGTGCAGGCTGTCAAACCGGGATCTGTTGCAGCGGATTTATCGCAGCGCCGGGTCGGTGTGGTACTGTTTGGCCCAAGAATTGTCGGCGAGGGTCTGTGTCGCCTACGATATCGCCGGTCAGCCGCCGGCGACGATTGAATAGGAGTAAAGAAGTCGGCAGCCATCAGTTGGCAGTCGGCAGAAAGAAAGGCGCTACTTGGCTTTTACTGCCAACTGATGACTGCCAACTTGTCTCCTCGCCATGCGAGGTCGTTGCCCGTGAGCATACCGTCCATGTCTGAAGAGGCCGCCGAACTCGACATCCGCCGCATGCACCGCGCCCTCGAATTGGCGCGCCGGGCCGAGGCCGAGGGCGAGGTGCCGGTCGGGGCGGTGGTCGCCACCGAGCACATGATCATCGGCGAGGGCTGGAACCGTCCGATCCATGAGCACGATCCCACGGCGCACGCCGAAATCCGCGCGCTGCGCGATGCCGCAGCGCGCACGGGCAACTACCGCCTGCCCGGCACGACCTTGTACGTTACGCTCGAACCGTGTGTCATGTGCGCAGGCGCTATCATTCACGCCAGGGTAGATCGCGTCGTCTACGGGGCGCGCGATCCGAAGGGCGGCGCCGCGGGCAGCGTCTTCGAGGTGCTCGGCACCGATCGTCTCAATCACCGCGTCCGGGTCGAGGGCGGAATGCTGGAAGAGGAGTGCGGGTCTTTGCTTCGCGGCTTTTTTCAGAGCCGACGAGCCCCCCGCGAGAGCGACTAGGCGCCACCGTCCCGTTCGGCCGGCTCAGGCTTGCGTCATTGATGCCCCGGCGTCGGGGTTGGCGAGCAGAACGCGGTCGCGCCCGGCTGCCTTGGCTGCATAGAGCGCGCGGTCGGCTTCCTGCATCAATACGTCGGTTCGCCCGCCGTGCTGCGGGAACGCCGCCACGCCGACGCTCGCGGTCACCCGAATTTCCTCGTTGCCCAGGTGTACCGACTGCTCGGCGATGCACTCACGCAAACGTTCGGCCATCGCCACAGCCGTCTCGGCACGGGTCTCGGGGAGGATGACCGCAAATTCCTCGCCGCCGTAACGCGCAACGGTGTCGGCCGGGCGCATGCTGTCGTGCAGAGCGCCCGCGACGGTAACGAGGACGCGATCGCCTGCCGGATGGCCGTAGGTATCGTTGACCTTCTTGAAGTGGTCGATATCGATGAGCAGGACGGCAAACGGATGCGAATAGCGCCGCGCCCGCTGTAGCTCCATCCCGAGGCGGGCCTTGAACTCACGTCGGTTGTACTGGCCTGTGAGCGCATCGCGAATTGCCATGTGCTGTAGACTGGCCTGGTGTCTTTCGATGGTGTCGGCCATGGTGTTGAAGGTCTGAGCAACCTTGCCCAACTCGTGGCTCGGGATGCGCTCCATACGAAATTGCAGATCGCCGGTCCCAAAGCGCGCGGCGGCCCGGTTCAGGTCGGCCAGGGGTACGAGGATGGTCCGGGCCAGCATCACCGCTGCCGCAATGGCCACGAACAGACCGATGACCGACACCGCGCCGATGAGTACGATGACGTGGCGTTGCGTGGCGCGGGCCCGGTTCCTCTCGAATTGGATCTCAGCCAGGATATCGTTGTTGATGTGCTGCAGGCGCCGCTCGAGATTCGCATATAAACCCATAAGCGATGTCAACGCCCGATCGGCGTTCGAGCCGGCCGGCAGCGAGGCGCCTTGCTGTTGTATCGATTGCCACGTCTCCCGCGCGCCCTCGAGGTCGGCGGCCAAATCGGTACGCAGCGAGACGTCGCCC
>Ga0209918_1000144_pt1 | contig 53857 bp, 55 predicted proteins | sample SalPonD_shore_MG_FD_185712 | JGI IMG/M metagenome (GOLD analysis project Ga0209918, IMG submission 185712) | Salt pond soil microbial communities from South San Francisco under conditions of wetland restoration - Salt Pond MetaG... | ecosystem: Environmental > Aquatic > Marine > Intertidal zone... | reverse complement strand
CCCCGCGCAGTTCCTCGCCGCCCTCGGTGTTGGGCGGGATGGTCATGGCGTCCGGGCGCATCAGCGCGGCGATGAGTTCGGGGTCCTCGTCGCGCAGCTGGATATAGGCCAGCTCATGGTCGAACAGGCCGTTCTCGCCGCCTTCGGCGGCGGGCTGCACGCAGTGCATGACAATGGCGCGGATCGTCTGTTCGGGCCGGTTGTAGTAGCCGTCCGTGTGCCAGTTCAGGGCACGGTTCGTATAAGGTATGTAGCCGCCGTGTCGGCCCTCGGCGACCACCTGCAGCGAGGTGATGCCGTCCTCGTCGGCGCACAGGTTGTTGTCCAGGCGCTCCAGACCGAGCTGGCGCCCCAGACGCCGAATGACCGTCTTGTCGCGCGCGGCCGCGCGGCCCGCCCCTTCGCCCAGCCGATAAACGGCCATGTTCGCCTGTGCACAGCGCGCCAGGAGCGCCGCGTGCTCGGCCGCGCTCAGTGCCGCGGGATCGGCGATCGCCACGCGCAGGGCGTCGACGCTCGTCGGGTAGTCACGCAGCTTGGCCGCGCGCCACTGACGATAGGCGGTCTCGTCGGCGAGGTCGAAGGGACCGCCGAAACCCGTGGGCTCACTCCTGTGTTGATCTCTTGCCAAACGGTTCATCGCCCCGGTTCGCTGGCGCGTGCGGCCGTCGGCGCGCACGTCGCGATTGACACGAAAAATGCAGGGTAACCGGGCCGCGATCCGCCGCCGGACCCGGACCCGGACAACGGACTAATTAAAGCCGTTTGTGGGCCCGGACACTTATATCCCATTGGGGATAACCCCCCTCCCACTGTCTCCCCCATAGGAAGGGTATGCGCGCCGCGCGCCGCCACCTATCCTCTTTTGCCAAGTCTACGAAGTCCGGCGGGACGCAGCACTGTCCACGGGGCAGAACGAACAAGAATGCAGGCCGCAACAGGGCCTGCCCCCGCCGCCACGGGATCAGGTCGCGGTTCTTTGGCTGGTCCAAACGGACAACCTTCCATTCCTAAGGAGTTCGCCATGGCGAAAGACATCTACGAAACCCCGATGCTCGATGAGCTTGAGAACGGCCCCTGGCCCAGCTTCGTCTCCGGCATCAAGCGCTTGCGCGACCAGCACCCTGACCAGCGCATCCAGGGCATGGCCAACTCGCTGCTCGGTCAGCTCGAGCACTCCTACGAGACCCGCAAGGGCTACTGGAAGGGCGGTACGGTCAGCGTCTTCGGTTACGGCGGCGGCATCATTCCGCGCTTCTCCGAGGTCGGCAAGGCCTTCCCCGAATCCAAGGAATTCCACACCCTGCGCGTCCAGCCGCCGGCGGGCAACTACTACACCACCGACATGCTGCGCCAGCTGGCCGACAGCTGGGAGAAGTGGGGCTCGGGTCTGGTCACCTTCCACGGTCAGACCGGCAACATCATGTTCATCGGCACCACCACCGAGAACACCCAGCACTTCTTCGACGAGATCAACGACTACGGTTGGGACCTCGGCGGCGCCGGCCCCTGCGTGCGCACCGGCATGTCCTGCGTCGGCGCGGCCCGCTGCGAGCAGTCCTGCTGCAACGAGCAGGCCATTCACCGCTCCCTGCTCAACCGCTTCACCGACGACGTGCACCGTCCGGCCCTGCCCTACAAGTTCAAGTTCAAGGTATCGGGCTGCCCCAACGATTGCATGAACTCCATCGAGCGCTCGGACTTCGCCATCATCGGCACCTGGCGCGACGACATGAAGGTCGACCAGAGCGAGGTCAAGGAGTTCATCAAGGCCAAGGGGCGTCAGTACGTGATCGACAACGTCGTCACCCGCTGTCCGACCAACTGCATGAGCCTCAAGGACGACGACACGCTGGATATCGACAACCGCAACTGCGTGCGCTGCATGCACTGCCTGAACGTCATGAACAAGGCCCTCTCCCCGGGAGACGACCGCGGCGTGACCGTTCTGATCGGCGGCAAGCGCACCCTGAAGATCGGCGACCTGATGGGCACCGTGGTCGTGCCGTTCAAGAAGCTCGAGACCCAGGAAGACTACGACAGCCTGGTCGAGATGGGCGAGAACATCATCGACTTCTGGGCCGAGAACGGCCTGGAGCACGAGCGCTGCGGCGAGATGATCGAGCGTATCGGCCTGGTGAACTTCCTCGAGGGCATCGGCGTGGACGTCGACCCGCACATGATCTCCAGCCCGCGCCAGAGTTCCTACGTCCGCATGGACGGCTGGGACGAGGAAGCCGAGAAGTGGTTCCAGCGCAAGCTGGAAGAGAAACAACAGGCGGCCGGCTGAGGGTCGGATTCGACACTCGCCAGGTAAGAAGACTGACCTCAGGAGGCTAAATTATGTCCATGGCAGATATGCGCCAACCCATCGAGTCCGGCTGCCCGGATGGGTTCCAATATATGCATCCGGCGATGCGCCGCAACTACGGCCTGTGGAGATACCACGAGCATCCCCGCCCCGGCGTCCTGCGCCACGTCGCCCACGGCGGCGATGAGATCTGGACCGTCAAGGCCGGCACGCAGCGCATCCTCGATGTATTCACCCTTCGCAAGCTGTGCGAGATCGGCGACAAGTATGCCGACGGCTACGTGCGCTTCACCATTCGCAGCAACATCGAGTACATGGTGACCGACCCGTCCAAGGTCGAGCCGCTGGTCAAGGCGCTCGAGGACGCCGGCTTCATCGTCGGCGGTACCGCCAACTCGCTGTCCATGATCTCCCACACCCAGGGCTGGCTGCACTGCGACATCCCCGGCACCGACGCCTCGGGCGTGGTCAAGGCGATGATGGACGAGCTCATCGACGAGTTCAAAAATTGCAACATGCCCAACCGCGTGCACATGACGACCTCCTGCTGCCAGATCAACTGCGGCGGCCAGGGCGATATCGCCATCAACGTGCAGCACACCAAGCCGCCGAAGATCAACCACGACCAGGTCGCCAACGTCTGCGAGCGCCCCTCCGTCGTGGCCCGCTGCCCGGTCGCGGCCATTCGCCCGGCCCTGGTCGACGGCAAGCCCTCGCTGGAAGTGGACGAGAAGAAGTGCATCTGCTGCGGCGCTTGCTATCCGCCCTGCCCGCCCATGCAGATCAACGACCCCGAGCACACCAAGCTCGCCATCTGGGTCGGCGGCAACCACTCCAACGCCCGCGGCAAGCCCACCTTCCAGAAGCTGGTGGCCGCCGGCATCCCGAACAACCCGCCGCGCTGGCCCGAGGCGACCGCGATCGTCAAGCGCATCCTGCAGGCCTACAAGGACGACGCGCGCGACTGGGAGCGTATCAACGACTGGATCGAGCGTATCGGCTGGCCGCGCTTTTTCGAGAAGACCGGTCTGCCGTTCACCAAGTATCACGTCGACAACTGGCGCGGGGCCCGCAACAGCCTCAACGCCTCGACGCATATCCGGTTCTGATAACGCCGTTCGAGAGGTACGCGCTGGATGAAGTTCGGAATACTAATAAACGAAGGGCCTTATACGCATCAGGCCTCCGATACCGCCTATCAGTTCACCAAGGCCGCCCTGGAGAAGGGGCACGAGATCTTTCGTGTCTTCTTCTACCACGACGGGGTGAACAATGGCACGCGTCTGACCATTCCGCCCCAGGATGATCGCAATATCCAGACTCGCTGGACCGAGTTGGCCCAGCAGCACGACCTGGACATGGTGGTCTGCATCGCCGCGGCCCAGCGCCGCGGCATCCTGGACGAGAACGAGGCCAAGCGCCAGGGCAAGGACGCGAACAACATCGCCCCGGGATTTCGCATCTCGGGGCTGGGTCAGCTGATCGAGGCGGGTATTCAGTCCGATCGGCTGGTCGTGTTCGGCGACTGATTGGGGGAACGTATGTCGACCAAGAGATTTCTGTACGTCAACCGCAAGGCCCCCTACGGGACCATCTATGCCCTCGAGTCGCTCGAAGTGGTGCTCATCGGCGCCGCCTTCGAACAGGACGTGAGCCTGGCCTTCGTCGACGACGGCGTCTACGAAATCGCCAAGGGTCAGTCCACCGACGGCATCGGTATGAAGAATTTTTCGCCCACCTACAACGCCCTGGGGGATTACGACGTGCGCAAGATGTACGTCGAAAAAGAGTCGTTGGAGGCCCGCGGTCTGACGGTCGATGACCTGATGCCGCTGGTCTACGAGGACGAAGAAGAAGACTACGCCGAGAAGCCTTCCATCCATGTCGTGAGCAGCGCCGAACTGGCCGACATCATGGAGGCTCAGGACGTGGTCCTGAGTTTTTAGGAGGTCAGTCCATGGCGATGCTTCATACCATCAATAAGTCACCCTTCGAGCGCAACAGCCTCGATGCCTGCCTGCGCCTGGCCAAGCCCGGTAGCGCCGTGCTCCTGATCGAAGACGGCATCTATGCCGCCACCAAGGGCACCGCGGTATCGGACAAGGTCACCCAGGCCATGGGCGGCATCAAGTTCTTCGTGCTCGGGCCCGACGTCAAGGCCCGCGGTATCAGCGACGATCACATGCTCGACGGTGTTCAGGTCGTGGACTACGCCGGGTTTGTCGATCTGGTCGCCGACCACGACAACGTCCAGTCCTGGCTGTGACGCGCACCCACCCACTACGTTTGCAACGAGGAGACGAACCATGCCTATCGAAGTAGCTGGCAAGAGCCTGGAGACCGACGAGGAGGGCTACCTGGCCAACCTGAGCGACTGGACCCCCGAATGTGCCACCATGATGGCCCAGGCCGACGGCACCGAGCTGTCCGACAACCACTGGGAGGTGATCAACTTCCTGCGCGAGTATTACGAGGAATACCAGATCGCCCCGGCCGTTCGCGTACTGACCAAGGCCATCGGCAAGAAGCTCGGCCCCGACAAGGGCAACAGCAAGTATCTCTACGAGCTGTTCCCCTACGGCCCGGCCAAGCAGGCCTGTAAGTACGCCGGCCTCCCCAAGCCCACGGGCTGCGTCTGATGGTCCCGCCCCGGCTCAGGCCGGGGCCGGTCGTCCCGGCCGTACCTGAATCGATCGAGCTGATCTGAGGGATTTGCTATGTCGTTGAGCGTGGCCTATGCGCTCCTGTTTTACTTCGCCGCCGCGGTTATCGCCCTGGGCTTGATCTACCGGATCGCCTTGTACGCGCGAACCCCGGCCCCGCTGAAGATCCCGACCACCCCCGCGCCGACCACGCGCTCGGGCGTCGTGATGCGTATGGGACGCGAAGTAGTGCTGTTCAGCAGTCTGTTCAAATCCAGCAAATGGACCTGGCTGTTCGGCTGGCTGTTCCACTTCTCGCTGCTGCTGATCCTGCTGCGCCATCTGCGTTATTTTCTCCAGCCCATTCCCGAGTGGGTAATATTGATTCAGCCATTCGGCAAGTATGCCGCCTTCGGCATGGTCATCGGCCTGCTCGGCCTGTGGGCTCGGCGCATTTTCGTCGACCGGGTGCGCTACATCTCCTCGCCCTCGGATCACCTGATGCTGGTGCTGCTCCTGGCCATCGCGCTGAGCGGTATTTCGATGAAGTTCATCTGGCACACCGACATTGTCTCGCTGAAGATGTTCGTCCTGGGCCTGCTGCGATTCGATATCGAACCGCTGCCTGCCGACCCCGGATTGCTGATTCATCTGGGATTGGTGGCCTCCCTGATGATCATCTTCCCGTTCAGCAAGCTGCTGCACGCACCGGGCGTGTTCTTCAGCCCGACGCGCAACCAGGTGGACAACCCGCGCGAGCGGCGTCACGTGGCGCCCTGGGCGACCCGCCTGGAGGGGGCCGACGGCGGTTGAACCGCCGAACGCGGCCGGGCACGAGCGCCCGACCCGGATACTGGAACAACCGAGTTTCGAGGAACTGCTAGTGGCCGATTTCGAGACACCTGTAATCAAGGAATACCCGATCGTCCCCATGCTGCAGCGGGACGTCATGTCGCACAGCAAGCCGTTCACCGCGAAGGCGCAGTTCCAGGAGGAGCTGGGCTTCCCCGGCGAGCTGCCCGACAACTGGCAGAAGATCGCCCTGGACAAGATGGGCGAGCTGCTGGGCAAATACCGGGGCCTGCGCGTATTCCTCGACTCCTGCGTCAAGTGCGGCGCCTGCACCGACAAGTGCCATTATTTCCTCGGCACCACCGATGCCAAGAACATGCCCGTCGCCCGCCAGGACCTGCTGCGCTCTGTGTATCGGCGCCACTTCACGCTCGCCGGCAAGCTCTTTCCCAAGCTCGTGGGCGCGCGCGAGTTGACCAAAGACGTTCTGGACGAGTGGTACAGCTACTTCCACCAATGCTCCCAGTGCCGGCGCTGCTCGGTCTACTGCCCCTACGGCATCGACACCGCCGAGATCTCCATGGCCGCCCGCGAGATCATGGACTCCGTGGGCGTCGGTCAGAAGTACTGCAACGAGATCATCGGCAAGGTCTACAAGATCGGTAACAACCTCGGGTTGCCCAAGCCGGCCCTGGCCGACACCCTCGAGGGCCTCGAGGAAGAGGTCAAGGAGGACACCGGCGTCGACGTACGTTTCCCGCTCGACGAAAAGGGCGCCGAGGTCCTGTTGATCACCCCGTCGGCGGATTTTTTCGCCGAGCCGCACGTCGACGGCCTCATCGGCTACGCCAAGGTGTTCCATCAGGCCGGTACCAGCTGGACCCTGAGCTCCTACGCGAGCGAGGCCGCGAACTTCGGCATGTTCATCGGCAGTTACGAGAATACCCGCAAGGTCGCCCTGCGTATCCGCGAGGCCGCCCTGGACCTCGGCGTCAAACGCATCATCTTCGGCGAGTGCGGCCACGCCTGGCGCGTGGCCTACGCCTTCCTGAACACCATGGCCGGGCCCTTCGACTTCCTCGACCCACGCTATCCGGTGCCGCAGCACATCTGCGAGTTCACCTACGACCTGCTCCAGCGCGGCGCCCTGACCATCGACAAGTCCGCCAACGACCACCGCGTGCTCACCTTCCACGACTCGTGCAACGTGGCGCGCGCCACGCGCATGGGCCCCAAACCGGGCGGGCAGTTCGAGATCCCGCGCGCGGTCATCAAGGCCGTGTGCAACAACTTCCACGACATGCCGCAGGACACCATCGGCGAGGGCACCTACTGCTGCGGCGGCGGCGGCGGACTGCTCACCGACGACCTGATGGAGGTGCGCGTCAAGGGCGCCCTGCCACGCATGGAGGCCCTGAAATACGTCGTCGAGGAAAAGAAGGTCACGCACATGGCCGCCATCTGCGCCATCTGCAAGAGTCAGTTCAGCAAGGTTATGCCCTATTACGGATTCACCATGGATCAGATCATCAGCGTCCACCAGTTGGTCGGCGACGCGATCGTATTGGGCGATAAACAGTAATCAACAGGCATTCCCGGTCCGCCGGAGCGAGCTCATAGGAGAATACGCATGGCCACGTCCAGCGAAGATATGCAGGATCAGAAACTGACCTTCCGCAAGTTCAAGGACGGCGATAACAAGCTGACGAACTGGCAGAAGCAGATCTTCAACGAGGACCATTCACACAAGTGTCCGACCTATGTGCACCGCACCCCACCCTGCCAGGGCAGTTGCCCGGCCGGTGAGGACATCCGCGGCTGGCTGGACATCGTGCGCGGCATCGAAAAGCCGGCCGGCGAGATGGCCTGGCAGGAATATGCCTTCCGCCGCGCCACGGACGCCAACCCCTTCCCCGCCATCATGGGCCGGGTCTGCCCCGCCCCTTGCGAGTCGGGCTGCAACCGCAACCAGGTCGAGGACAAGGTCGGCATCAACTCCGTCGAGCAGTTCATCGGCGACTACGGACTGGCCGAGAAGCTCCCCTTCGAGGCGGCCGCCAAGGACACCGGAAAGAAGATCGCCATTATCGGCGGCGGCCCGGCGGGCCTCGCGGCCGCCTATCAGCTGCGCCGCAAGGGCCACGGCTGCACCGTGTTCGACGACCACGCCGAGTTGGGCGGCATGATGCGCTACGGCATTCCCGGCTACCGCACGCCGCGCGACGTGCTCGACGGCGAGATCGACCGCATCACCGACATGGGCGTGGAGCTCAAGCTCGGCGTACGCGTCGGCCGCGACGTCAGCGTCGAACAGCTCGAGAAGCACTACGACGCCATCCTGTGGGCCATCGGCACGCACACCGGCCGGCCCCTGCCCATCCCGGGCGCCGACGCGCCGAACTGCCTCACCGGCGTGGCCTTCCTGGCCGCGTTCAACGACGGGCGGCTCAAGCTGGCCTCCGAACGGGTGGTAGTGGTCGGCGGCGGCGACACCTCCATCGACGTCGCCTCGGTGGCCCGGCGCCTCGGCCACATCACCGAGGTGCACGACAAGGACCGCCCCGAGAACATCGTCCTCGGCCACACCGCGCATGACGTGGCCTCCTCAGCCACGCGCGAAGGCGCCACGGTCACCCTGATCTCGCGCGCGGCCATCGAAAAGATGAATGCGGCGGAGCACGAGGTGAAGGATGCCCTGCGCGAAGGCGTGGAGATCAAGGGCTGCCTCAATCCGGTGGAAGTGGTCGTCGACGACACCGGCCGCGCCACGGCCCTGCGCGTCGTCGAGCTCGAGGAAGACGGCCAGAGCCCGAAGGAAGGCACCGAGTTCGACATCGAATGCGACCTCGTCGTCTCCGCCATCGGCCAGAAGGGCGATCTGGCCGGGCTGGAGGCCTTCGACAACGGCAAAGGCTTCATCGACGCCGACCAGCACTACCAGGTCCCCGACAAGCCCGGCCACTTCGTCGCCGGCGACATCGTGCGCCCGCACCTGCTGACCACGGCCATCGGCCAGGCCGCCATCGCCGTGGAGAGCATCGAGCACTACCTCAGCCAACAGGAGCTCGGCAAGCGTCCCAAGGTCGACAAGCACCACTTCAACCTGCTCGCCAAGCTGCGCGAGACCGGCCTCGAGCCGGAGGCATACGATCACACCGAAAAGTGGGGGACCTCCGAGGCCAAGTTCGCCGTCCACAACTACGAGGACCGTTCGCGCCAGGAGATCATCCCGGCGACCAAGTTGTTCCTCGGTCACTTCCCCTTCGAGGCCCGCCATCAACGCGAGGAGATCCCCGTCTCGGCCCAGGAGGTGCTGGGCAACTTCCAGGAGCGCATGCACGGTCTGCCCGAGGAAGAGGCCGTTGCCGAGGCCAAGCGCTGCATGAGCTGCGGCATGTGCTTCGAATGCGACAACTGCGTCATCTACTGTCCGCAGGACGCCGTGCATCGCACGCCCAAGTCCGAGCGTACCATGGGCCGCTATGTCTTCACCGACTATACCCGGTGTATCGGCTGCCACATCTGTGCCGACGTGTGCCCCACCGGCTACATCGACATGGCGCTCGGTGAATGACGGCCTGACTAACGAAGCGCCTGGCAAGGCGAATCAAGGGACGAGAAAAAGAGGTCAACGATGGTTGCAGTAAGAAGTCTCTGGCGTCTGCCCGCCCTGCTGCTCGCGGCGGGGCTGGCGGCCACGAGTATGGCGCCCGCGGCCCGGGCCGGTGACGTGCCCCAACCGGTCATCCCGAAGGCGGTCAAGGGCAAGCAATGCGTCCTGCCCACCGAGGACATGCGCAAGAACCACATGAAATACCTGCTGCACCACCGCGATCTGACCATGCACGAGGGGATCCGCACCAAGAAATTCGACCTGCGCCAGTGCCTGGACTGCCACGTACCCAAGAAGCCCAAGGGTGAGGAAGTCCATGTCACCAGCAAGCAGCACTTCTGTCAGGCCTGTCACGCCTATGCCGGCGTGAAGATCGACTGTTTTCAGTGCCACAGCGACCAACCCAGCCAGGAGACCACGCATTTCCACACCCTCTCCGGCCGTCCCATCGGACATCCCGGGCACAAGACCGTGGACACCACGCTCTCCGCGAGCGATCTCCAGGCGATGGCCGTCGAGGGAGGCAACAAATGAACGAGGACAATAACAACACCGATCTCGCCCGCCGGCGTTTCATGGGCGGGCTGGCCGCCGCGGCCGCCGGCACGGCCCTCGCCCCCGGCATCGTCCTGGTCGCCACCGCCGAGGCCAAGCCCGCCGACCAGGCCGTTACCTCCAAGGTGCGCTGGGGCATGTTGATCGACACCACCAAGTGCGCCGACGGCTGCGATGCCTGCGTGCGCGCCTGCAACGAGGAAAACGGCCTGACCCGGCATGACGACCCCCTGCGCGATGCGCAGTGGATCCGCAAGGTCGAGGTCGAAAATCCGGACACGGGGTACACGCACGCCTTCCCCGTCATGTGTCAACACTGCGCCGAACCGCCCTGCGCGGACGTCTGCCCCACCGGTGCCTCGTTCAAACGCGCCGACGGTATCGTGCTCGTGGACAAGCACATCTGCATCGGCTGCCGCTACTGCATGATGGCCTGTCCCTACAAGGCGCGTTCCTTCGTGCATGAGCCGTTGCATGACCAGAAGTCGTATATGCCCCGCGGCATGGGCACGGTGGAAAGTTGCACCTTCTGCGTGCACCGCGTCGACAACGGCGAGACGACGGCCTGCGTCGAGGCCTGCGACAAGGACGGCCATCAGGCACTCGTCTTCGGCAACCTGAAAGACCCGAACAGCGAGATCGCGCGGCGCCTGGCCAAATACGGCGGCACCGAGATCCGCAAGGACCTCGGCCTCGACCCGGGCGTCCATTACAAGGGTATCTAGGCCGCCGGTTATCCAGTCCGCTGGCAGGCCAGTACGAGTTGTCCCGTTTGACTGATTAGGCAACGGAGCGTCGATGAACCACAACGACTACAGCGAAATTCAAGGCCGCTCGCCCGGCTACATCGCCCTGCTCGCCCTGCTGGGCGTACTCATCCTCGCCGGCCTCATCGCGGCGCACGCCATGGAGACCGAGGGCCACCACATCACCGGCATGACCAACCAGATCGTCTGGGGTACGCCGCACGTCTTCGCGGTGTTTCTGATCGTCGCGGCCTCCGGCGCCTTGAACGTCGCCTCCATCGCCTCGGTGTTCGGCCGTTCGATGTACAAACCCCTGTCGCGCCTGTCCGGCCTGCTGGCCATCTCACTACTGGTCGGCGGCCTGGCCGTGCTCGTACTCGATCTGGGCCGGCCCGACCGGCTCATCGTCGCGATGACCACCTATAACTTCAAGTCGATCTTCGCCTGGAACATCTTTCTCTACACGGGCTTCATGGTCATCGTCGCGGTGTACCTGTGGATGATGATGGAACGGCGCATGAACACCTACAGCAAGCCGGTCGGCCTGTTCGCCTTTGTCTGGCGACTGACCCTGACCACCGGCACCGGTTCCATCTTCGGCTTCCTGGTGGCCCGCGAGGCCTACGACTCGGCCATCATGGCGCCCATGTTCATCATTATGTCGTTCTCCTTCGGATTGGCGATCTTCCTGCTGCTGCTGATGGGCCTGTATCGCGGTACCGCCCGGCCGCTCGGCGACAAGGTGCTCCTGCGTCTGAAGAATCTGCTGGGCGTGTTCGTCGCGGCCGTGCTCTATTTCGTCGCCGTATTTCATCTGACGAACCTGTACATCACGCAGCACCACGGGGTGGAACGCTTCATTCTGCTCGACGGCGGCATCTATACCGAACTGTTCTGGGGCGTGCAGGTCCTGCTCGGCGGCATCGTGCCCCTGTTCCTGCTGTACCACCCGAAACTGGGTCGGCTGCGCTCGAGCATCGCGCTGGCCTCGGTCCTGGTCATCGTCGGCGGCCTCGCCCAGGTGTATGTCATCATCATCGGCGGCCAGGCCTATCCGCTGGACCTGTTCCCGGGCATGGTGGTGAGCAGCTCGTTCTACGACGGCGTGGTCAACAGCTACACGCCGAGCCTGCCCGAGGTCCTGCTCGGCGTCGGCGGCGTGGCCCTGGCCATTGCCATGGTACTGGTCGGGGTCAAGGTGCTGCGCTTCCTGCCGCGCAGTCTGGCCGATGCCGAGGTGGACCCCCATCACGGGGCGACCGCCGAGGCCACGGCCGGCCAAGCCCCGGCCCCTGCGGGTGCCTGAGCCGACCCCTGCACCGAGGCGCGCCCCCCAAAAGTGCGGGGCCCGCCCGACGAAGAGATGACGAGATGGCGCATGTACTGATCTCAGCGGCCCACAAGTCATCGGGCAAGACCACCATCAGCATCGGCCTGTGCGCCGCTCTGCGCGCGCGCGGCCTGGCCGTGCAACCCTTCAAGAAAGGCCCCGACTATATCGACCCCATGTGGCTCGGCCAGGCCGCGGGGCGCCCCTGCTATAACCTCGACTACTACACCATGCAGCCCGAGGCGATCGGGGCGCTCTTCGGCCATCATTCGGCGCACGCGGATATCGCCGTCATCGAGGGCAACAAGGGCCTCTACGACGGCCTGGACCTGGACGGCAGCAACAGCAACGCCGCGCTGGCCAAACTGTTGGCCGCGCCGGTCGTGCTGGTCATCGACGCCCGCGGCATGACCCGCGGCATTGCCCCGTTGATCCTGGGCTACCAGGCCTTTGACCCGGACATCCGCATCGCGGGGGTCGTGCTCAACCAACTCGGCGGTGGCCGCCACGAGTCCAAGCTGCGCGCGGTGATCGAGCACTACACCGGCGTGCCGGTCCTCGGCGCCGTCCACCGCGACCCGGCCCTGACCATCGATGAGCGCCACCTCGGCCTCATCCCGAGCAACGAATCGCGCGAGGCCGGACAGCTCATCGAAACCCTGGGGGTTCGCCTGGCCGAACAGGTCGATCTCGACGCCCTGCTCGACACCGCCGCCCGCGCGACGGCCCCCACCTTCCCCGAGCCGCCCCCCGCGGCCTCATCCGGGCGCGCGGCCCCGTTGCGCGTGGGCATCGTGCGCGACGCCGCGTTCGGGTTTTATTACCCCGACGACCTCGATGCCCTGCTCGCCCAGGGAACGGAGCTGGTGTTCATCGACGCCCTGCGCGACCGGCAGTTGCCCGCGCTGGACGCGCTGTTCATCGGCGGCGGTTTTCCAGAGACCCACATGGACGCCCTGGCGGCCAACGTCGAGCTCAGAGGCGCCCTTCGCACGGCCATCGAGGGCGGTCTGCCCACCTACGCCGAATGCGGCGGCCTGATGTATCTGAGCCGCAGCCTGCACTGGCAGGGCCGCCGGGCCGATATGGTGGGGGTCATCCCGGCGGACGCCGTCATGTGCGAGCGCCCTCAGGGGCGCGGCTACGTGCGCCTGGCGCCGACCGGCGCGGGCCCCTGGTCGGACGAACCGGCCGAGATCGCGGCCCACGAGTTTCACTATTCACGCCTGGAGAACATCTCCGAGCCACTGATCTACGCCTACCGGGTGCTGCGCGGCACGGGCGTGGACGGCGAGCACGACGGCATCGTGCTCCACAACCTGTTGGCCAATTACACGCACCTGCGCCACAGCCTGGACAATCCATGGACCCAACGTTTCCTCGACTTCGCGCGCCGTCGGTCCGAAGTTCGCGCAACCACTTCAGGAGACGCACCATCGGGATTGGCCATTACCGCCTGAATGCGGTCCACGTTGCCACGCACGCAGAGCCGAGGAGTCAGAGATGATCACGATCACGCCCGAAGCGGCCAAGCAGATACGCCACTCCGCCAAGGAAGGACACCTGGAGGGCCTGGCCCTGCGGGTGGCGGCCAAACGCAACGACGACGGCAGTATCCACTATGGCATGGGCTTCGACGACGAGGGACGCGAGGAAGACCTGCGCTTCACCTCCGAGGGCATCGACGTGGTCATCGCCCCCGTCAGTATCGACCTGCTCACCGGCACGGTCATCGATTTCGTCGAGCTCGATTCCGGCGAACAGAACTTCATCTTCATGAACCCGAACGATCCCAACTTCACGCCGCCGGGCCAATGAAACGAAACGCCGCCCCCTAGGTGATACGGACAGAGGCTGCGCCACCATGGACTTCGACCTCATCGTCATCGGCAGCGGACCGGGCGGCTACAAGGCCGCCGTCGCCGCCGCGCACAGCGGGGCGCGCGTGGCGATCGTCGAACGTGACCGCCCGGGCGGCACCTGCCTCAATCAGGGTTGTATACCGAAAAAAGCCCTGCTCTACCTCGCCGGCCTCATCGAAGACGTCAATGCACTGAACGGCCACGGCCTGTGCGGCAGTACCCACGGCGACTTCCCGGCGGCCCTGGCCCACAAGGACCGCGTGGTCGCCAATATCCGCGACAACTTCCCCATTTGGCTGAAGCGCCTCGGCGTGCGCGTCTACCGCGGTCACGCCCGCTTTCTCGACGCCCGGCGCGTGGCCGTCACGCCCGAGCCTAGCGACTCGGACCTCGGAGAGGTCCTGGGTGCCCCGCGCATCATCGTCGCCACCGGCGCCCACCCCCGCGAGCATCCCGTGTGCCGCAGCGACGGCCAACGCATCCTGACCTCGCGCGATTTCATGTTCGAGCAGCGCGACCTGCCCGAGACGGTCCTGTGCCTGGGCGGCGGGCCCATCGGAGTCGAGCTGGCGTACCTGATGCATCAGTTCGGCGCGCGGGTCACCGTCGCCGAACGGTCCGGGCGTCTGCTGAACAAACCCTGTATTCCGGAGCGCGCCAGCGGCCTCATCGAGCGCAAGTTCCGCCGCCTGGGTATCGAGGTAACAAAGGACGTGACCGTCGCCGCGATCGACCGCCGCCGCGATGGCGTGCACGTCGAATTCACCAACGGACAGGAGCAAACGTTCGAGCGCATCCTCGTGGCGATCGGGCGCCAACCGCATACCGCGGGCCTGAACCTGCAGGCCAGCGGTGTGGAGTTGGATGAAAACGGGTTTATCGTAACCAACGAGTACCTGGAGTCCAGCGCGCCGGGGATCTACGCGGTCGGCGACGTCAAATACGGCCCCATGACCGCCAACGCCGCCCTGCACGACGCCAAGGTGGCCGTCACCAATGCCCTGAAAGGCAACAGCGTGACACGCAACTACAATCGCGTCCCCATCGTCATCGACTCGGCCCTGGAGATCGCGGCGGTCGGCCTGACCGAGGATCGGGCCGAGGACGCGGGGTTCGAGCCCGAGGTCGCGCGGGCCAACTTTGCCGCCTCGGCCAAATCGCTCGGGCGCAACGACTACGAGGGCTTCATCGAGGTCGTCCACGACGACGAGACCGGCCAGATGCTCGGCGGCTGCATCGTGGGGCCCGAAGCGGGCGAGCAGATCCAGATGCTCACCGCGGCCTGCCAGTCGCCGCGCGGCCTGTGGTTCCTGAAGGACATCAGCTACAGCCACCCCTCGTGGTGCGAGGAGCTGGAGAACGCCATCGACCCCTACACGGCCGATTTCATTCAGTCGGGCCGGGAGGTCTTCAGGCCGGGCATCTACGCCTTGGGAGAATGAGACGCATTATTGAATAAAAAAGGCTATAAAACCTATATCCCTATTGAGAATACAACTATATTAAATGGATTACCCCAGGCGCCCGTCAGAGGTGCCGCGAGGGACGACAATATGAACCACGAAGCCAACCCACCCGCGCCGCCCGCCAAACGGGCCCGCGCGTTGTGGATGATTCCCCCGGCGAGGGGCTGGCACCGCAAATCCGGCGGGCTGCTCGGCAGCGGACTGGCCGGCCCGCTACTAGGTTTGCTCGCCGTGCTGATAGCCGCCGGTGTCCTGAGCCTGGCCGCCGCCCCGCCGGCGCTCAGTGTCGCCCTGCTCGCCACGGGCATCGCGCTGTTGGGCTGGCTCGCCTACCGCGTGCAACACGAGCTGTTCGCGCCCCTGTCCCACCTTCGCAACTGGGCGCTGCGCATGCGCGACGGGCGCCTCAGCGCCCGCATCCCCGTCCCCGGCCAAGGCGAGTTCGCCGAACTCGCCCGCGACATCAATGACCTCAGCGCCGATCTGCAGGACCTGTCCCAGGCGATGGAAGCGCAGGTGCGCAAACAGACCGAACGTATCGCTCAGAAGACCCATTCGCTGCAGGTCCTGTATCAGGTCGCGGCCAATATCAATGCCGCGCGCGACCTGGACGATCTGCTCGCCCGCTTCCTGAGCATCCTGACCGAAGTCACCGGCGCGCGCGCCGGCACGGTACGGCTGCTCACCGAGGACGGCCACATGCGCATGATCGCCAGCACCGGGCTCGACGAGTCCGTGCTCGCCCAGGAGCGGCTGATCCCCGTCGGTCGCTGCTTCTGCGGCAGCGCCATCACGGGCGGCGCGACCGTCTGCGACGGCAAGGTGCACAACTGCGAAAAGCACGTCGGCCAACCCCTGTTCGAATCCAACGAGGTCGAGGTCATTGCCGTGCCGTTGGAGTATCGCGGGCGCAAGCTCGGCATCTACAACCTGTTCGTCGACCGCCCCGGCACCATCGGCCGGGAGGACATGCAGGACCTGCTGACGAGCATCGGACGCCATCTGGGCATGGCCATCGAGAAGGCACGCCTGGACAACGAGGCCCAACGCCTGTCGATCATCGAAGAGCGCACCCTCCTCGCCCACGAGCTGCACGATTCGCTGGCCCAAAGCCTGGCCAGCCTGCGTTTTCAGGCGAGCACACTCGAAGAGTCGGTGCGCGACAATTCGGCCCTGTCCGGCACCGAGGTACGGCGCCTGCGCGGAGGCATCGAAGAGGCGCACGTGGAGCTGCGCGAGCTCATGACCCATTTCCGTGCGCCCATGGACGAACGCGGGCTGGTTCCCTCCGTCGAGCAGACGATCGCCAAATTCCGCAAGACCACGGGGATTTCCGTTTACCTGCAAAACGAGTGGGGCCACGCACAGCTGCCCGCTAACCTCGAGCTGCAGGTCCTGCGAATACTGCAGGAGTCTCTGTGCAACATCCGCAAACATGCCAAGGCCCGGGCCGTTCGCATCCTGTTGCGCCACAGCGGTGATTCCGACTACGAGATCATGGTCGAGGACGACGGCGTCGGGCTGGCCCCCTCGGAGCAGAACCGATTCGGCGGGCCAGGCGAACACATCGGTCTGTCCGTGATGCAGGAACGTGCGCAGCGCCTCGGCGGTGCATTGAATATCGAAAGCGACGCGGGCGAAGGGACCCGGCTGGTACTCACCTTCCGCTACCCCGAGCACGCCATCAACGCGGCCCAGGCAACCCCAATACACAAGGTTTCGTGAAACGATGCGGGTATTGTTGATCGATGATCACGCCCTGTTCCGGGTCGGACTGCAGGGCTTGTTGGAGCGCCGCGGCATCGGCGTGGTCGCCTCGGCCGGATCCGGACAGGAAGGCATTCGATTGGTCTCGGAGCTGGTGCCCGATATCGTGCTGCTCGACATGCGCATGCCGGACATGAGCGGCCTGGAGGTCCTCAAGGCCCTGCGCAGCAGCGGGGCCGCCATGCCCATCGTCATGCTGACCACCAGCGACGACGAGCGCGACCTGGTCGAGGCACTGCGCAGCGGCGCCCAAGGCTATCTGCTCAAGGATATAGACCCCGAAGACCTCGTCGAGGTCCTGCAGGACATCGTCGAGGGCAAGACCGTCGTCGCGCCCGATCTGATGGGCGTGCTGGCCAAGGTGGTCCAGGACGGCGAGCCGGGCGCCGACAGCGCGCAGGCACCCTTCGCCAGCCTGACCCCGCGCGAGATGGAGATCCTGCGCCACCTGGCCGAGGGCCAGAGCAACAAGGTCATCGCGCGCAACCTGGGCATCTCCGACGGCACCGTCAAACTGCACGTCAAGGCCATCCTTCGCAAACTGGACGTCCACTCCCGCGTCGAGGCGGCGGTCATCGCCGTCGAGCGAGGCATCGCCCGCAATGTCCAGGCCTGAGGCCTCGCCGCTGCGCTTTACCGATCTGATCGCGCGTTGCCTGGACAGCGTGGATGAAATATTTCCCTGGGATCTGGCCGAGCGCCTGGCCGGCGGCGAGGAGGCGCCGCTGCTGCTCGATATCCGCGAGCCCTACGAGTTCGCGGCTATGCACATCGCCGGCGCGCTCAGCGTCCCGCGCGGAATTCTGGAGACCGCCTGCGATTACGGTTACGAGGAGACCGTGCCCGAGCTGGTGGAGGCACGCGAGCGTCCCATTGTGGTTATCTGCCGCTCAGGCAACCGCAGCGTGCTCGCGGCCCACGTGATGCAGCTGATGGGTTATCGCTCGCCGTGTTCACTGAAGACGGGGCTGAAGGGATGGAACGATTTCGAACAGCCGCTGGTCGACGCGGCCGGCAACACCGTCGACCTGGACGATGCCGACGCCTACTTCACTCCCCGGCTGCGCCCCGAGCAGCTCGGGCCCGGCTGAGCGCCAGGCCTGCGCCGCAGTCGGCAAAGGCCGCTCAGCCGTAGTGCTTGCGGTCCCGCCGCCGGCGCCCGGCCTGCTGCACGACCACCCCGACTATCGACGAGATATCGGCCAGCTCGATGATCTCGTGTCCCTCGCTCAGGGCCTGCAGCCAATAGCGCGCACCGTCGATGCGCAGTTGGCGAAAGACGTGTTCCTCGCCCTGGCGCGCGACGACGTAGGCACCGTCCTGGACAATGCCGCCCGGGTCGACAATGATGATCGCCCCGTGCTGGAACTCCGGTGCCATGCTCTCGCCCAATACCCGCAGCGCGAACGGCTCGCTGCTGGCGCAGCCGCCGAATTCGGTATCGCTGAACAATTCTTCGTTACTCATCCTCTCCCCCCGCTTCCCGACTGCCCGTTTCCATCAAGCCCCTTCCCCGATCGCAGGCTCCAGATCGGTCTCTTCCTCTTCCCGGTCGGCCTGCTGCAGGGCCCACAAGCGCGCATAGAGCCCGCCGCGCCGCAGTAGCTCGGTATGCGTGCCCGACTCGATGATCCGCCCCTGCTCCATCACCAGGATGCGATCGGCGTCGACGATGGTCGACAGGCGATGGGCGATGATCAAGGTGGTGTGGTGCGCCGCGACGCTGCGAAGCGCCGTCAGGATCGCCTGTTCGGAGCGCGAATCCAGTGACGAGGTAGCCTCGTCGAAGACCAGGATACGCGGGTCCTTCAGGATCACGCGCGCGATGGCCACGCGCTGCTTCTCGCCGCCGGAGAGCTTCAGACCGCGCTCCCCGACCATCGTGTCATAGCCCTGCGGCAGCCCCTCGATGAAGGCATGGATATCGGCGTAGCGCGCCGCCTGTTCGATTTCCTCGCGCGTGGCGTCCGGGCGCGCATAGGCGAGATTGTTGTAGATGGTGTCGTTGAACAGGACGGTATCCTGCGGCACGATGCCGATGGACTGGCGCAGGCTGCGCTGGGTCACCTCGCGCACGTCCTGGCCATCGATCAGCACCCGTCCGGCGTTGACGTCGTAGAACCGGAACAGCAGGCGCGCCAGCGTCGACTTGCCGGCGCCCGAGGGCCCGACGACGGCCACCTTTTTGCCCGAGGGCACCGTGAAGGTCACATCGTGGAGGATGGGCCGGTCGGCGTGATAGCCGAAATCGACGTGCTCGAAGCGCACCTCGGCCTGTTCGACCGCCAGCTCGTGCGCGTCGTCCCGATCGCGCACCTCGGTCGTCTCGTCCAGCAGCTTGAACACCAGGTCCATATCGGCCAGGGCATATTTCAAGGCCCGGTAGATGACACCCAGGATGTTCAGCGGCATGAACAGCTGCAGCATCATGGTATTGACCAGGACCAGGTCGCCGATGGTCATGCGCCCGGCGACCACGCCGCTTGCGGCGTAGAACATGATGGCCGTGACGCCCAGGGCGATGATCGTACCCTGGCCGAAATTGAGCAGCGACATCGAGGTCTGACTCTTGACCGCCGCACCCTCCCAATCGCGCAGGGTCTGATCGTAGCGCTGCAGCTCGAATCGTTCGTTGTCGAAGTACTTGACCGTCTCGTAGTTGAGCAGGCCGTCCACCGCCTGGCTGTGCGCGCTGGAGTCCAGTGCGTTCATCGTGTGCCGATAGTGCATGCGCCAGTTGGTCATGGCCAGGGTGAAGCCGACATAAATCGCCACCGTCAGGAACGTCACGATGGCAAAGCGCGGGTCGTAGCGGCCGAGCAGGATGATCGCGACCAGGGTGAACTCGGCCGCCGTGGGCAGGATATTGAACACCAGGTAGTTGAGGATGGAGCTGACGCTCGCCGTGCCCCGCTCCAGGTCGCGCGAGATGGCCCCGGTGCGCCGCTCCAGGTGAAAGCGCAGCGACAGGTTGTACAGGTGCGTCAGCACGCGCATCGACAGGTCGCGCATCGCCCGGTAACGCACCTGGGCGAAGACGGCATCGCGCAGCTCATTGAACAGGGTGCCGGCCAGGCGCAGCGCGCCGTAGCCGAGCAGCAGACCCACGGGCAACGCGAGGACCTTGGTATCGCCGGTGTTCAGGGCGTCGATGACGTGCTTGAGCACGATGGGCACCCCCACCGTGGCCAGCTTGGCGGCCATCAGGCAGGCCAGCGCGATGCCGGCGCGGCCGCGGTGGACCCAGATCAGCGGGACCACGCGGCGCAGGTTGTGCCAATCGCGGCGCTGTTCGTGCGGTGCGCTCGTGTAGCGAGGATGCCCGTGCATGATGGCGGTAGTGCCCTCGGGAGGACCGTCAGACGGCCGGTGTCGCAGTCGATTCCATCGGCCCCGCGTCCCTCGGACGTCGGGACCCCGGAGGCCAGGATCGGGCCACCTTAGCCAGCGGCGACGACCAATGCAAGCCGGTACGGGCCCGGCATCGCCGGCAGGGCCACATCGCCGGCGACTCAGGCGGAGGCGGCGTCGGTGCCGTCGGAGCGGGGTTGCAGGCCGCGGTAGTCCTCGCCGAGCGGTTCGAACCAGGCCAGCTTGTCGTGCAGGGAGACGACGCTGCCGACGATGATCAGGGTGGGCGGCTTGATGTCGTGGCGCCCGACCAGCGCCGCCAGGGTATCCAGGGTACCCGTATAGACCTGCTGGTTCTGCGTGGTGCCCTGTTGCACCAGGGCCGCGGGGGTGGAGGCCGCCAGGCCGTGGGCGACCAGCTCCTTGCAGATCTGGCGCACGCCGTGCAGCCCCATGTAGAAGACCACCGTCTGGTTCGGCTGAGCCAGAGCGGGCCAGTTCAGGTCCACGCTGCCGTCCTTGAGGTGTCCGGTGACGAACACGCAGGACTGGGCGTGGTCGCGGTGGGTCAGCGGAATACCCGCGTAGGAGGCGCAGCCCGCCGCGGCGGTAATGCCCGGGACCACCTGGAAGGGGATCCCCTCGTCCATCAGGGTGGCGATCTCCTCGCCGCCGCGTCCGAAGATGAAGGGGTCGCCGCCCTTCAGGCGCAGCACGCGTTTGCCCTCGCGCGCCAGGCGCACCAGCAGTTGGTTGATGCCCTCCTGGGCCAGGGTGTGATTGTCGCGCTCCTTGCCGGCGTAGATCATTTCGGCGTCGCGGCGTACCAGTTCCAGGATGGGCGCGGCGACCAGCCGGTCGTAGACCACCGCGTCGGCCTGCTGCATCAGGCGCAGCGCGCGGAAGGTCAGCAGGTCCGGGTCGCCCGGGCCCGCCCCCACCAGGTAGACCTCGCCGGTGGGCTGATTCGGCTCGGCCGAGGCGACGGCCTCCTCCAGGGCGGCCCGGGCCGGGCCCTCCTTGCCCGCGAACAGCAGCTCGGCCACGCGCCCCTCGAGGGTCTGTTCCCAGAAGTGGCGGCGCTGCTCGGTGTTGGGGAAGCGGCGCTTGACCTGTTCGCGGAAGCTGTCGACCAGGCGCGCCAGGCGCCCGTAGGCCGCGGGGATGTAGGTCTCCAGGCGCGCTCGCAGCAGGCGGGCCAGCACCGGCGAGGATCCGCCCGTGGAGATCGCGACCTGGACCGGCGAGCGGTCGATGATCGAGGGCATGATGAAGCCGCAGAGATCGGGCTGATCGACCACGTTGACCGGGATGCCGCGCTCGCGCGCCAGCTCGGAAACCTGCCGATTGACCTCTTGCCGATCGGTCGCGGCAATGGCCAGGACCTGGCCGTCCAGGTCGCCGGCCTCGAACGCCCGCGCGCTGTGGCGCACGAGTCCCTCGCCGGCCCATCGGGCCAACTCGCGGCCGAGCTCCGGGGAGACGACGTGGATGGCGCCCCCGGCCTTGCGCAGCAGCGACACCTTGCGCGCGGCCACGGCGCCCCCGCCCACCACGAGGCAGGGCCGGTCCCGGATATCGAGAAAAATCGGCAGGAAATCCATGGTGTTAGTCCCCAACGCCTAGTGCACAACAAAAGCGCTCGCGGCGGTATATCCAATCCTGGATAGCCCATCGTATTACCGCATCCGCCGCGGGCCGGGGCGGCCAGGCGCCGCCGGCTGGCGCCCTCAGGAGGCGCTCAGCAGGCGATCGAGCTCACCGTCGAGGTCGAGGTCGACCAGGTCGTCGAAGCCGCCCAGGTGGCGCTCCCCGACGAACACCTGGGGTACTGTATCACGCCCGGCGAGGGCCACCATCTCCTCGAAGCGGTGCGGATCGGCGTCGATCCGGATCTTCTCGGGGGTGACGCCCTTGCGCTCCAGCAGGCGTTCGGCCTTGGCGCAGAACGGACAGGTATCGGTGCAGTACATGCGGACTTGGCTCATCGGTCGGCTCCCGGCTGTGGTCTCAACGCGTTCGGTTCCTCGCGGCGGCGCTCACACGCTGCGCGCGGCCGTAATCTCCAACTCGGCGAAACAGGGCGCCAACCAGCGCCGGACCATCTGTCCGGCCAGCGGCCCCAGATCGCTGCCCGGGTCCCCGTCCGTTCCCCCGGCCGCGGCGTCGCCCGCCTCGGACGGCATCGGCGGCGGTCCCTTCTGCACCAGGTCGAGCAGCAGGTCGGCCTTCACCGTGTCGGGCGTATAGTGGCGGGCCAGTCGCTCGAAGGCCTGGGGCTGACCGGGCCGGACCGGCGGCAGCGTGAAGGCAAGCGCCTGCAGCGCCGAGAAACGTACGCTGGCGAACACGGGGCGCAGGCGCCGGCGAACCTCGTCGCGCACCAGGCTGGTCGCCAGCCAGGCGATGTGATCCACCGCATCGAGCAGGCCCTCGTCCATCCCGGGTTCGGCCCGGAAGTACTCCAGGGCCGGGAAATAGCCCAGCTTCTGCTCCCGCACGAGCCCCTGCACGGCCTCGGCCAACTCCTCGCCCACGACCTGCGGCGAGGCCGGCAGATAATTGGCCAGGACCTCCTCGGACAGGCGCAGGCGCACCGTCAGGGCGACGGTGGCCATGTGCAGGCGCGTCACGCGCGGCGCTCCACGGCGCCGGCGCGCAGCCGGCCGAGCTGCTCCAGGACCGGGCCGAACACCGGCTCCAGGCGCCGGCGCATGACGGTGCCGATGGCATCGGTGCGCGCGAAGATGGGCGCGACCAGCGGCTCGCCCACGGCGGCCAGGGCCAGCATGGCGGACAGCTCATCGGCCAGCGCCGGCGCCGCCGCGCGCACCGCCGCGAGCTCGGAGCCCTCGGGCGCCCCCCTCACCCGCGCGGCGGCCTCGGCCAGGATGGCCTCGATGTCCGGCCCGCCGTCCGGCGCGTCCGGCCGCACGGACTCGAAATAGGCCGCGATGGCCTCTAGGACCGCCAGCGCCACGTCCTGGTCATTGGGCTTGGCGAGCACCGCCTCGGCCGTGGCGAGAAAGCCCTGCCCGGCCGCGCCCAGCACGCGCCGCAGCTGGGCGGCGCAGGCATTGCCGTGCCCGGCCAGGTCCGCCAGGGCCGCCTCGGCGGCCTCCGCGCCCGGGTGGGGCGCGGCGGCGGCCGGCAGATCATCGGGCACGGCGAACAGGAAACCGACGTAATAGACGTTCTTGCGCCGCGCCTTGGCCCACAGCCCATCGCGGGCGGCCTCGTCGATGAGCCCGGGCTGGAGCACCAGGCCCACGCTCTCCATGACCGGCCCCGATTCGGTCTCGAAGGGCAGATAATCCAGCAGGAACTCGGCCAGGACCGGCCCCATGCTCCCGCCGGCCACCTCGGGGCGGCGAAGCATGCACCGGGCATTGTCCGCCGTGGGCATGGCCCACCAGGCCCGCCGGGCCAATTCGTCGGTCAGGCCCGCGGCGTGGACCACCGCCACCACCGCCTCGGGCTCGCCCAGCATCAGCAGCCGGGCCAGGCTTTCGTCGCGCGCCTGGCCCATGCGCGTCCAGCGGCGCAGATAGATCGGATACCCGCCCGGCGAGCCCAGCACGTGCGTGGACAACAGCTCGCGCACCCGGCGCAGATACTGCTCGTGGCGCCCCGTCGGATTGAGGCTGACCCTGGCCTCGCCGCGTCCGGTCAGGGCGTGCACGCTCATGTCGGCCTCGTCGATGCGCACGGCGTGCAGGTCCTGGCTGAGCAGCACATTGAGCCGCAGATTGTCTTGGTCGGACAGTTCCACCGGGTCTGCTCGCCCCCTATGTCAATTGAGCTGAATCCGCTCGCCCCAGGGCACCGACCCGCGCCCCTTGACCAGCCAGATCACGGGATAGTGGGGTGCCTGAGGCGGAAACTCGCCCTGCGCATCCGTAAAGTACACCAGCAGCTCCGGCGCGCGGTCCTGGCGCTCGACCCACTCGAACACCGGCGTGAAGCGCGTGCCCCCTCCGCCGTGCAGCTTCGGCGGCGCCTCGAATTCCTCCCAGGGCTCGTAGCGCCAGGGCCCGTCCGCCGCCAGCTCGGCATCGCACACGTGCAGCGTGACGCGTGCGCGCAGCTGGCCCTTGAGGGCCTGGATCTCGGCCAGGAACTCGCGCAGCTCGTCCTCGGTGATCGAACCGCTGGCATCGACCGCGATCACCACGTCCACCTGATGGCTGCGCAGGCTGGGAAAGACCGCCGGCCCGCCGCGCCGGTTGGACGGGCGCGTGTAGCTGTAATCGTCACGGGCCACGGAGCTCATGTGCCGGGCCAGCAGGGCGCGCCAGGGCAATTGCGGCTGGAGCAGGTGATCGACCAGGCGGGCCATGTTGGCTCCCAGCTTGCCCGCCTGCTGCGCCTGCTGGGCCGCCCCGGCCAGGCGCTGCTGCCACTGCACGGCCAGGGCCTCGCGCTCGGCGGCCGACAGCGGCGGCGGCTTGCTGCCCTGTCCCTGTCCCGAGTCGTTCATCCGCGGCCGGGCCTGCCCGTCACCGTCGCCCGGCTTCGGTTGCCGATCCGGCTCGGGTTCGCCGTCGCCCTGCTCGCCGTCGGCGTCGCTGTCGTCGTACAGGTGGCGGTCCAGGGTCTCGTCTTCGTTCTCCTCGACGTAGGGGTAGATCTCCTCGGCGGTCATGCCGACGAACTCGTCCATCAGCAGCGAGCCCGGCGGCGCGCTCAGTCCCTCGTCGATGAGCAGCGGGTTGATCGCATAGTCGCAGGCCACGTCCCAGCGCTGGCGCACGCGGTGCTGGCGCCGGGCGAAGTGCGACAGGGCGCAGTGCAGGGCCTCGTGCGCCAGCACGAACTGGGCCTCGTCCGGGCGCAGCTCGGCCACGTAATCGGGGTTGTAGTAGAAACGGCGCGCATCGGTGGCGGTGGTCGGACACCAGCGCGGGTCGGCGGCAACCAATGGCAGGCGCAGCACGAGCGCACCGAGAAAGGGCTTGTCCAGGATGAGGCGCGTGCGCGCCGCGCTCAGCTTGTTGTCGATCTCGCGCTCGTCCATCGGTAAGAGCCGCCGCCAGCGCTGGTCCGCGCCCTACTCGTAGAGGACCAGATCGGCGATGCTGTCGGCCCAGCGCGCGAACTGCGGTACCGAAAACAGGGGTTGGCCGATGGCGCGGTGCATGTCGCACACCAGCATCACGCCCATCTCGCGCTGGGGAAACCGCCCGGCGAAGTCGAGGATATTGCCGTGGACCTCGGGGGCCTGCGGACTGTCCTTGGCCCGGATGGCGTGTCCGACCAGGGCCGAGGCGACCGCGTACTGCAGGTCGACCTCGCGCGGGGCCGCCACGTCGTCGCCGCGCACGATGGCCTCCAGATCCGGCATCTGCGCCAGGTTCTCGATGAAGGCGAACAACTCCACCCCGGCGGCCGGGCCGACGCAGGCCTGCAGGGCGCCGCGCAGCAGGTCGCTGCCGTCCTCGAACTTGTGCAGGGCGTTGTGCGCGAACTCCCAGGAGCGCGGCGAGGGGAAGGCGACCGGATTATGGGCCGGATCGAAGTCGAACAGCAGGTCCGGGCGAAAGCGCAGGAAGGCGATGATGCGCTCGTCGATGCCGCGACCGTAGGCCCACGCCACCCAATCGTCCAGGTGCACATCGACCTCGTAGTGCGAGAAGCGATTGGCCAGCGGCGCGGGCATGGTATAGGTCACGCCGCGATCGCCCTGGCGGTTGCCGGCGGCGAAGATCGCCCAATGGGCCGGCACCTGGTAACGCCCCAGGCGCCGGTCCAGGATCAGCTGATAGGCCGCCGCCGAGACGCTGGGCGGCGCGGAGGTGATCTCGTCGAGGAACAGGATCCCGGCCGGACCGTGGCGCTCGGCATCGGGCAGCAGGGCCGGCACGGCCCACTCGACCAGGTCGTCGACTCGAAACGGGATGCCGCGCAGGTCGCTGGGCTCCATCTGCGACAGGCGCACGTCGATGACCGGCACGTCGTGGCTCCGGCCGACCTGGGCGACGAGCTGGGATTTGCCCACGCCCGGCGGGCCCCACAGCATGACCGGCGTGTGGTGGCCGGCGCGCGCGCTGAGAAATTCTCGTTCCAGGACCGTCAGCAGGTGGGAGGGACGCATGCTCGATATCCTACCCAGTACAGCTCACTCGTCCAACCCGGCCAGCTTGGCCCAGCGCCGCGACTCCGCCGGATCGGCCTCGACGCCGCGGCCCTCGGCATAGAGCATGGACAGGGTCATCCGGGCGCCGGCCAGCCCCTGCTCGGCCGCCAGGCGAAACCAGTGCACGGCCTGCGCGGCGTCGGCGTCGACGCAATCGCCCTCCAGGTACATGAACCCCAGGCCGTGCTGGGCCAGGGCATTGCCCTGCTCGGCGGCGGCGCGCATCCACTTGACCGCCGACTCCTCGTTGCGCACCACGCCCAGGCCGTTCTGGCACATGATGGCCAGGCGGTGCTGGGCTTCGTCGTTGCCCCGCTCGGCGAGCGGCGAGAGCAGCTGGGCCGCGCGCGAGAAATGCTTGGCCTCGAAAGCGGCCATGCCGCTGTTGAACTCCATGGTGTCCTGCTCAGACATGGCTGCCTCGCGGGTCGGGACGAGTGCGCCGCTCGGGCGACGACGTATAGAATGGATGAGACCGCGACATACTGGCCCATCCGGTGCTAAGGGCCTATATCCCGAATGGGGTGAGGCCCAAGGCCGCCCTGCCTGCCGGCGAGCGCCGGCGAGTGCTGGCGCGCGCATCGACCGGCGCGATCGCAAAGCGGCGATGCCGGCCCGGGCACCACGACCGACACCCGCCCAACGCTACCCCCATGGGGATATAAAGCCGGCGGCGGGCCGTTTGTATACTGGCCCGGCCTTTCCAGGCCATGCCGACAACCGCTGACTGCGGGGGATTGCGATGTTGACCAAGGTACAACCCGATGCCGAGGCGCTGCTCGCGCTGCGCGGCGCGATCCAGAAGGTGGCGACCGGCCCCGAGTACAGCAAGGACCTGAGCCTCGACGAGGCCCGCCAGGCCATGGCCCTGATCCTGGACGGGCGCGCCGAGCCGGTGCAGACCGCGGTCTTCCTCATTGCCCTGCGCATGAAGCGCGAGACCGACGAGGAGAACATCGGTATCCTGCGCGCCCTGCTCGAGGCCACCGAGACCACCGTCGCGCCGGTCGACGAGGTCGTCGACCTGGCCGACCCCTACGACGGCTACACCCGCGGCCTGCCCGCCTCGCCCTTCCTCGCGCCCGTGCTCGCCGCCTGCGGCCTCGCCGCGGTGTCGCACGGCCTGGAGGCGGTCGGGCCCAAATACGGCATCACCCCGCGCAAGGTGCTGCGCGCGGCCGGCATCGACGTCGACCGCACGCCCGCCGACGCGGCCGCCCGGCTCGCCGATTCGGCGATCGGCTGGACCTATGTCGACCAACGCGCCTTCTGCCCGGCCATGCACGACCTGGTCGGTCTGCGCAGCCTCATCGTCAAGCGTCCCTGCCTGACCACGGTGGAGGTGCTGAGCGGCCCCATCCGCGGTCGCCGGCGCACTCACCTCGTCACCGGCTACGTGCACAAGGCCTACCCGCGCGTCTATGCCCTGCTCGCGCGCGAGGCCGGCTTCGACTCCGCCGCCATCATCCGCGGCGTGGAGGGCGGGATCATCCCCTCGCTGCAGCAGCCGGCCAGGGTGTTCAGCTATCACGACCGCGGCGACGAGGACAGCGTCGAATACGACCCCACCGGCCTCGGCATCGAACGCGCCACGCGCGCCGTCCCGCTGCCGCCCGATCTGCCCCCGCCGGGCCAGGCGGGCGATGCGATCGCCGCGACCGTGGACAGCGACGCGGCCGCCGAGCGCGCCGCGAGCGCGGGCCTGGCCGCCCTGCGCGGCGAGGCCGGACCGACCTACGACAGCCTGGTCTACGGCGCGGCCATCGTCCTGCACCACCTGGGCCGCGCCGAGACGCTGGCCGCCGGCGCCGAACAGGTGCGGGCGGCGCTGGATTCCGGACAGGCCCTGACCCGCTTCGAGGCGCTGGCCGGGTAAGGCACAACACGACGACAAGCGCCCGCGTGCCCACACGCACCGGGCGAGAGCCAACACCAGAGGAGACGAAGATGAACCAGACCTACTTTGATGCCGTCACCAAGATGGAGCAGGCGGGCGTCGACCCCGAGTACATCAACGGCTGGCAGTGCGGTTTTCTGCTCAATCCCAAGCGCGAGGAGCAGCGTCTGAACGAGGCCTACGACGCCGGTTACGCGGACGGCACCAACCGCAGCACGGACAACTTCAACGGCTGGGTGAAGAAGTAAGGGCGACCCGGGATCGATGCGGGCGCCCGCGGCCTAGGACGCCGCGGGCAGGTCGCCGGTCAGTCCGGTCATCGCCTTGTTGAGCGTCTCCAGCGCCTCCGGGGCCTCGACCGCCATGACGTGGTCGATGATCCACTGATTGTCGCGCGGGCCCATGGCCCCGGCGACCTCGGCGGCGAAGAACCGCGTGTAGGAAAAGCTCGGGCCGTCCTCGCCCCAGGCCAGCTCGGCATATTCGTTCATACCGGCGTTGAGGGCCTCGAGGAAGGCCTCGCGCCGGCGCTCCTCCCCCGCGGTATCGCGGGCATTGTCCTCCAGGATGGCCACCACCCGCATGGCCAGGTTGCGCACCAGGGCCTCGCGCTGGGCCTCGTCGAAACGCTGGTAGCAGAGGCGGTCCACGGTGTGGATCAGGAAGACCAGGAAGGCGGAAATGACATCCAGGCGCTGGCGCTGGTCGTCGGTCTGGAAGTTCTCGTTCTCGAGCTCGAGCACGCCGTTGCAGGCGATGCGCCAGATGGTAAAGGCCAGCGCGCTGGCGACGTCCTCGATGCTGCGCGGCTTGTCCTTGGCGTTCCACCGGGTCTTGACTCGCACGGCTCGACCTCCTCGGGTTTGATGGGCCGACCTAATCAAACCACCCCGGCGGCGAGGCGGGCAATACCCAGATGGGATAGGCTGGCCGCTCGCCGGGCCCCGTGCTAGGCTAGAAATAGCCTAGTATTTTTCTAAGGTATTTTTTCCGGGCGGCGCCCGGGGACGCGCGCCACGCCCACGACACAGGCCACGCCATGACTGTCGAACTCGAGGCCCTGCAAGCCGCCGTCCAGAAGAACTGTCACATCGCCGACGCCCGCCACGCCGGCGACTTCACCCTCTGCGTCTATCTGCTCAAGATGCGCGAGTATTACCGTTGGGAGCGCGGTTTTGCCTTCGACGCCGACCTGTCCCGCGAGGAGGTCTCCGACTGGCTGACCGAGCGCGAGCAGCTCTGGGACCGCCTGGAGGCCGAGTCCTACGCGCCGCTGGCCGTCAACGGCGACCGGTTCGACCCCTTCGAGACCGATCGCATCAACGCCGCGCTCGTGCCCCACGGTCTGGTCTACAGCGCCGGTCTGGGCCGGGGCGCCAAACCCCACTTCTTCCTCGGCCACCTCGAGCGCCACGAGCAACACGACGGCTTCACCGTGCTGGTCTCGGCCCGCGAATACGCCCGCGATCTGAGCTCGCCGCCGGCCATGACCCTGGGCGAGACCATCTTCATCCGGCGCGAATCGCTGCGCCGGATGATCTGGGAGAAGGTCGAGGAGTGGCGCTGGAGCCGCCTGGACAATGCCCTGGGCCGCGCCGTGGCGAGTTATGATTTCGACGCCGACCTCGACGCCGCCCTGGAGGCCATGACCACGCGCGAGCTCGAAGCGGCCCGCCTGCACGAGATCGGCGAGGCCATGGCCGGCCGGCGCCTGGGCCCGGCCTGGGAGGAGCTGCTCGCCAGCCTGCCCCGCTCCAAGACCGAGTTCATGCTGCGCGCGGTGCGCGACCACCTCGCCGATGCCCTGTCCACGCTGCCGAGCCTCATCGCCGAGGACAATCGGCCGTCGCTGCATTTCTACATGGCCAACCTCAACGGCATGCGCCGCGAGCTCTTCCCCTCCCTGGGCGAGGCCTACGAGGCGTGGCGCGCCAGCGGCGAGACCGCTCCCCTGCTCGAGCTGGTCGAGCGCGGGACCGTGCACTGGGAGGCGCTGGCCCATGACGTGCTGGCCGCGTACGCCCAAGCCGGCACCCAACCGGCCGGCGAGCTATCCCATCTGGAGGGATTGATGCAGGCGCGGCGTCTGTAACAGAATCACCCCATCCAGCCAACCGCGGGAACCGCGCCTCATGTCCGAGCCCAGCGTCCGACCCGGCCCCCGAAACGACTCCGGGCAAGACTCCGCGCCGGCGCCCGCGGCCCGCCCCCTGCAGACCATTCGCGAGGTCCTGCCCCACAGCTTCATCTTCGAGCAGCACGGCGCCCTGGCCCCGGCCCTGTGCGAGGAGGCGATCCGCCGGTTCGAGGCCGCGCCCGGGGACCAGTACCCGGGGCGCATCGGCCAGCAGGTCTACGAGGACCAGAGCATCAAACGCTCCACGGACCTGGTCGTCAGCGGCAAACCGGCCTGGAAGGACATCGACCACGCCCTGTTCCAATCGTTGGGCCGGGCCATCGTTGAGTTCCGCGAGACCTTCCCCTACTTCAAGGGTCCGTTCAAGGACATGGGCTATGCCCTGCAGCGCACCCGGCCCGGCGAGTTCTATCACTGGCACATCGATGGCGGCAGCCACGAGTTCAGCCAGCGCCAGCTGGTCGCCCTGTGGTATCTCAACGACGTGCCGGGCCCGGGCGGCGAGACCGAATTCCTCTATCAGGGCGTGAAGATCCGACCCGAGCAGGGCAAGCTCCTGCTGTTTCCCCCCTTCTGGACCCACGAGCACCGGGGCGTGACCCTCCAGTCCGGCGTCAAGTACATCGCCACGACCTGGGTTGTCTTTGCCTGATCCCGCTGTCCTGATCGAAGCCCCCCGCGGGGACGCCGACTGGGAGGCCTACTACGCGCTGCGCTGGCGCCTGCTGCGCGCCCCCTGGGGCCAGCCGGCCGGCAGTGAGCGCGACGCGTTCGAGGCCGCGGCCTGCCACCGCCTGGCACGCACACCGGAAGGCGAGATCGTCGGCGTCGGGCGCATCCACCGTCTGGATGCCCGGTCCGCACAGGTGCGCTACCTGGCCGTCGACGAAAGCTGGCAAGGGCGAGGCATCGGGGCGCGGCTGCTGGCGTGCCTGGAGGGCGAAGCGGCGGCCTGGGCCGTCACACAGGTGGTGGCACAGGTGCGCCGCGGGGCCGAGGACTTCTACACGGCGCGCGGCTATGCCCGGACCGGCCCGGGGCCGACCCTGTTCGGCACGATCCGCCACGTCTGGATGGCCAAATCCCTGGCCCCGGACACACCCCACGGACACGCCTAGGCCACTTTAACTGTACGCTTTAATTTATTGTTTTATATTAAGAAATGCTCGAATCCTGACTGCCCTCGATCACCCCGTGCCGCACGGCCAGGCGGGTGAGCTCGACGTCGCTCTGCACGCCCAGCTTGTCGAACAGGCGATAGCGATAGGTGCTGACGGTCTTCGGACTCAGGTGGAGCTTTTCGGAGATGACGCTGATCTTGTGACCCTGCATCAGCATCAGCATGACCTGCATCTCGCGCTGGGACAGGACATCGAACGGCGAGCCGCCGCCGCCCGGCAGCAGCGACAAGGCCAGGGTCTGGGCGATCTCGGCGCAGATATAGCGCCGCCCGCCGACCACCTCGCGGATGGCGTGGACGATCTCGTCGACCTTGCTGCCCTTGGTGAGATACCCCATCGCGCCGGCGTCCAACAGCCGACTGGGAAAGACCTCGTCGCGGTGCATGGTGACGGCGATGACCCGGGTCTTGGGATTGGACTGCATGACCTTGCGGGTGGCCTCCAGCCCGCCGATACCCGGCATGCTCACGTCCATCAACACCACGTCGGGCTTGAGCTTGCGCGCCAGGGTAACGGCCTCCTCGCCGCTGCAGGCCTCGGCCACGACATTGATGTCCTCGGCGTCGTCCAGGAGGCGTCGAATTCCGGTGCGGACCAAATCATGGTCGTCGACCAACAGGACGTCGATCATCGTGCGCGACCCTCGCTTTGGTGATTACAGGTACTTTTTTTAGTTGTCCGGTGGGGGGCCCGTAACCCACACCTTAGCGCAAGGCGGCGCCCGTGGGTAGCCGAATGTGAGAATTTTCCTACATCTGTAGGCGGTTCTCGTGTAGGAAATATGCAGCCAGCCCCTAAGAAATACGGGGACTTGGAAGGCGGTGTGCGCACCCGGCACGCATTTGTGCACACCAGGCTTGTAGGACAGCCGCGATGCGGATCGCCGGTGCGGACAGGGGATGGGCGGCGTCCGCCCGCGCCGGCCGGACGCGGCCGGGGCCGTCTCAGGTCCCGGTGCGGTCCATGGGCGCGATGCCCTGGCTGCGCAGGTAGTCCTCGTAGCTGCCGCTGAAGTCGACGATGCCCGCGGGGGTCAGCTCGATGATGCGGGTCGCCAGGGAGGAGACGAACTCCCGGTCGTGGCTGACGAAGATCAGCGTGCCCGGATAGTTCTCCAGGGCGGTATTGAGCGACTCGATGGACTCCATGTCCAGATGGTTGGTCGGCTCGTCCATCACCAGGACGTTGGGGCGCTGCAGCATGAGCTTGCCGAACAGCATGCGCCCCTCCTCGCCGCCGGACAGGACCTGGACCGATTTTTCGATCTCGTCCGACCCGAACAACAGGCGCCCCAGCGTGCCGCGGACGACCTGTTCGTCATCGCTGGGCTTGGCCCACTGGTTCATCCAGTCGAAAAGCGACATGTCCTCGGCGAAATCGGCCGCGTGGTCCTGGGCGAAATACCCGATCTCCACGTTCTCCGACCATTTGAGCCGGCCCTTCCAGTGCGGCAGCTCGCCGACCAGCGTGCGCAGCAGGGTGGTCTTGCCGATGCCGTTGGGGCCGATCACGGCGATGCGCTCACCGACCTCGGCCATGAGGTCGAGCTTGTCGAACAGCGGCGTCTCGCCGTAACCGTTTTGCAGGCCTTTGACTTCCAGGGCCAGACGGTAGAGCTTCTTCCCCTGCTCGAAGCGGATATAGGGATTGACCCGGCTGGAGGGTTTGATCTCCTCGAGCTGAATCTTCTCGATCTGCTTGGCGCGGGAGGTCGCCTGCTTGGCCTTGGAGGCATTGGCCGAGAAGCGGCTGACGAAGGCCTGCAGTTCGGCGATCTCCTTCTTCTTCTTGGCGTTGTCGGCGTACTGGCGCTCGCGCGCCTGCGTCGCCGCGGTCATGTACTCGTCGTAGTTGCCCGGATAGAGCTGCAGACCGCCGTAGTCCAGATCGGCCATGTGCGTGCACACGCTGTTCAGGAAGTGGCGATCGTGGGAGATGATAATCATGGTGCTGCTGCGCGCGTTGAGCACGTCCTCGAGCCAGCGGATGGTGTTGATATCCAGGTTGTTCGTCGGCTCGTCGAGCAGCATGATGTCCGGATCGGCGAACAGCGCCTGCGCCAGCAGCACGCGCAGCTTCCAGCCGGGCGCCACGGCGCTCATGGGTCCGTTGTGCTGCTCCAGGGGGATCTCCAGCCCGAGCAGCAGGTCGCCGGCGCGGGACTCGGCGGTGTAGCCGTCGAGCTCGGCGAAACGCGCCTCGAGCTCGCCTACCCGCATGCCGTCCTCCTCGCTCATCTCCGCGAGTCCGTAAATCCGCTCCCGCTCCTGCTTGACCTGCCACAACTCGGCATGGCCCATGATGACCGTATCCAGCACGGTCTCCTGTTCGAAGGCGAACTGGTCCTGGCGCAGCTTGCCGATGCGCTCGCCCGCCTCGACGCTGACGTTGCCCGAGGTCGGTTCCAGGTCGCCGCCGAGGATCTTCATCAGCGTGGACTTGCCCGAGCCGTTGGCGCCGATCAGGCCGTAGCGGTTGCCGTTGCCGAACTTGACCGAGATGTCCTCGAACAGGGGCTTGGCGCCGAACTGGATAGTGAGATTGGCGGTGGTGATCAAGAGACTGTATTCCAAAATCGCAGGTTGAACGAAGGTGCGGGACCGCTCGGCCCGACGGCCGGCCATCGGGCGGACCGTGCGGCAACAGGTTACGGGATGTGTAACACGGAGGGCGGGTTAACGCGCGCGCCACGCATTTTCGCATATCCAGCGCCCGCCCGCGAGGCGCCTGGTTTCTCAGTGCCGGCGGCGGGCGAACCAGAGCAGGTATCGGGCCCCTTTGGAGCCGCGCGCCCGCACGCGGACCTGCTCGACCTCGAAGCCGGCCTGGCGCAGCCGCTGGGTGAACGCGGGCGCCGGTCCGGCCGACCAGACGGCCAGGACGCCGCCCGGGCGCAGCGCTGCCTGGGCCGCCTGGAGACCGGCCATGGCGTAGAGCCAGTCGTTGTCCTTGCGGGTCAGCCCCTCGGGGCCGTTGTCCACGTCCAGCGCGATGGCATCATAGCCGCCCGGTTCGGACCGTAACAAATCGGCGATGTCCCCTTCGCGCACGTCCACCCGCGGGTCGTCCAGTGGGTGGCCGGCCGGCGGACCGAGCGGGCCCCGGTTCCACGCCACCACCGCCGGTATCAACTCGGCCACCACCACCCGCGCCCGCTCACCGAGGCAGCGCAGCGCCGCGGCGAGCGTGAACCCCATGCCCAGGCCCCCGATCAGCAGCCGCGGCGTCTCACCGGCCTGCAACCGGGCACAGGTATGCTCGGCCAGCGCGTCCTCCGAGCCGTGGACACGGCTGTTCATCAGTTCACCGGCGCCCGCGAGCTTTATGGAGAACTCCTCGCCGCGTTGATACAGGCGCAGCTCGCCGCCCTCGCCCGGTACGGGGGCGGTGTCGATCAGGTGCCAGGGCTGCATGGGGGAGTCTCTTCGGAATTGGCTGGCCGGCCAGGAAGCCGGTCAGGGTTTAATGGCGGAAGGGGTGGGATTCGAACCCACGGACGGTTGCCCGTCGCTGGTTTTCAAGACCAGTGCCTTCAACCACTCGGCCACCCTTCCTAAATTTACTCTTTCCCGCGCCCTCGCGGGCCCTACCAGCCCAGGATGCGCTGACGGAACACCCGCATCTCACACGGGCCGTCTTCTCGCCTCCGTGTGGGTTCACGGGGTGGGATTACTCGGCCGCTACGCGGCCTCGCCCTTCGGGCCGCCGCCGCAAGCGGCGGCGTTCCGGCGCGCACGCGCGCCGGTCGAACCCACGGACGGTTGCCCGTCGCTGGTTTTCAAGACCAGTGCCTTCGACCACTCGGCCACCCTTCCCGAATTATCGTGACTTGCGTCGCCGCGGCGGTCCATTATATCCTTATATTTCAAAGTGATATATGGATTTTTTTCAGGACCCCTCGCCACTCGCCCCTAGAACCGCGCTCCTGGCCCCTGCCGGGGGCCTGTGGGCCCCCGGCAGGGGCTGGAGGAACCGCGAGAATACCCAATGGTCTGAGCCGATACCAGCTTGAACTTGGGAACCGCTCAGGTATCCTGTGGTCTTAAGAATTGACGAAACTTTAACGGTAAGGAGGCTTCCCAGCCATGTACGAGAATCAAACCGTTGTCAGACGGGCCGGCGAATCGGCGCTGTCGACCAATAAGGTCCTGCGCAACACCTATGCCCTGCTGTCGCTGACGCTGCTCTTCAGCGGTCTGACGGCGGGCCTGTCCATGGTCCTCAACTGGCCGGGACCCGGCCTGCTGCTCACGCTGGTGGGCTATTTCGGGCTGCTGTTCCTGACCACGCGCTTTCGCAACAGCGCCCTGGGTCTGGTCTTCATCTTCGCCCTGACCGGCTTCATGGGCCTGACCCTGGGGCCCATCATCAACGCCTACCTGCACGCCTTCTCCAACGGCGGGCAGATCGTGACCATGGCGCTGGGCGGCACGGGCGTGATCTTCCTGGGCCTGTCGGGCTACGCGCTGACCTCGCGCCGCGACTTCAGCTTCATGGGCGGCTTTTTGATGGTCGGCATCCTGGTCGCCTTCCTGGCGGGCATCGGCGCGGCGGTGTTCAGCATCCCCGCCCTGTCGCTGGGCGTGTCCGCCATGTTCATCCTGCTGATGTCCGGGCTGATCCTGTTCCAGACCAGTCAGATCATCCACGGCGGCGAGACCAACTACATCATGGCCACCATCACGCTGTACGTGGCCATCTACAACCTGTTCCTGAGCCTGCTGCAGATCCTCGGCGCCCTGTCCGGCAACCGCTGATCACGGCTCGAACCCGCTGTAACGACAAAGGCCCCGCACCTCGGTGCGGGGCCTTTTCTTTGTGCGGCGCACCGACCGCCTCGCGGCGGTCGGGCCGTGCCGCCTCAGGCCGCCTCCCTGGCCGCCTCTTTCATGGTGTTGGCCAGCAGCCCGTAGGCGCTCGCCCAGGCGTTCTTGACCTCGGGCGTGAAACTCGCGCCCAGGCCCTGACCCAGGGTCCACAGCAGGGCAACACCGACGGTGTCGTAGTGTGCATCCTGCACGCCGTAGCCGGCGTGGCGCACGCCCATGGCCTGTACGGCCGGGACGATGGCCTCTGGCGCATCCAGGCCGTTGACCGCCGTGTTGATCATGAGCATGAGCTTGCGCCCCTGCTCTTCCATATCGCCCTTGAACAAGGGGCGCAGCTCCGGGTCGAGCTCGAACAGCTTGGCGTAGAACAACTCGGCCGCCTTGTCGGCCATCGGCATGACCTGCTGCCAGCTGCTCTTGACCAGCGCGATCTGTTCCGGTGTCATGTAATCCCTCCCTCGTAGTCGTGTTCTGCCTGACGCAGATGTCCGCTACCCGATGCGACGGCCGGGCGGTATGCAATCGCCCGCGTGCCGATTCGTCGCACGGGCATTCCCTGGCATTGAGCAAGTGACGTGCCAAATGTATCCGGCGGGCTGTTGCGCCGGTAAACAACGAGATGGCGCCGCACCGCGCAGTCCCGCGCAGGGCGCACTGCACACGCATCGGGAACCGCCGGCATCGCACGGGCCAAATTGGTGCCTCAAGCGCCCGACCGGGCTTCAATGATCTCCATGCCGCCGAGATAGGGCCGCAGGGCCTCGGGCACTCGCACGGTCCCGTCGGCCTGCTGGTAGTTCTCCAGGATCGCCACCAGGGTGCGGCCAACGGCCAGGCCCGAACCGTTCAGCGTGTGCACCAGCTCGGGCTTGCCGGTGTCGGGATTGCGCCAGCGGGCCTTCATGCGCCGGGCCTGGAAGTCCTCGAAATTGCTGCACGAGGAGATCTCCCGGTAGGTGTTCTGCGCCGGCAGCCAGACCTCCAGGTCGTAGGTCTTGGCCGCGGAAAAACCGATGTCGCCGGCACACAGGGCCATGACGCGATACGGCAGGCCCAGGCGCTGCAGCACGGTCTCGGCGTGGCCAGTGAGCTGCTCCAGGGCATCGTAGGAGTCCTGCGGGCGCACGACCTGCACCAGTTCGACCTTCTCGAACTGATGTTGTCGAATCATGCCGCGGGTGTCCTTGCCGTAGGAGCCCGCCTCGCTGCGAAAACACGGCGTGTGGCAGGTCATGCGCCGCGGCATGTCGTCGGCCTCGACGATGACGTCGCGCACGAGGTTGGTTACCGGCACCTCCGCGGTGGGAATCAGGTAATAGCCCGATTCGGTGTCCAGGCGGAACAGGTCCTCCTCGAACTTGGGCAACTGGCCGGTGCCGCGCAGGCTGTCGGCGTTGACCATATAGGGGACGTAGGTCTCGCTGTAGCCGTGCTCCTGGGTGTGAATATCCAGCATGAACTGGATCAGCGCCCGGTGCAGGTGCGCGAGCGGGCCCTGCATGACCACGAAACGCGAGCCGGTGATCTTGGCCGCGAGATCGAAATCCATGCCGCCGATGGCCGCGCCGACGTCGACATGGTCGCGCGGCTCGAAGTCGAAGGCCGGCGGCTCACCCCAGCGGCGCACCTCGACGTTGTCGTTCTCGTCCTTGCCGTCGGGCACGCTGGCGTGGGGCAGATTGGGCACGCCCATCAGGATCTCGTCGAGCTGGCCCTGTACCCCGGCGAGCTCGGTCTCGGCGGCCTTGAGCCGATCGCCCAGGTCGGCGACCGCCGCCAGCAGCGGCGCGGCGTCCTCGCCGGCGGCCTTGGCCTTGCCGATGGCCTTGGACTTCGTGTTGCGCTCGTTCTGCAGCTCCTGCGTGCGCACCTGAAGGTCCTTGCGGCTCGTCTCCAGTGAGGTAATGCGTTCCCGGTCCAGGGCGAAGCCGCGGCGTTCCAGGCGCGCGGCCACCTCGTCGAGCTCGTTACGGATCAGTCGGGGGTCCAGCATGGGTTACCTAGATTGTCGTTGTTGTCGGGTTGTTCGGGGCCGGCTCATTGTGGCACGGTGGAATTGACCGTCCACCAGATCATGTGGCCGGGTTTGACGATCTCGCTCAAGTGCTCGATGATCTCCTGCGCCTTGGCGGGCTCGTCGAAGAACTCCACCACCAGCGGCAGGTCCATCGCCAGGTCGATGAGCTTGGCGCTGTGGATCTGGCCCGAATCGCCGAAGCCGCTGATGCCGCGAAAGACGGTCAAGCCGCGCACGTGCTCCAGGTCGTGCATGCGCTTTAGCAGCTTGTCGAGCTGGGCGTGGCCCTCGCTGACATAAATACGCACGATGGTCGTTTCGGTCGTTTTCATAGTTGTCTCCCCACGGTCATCCCTGCCCAGGCCGCAATCACGCAGACCACGACGCTGATAAAGATATTGAGTATAGCCTTGGCCAGCTCGCCGCCCTCGACCAAGTTCAGGGTCTCCAGCGAGAAGGTCGAAAAGGTCGTGAAGGCGCCCAGAAACCCGACGAGGATCGCCGCGCGCCAGGCACCGTCGATGCTCAGGCGCTCGATCATCATCACATACGCAAATCCCATCACGGCCGAGCCGAGCACGTTGACGCTGAGGGTCCCGTAGGGAAAAGCGCGGCCAAAGAGCGCATAGACCCCGTTCGAGACGAAAAATCTCGCCAACGCGCCGACGGCACCGCCGGCGGCAATCGCGGCTATTTGATACATACCCTGTCCTTTTCTTCTCGCGGCCCCGGCCGACCGGACCTGCGGCCTATTCCTTGCGGGCCTTCTTGTCGAGATCGCGCAGATGCGCCAGTTTCTCGGCGATCTTGAGCTCCAGACCGCGTTCGACCGGATGATAGTACCGACGCTCACCCAGCGCCTCGGGAAAATAGGTCTCCCCGGCCGCGTAGCCTTCGGGCTCGTCGTGGGCGTAGCGGTATTCCCGGCCGTAGCCGAGTTCCTTCATCAGGCGCGTGGGCGCGTTGCGAAGGTGCACCGGGACCTCCAGCGAGCCGTGCGCCCTGGCGTCCTCGCTGGCCGCGTTGAAGGCGCTGTACACGGCATTGCTCTTGGGCGCGCAGGCCAGATACACGATCGCCTGGGCAATGGCCAGCTCGCCCTCGGGGCTGCCCAGGCGCTCCTGCACGTCCCAGGCCTGCAGCGCCAGGCCCAGGCCCCGCGGGTCGGCATTGCCGATATCCTCGCTCGCCATGCGCACCACGCGCCGGGCCACGTACAAGGCGTCACAGCCCCCGTCCAGCATGCGCGCGAACCAGTACAGCGCCGCGTCCGGATCGGAGCCGCGCACGGACTTGTGCAGCGCCGAAGTCTGATCATAAAACGCCTCGCCGCCCTTGTCGAAACGACGCAGCCCGCCGCCCATGACCTCGTGCAGCAGGGCCTCGGTCATCACGGTGCTGCCGTCCTTGGCCTCGGCCAGGTCGGCGGCTATCTCGAGGTAATTGAGCGCACGCCGGGCATCGCCGTCGACGCTGGCCGCCAGCTCGTCGCGCAGGGCCTCGTCCATCTGCAAGCCTCGCGCACCGAGGCCCCGCGCCTCGTCCGCCAGCGCGCGGTCGATGATGGCCCGAATATCGGTCTCGGTCAGCGACTTGAGCACGTAGACGCGCGAGCGCGACAGCAACGCGTTGTTGAGCTCGAACGACGGATTCTCGGTCGTGGCCCCGATGAAGGTGAAGGTGCCGTCTTCGACGTAGGGCAGGAAGGCGTCCTGTTGAGCCTTGTTGAAGCGGTGGACCTCGTCGACGAACAACACGCTCGCCTGAGCGCGCGCCCTGTGCGCCTGCTTGGCCTGGTCGACCGCGGCGCGGATGTCCTTCACGCCCGAGAGCACCGCCGAGATGCTCAGAAACTGCGCCTGGCAGCGCCGCGCGATGAGCCGCGCCAGCGTGGTCTTGCCCGTGCCCGGCGGGCCCCAGAAGATCATCGAATGCAGCCGGCCGGACTCGATGGCCTGGCGCAGGGGCTTGCCCTCGCCCACCAGATGGCTCTGGCCGAAGAACTCCTCGATGCGCCGCGGGCGCATGCGATCGGCCAACGGGCGCCAGGGCTGCGCACCGGCCTCGCCCGCATCGCCGCGGCCCTCGTCCGGGGGCGTATCGTCGAACAGGTCGGGTGAGTCGCTCACGGCACCGCCGCTCACTGTTCGCCGATGACGTCCACACCCTTGGGCGGTACGAAATGGAAGGTCTTGGCCGGAATCGAACCGTTGTATTGCACGTCGCTGAACTCCAGACGCGTGGTCTGGCCCAGTGTGTCCTGCAGTACCATCACCTTCAGGTCCTTCGCGTCGAACGCCAGGGCGATGCGCTCGAAATTGGCGTCCTTGCGCTTGGGCGTGAGCTGGAACCAGGTCATCCCTTCTCGCCGGCCGAGCGCCTTGACGTTGAAAGACTGGTCGAGCTTGCGCGGATTGCTCAGCAGCATGGCCGGCGTATTGGCCAACATGCCGTTCTGGGGCTTGACGGTGACCTGCTCCAGGTCTTCGTCGTAGGACCAGATCTTGTGGCCGTCGGCCACGTAGATCTGGTGATACGGCTTGTTGTATTCGAGCCGGAAACGATTGGGACGCGAGACACTGATGACCCCATGGCTCGTCTCGCGCGGTTGGGCGTCGTCCTGTCCGAACACCCGCTGAGTGAAATGCGCCTGCAGCGTCTTCAGGCCATCGAAATAGCGATGAAGCTGGTCGTTGGCGCCGGCCCGGGCGACGGGCGCGGCGAGCGCGCACAACAGCAGGGCCAGCAGCCCCGCCCCGAGGCGCGTCGACAGGGTGCGCCCCAGTAGCAGATGGCTACGCGGGGATGTGAATGTCGCGGTGGGCATGGTCAGTCTTCCACGGGCGGGGGGGCCAGTACTTCGCGCGAGCCGTTGGGCTGGAGGGGGCCGACCACGCCGGAGCGTTCCATGGCCTCGATCATGCGCGCGGCCCGATTGTAGCCGATCTTGAGCCGGCGCTGCACACCGGAGACCGAGGCCCGGCGCGATTCGGTCACGATGTGAAGCGCCTGGTCGTAGAGCGGGTCGGATTCGGTGTCGTCCCCGCCGCCCTCGCCCGGCAGCACGCCGGCCTCGCCCTCGGGCAGGCCGTTGACGATCTCCTCGATATAGTTGGGCTCGCCGCTCTTTTTCAGCGACTCGACGACCTTGTGGACTTCATGATCGGCCACGAAGGCGCCGTGGATGCGCATCGGCACCCCGCTGCCCGGCGGCAGGTAGAGCATGTCGCCGTGGCCGAGGAGTTGTTCGGCGCCGATCTGATCGAGAATGGTGCGCGAGTCCACGCGCGAGGAAACCTGGAAGGCGATGCGCGTGGGGATATTGGCCTTGATGAGGCCGGTGATCACGTCGACCGAGGGACGCTGCGTGGCCAGAATCAGATGAATGCCGGCCGCGCGCGCCTTTTGCGCCAGGCGCGCGATCAGCTCCTCGACCTTCTTGCCGACGACCATCATCATGTCGGCGAGCTCATCGACGACGACGACGACCAGCGGCAGGGGCTCGAGCAGCGGCACCTCCTCGTCCACACCCTCGGTGGGTTTGAAGGTGGGATCCTTCAGCGGCGTGCCCGCGTCGATGGCCTCCTTGACCTTGCGGTTGTAGCCGGCGACGTTGCGCACCTTCACGCCAGCCATCAGGCGGTAGCGCCGGTCCATCTCGGCCACGCACCAGCGCAGCGCGTTGGCCGCCTCCTTCATGTCGGTCACCACCGGCGCCAGCAGGTGCGGAATGCCCTCGTAGACCGACAGCTCCAGCATCTTGGGGTCGATCATGATCAGGCGCACGTCGCGCGGCGAGGCGTTGTACAGCAGGCTCAGCACCATGGCGTTGATGGCCACCGACTTGCCCGAGCCGGTGGTGCCCGCCACCAGCAGGTGCGGCATGCGCGCCAGGTCCGCCACGACGGGGTTGCCGCCGATGTCCTTGCCCAGGGCCAGGGTCAGGGGCGAGGCCGAGTCTTCGTATTCCTTGGACCGCAGGGTCTCGGACAGGCGCACGATCTCGCGCTGCTCGTTGGGGATCTCCAGGCCGACGGTGGACTTGCCGGGGATGACCTCGACCACGCGCACGCTGATCGCCGACAGGGCCCGCGCCACATCCTTGGCCAGATTGGTGATCTGGCTGACCTTCACGCCGGCCGCCGGCTGCAGCTCGAAGCGCGTGATCACCGGCCCGGGGTGCACGGCCACGACCTCGACCTCCACCCCGAAGTCGGCGAGCTTGAGCTCGACCTGGCGGGACATCGCCTCCAATGCCGCCGCGGTCGGCCCGCCCTGGACCGGCTCGCCGGGATCGAGCAGCGACAGCGCCGGCAGGTTGGCGTCGGGGTCGGTCTCGAACAGGGGCACCTGGCGCTCGCGCTCGGCGCGCACGCCGGTCTCGACCTTCTTCATGACCGGCTCGATCCGCGGGGGTGCACGATTGACCGTCTTCTTCTGCGCCACCACGCGGTGTTCCTCGCGTTGGGTGCGGGCCCGGCGGGCGGCGACGTAGTCGCGGATACGCCCGATCACGCCCGAGCGCAGCCAGCTCGCCCCCAACAGGCACAGGCCGCCGACGGTGTCCATCAGCCAGATCCAGGACAGGCCGGTGAACAGGGTCACGCCGCTGAGGAACAGGGCGAGCAGTAGCAGGGTGGCCCCGAGCAGGCCCAGGCCCGTCTCGAGGGTGTCGCCGATCAGGTGTCCCAGGATACCGCCCGCGTCCGAGGGCATGGGCAGCGTCGGCGAGGCGAAGTGCAGCGCGGCCAGGCCGCATCCGGCGCCCAGGGTCAGGACGAAGCCCACCCCGCGCAGGCTCGCGTGGCGGGCGTCGACGACCTTGTCGGGCTCGCGCCCGCGGAACAGCAGCCAGCCCGTATAGCCCACCAGCACCGGGAACAGATAGGCCATGTAGCCGAACAGGCTGAGAAAGATATCCGAAAACCAGGCCCCGACCGGGCCGCCGAGGTTGGCCACCCGCCCGGTGACCCCGCTGTGCGACCAGCCGGGGTCGCTGGTGTGGTAGCTGGCCAGGGCGATGAGCAGATACAGCGCCGTGAAGCCGAACACGAACAGGGCGCCCTCGCGCAGGCCGCGGCGCAGATGGCTGGCCAGCGGAACACGTTCGGGATTTTTGGTGCGTGCCTGGGCCAAGAGTTGATAATTCGCGCTAGGAAGTTATTATAAGGTACTAATATAAATGATAATTGACAAGTCAATCCAGGTGGCGCAGCGCCGGGTGGACGCGCTCGCCGTCCTGCAGGTTGATGCCCCGGGCCAGGTCCACGTGCGCCTCCCAGCCGGGCTGGGCGAGGTGCAGCACGTAGGATACCAACGCCGCCGAGAGGGCCTGGGAGGCCGTGCGGGGCACCGCGCCGGGCATGTTGGTCACCCCGAAGTGTACCACCCCCTCCCACACGAAGGTCGGGGCCTCGTAGGTGGTCGGGCGGGTGGTCTCGATGCAGCCGCCCTGGTCCACCGAGATGTCGATGATAACGCTGCCCGGCCGCATCCGGCGGACCGTGTCCGCAGAAACCAGGTGCGGGGCCCGCTCACCGACGATGAGCACCGCCCCGATCAGCAGATCCGCCTCCAGCACCGCCCGCTCCACCTCGTCGGCGAAGGGGTACAGCGCCGTGACGTTGTTGCCCAGGGCCCGCATGGCGGCGAGCTTCTCGCGATTGCGGTCGAAGACCGTGACCTCGGCGCCCAGGGCGGCGGCCACCGCCGCGGCGTTGCCGCCCGCGGTGCCCGCGCCGAGGATCACCACCCGGCCGCGCTCGGCCGCCGGGAGGCCGCCCAGCAGCAGCCCGCGCCCCCCCTCGGGGCGGTGCAGCAGGTGCGCGCCGACCTGCACGGCGATGCGCCCGGCGATGTCGCTCATGGGCGCCAGCAGCGGCAGGTGCCCGTCGGCCTCCTGCACGGTCTCGAAGGCCACGGCCGTCAGGCCGATAGCCTGCAGGGCGCGCATCAGCTCGGGCTCGGCCGCCAGGTGCAGATAGGAAAACAGGAGATGATCGCGGCGCAGCAGCTCGAGCTCGGCCGGCTGCGGTTCCTTGACCTTGACGATGAGCTCGGCCGCCTCGTACAGCGCCTTGGCGTCGGGCAGGACCTTGACCCCGACGCGTTCGTACTCGGCGTCGTCGTAGCCGCTCGCCACACCGGCGCCCGATTCGACCAGGACCTCGTGGCCATTTTGAACCAGGTCCGCCGCGGCCGCCGGTATCAGTGCAATTCGCCCCTCCAGGACCTTGATCTCGCGCGGGATACCGATGCGCATGTACCCTCCTTTACCCTGCCGGTGGCTTTACGTACTATAACCGCACTCCGTTGCCGGCGTCAGACCGGTCGCGCGCAACGCCAACACAGTCATCGAATACAGCCGGAGTCTAACACATGAGTGAAGCCAAGCATTGCCGCCTACTTATCCTCGGATCCGGCCCCGCCGGTTACTCGGCGGCCGTGTACGCGGCGCGCGCCAACCTCGCTCCGGTGCTCATCACGGGCCTGGAACAGGGCGGCCAGCTCATGACGACGACCGACGTGGACAACTGGCCCGGCGATGCCGAGGGCGTGCAGGGCCCCGAGCTGATGGAGCGCATGCGCAAGCACGCCGAGCGCTTCGAGACCGAGATCATCTTCGACACCATCAACGAGGTGCAACTCAAGGACCGTCCCTTTCAGCTCACCGGCGACAGCGCCAGTTATACCTGCGATGCGCTGATCATCGCCACCGGCGCCTCGGCCATGTACCTCGGCCTGCCCTCCGAGGAGAAGTTCAAGGGCAAGGGCGTGTCGGGCTGCGCGACCTGCGACGGTTTCTTCTATCGCGGCCAGAAGGTCGCCGTGGTCGGCGGCGGCAACACGGCCGTCGAGGAGGCCCTGTACCTGTCCAATATCGCCGAGCACGTCACCGTCGTTCACCGGCGCGATCAGTTCCGCGCCGAGGCCATCCTGATCGATCAGATCATGGACAAGGTCGAGAACGGCAACATCAGCGTCGAATGGGATCACGAGACCGACGAGGTCCTGGGCGACGACAGCGGCGTGACCGGCGTGCGCATCCGCAGCACCGCCAACGGCGCGACCAAGGATCTCGACGTGACGGGCGTGTTCATCGCCATCGGCCACAAGCCCAACACCGACCTGTTCAAGGACCAGCTCGACATGTCGCACGGCTATCTGACGGTCAACAGCGGCACGGACGGCAACGCCACCCAGACCAGCATCCCGGGCGTGTTCGCCGCCGGCGACGTGGCCGACCACGTCTACCGCCAGGCCGTGACCTCGGCCGGTACCGGCTGCATGGCCGCGCTGGACGCCGAACGGTTCCTGAAGGCACAGGACGCCTCCTCGAAGTAGACCTCGGGGGGCGGCCACCGCAACGCAAGGCGGCCCCGGCGAGTCCGGGCGTCGCCGGTTCCCAACGCGCCGGGGTGTCGCCCCACCCGCGGCAGGCAAGCCAACCATGCAAGTGCGCGTCCTCGACACCCTCGAGGCGATCTCGCCCGAGGCCTGGAATCGCCTGGCGGGCACCGCCAACCCCTTCCTGCGCCACGAGTTCCTCGCGGCCCTGGAGCGCCACGGCTGCGTCGGCGCGAACTTCGGCTGGTATCCGCGTTTCGTCCTGGTGGTCGACGACGACCCCGAACGTCCGCTCGCCGCCGCGCCGCTGTACATCAAGACCAACTCCTACGGGGAATTCGTCTTCGACTGGGCCTGGGCCGACGCCTACGAGCGCGCCGGCCTGCGCTACTACCCCAAGCTGGTGGCGGCCGTGCCCTACACCCCCGCCACCGGCCCGCGCCTGCTGCTCGACCCGGACACGCCCGAGCGCCACGAGGCGCTGACCGGGGCCCTGCTCGAGGGCGTCGACGAGCTGGCCCGCGAGCTGGCGGTCTCCTCGACCCACTGGCTGTTTCCCACCGGGGCGGACATGGAGCGCCTGCGTGCGCACGACCTGATGGTGCGCGTGGGCTGCCAGTTCCAGTGGTTCAACCACGGCTACCGCGACTTCGATGATTTTCTGGCGAGCTTCACCGCGCAGAAGCGCAAGAAGGTCAAACGCGAGCGGCGCTACGTGCGCGAGTCCGGGTTGGCGATCGACGTGGTCCACGGCCACGAGGCCAGCACCGGGCAGATCGAGGCGGCGGCGCATTTCTATACCACGACCTTTGACAAGAAATGGGGCGTGGCCACCCTGAACCTGGGGTTTTTTCAGGAGGTCGCGCGCACCATGGGCGAGCAGTTGGTCCTGGTACTCGCCCGCGAGGGCTCGCGCCACGTCGCCGGGGCGATCTGCTTTCGCGGCGAGGACGCCCTGTATGGGCGCCATTGGGGCTGCGACGCCGACTACCACAGCCTGCACTTCGAGCTGTGCTACTACCAGGGCATCGACTACGCCATTCGCCACGGGCTGGCCCGCTTCGAACCCGGCGCCCAGGGCGAGCACAAGATCAGCCGCGGTTTCGTGCCCACGCCGACCTGGTCCGCGCACTGGATCGCAGAACCGGACTTCCGCCGGGCCATCGCCGACTTCCTGGCGCGCGAGACCGACGGGATGGAGTATTATATGAAGGAGTTGGAGGAGCACTCGCCGTACAAGGCCTGAGCCCGTCCATCCCCGGCCGGCGCGCGCCAGAGCGCGACATACCGGGCGCGCCCGGCCGCGAACATCGGGCGTGCGCCGCCCCCGCGACAGACACCGGCGCAGGAGGTCGACACCCGCCGTGAAGACACACAGCCTGGGCCCCTACTGGCTGGACCCGGACGAGCCCGACAGCTTCCCCGACCCCGCGCTCGCCCTGCACGAGCCCGACGGTCTGCTCGCCCTGGGCGGCGACCTGGCCCCCGCGCGCCTGCTCGGCGCCTACCGGCGCGGCATCTTCCCCTGGTACAGCGAGGGCCAGCCCATCCTGTGGTGGTCGCCCGACCCGCGGGTGGTCCTGTTCCCCGAGCGCCTGCGCGTCTCCCGCTCGCTGCGCCGCACCCTGCGCCGCGCACCGTTCGAGGTGCGCCTGGACACGGCCTTCGACCGGGTCATCGACGCCTGTGCCGCCCCGCGCGGCGACGACCAGGGCACCTGGATCACCCCCGAGATGAATCTGGCCTATCGGCGCCTGCACGCCCTCGGCCACGCCCACTGCGCCGAGGCCTGGGCCGACGGCGAGCTGGTCGGCGGACTCTACGGCGTGGCCATCGGCCGGGTGTTTTTCGGCGAGTCGATGTTCTCGCGCGTCACCGACGCCTCCAAGGTGGCCTTCGTCCACCTCGTCCGCCAGCTCCAGGCCTGGGGCTTCGTGCTCATCGACTGCCAGGTCGATTCGGCTCACCTGCGAAGCCTCGGCGCGCAGACGCTGCCGCGCCCCGACTTCACCGCCTATCTGGCGCGTTACTGCCCCGACGGGGGGCGGGTCGGGCGCTGGGCGCTGGAGACCGGCCTGGACCTGGGTCCGGGGCCGGCCCCCGCCCGTGGCCCGGCCGCACCCGAAGACGGCGGGCAAGCCCGCGGAGGACGGTCATGAGCAACGAATCGGCTGTCTGGCAGCGTCTGCACACGCTGAAGTTCTACGCCACCCAGGTCCACGACTGCAGCTACCTGCCCGGGCGCGATGCCGTCACGCTGTTCGCCGACCCGGCCGCGCCCATGGATACCCCGACCTACAGCGCCCTGGCCCGGCTGGGCTTTCGCCGCAGCGGCGAACACGTCTACCGCCCGCATTGTCCGGGCTGCCGCGCCTGTGTCCCGGTACGTATACCCGTCGCGGACTTTCGCCCCGACCGCAGCCAGCGGCGCACCTGGGCGCGCAATAGCGACCTGCGCGTCGTACCCCGTGCGCCCGAGCTCGACACCGAGCACTTCGCGCTCTATCAGCGTTACCTCAGCGCCCGCCACCCCGGCGGGGGCATGGACGGGGGCGGCACCGAGGATTACCTGCGCTTCGTCACCAGTGACTGGAGCGATACCGGCCTGTACGAGTTCCGCCTCGGCGAGCGCCTGCTGGGCGTGGCGGCCGTCGACCACCTCGCCGACGGGCTGTCGGCCGTGTACACCTTTTTCGACCCCGACGAGAGACGCCGCGCGCTGGGCGTCTGGTCCGTGCTCTGGCAGGTCGAGGAATGCCGCCGGCGGGGCCTGCCCTGGCTCTACCTCGGGTACTGGATCGCCGAGTCGCCGAAGATGGCCTACAAGACCCGCTACCGCCCCCTCCAGGGCTACGATGGACAGGAGTGGCAAACACTCGTGGATACAGACTATTAGCACCGATACTTAAAGCGATACATCGCTTATGGATTCAACCTCCCTCGCCGCCTTGGCGCCAGTCGGCGCGCACGGCCGGCACGGATCACGCTCCTGTAACAATCGGGCTCGATCATTGTCTAACCCGATAAGCCCGCCGCAGCGGATCCGCCGCCGGCCCCACGCCGAGGACGGTCCCGGCGGGTGAGCGAGGAGCACACAATGCTGAGCTTCATCTACCACCAGGCGATGGCCTTCGAGGGGGAACACGGCTTTCGACCCAACCTGCTGTGCCTCAATCCCGAGCATTACGCGCAACTACGCCGGGAGCTGGCCGGTGTACCGCAGTTGGATTCGTTGGTCCGGTTATTGGGTATGGACGTGGTCGTGGACGATGACGTCACCCACCCCCGCCTGACCTGGTCGGCCGTCGACTGGCTGAGCGCCGTCGCGGTCTGAGCCGCGCGTCCGCCGTCCTTGGGGCGGTCGGACACCCTCACCGCTCCCGTGTCCTTCGACACCGGGCGTCCCCGGCGGGTTTTGCGCTTTGAAAAACCCGCCCGATTCAGGCATTATGCGACGTTGATTTTGCGCGCGACCCGGCAAGCATCGCCTGGGCGGTACGCGAGCAAGGTTCCGATTGAGACACAGAGAAGAGGCTGAATGGCGAAGGAAGAACACATCGAAATGGAAGGCACGGTCGTCGAGACCCTGCCCAATACCATGTTCCGCGTCGAGCTGGAAAACGGCCACGTCGTGACCGCGCATATCTCCGGCAAGATGCGCAAGCACTACATCCGCATCCTGACCGGCGACAAGGTCAAGGTCGAGCTCACCCCCTACGACCTGACCAAGGGGCGGATCATCTACCGCGGCCGCTGACAGCCTGTCGATAAACGGCCGCGGAGCACAGCCGCGGCGTTGCGGCTCACTGCTCGGCCAGCCGGCAGGCCTCAAGCGTCGAGCCACCCGATTCCAGAAGGGCCTTGGCCGCGTGGCCCTGCTCGACCTGCCGACCTTCCCCGACACCCTGCCAAATAAAGCGCCCCGCACGAGGCGGGGCGCATCACTCATCACCGGTAGACGCCCAAAGCGGGCGATCAAGTCCCTTCGGTGGCCTCGGTCACCTCATCCTTGCCGACCAGCTCGAAGTGCAGCCGGTCGTCGCGCACGCTGATCTCGATGTGGCCGCCGTTGGCGAGCTTGCCGAACAACAACTCCTCGGCCAGCGGCTTCTTGATGTGCTCGTGGATGACCCGGGCCATGGGCCGCGCGCCCATCTGCGGATCGTAGCCGTGCATGGCGAGCCAGACGCGTGCCTCGTCGTCGACCGCCAGCGTGACGCCCTTCTCCTCGAGCTGGCCCTCGAGCTCGAACATGAACTTGTCCACGACCTGACCGATGGTATCGGTATCCAGTCCCTTGAACTGGATGATGCCGTCCAGCCGGTTGCGGAACTCGGGCGTGAAGGTCTTCTTGATCGCCTCCATGCCGTCGCTGGAGTGGTCCTGGGTGGTGAAACCGATCGACGGGCGGCTGATCTGCGAGGCCCCCGCGTTGGTCGTCATCACGATGATCACGTTGCGAAAATCCGCCTTGCGCCCGTTGTTGTCGGTCAAGGTGCCGTGATCCATCATCTGCAGCAGCAGGTTGTAGACGTCCGGATGGGCCTTTTCGATCTCATCGAGCAGCAGCACCGCGTGCGGATGCTTGTTCACCGCCTCGGTCAGCAGACCGCCCTGGTCGAAACCGACATAGCCCGGCGGCGCACCGATGAGGCGCGAGACCGTGTGGCGCTCCATGTACTCGGACATGTCGAAGCGCACCAGTTCGATGCCCAGGGTGCGGGCCAGCTGGCGCGTGACCTCCGTCTTGCCCACGCCGGTGGGACCGGCGAACAGGAACGAGGCGATGGGCTTTTGCTCGGTGCCCAGGCCGGCGCGCGAGAGCTTGATGGCGCTGGACAGCGCCCCGATGGCCTCGTCCTGGCCATAGATGACCAGCTTGAGGTCGCGCTCCAGGTTGCGCAGCGTCTCCTTGTCGTCCGTGGAGACCGACTTCGGAGGGATGCGGGCGATCTTGGACACCACGGCCTCGACGTCCTTGACGCCGATGGTCTTCTTGCGCTTGGACGGCGGCTGCAGGCGCTGGTTGGCGCCGGCCTCGTCGATCACGTCGATGGCCTTGTCGGGCAGGTGACGCTCGTTGATGTAGCGGTCGGCCAGCTCGGCGGCGCTGCGCAGCGCCTGATGCGTGTAGCGTACCTTGTGGTGCTCCTCGAACCGGGTCTTCAGGCCCTCGAGGATCTGCACCGTCTCGTCGACCGAGGGCTCGGAGACGTCGATCTTCTGGAAGCGCCGCGCCAGGGCGCGGTCCTTCTCGAAGATGCCCCGGTATTCCTGATAGGTGGTCGAGCCGATGCACTTGAGCTCGCCGTTGGCCAGCACCGGCTTGATCAAGTTGGAGGCATCCATCGAGCCGCCGGAGGCGGCGCCCGCGCCGATAATGGTGTGGATCTCGTCGATGAACAACACCGCGCCCGTCTCGCGTTTCAGCTGCGAGAGCACGGCCTTGAGGCGCTTTTCGAAATCGCCCCGGTACTTGGTACCGGCCAGCAGCGCGCCCAGATCCAGCGCGTAGATGGTGCTGGAGGCCAGCACGTCGGGCACCTCGCCGTCGACGATCTTCTTGGCCAGGCCCTCGGCCAGGGCGGTCTTGCCCACGCCGGCCTCGCCGACGAACAGCGGATTGTTCTTGCGCCGGCGGCACAGCACCTGCACCGTGCGCTCGAGCTCGTGCTTGCGGCCGATCAACGGATCGATCTTGCCGCGCTTGGCCAGCTCGTTCAGATTGGTGGCATAGAGCTCCAACGGGCTCTGGTTCGACGGCTCGCCGCCCTCCTCTTCCTCGGAGGACATGCTCTCGTGCGACTCCTCGTCCTTGACCTTGGCGATGCCGTGGGAGATGTAATTGACCACGTCCAACCGCGTAATGCCCTGCTTTTTCAGGAAATAGACGGCCTGCGACTCCTGCTCGCTGAAGATGGCGACCAGGACGTTCGCCCCGGTGACCTCGCGCTTGCCCGAGGACTGGACGTGGAACACGGCGCGCTGGAGCACGCGCTGAAAACCGAGCGTGGGCTGGATGTCGCGCTCGTCGTTGGGCGGCAGCAGGGGCGTCGTCTCGTCGATGAAGTCGATGAGGTCGTCGCGTAGCTTGTCGATGTCCGCGCCGCAGGCCTTGAGGACCTCGGTGGCCGACGGATTGTCGAGCAGGACCAACAGGAGGTGCTCCACGGTCATGAACTCATGGTTCTTCTCGCGGGCGTCCTTGAAGGCGCGGTTCAGAGATGTCTCGAGGTCTTTGTTCAGCATAGTCGTCACACTGCCAGGCTATTGAACCCCCTGCCGGTCGTGATGGGTCGGGGCTGGCCGGCCCCGACCCGAACCGAATATCACGCCGCGGGAGGCTCCTTGACGCTACTCGGCCTCCATCACGCACAACAGCGGATGCTGGTTCTGCCGAGAATACTCATTGACCTGCGTCACCTTCGTCTCCGCGATGTCGCGGGTGAAGACGCCGCAGATCCCCTTGCCGCGCGTATGCACGTGCCACATGATGCGCGTAGCCCTCTCACGATTCATGCCAAAAAACAGCTCCAGGACATGAACGACGAACTCCATAGGCGTGTAGTCGTCATTCACCAGGATAACTTTAAACATCGGCGGGCGCTTGGTCTTGGGCTTCGACTCCTCGAGCGCCAAGCCATCGTCACCGCTGCGGCCTGTACGGCGTTCCTCGCTCATGGCTGTGATTCTAGCAAAAACGGCAAGGTGCGGGATTCCACACGAATGGACTGAGTACGGCGTGGCAAAGTTCCACCGCGATACTTGACTATATTAGTCAAGTGTACGAAATTTGAGCAATCCCTTAGTTGGGTGCTGCGCGGCGGGAATTCAAGAGGCCGCGCCGGAGCATCGCCCAGACGGTCAATGGAAGCGGTGCCGACACACAAATAAAAACGCAGAAAAATCCACAAAGCAAGCAGCACAGCGAGGCAGAGGGATGGCTATAGGAATCGTCAAATGGTTCAGCAACGCCAAGGGGTACGGATTCATCTCGCCGGACGAGGGCGGCGAGGACGTCTTCGCGCACTTCTCGGCGATCGACATGGACGGCTACAAGTCGCTGAAGCGGGGACAACGCGTCGAATTCGAGGTGAATCAAGGGCCTAAGGGCCTGCAGGCCAGCGAGATCCGCCCCATGGACACCGTCACCGAGGCGGGTTCGGGCGCCGGCTGACGACGGGACGCGGTTGAAAACACCCTCGCCTGCGTGCGGGGGCGCCCGGTGTCCGCTCAGGCGGACGCCATCCGGGCGATTATGGCCTGACCAAAGCCCGAGCAGCTGAGCTCGCTGGCCCCGTCCAACAGCCGCGCCAGGTCGTAGGTGACGGTCTTGTTCGAGATCGCGCCGCCAATACCGGTCACGATCAGGTCGGCCGCCTCGGCCCAGCCCAGGTGGCGGAGCATCATCTCGGCCGAGAGGATCAACGAGCCCGGATTGACCTTGTCCTGGCCGGCATACTTGGGCGCCGTGCCGTGGGTGGCCTCGAACATGGCCACACCGTCGGACAGGTTCGCCCCGGGCGCGATGCCGATACCGCCCACCTGCGCGGCCAGGGCGTCGGAGATGTAGTCACCGTTGAGGTTCAGCGTGGCGATGACGCTGTACTCGGCCGGGCGCAGCAGGATCTGCTGCAGGAAGGCATCGGCAATCACGTCCTTGACCGTGATTTCCGTGCCCGTCTTAGGGTTTTTGAACCGGCACCACGGGCCACCGTCGATGGGCTCGGCCCCGAACTCGCGCTGGGCCAGTTCGTAGCCCCAGCTCTTGAAGGCCCCCTCGGTGAACTTCATGATGTTGCCCTTGTGCACCAGGGTCACCGAGTCGCGGTCGTTGTCGATGGCGTACTGGATGGCCTTGCGCACCAGGCGCTCGGT
>Ga0209918_1000143_pt1 | contig 54003 bp, 40 predicted proteins | sample SalPonD_shore_MG_FD_185712 | JGI IMG/M metagenome (GOLD analysis project Ga0209918, IMG submission 185712) | Salt pond soil microbial communities from South San Francisco under conditions of wetland restoration - Salt Pond MetaG... | ecosystem: Environmental > Aquatic > Marine > Intertidal zone... | reverse complement strand
CCCACATTGTGGTGTCCGGGTGTCGGGCTGGAGTCCGATCCACAGGCAAGGCGGGCAGGCCCGCCGCCGGGCGCCGGACCCGTGCATCGACGGGCTCACTCCCGCAGCGGCACCGCGGTGTCCACACCCAGTTCACGCCCGACCCGATGGCCCGCGTACACCGCGTGCGCGATGATGCCCGGTGCGTCGCAGTCGCCGGCGCGCAGCAGGGTCCCCGTTCCGGCCGTACGCAACTCGTCGCGCCGGGCTTCCAGGGCCCGGTAGAGCGCGTCGTCGGGCTCGCGCGAGGTCACGGCGACGAGCCATCGTGCCGCGATGCGCCGTTCCGTGCCCGTGACGTTGCAGGCGGCCGTGACCGCGTCTCCGTCGAAACCGGTCACACGGTGGTAGCCGACGATCGTGACGCCGAGCGACAGCAGGGTGCGGTGCGTCTGCGCCTGTTCGACGGTGTGGTCGAGCCACGTGCCGGGGCGTCCCTCGGGCGTGATGTACGTAACCGTGCAGCCATCCTCGGCGAGCTTCTGCGCGAGCACCGAGCCCATGTAGTAGTGGTCGTCGTCGAATACCGTGACGGCGCCATCCGGCGTGTGCCCGTCCATCAGGTCGTCGGGCGTGAGCACGCGGGGATGCTCGAAATCCGCGACGGGCGTGACGTGCGTGCGCCCGAGGCCGTTGCGCCGCCAGCGCGCTCCCGTGGCGACGAGCACGTGCGCGGCGCCGAAGGCGATGACATCGTCGGCCGACAGGGCGTTGTCGGGATGGATCGCGACGTTGGGCATCGGCCGGATCTGCCCGAGCCGGTAGTCGCGCACGCGGGCCCACTCCGAGAGCGTCGGCAAGCGGCATTCCCGGCTCACGCGGCCGCCGAGGTCGCGTGCGGCGTCCGCCAGCGTTACCGCGAAGCCGCGCCGGGCGAGGACGTGGGCCGCCTCGAGGCCGGCGGGTCCGGCCCCGACGATCAGCACGCTGTCGCCGTCCCGGTCGCGCGGGATGTCCTCGGGGTGCCAGCCACGCCGCCACTCCTCGCCCATCGTGGGGTTCTGCGTGCAGCGGATCGGCACCGAGCGGTTGTCGCTGGCGTAGCAGATGTTGCAGCCGATGCACTCGCGGATTTCGTCGCCGCGGCCGTCGCGGATCTTGGCGGGCAGGAACGGATCGGCGATGGAAGGGCGCGCGGCGCCGATGAAGTCCTGCGCACCGCGCCGGATCGCGCCGAGCATGGCGTCGGGCGAGGTGAGGCGGCCGACGGTGACCACGGGGCGGCCGGTGGCCTCGCGCACCCAGGCGGCATGTTCCTCCAGTGATCCGGACGGCGTGAAGCGCGAGGAGCCCATCTCGCGCGCGTAGTCGCCGATCGTCACGTCCCACAGGTCCGGCAGGTCCGCGAGCGTGCGGATGGCCTCGTGCGCCTCGTCGGCGCTCATGTGCTCATCGCCGTGCCCGTCGGCCGAAAAGCGAATCGCCACCGCCATGCGCTCGCCCGCTTCCTCGCGCGTCTCCTCGAGCAGCTCGCGCACGAGGCGCAACCGGTTTTCCAGCGTACCTCCGTACTCGTCGGTGCGGTCGTTGTGGGTGCGCGACATGAACTTCGTGAGCAGGTAGTCGTGGCAGGGGTAGACGTAGACGATGTCGAAGTCCGCCTCGCGGGCCCGGCGCACCGCGGCACGGTGCCATTGCCGCAGGTTCCGGATGTCGGCGCGATCCATGGCGCGGGACTGGACGGGGTCGAACGGCGCCGGCATCGAGCGTATGCCGACCGACGGTTCGCGCGTCGCGAGGTTCGGCGAGCCGCTGCCGCCAGACCATAGCTCGACGCCGGCCAGGCTGCCGTGCTCGTGCACGGCCGCGGTCATGAGGCGCAGGCGCGCGACGTCGCCGTCGTCCCACAGGGCGGCCGTGTTGTGCGGCGTCTCGTCCGAGGACGGATGGATCGAGCAGTACTCCGTGCACACGACACCCCAGCCCCCCGCCGCCTTCATGCCGCGCATCGCGGCCAGGGTGCGCGGGTTGCGGTAGCCCATGCCGGTGCAGTGGGGTACCTGGTAGAAGCGGTTGGGCGCCGTGACGGGGCCGATGCGGACGGGCTCGAACAGGGTGTCGTAGCGGGGGTCTCGGGTCTCGGTCATGGTTCGCTCCGTTCGCGTGTCGGTCGTGCCCCGCCGCGCCGCGGCAGCCGACCCGGGGTCCGTCGGTCCGTCGATTCTGCTTGATCGATCAGACAATTGCACGGCCGGGGGCTGGCGGGCCGCGTGGTCCGCGATGTCGAGGCCGGCGACATGCATCTCCATCTCCGCCTGCCGTATAGTGGGAACCGGGCGCCCCCGGTGCGAACGGGTCCCGCAACGCGGTTGCTCCGGCGCCGCGGGCGAGGCCGTATCCCCTCTCGGTTCGGCCGGCCCGGAATGGCCGGCAATGGACTGCTCGCGCGAATTGCTGCGAGGTGCGGCGCGGCATGAAGCCCGTTCACTTCTCCCCGGATGACGTTGCATGATGCTGACCGCGTTGACTCGAGCCGTTCCCGAATCGATCGGCCGCAGCGAACTGACGTACCTCGAACGTGCACCCATCGATGTGGCGGTTGCGCGTGAGCAACACGCGCAATATCGGGAAGCCCTGGCGGCGCTCGGTTGCACGCTTCACGAACTGCCTCCGGAACCGACCCTGCCTGACTCGGTCTTTGTGGAAGATACGGCCGTAGTGCTTCCGGAGCTGGCCGTCATCACGCGGCCGGGAGCGCCCTCGCGTCAACCGGAGACCCGGTCGATTGCGCAGGCGCTGCAGGCATGGCGACCCCTGAAGAGCATCGAGGCTCCCGGCACTCTCGATGGAGGAGACGTTCTCTGCCTCGGTGCCACGATCTTCGTGGGTGAATCGACGCGGACCAACCCGGACGGGATCCGGCAATTCCGCGAGATCGTTGCGCCGTACGGCTACGGGGTTCAAGTCGTCGCCGTCTCAGGCTGTCTGCACCTGAAATCGGCGGTTACGCGAGTGGGAGAAGCCGAGGTCCTGCTCAATCCGGCCTGGATCGATCCCTCGATATTCGAGGGATTCGGCCGAATCGAGGTTCATCGCGATGAACCAGCCGCGGCGAATGCGCTCTGGACGGGGGGGACGATTCTCCTGCCGTCCGGATTTCCGCTGACGCGCCGGAAGATCGAGCGGGCGGGGCGGGAGGTCATGACCGTCAATTCGAGCGAGCTCGCAAAGGCCGAGGGTGGCCTGACCTGCTGCAGTCTGCTCGTGTCGTCCCGCTGATCCAGGGACAGCGCTGCGTTCGCTTGCCCTGTTTCCCGGAGCGGCGAGGGGAAGCGGTGGATCGATGTCTCAGGTTTCCGTGGCCTTCCCCGACGGGTGACGCGCCGGACGTACCCCCGGGAAATTGCGCTCGACGGCGCGCGTGACGACCGTCAGGACGAGCGTCAACGCGATGTAGATCCCGGTGATCAGAAGAAGCGGCTCGTAGAACAGGAATGTCGAGTCGCGCACGATGTTTGCCGCCTGCAGCAGATCCATGACCGCGATGGTCGATACGAGCGGGATCGATTTGAGCAGCAGAATGACCTCGCTGGCCAGTTGCGGCAGGCCGATCTGGATCGCGTGTGGGAGCCAGATCCGGTAGAAGGCCGTGAAGCGGCTGAACCCGAAGGCGCGCGCAGCCTCCAGTTCCCCCCGTGGAACCGCGAGCAGCGCCCCGCGCATGTCCTCACCGAGATACGCGCCGTTGCTCATGATGAATGCGAGTATTCCGTAGAAGAAGCCGTTGCGAAGGATCGGCCAGAGAAAGGTCTCGTGCAGACCATGGAATTGAGCCAGCAGGTGACCGACGCCGTCATAGAAGAAAAAGAGTTGCAGCAGTAACGGTGTGCCGCGGATGACGGTCGTGAATCCGCGCGCCGCCCAGGCCAATGGTCGTGGCCCCGATATCTGGGCCATCGCGATACCGAGCGCGAGAGCGAACCCGAATACCCCTGAAACCACCACCAGCACGATGGTGTTGATGAAACCTTTCCAGAGAAAGCCGAGATAGATTGGATTCGCGAGCCAGGAAAAGTCCATCGCGCGCTCACATGGCCGGGCGGTGTCGGGTCACCCGACGCTCGAGCCACCGAAAGACCACGTTCGAGCCCATGGTCATCAACAGGTACAGTACGCCGGCGGCCGTGTAGAACAGGAAGTACGAGCGCGTGCTGGCGGCTGCCTGCTGAGAGGTGAAGAAGAGCTCGTTGAAACCGACGACGCTGACAAGGGCCGTGTCCTTCACGAGGAGCAGAAAGATGTTGTACATCGAGGGCAGCGCCTGGGGCAGCATCTCCGGGAGGACCACGCGCCGGAAACGCAATCCTCGCGACATGCCGTATGCGTTCGCCGCCTCGATGTGTCCCGCCGGAATCGCCTGGATCGCTCCGCGGAAGATCTCGGTCAGGTACGCGCCCTCGACCGCCGCCAGTACACCGATGGCCGTGGCGAAGCCGTTGAAATCGACCGTGGAATATCCGAGGCTGTGGAGGACGTTGTTGAGAAGCTGCTGGCCTGCGTAATACAGCAGGATGATCAGAAGCAGCTCGGGCACCGCGCGGACGATGGTCGTATAGAGGGTAGCCAGTGCGCGAAGGGGCGATGGGCCGCCGAGCTTGGCCGCGGCCCCGAGCAATCCGATCACGAGCGCGATTGCATAGGCCGCGAAAGTCATCTCGACCGTCACCGCCGCTCCCGCGAGCAGGGGGCCGCTCCAGGCAATCAGTCCTTCATGCGACAGGCCGATCATGGTGTGGCAGTGACAGCCGCCGGCGCCCCGGACCGGCGCCGACGGCCATCCCGGCGCAATCAGCTACTGCTGCAGATGTTCTGATTGAAATACTTTTGCGACAGTTTTTCGCAAGTACCGTCGTCGATGAGCGTCGTCAACGCCTTGTTCACCTTCTTGCGCAGCGCGTCGTCGGACTTGCGCAGGGCAATGCCGATGCCCTTGCCATACTCGGGTGCGTTTGAAGGTACGGTGCCCTTGATCTCGAGATCCCGGGCGCTGTCGCGCTGGAGGAACTGTTGCATCGCGATCTGATCGGCCAGGGTCAGATCGATCCGCCCCGCCAGCAGATCGCGATTCGCCTGCTCCTGCTTGTCGTAGTACTTGAGCTGAACACCCATGCCGGCGAGCTCCTTGCGCGCATAGCTGGAGTGGGTCGTCGACGCTTGCACGCCCAGGATCTTGCCTTTCAGCCCCTGGGGAATGTTGATGTCCATGCTCTTCGGTCCAATGTATGCGCCCAGGGTCTTGTAATACGGCCTGGAGAAATCGACCACCTTTTCGCGCTTTTTCGTGATCGACATGGAATTCATGATCATGTCGATCTTGCTGGAATTCAGCGCGGGAATGATGCCGCTCCACGCGGTAGGGACATGGCGGCATTCACGATCAAGCCGAGCACACAGATCATTTGCCAGCTCGATCTCGAACCCGGTCCATTGGCCCGACGAGCTCGTGTAGCTGAAGGGAGGGTATGGCTCCGCGGCGAAGCCCACTCTCAACGGCCCAGCGGCCAGCGCGGTTGTCGCCGCGAGTGCCAACGTCAGGCCTGTCGCGAGGAGAAGACCCTGTCTGATCCTGTTCATGGTTTACCTCCTGTCGTGTCTTGCGTCCCGGCTCTCGGGAAACCGTGCGTGGTCGGAGATCGCGCACTGCGGTCATGCCACGGCCGAGACGAATTGCCGGCAGCGTTCGCTGGCCGACTGCTCGAAAACCTGCTCCGGGGTGCCCAACTCTTCGACCAGCCCCTCGTGCAGGAAGGCGACCTGCGTCGAAACATCGCGCGCGAAGCTCATCTCGTGGGTCACGAGCACCATCGTGCGGCGTTCCTCGGCGAGGCTGCGGATCACCTTGAGCACCTCGCCCACGAGCTCGGGATCGAGCGCCGAGGTCGGCTCGTCGAAGAGCAGCACCCGTGGTTGCATCGCCAGCGCGCGCGCGATCGCGGTGCGCTGCTGCTGACCGCCGGACAGGAACGCCGGGTATTCGTCGCGCTTGTCGGACATGCCGACCTTGGTCAGGAACTCGTCGGCGATCTCGATGGCCTCGCGCCTGGGCATGCCGAGCACGTGCACGGGCGCCTCGATGACGTTCCCGAGCACCGTCAGGTGCGGCCAGAGATTGAATTGCTGGAAGACCATGGCGACCTTCGAGCGCAGGCGCCGCACCTGGGCGCGGTCGGCGCCGGTCGTGCGGCCCCAGCGGTCGCGCTCGAAGCGCACTTCCTCGCCGGCGATGTGCAGCTCGCCGCGATCGGGCATCTCGAGGAGATTGAGACAGCGCAGCAGCGTGCTCTTGCCCGAGCCGCTGGCGCCGATGACCGACAGCACGCTGCTCTCGGGTGCGGACAGCGAAATGCCGCGGATCACCTGCAGCGAGCCGAAGCTCTTCTCGAGATCCGTGACCCGGACGGCGGTGTTCGTTCCCGCTGCGCTCGGTCCCGGGCCGGCGGCCGCGACCGTTGGCGTATCGTTATCGGGCATGAGGCACCCCTTGTTCGTGGATAGCCTCGCACACAGTTGAACAACTGTTCAAGGGTGAGCCGGGCCACCCGGCCCGCGGGGCGCGTGGTCCGGTACGGTCCGGAGTGTGGTCAGCAGGCTGTCGAGGCAGGCCTCGCACAGGCGGATGCCTTCCCCGGGCGTGAAGGTGCGCGGGTTGAGGCACCACTCGAGCCAGAGTCCGTCGAGCATGCCCGAGAGCCCGATGGCGGCCAGGCGGACGTCGAGCGGCCGCGCGGGATCCTCCTCCGCGAGTTCCCCGAGCAGCCGCTCGAGGGTCTGCAGGTAGGCGCCGTAGGTGCGGTCGTGCACGTCCGCGATGAGCTTCGAGTGGTGGGTCATGCTCCAGAACGACAGCCAGACGTGCAGCAGGCCCGAGTCCAGGTTGACCGGCGAGAACGACGCGCGGAAGAAGGCGGACAGCCGGGCGCGGGCGCTGCCCCCGGTGCGCTCCATCTCCTCGGCCAGGGCGGCCTGCAGGTCGTTGGCGACCTGCTCGTACACATCCGCGATCAGCGCCTCCTTGGTGCTGTAGTAATGGTTGATCAGGCCCACGGAGACGCCGGCTTCCTGGCAGATCGTGCGGATGGACGTCTTCTGCGCGCCGTGGGCGGCCAGCGAGCGCAGCGTGGCCTCCATCAGGGCCTGCCGGCGCTGGTCCGGCGTCTGGCGGCGGTACTTGCGCAGGCGGCCGCCCGGGGTCGGCTCCTCGTGGCTCATGCGCGGTCCTCGGGTCGTCGACGCTCGGCCGCGCCGGGCGGCGATCCGGTGCGCGGTCGTGGGCGAATTATTGAACGATCGTTCAGCAGTAGTCTAGTATACGCGGCAGCACGGTTTTCTGCCGCGGGGACGATACTGCCATGGACTACGCGCCGCTGGTCGAGCGCATCGCAGGGGAGGGCGCTGCCGCCTGGGAGATTCACCATCATGCGCTCGAGGCGCAGGCCCGTGGCGAGAACGTCATCGTGCTCAGCGTCGGCGATCCGGACCTGGACACGCCCGCGCCCATCGTCGAGGCCGCGGTCGATTCCCTGCGCGCGGGGCACACGCATTATGCCGATCTGATCGGCGAGGAGCCCCTGCGTGCGGCGATCGCCCGGCATTTTGCCGCGCACGGCGGCTGGGCCGCCACGGCGGACAACGTCTGCGTGGTCTGCGGGGCGCAGAACGGCCTGTTCTTCGCCTCCATGCTGCTGCTCGGGCGCGACGACGAGGTGATCGTGCCGGAGCCCAACTACGTCACGTACGAGGCGACGATCGCCGTCAGCGGCGCGCGGCAGGTGACCGTGCCGACGCGCGAGACCGACGGCTTCCGGCCCGATCCGCGCGCGATCGCGGCGGCCGTGACGCCGCGCACGCGTGCGCTGCTGCTGACCAGCCCGAACAACCCGACCGGCGTCGTGATGACGCCGGACGAACTCGAGGCCATCGCCGCGATCGCGCGCGAGCACGACCTCTGGGTCATCAGCGACGAGGTCTACGCAGCGCTGACGTTCGACGTGGAGCACCGGAGCATCTCATCGCTGCCCGGCATGGCCGAGCGCACGGTCGCGGTCTCGAGCCTGTCGAAGTCGCACGCGATGACCGGCTGGCGCAGCGGCTGGCTGATCGGCCCGGACGCGCTGATCCGCCACGCCGAGAACCTGGCCCTGTGCGTACTCTACGGCCTGCCGGGTTTCGTCCAGCGGGCGGCCCGGGTGGCCGTCGAGCGGGCCGACGAGATCGCCGCGGACATGCGCGAGGTGTACCGGCAGCGGCGCGATCTCGTGGTCGAGCGCCTGGGCCGGGTCCCGGGCCTGCGGGTGGTCACCCCGCAGGCCGGCATGTTCGTCATGGTCGACGTGCGCGCCACCGGGCTGCAGGCGGCCGATTTCGCCTGGCGGCTGATGCGCGAACAGGCCGTATCGGTGCTCGATGCCTCCGCGTTCGGACCCGGCGCGACCGGCTACGTGCGGGTCTCGTTCACGCTCGACGAGACCAGCCTGGAAGAGGGCTGCCGGCGGATCGCGGCCTTCGCGGCCTCGCTGGCGGCCGATACGGCGCCCGCGGATGGCATCCGTGCCTGAGCGCGCCCGCCCCGGTCCCTGGATCCTGCGCCTGCTGGAGGCCCACGGGGTCGAGCGGGTGTTCGGGATTCCCGGCGTGCACACCATCCCGCTGTACGACGGCCTGGCGCACAGCGCGATCGAGCACGTGACGCCGCGCCACGAGCAGGGCGCCGGCTTCATGGCCGACGCCTATGCCCGCGTGTCGGGCAAGCCGGGCGTGTGCTTCGTGATCACCGGGCCGGGCCTGACGAATATCGCCACCGCCATGGGCCAGGCCCACGCGGACTCGATCCCGATGCTGGTGATCTCGAGCGTCTGCGCGCGGCGTCACCTGGGCCGCGGGCTCGGGCAGCTGCACGAGCTTCCGGACCAGCAGGCGCTGGCATCCGGCGTGAGCGCGTTCAGTCACACGCTGCAGGCGCTGGCCGACCTGCCGGACCTGCTCCAGCGCGCGTTCGCGGTGTTCAACGGTGCACGCCCCCGCCCCGTTCACATCGAGATCCCGCTGGATCTGTGGGCGGATGCACCGCCGCAGGACGGGCCGCCCGCGCCCGCGCCGGTGGCGCGGACCGTCCCCGCCGAGGACCACCTGGCCGCGGCGGCACGCGTGCTCGACGGGTCGCTGCGCCCGCTGATCCTGGCCGGCGGCGGGGCACGGCACGCGTCGGCGGCGCTGGGGGCGGTGGCCGAGCAACTGGATGCACCGGTGGTCACCACGGTCAACGGCCGTGGCCTGCTCGCGCCCGAGCATCCCCTGAACGTGCCCGCGAGCCCCTCGCTGCCGGCCATCCGGGCACTGCTCGCCGACAGCGACGCCGTGCTCGCCGTGGGCACGGAGATGGGCCCGACCGACTACGACATGTACGAGGCGGGCATGCCCGCGTACCCGGGGCCGCTGGTGCGCCTGGACATCGATCCGGGCAACATGACGCGGCCGCGCGTCGCGGACATCCCCCTGGTCGGCGATGCGGCCGGCGGGCTCGATGCGCTGCGCGCACGCCTGGCCGGCCACCAGCCCGGTCGCGACGGTGGCGGCCGCGCGCAGCACGCGCGCGACGCGGCGCGCGCGGCACTTTCGGTGCCGATGCTGCGGGCGCTCGATTTCCTCGAGACCGTGCGCGACACGCTGCCGGACGCGGTCCTGGTGGGTGACTCGACGCACCCGGTCTACGCCGGGAACCTCTATTTCGCCGCGTCGCGACCCGGCAGCTGGTTCAATTCCGCCACCGGGTACGGGACTCTCGGGTATGCATTGCCGGCCTCGCTCGGGGCCTCGCTGGCGGCCCCGGCGCGACCGGTGGTCTGCATCGCCGGCGACGGCGGCCTGCACTACACGCTGGGCGAGCTCGGCTCGATCCGCGACGCCGGGCGGCCGATCGTCGTGATCGCCTGGGACAACGCCAGCTATGGCGAAATCCGGCACGCGATGGAGGCCGAGGGCGTCGCGCCGGTCGGCGTCGATCTCTACGCGCCGGACTTCGAGTCCCTGGCGCGCGCCTACGGCTGCGCGTACGAGGCGCCGGCCGACCTGGCGGCGCTGCCGGACCTGCTGACCGCGGCCGTGGCGCGCCCGGTGCCGACGCTGATCCGGGCGGACGAGACCCGGATGCTGGGCGCCGCCGGCTGAGCCGCGGCGGCCGGTGGACTCCGCTTGCCGGATCGCTCCACCGGCTGGCGAGATTAGGCAACAACGCGAGGGGCCCGGGACGTACAGTACGCGCCCGTACCGCCAGCAGGGGGAGGAGATCATGACGACCGTCAGCTTCACGCGGATGGAAGACGGCACGCAGGCCGACTACGAGCTGCTGGACCGCCTGGCCGAGCAGCACAAGGAGCACCTGGTCGACAACGTCATGCGCGAGCTGCGTGCCCTGTCTGGCTCGTTCGAGGGCTACCGGGTCGACCGCCTCGAGCATGTGCTGCAGAGCGCCACCCGCGCGCACCGCGACGGCCGCGACGAGGAGTACGTCGTGTGCGCTCTGCTGCACGACATGGGCGACCATCTCGCCCCCGACAACCACAGCGAGTACGCGGCCGCGATCCTCCGGCCGTACGTGTCCGAGGCGAACTACTGGATGATCAAGCACCACGGGCTGTTCCAGATGTACTACTACGCCCATCACCTGGGCGGCGACCGGAACGCCCGTGACCGGTTCCGCGAGCACCCGCACTACGAGCGCGCCGTCGAGTTCACGCAGCACTATGACCAGAACTGCTTCGATCCGGATTACGAGAACCTGCCGCTCGAGTTCTTCGAGCCGATGGTGCGACGCGTGTTCGCGCGCGCGCCGTTTGGCGGCGAGACCCCGCCGGCGTAGCGCCTCGGCGCCCGTCCGCACGACCACCGGGCATCGCCGCTCGGCGCCCGCGGCAATCCACGATTGCCGGGGCGGCCGGTTTCGGCGACTGCGCTCCACCGGCCGCTCCGGCCCTGGCGATCCGGGTAGCGGGTACGGTGTCTACGCGCCCGCGTAGCGCCGTGCCAGCACCTTGCGCCGGCTGCCGACGCTGTCGCGGTCCATGTAGCACTGGCGCATGTGGCGGTGGCCCGTGCCGGGGCGGTAGCCCGTGCGGCCGTGCAGCAGGCGGTGGTTGTCCATGATCAGCAGGTCGCCCGGCTCGAGCTTGAAGCGGAGCTGGCAGGCGGGGTCGTTGACCAGGTCGGTCAGGTGCCGCCGCGCACGGTAGTAGTGCTCGAGCAGTTCCGGGTCCTCCGGCGCGACGGCATCGGTCCGGTTGGACATGCGCACCTGGCGCACCCGCCCGCGCGGGTCGAGTTCGATCAGCGGACCGCTGTTCTCGAGGATCGTGTCCTCGTCGACATACGTGAAGTCGGGACGCACGCGGGTCAGCGCATCGAACTCCGCGGGCGCGGTGCGGCGGAGCTCCTCGGCGACGCGGAAGCCGTCGGTCAGGGTCGAGTCACCGCCCTCGGCATCATTGACGAGACAGTGGAGGAAGATGTAGCCGGGCACCGGCTCGCGGTAGGGGTTGTCGGTGTGCGGCTCCAGGGCACGCGTGGTCATCGTCAGGTCGTACGCGTCCGGGATGGCCTTCACGTCGGCGATACCGCCCCAGTTCGTCCGGCGCATCGGCCCGATGCGCTCGACCACCGCGGCAACGCCGTCCATCTCGGCCGGCACGTTGCGCACGATCACGAAGGCATGGCGCCGGAGCTGCTCCAGCATGTGATGCAGCGCAGCGTCGTCCCCGGCGGCACGGTGCCAGTCGGCCTCGGGCAGCGGGTCGAGGCCCGCGTCCCAGGGCACGATGTCGTCGCGTTCGTCGGCGGGGCGTTGCAGGGCGGCCTCGAGCTCGGCCAGGCGGAACGGGGCCACGTGGCCGTCGGAGAACGTCACGCGCAGGTATTCGCCGTCGTCACTCGCCGCCGTGACCGCCGTTGCCAGCGGCAGCGACCAGGAATCCAGCAGGCGCTGCCCCGTCTGCGGGTCCCGGCACTCGGGGCAGGGGCAACGCTCGCGCAGCCAGAGGGGATGGAGCACGCATTCCGGACCGGTGCCCGGCGCCAGGTGCAGGCGGCCCCGGACGACCTCGTTGCGGGTGGCGACTGCGGCCATGATCGGATCTCCACTCGTGCCTGGAACGAGACCCATCATAGGGTGGGGCCGGTCGGGGGACTTGCCGCGAATTGCCGCGATCCGGCACGATCAGGCAATTCCGGCCATGCGCTTCCCCCACCATGCTGCAGCCGACAACGGATCGCGAGCAGCCGCAGCGGATCGGCTTCCTGCTGCTGCCGAAGTTCTCGATGATGTGCCTGCTGTCCGCCATCGAGCCGCTGCGCGGCGCCAACCGCACGCTCGGACGCACCGCGTACAGCTGGCACTTCTGGTCGATCGACGGTGCCCCGGTGGCCGCCAGCAATGGCATCCCCATCGCGCCGGAGGCGGGTATCGATGCGGTCCATGCATTCCCCGCGATCGCGGTCGTCGCCAGCTACGATCCGCTCGCGGCGGTCGATCGACGCGTGCTGCGGTGGCTGCGTCAGCGGTCCCGCGAGGGCAGCGAGATCGGGGGCTTCGAAACGGGGACCTGCGTGCTGGCCGAAGCGGGGCTGCTCTCCGGGCGCCGGGTCACGCTGCACTGGGAGACGCTCGACGCCTTTCGCGAGACCTACCTGGACATCGATGCCCGCGATGCGCTGTTCGAGATCGATGGCCCCGTGTTCACGTGCTCGGGGGCGACGGCCGCCATGGACCTCATGCTGCACCTCATCGCCCGCCAGCAGTCCGATGCGGTCGCGGCCTCGGTCGCGGAGCAATTCCTGCACACGGAGATCCGTGCCGCCGGCGCGAGCCAGCGCATGGCGGCCGACCGGCGGGCGGGCGTGTCCGAGCCGGACCTGGTGCGGGTCACGGAGACGATGCGGGCGAATCTGGAGACGCCACTCGACCTCGCGGAACTGGCCGTACGCTGCGGGCTGAGCAAGCGGCGCCTGGAGCGGCTGTTCACGCGGCACCTGGGTGTGCCGCCGCAGCGTCACTACCTGCGCATGCGCCTGGAGCGCGCGCGCCACCTGCTGCGCTATGGCGCGCTGCCGGTGAGCGAGGTCGCGGTGGCCTGCGGGTTCGGCTCGGCGGCGTATTTCGCCCGCGCGTACCGGGCGCACTTCGGGCACCCGCCGCGCACGGAACGGCGCGACGGTCCGGTTTGACCGGATTCAGGCCCCGGCCTGGCCCGCACGGGGCCGGGGGGGCTCGGCGGTATCTGCCGCCGGCGCCGCGTCCGGTGCAGGGGACTCGCTGGCCGCCACGGCCGTCGGGCGGGCGTCGTCGCCGCTGCGCAGCACGCGCAGCGCATCCGCCGGCAATTCGGCGCAGACCCGGCAGCCCACGTCGAACGAGGTCTCGCGGTCGCCGGTGTTCTGGATCTCGACGTCGATCCTGCAGCCGATGTCGAGCTGGACGATCAACTGGAAGGCGTTGCCGAGGTAGATCGAGCGTTCCACCCGGCCCCCGAGGCAGTTCTCGCGTTCGGACATCGTGTCGGTCTTCTCCAGGCGCACGCGCTCGGGCCGGATGGTGACCTTGCAGGCACCGGCGGACGCACTGTCGCCCAGGGCCGCGTTGAGCTCGCGGTCCCCGATCTCGACACGGCAGCGCCCCCGGCCGTCGCTGCCGCGTGCCGTCGCGTCCATCAGGTTCGACGCGCCGAGGAAGTCGGCGACGAAGACGGTTTCCGGTGCCTCGTAGATCTCGCGCGGCCCGCCCATCTGCTCGATGTGGCCATCCTTCATCACCGCGATGCGGTCGCTCATGGTGAGCGCCTCGTTCTGGTCGTGCGTGACATAGATGAAGGTGATCCCGACCTGCTCCTGCAGGGCCTTCAGCTCGACCTGGAGCTGGCGGCGCAGCTTGGCGTCGAGCGCGCCGAGGGGCTCGTCGAGCAGCAGCCCGGCCGGCTTCAGCACCAGCGCCCGCGCCAGCGCGACCCGCTGCTGCTGACCGCCGGACAGTTCCGAGGGCCGGCGCTTCTCGAAACCGTTGAGCATCACGAGCTCGAGTGCCTCGCCCGTGCGGCGGTTGACCTCGTTCTTGTCGACGCCACCGCGACGCAGACCGAACGCGACGTTGTTGAAGACGTCCAGGTGCGGAAACAGGGCGTAGCTCTGGAACACCGTGTTCACCGGGCGCCTGTGCGGCGGCGCGTGCTCCATGTTCTGTCCGTTGAGCACGATGCTGCCCGAGTCGGGCCGCTCGAATCCGGCGATCATGCGCAGCGTGGTGGTCTTGCCGCAGCCCGACGGGCCCAGCATCGAGAAGAACTCGCCACCCGGAATATCCATGCTGATGCCATCGACCGCGGTCTGCTCACCGAAGCGCTTGGTGAGTCCGACCAGCTGGATCGTGCCGTCTGTGCCCTGAGTCATCCGGATTTGCCCCCTCGCCGCGGTGTCCCGTGCCGAATCAGTTGAAGTCGATGGATCCCATCTTCGTGATCGTGCTGCCCTGGCTGCCCTTCACGCGCTCGCCCCGCGTCAGGAAGCGATAGAGCACGAACGCCGCGAGTACCGCGAGCAGGGTCACGTATACGTTGATCGCCGCCAGCGCGTTGATCGATGGCAGCGGCGCCTGGCGGGCCGCGTTGTAGACCTTGATCGGGATGGTGTCGCAGCCGGCGCCGCACGACAGCCACTGTGCGATCACGAAGTTGTCGATCGAGACGGCGAACACGATCATCATGCTCGCGAGAATCGCCGGCAGCATCAGCGGCAGCAGTACCAGCCGCAGGCACTCCGCCGGCGTTGCACCCAGGTCCGCGGCCGCCTCCTCGTACTCGCGGCCGATCGACAGCAATCGTCCCCGGACGACGATCACGACGTACGAGATCGAGAACGTCACCTGGCCGAGCACCTGGGCCGTCGTGCTCGGGTGGATGAACGTGTACACGTACTGGAACACGAGGTAGAGAGACACGCCCATCACGATCTCGGGCGTGATCAGCGGGAACAGCATCAGGAAGTTGGCCGGGCGCGCGCCATAGCCGCGCCAGCGCGCGAGTCCCAGCGCCAGCAACACCCCGATCGGGGTCGCGATGAGCATGTCGAGCCCGGCCAGCTTGAGGCTCTGGAACAGGGCCTCGCGCAGCCCCGCATCCTGCCAGACGGAGTACACCGGGTCTGCCCAGTACCAGCGCGTCGCGTTGAATCCCTGCCAGACGGAGATCGAGCGCCCGTCGTTGAACGAGAACATGATGGCAATCACGACCGGCACGATCGTCCAGATCATGTAGGCCCAGGTGATCACCATGAGCGCGCGCGGCTTGCCCCACGGGTTGGCGACAAGGCCGCGCAGCCGGTGCAGGATGCCGCGGCCGCTGTCGGTGATCGACGAGGTATCCGCGACCGTGCTCATTGCAGGTCCTTTTGCGCCTTGGCGACGCTGTAGAGGTAATACGCCATCAGGAACGCGAGGAAGATCGCCAGCACCATCGTCATGGTTGCACCCACGTCGGGCTGCGGACCGCCGTGGAAGTACAGGTAAATCTGGTTGCCCAGCATCGTCGTCTTCGGCGAGCCGGAGACGAGGCGTGGGGTGTAGTAGTCGCCGAACATCGGCAGGGTGATGATCACGCAGCCGCCCAGGATGCCCATCTTGGACAGTGGCAGGGTCACGCGGAAGAAGGTCTGCGATGCCGTCATGCCCAGATCACGCGAGGCCTCGATCAGGCTCTTGTCGATCCGGTCGAGTGCTGCCACCAGCGGCAGGATCATGTACGGGATATAGCCGTACACGAGGGCGAAGATGACAGTGCCGGCGTGCCCGCCCAGCCAGTTGATGGGCTCCGGCGTGATATGGGTCCAGATCAGGAAGTCGTTGATCAGCCCGTCGGGCGCCAGCAGGCCGACCCAGGCGAGCATGCGCATCAGGTAGCTGACCCAGAACGGCAGCACCAGGAGCACCAGCAGTATGACCTTGGTGCTCCTGGCGTGCCGCGAGATGTAGTACGCCACGGGGTAGGAAATCAGCAGGCTGATGCTCACGGCGAAGAAGATGTACTTCGCCGTGCGGACGAACACCAACCAGTAGGTGTTCCCGGGGAGAAATCCGGCCAGCGTGTGCAGCGTGCCGCCGAAGTTCCAGTCGACCGGATTCCAGATCGGAATCGGACTCTGGAAGATCGGATCCAGCGTGCCGAACGCGACGCCGACGACGGCGTAGAACGGCACGAGGAACAGCAGCACCAGCCAGAAGACCCCCGGGAACGCGCAGGCTTTCCACAGCCACCGTGGATACATACCTACCTTCTCCAGTCGCAGTCGGCGTCTTCAGACGCCGGAGATGAACTGGGCGTAGGCATCCTGCCACATCTTCTGCCCCTTCGAGGTCAGCGTGCAGTACTGAATCGAGCCCGGACCGAAGTCCTCCGGCTTGATGACTGCCGTGCTGAGGTGCTTCGGGATCGTGCCGTTGTCGATCAGGCGTGCGGCGTCGACCTGCTTGATCGTCGGCTGGTACCCCGTGTAGTTGATGAAGTTGGAGTAGGCGTTCTTCGCATCCAGGATGAAGTTCATCCACAGGTGCGCCAGCACCGGCTTCCTGGTCGTGGCCGGAATCGCCCAGCAGTCGTTCTGGATCGGGGCCTTGCCCTTGCCTGCCGTCCAGTACTGCATGACGTCGCCGCTCTGCCCTTCCGGGAGGTACCATTTGTACATGAGCATGTCGCCGGACCAGGCCTGGTGCAGCCAGCTCGTGCCCTGCGGCAGGCTCTGGTACTCCTGGTTGTTGACCTTGGGGTTGGACACCTTCACGAGTGCCTGCAGGTCTTCCAGCGCCTGGTCGATGACCTTGGGGTCCTCGGAGTTCAGGTCGGTGTTGCCCCGGTACAGCATGGCCAGGCCGATGGCCTCGCGGGGCGAGTTGATGATCCCCGTGTACCCCTTGTACTTCTGCGCGTTCCAGAAGATCGACCAGGGATTGTCCATGCCCGCGATGTCTTCGGACACCTTGTCGCTGCGCCATCCGATACCCGTGGTGTAACACGCGTAGGGCACCGTGTAGCGCGAGCCCCGGTCATAGAACGGGCTCTGCAGGTGCGGCCACACGTTCGCCTCGAGATTCGGGATGTAGCTGTGGTTGATCGGCTTCAGCAGCTTGCCGGCGACGGCCTGCGTGAGGCGGTCCGGCGTGATCTCGGTGATGTCCACGTCCACGTCGTGATTGGCCAGCTTGGTGATGCACTGGTCCATGTTGGCGAACGTGGTGAGCTGCACGTCGACATCGTACTTCTTGCCGAACTGGTCGAGGATGTCCTTGTAGAGATAGTCCGCGTAGTTGAACACCGTGAAGGTGCCGCTCTCCGGCTTCATGCCGTCGCCGATCGCCTCGCCGTTCATGGGCAGGCTGACCGGCTTGTCGGGCCGGGCCAGCGGCAGCCCGCCCGGGCCTTCGGCGCCCCACGCCAGCCGCGAGACCAGCGGCGAGACGGCCACGCCCATGCCGCTGATGACGATGGCCTTCAGCGCCTCGCGGCGGCTCATGCCGTGCTTGACGAGCCGCGAGACCGCGCCTTCGAGTTGTTCGTTGTCGTCACTCATAGCCGTTACCTCCTCTTGCGCCCGTGCCGGTGGCACGGGGTTCGACCCATCCCGGGTGATCCCCCCTGAGGGCCATTATGGGCTTCGCGGCGCGCCACCGTGTGGGAGGGCGAGCGGCCGCGAAAAACCGGTATTTCGAATCGTGAAACGTGATTGATTAATCAACCAATACCGTAATGGGGGGCCGGCGTCAAATCCGCGTCGCCCCCGGATCGACGCGCTCGGCGTTCACGTGCCGCCGGGGCACGCCCCCCGTTCGGCGGCCGCGGGCGGCGGCAGGCGGTGTCTCCGGGTCGGCCGCGGCCGCGGCCGCACCGGGACCAGGCCGCCCGCGCCCCCGCGCCGGGCCGTGGACGGGAGCCCTCGAATCGAGGAGGTTGGCCATTGATTGATTGATCGATCAATCTTTTTGTGGCATGCTGAAACTGCCGACCGGACCGACCGGGCCCGGCAGCGCGGGGGCACGAGGCCCCCGGCGTCGCGGCCGGGCCGGGTAACGAAGGTATTTCAACAGGAGTCGAGACAATGAACGGCACGATGAGCGCGATACGGACCGATCCGAGCCGGGGCTACTATCCCGTCCGGGACGAGGCCGCCAGGGCGCTTCCCGCCTGGGCCTACTCGGATCCCGAGTTCCTCCAGCTGGAGCTTGAGCGCGTGCTCATGCCTTCCTGGCAGGTCGTGTGCCACCAGAACGACATCCCGGAGCCAGGCGATTACCGCGTGATGGACATGCTCCACGAGAGCGTGTTCGTCGTGCGCGACACGGATGGCTCGATCAAGGCTTTCCACAACGTCTGCCGCCACCGCGGCTCGCGCCTGCTCTATGGCGGCGGGCAGCTGAAGCGGCCCGTGATCACCTGCCCGTATCACGGCTGGACATACGGGGCCGACGGGCAGCTGCGCGGCGTCCCGCAGGAGGACGCGTTTCCGGGCCTGGACAAGAGCTGCTTCGGGCTCAAGCCGGTCGAGATGGATACGTTCCTCGGGTTCGTCTTCGTGCGCCTGCGCGACAACGGCGGTCCGGACCTGGAAACGCTGTGGGCGCCCTTCCGCGCGCCGCTCGACCAGTACCGCGTGCCGGAGATGGAAGCCATCACCGAGGTCGACGAGACCGAGTGGCCCTGCGACTGGAAGATCGCGGTCGACAACAATCTCGAGTGCTATCACATCATGATGGGCCACCCGGGGCTCAATCGCATGTTCGGACTGCAGCCGATGAACATGGATGTCCGGGATACGGGCGTCTCCGTCACCGTGAGCCAGTTCAAGGACGAGCTGTCGCCGGTGTGGACCGAGCGCATCTACCAGGAGCGGATCGGCGACGTCGCCACGCACCTGTCCGAGGACCGGCGCCGCGCGTGGGCGTTCTACACGATGCAGCCGAATCTCGGGCTCGACCTGTACCCGGACTCGATCGACTTCTTCCAGATCCTGCCCGTGGGACCCGAGCGCTGCGTGGCCCGCTACTGCGTCTATGCATTGCCGGACGACCGGCCCGAGATGCAGAAGCTGCGCAATCTCAACATGCGCATCAGCACCAAGGTGATGGAAGAGGACGATGCCCTGTGCCGCCGCGTGGCCGACGGCGTCTATTCCTCGGCCTACGAGCCGGGCCCGCTGTCGAAGTTCGAGGACACGCTCAAGCAGTTCCACGATCTCATCCGCGCGGAGCTGCCGGTGGTGGACCTGCCGCACAAGCCCCACGGGCGCCCGCTGGCCGAGATCAACGACGAAATGGTCGCGGAGCGCGCCCAGCAGATGCCGAAGACGGCCTGATGGTCGGGCCGGGACGACGCGCGTCGTCGCCCCGGCGTTCCATCCATCCCGATACACGCGACCCCCGATGGCAGGGCCGGCCGCTGACCAAGGGGCTGGATCAGTCCCCCGGAGCGAGGAACAGCGCATGCAAGACAAGACGATCGCAGGATCCGGTGCCGCACACAGCCGCCAGCCGGCCCGGGAGGGCAACGACACGGCGACGCTGCGCGCCGGCGACAACCAGGTGGTCCACCCCTGGGAGGCAATGGCGGCCTACGGCAGCAACGAGCGCACCGTGATCGCGCGTGGCGAGGGCATCTACCTGTACGACACCGAGGGCAATGCGCTGATCGATGGTCCGGGCGGGATGTGGTGCGTCAATGTCGGCCACGGCCGCAAGGAGATCGCCGACGCGGTGTCCGCGCAGCTCACCGGCATGGCCTACTGCAGTCCCTGGTCGCTGACCAGCGGTCCGGCCGCCCTGCTGGGCGAGCGCCTCGCGCAGCTGGCCCCGGGGGATCTGAACAACGTCTTCTTCACGACGGGCGGCTCCACGGCCGTGGACTCGGCGCTGCGCTTCGTGATGTTCTACAACAACGTGCGCGGGCGCCCGGAGAAGAAGCACATCATCACGCGGCGTGACGCCTACCATGGCAGCACGTACCTCTCCGCCTCGGTGTCCGGCAAGGGTCGCGACGCCAGCTGGTTCGATTTCAAGACGGACACGATCCATTTCCTGCCGTCGCCGAATCCGTATCGCCGGCCCGCGGACATGAGCGTCGAGCAGTTCTGCGACGCCAAGGTCGCGGACCTCGAGCAGAAGATCGAGGCGCTCGGCGCGGACCAGGTTGCGGCCTTCATCGCCGAGCCGATCCTGGCGTCGGGTGGCGTCATCGTTCCCCCGGCCGGTTATCACCGCAAGTGCCAGGAGGTGTGTCGGCGTCACGACGTGCTCTACATCTCCGACGAGGTGGTCACGGCATTCGGCCGTCTCGGCCACATGTTCTCGAGCGAGGCGGTATTCGACATTCAGCCCGACATCATCACCGCCGCCAAGGGCATCACTTCCGGCTACGTGCCGCTCGGGGCCATGCTGATCTCGGATCGGCTGCTCGACGACATCAGCGGCGAGAAGTCGAAGGAGGCGATCTTCACGAACGGGTTCACGTATTCCGGTCATCCGGTGGCCTGTGCCGCGGCGATGGCGAACATCGACATCATCGAGCGCGAGGGCCTGCTGGAGCACGTGCGCGAGGTGGGGCCGTACTTCCAGGATCGCCTGGCCGAGTTGCGCGACATCCCGATCGTCGGCGACGTCCGCGGCATGGGTCTCGTCGGCTGCGTCGAGTGCGAGATCAGCGACGACACGCGCGACGCACTCGAGCTCGACTACGCGATGGGCAACCGGATCGACGCGCACTGCCAGGAACTGGGACTGCTCGTGCGTCCGTTCGTGAACATGTGCGTGATGTCGCCGCCACTGACGATCACGCGCGAGCAGGTCGACGACCTGGTCGGCAAGCTGCGCACGGGAATCGAGCGTGCGATGGTGGACCTTCGCAAGGAAGGCATACTGATCGACTGAGCACTGCCCGGGGGAACGCATGACATCGAAGAACTGGCGCGACGACTCCGAGTTCGAGTACGACAACGAATCGATCAGCTTCCTCGAGACGCTGTGGGGGGAAGGCTATCTCTCGCCCGGCGGCCCCGAGGAAGTGCGCGCCGTGCTCGAGGGAATCGACCTGTCCGGCCGGACCGTGCTCGATGTCGGCGCCGGTGCCGGCGGTATCACGTTCGCGCTCGCCAGTGACTACGGCGCCGGTCGCGTGGTCGGCATCGATGTGGAGGCCCCGGTCCTGGACAAGGCCCGGGAGCGGGCCGAGGCACGCGGTCTCGCGGACCGGGTGACGTTCGTGCAGGTCGAGCCGGGGCCGTTGCCGTTCCCGGACGAGAGCTTCGATATCGTCTTCAGCAAGGATTCCATGATCCACATCCCGGACAAGGAAACGCTGTTCGCGGACATCATGCGGGTTCTCGTGCCCGGCGGCTGGCTGGTCGCCAGTGACTGGATGATCGCGCACGACGACGAGCCCTCGCCGGAGATGAAGCACTACATCGAGCAGGAGGGCCTGAGCTTCGCGATGGCCTCGCCGGCGCGCTACCGGCGCGCGCTCGAGGGGGCGGGATTCACCGACGTCCGCCTGCGCAACCGCAATCCGTGGTACCGCGAGGTCGCGCGCAACGAGCTGGCGGCACTGGAGGGCGACCTCCACGAGCACGCGGTCGCCGCAGCCGGCCGCGAGGTCGTGGACCACAACATCGGGACGTGGCGCGCAATGCTCACCGTGCTCGACAGCGGTGAGCACTGTCCGCACCACCTGCGTGGCCGCAAGCCTGCGGCCTGAGTCGGCGCGTCGCCGCGCATGCCGGCGGACGCGCGCCCGATGAACGGTGATGCACATCCCGCGCTTCGCTTCGTCCATTCGAGGCGACCGGCGCTGTCCCCGGAGCGTGTCGCCGCGACGCTGCGCGAGGCCTGGGGCCTCGAAGGCGAGCTCACTGCGCTCGACGGCGATCGCGACCAGAACTTCGCGCTCCATGTGCCGGACGGTCGCCGTTACCTGCTCAAGATCGGCCAGACCGGGGAGGATCCCGAGGTCATCGACCTGCAGGTCGCGGCCCTGAATCACATCGCCGCGCGGGATCCGGGGCTCTGCGTCCCGGCTGTCGTGCCGACCCGGGACGAAGCGCGGACCCACGCACTCCCGGCCGGGGAGGGCGGGTGGTACCGGTTCCGGCTGTTCTCGTACCTGCCCGGGCAGCCGATCCTTTCGGCCTCGCCAACGCCCGCGACGCTGCGTGCCGTCGGTGCGGCGATCGCCCGGCTGGATCGTGCCCTGCACGGCTTCTTCCACCCGGCCGCCGGCCACGCGCTCCTGTGGGACGTGCGCCAGGTGCCGGCACTGCGGCGCTGTGCCGAGGCGATCGCCGACGCGCCGTGGCGCGGCCACGTGCTGGACGTCATGGACCGGTTCGCCGCCGACGTGCTGCCGCGCCTGCAAGGGCTGCGCGCCCAGGTCATTCACGGGGACCTGACCGCCGAGAACGTGCTGGTGGACGGCCCGTCCGGCGGCGTGAGCGGACTGATCGACTTCGGCGACACCGTGCACGCGCCGCTGGCCCAGGAGCTCGCGGTGGCGATGGCCGATGTGCCGTGGGAGCGGGAGGATCCCTGGGCGGCCGCCTGCGAGCTGGCCGCCGGATTCGACGAGGCGACCCGGCTCGAGGACGAAGAGATCGCGCTGCTGTGGGACCTGGCGCGTGCCCGCCTGGCCCTGACGGCGGCCGTGCTGGCGGCCCGTGACGCCGGTCGGGAAGAGGGCGCCGGCTCGATGGACGGGATGACGGCGACCTGCCGCCGGCAGCTCGAGGCACTCGACGCGGTGGGGCGGGATCGGGCGCTCGCGCGCCTGCGCGAGACGCTGCGGATCCCGGAATCGGCCGCCCCCGTCCCGGGCGATGATGCCGCCATGGCGCGCCGCGACGCGCTGCTCGCCCGCCGCCGGCGGTCGCTCATGCCCGGGCTGGCCCTGTTCTACCCGGAACGCCCCGTCCACGCCGTGCGCGGGGAGGGCATGTGGCTGATCGACGCCGCCGGCCGCCGCTACCTGGACTTCTACAACAACGTGCCGCACGTCGGGCATGGCCACCCGCACGTGGTCAATGCCGTCGCACGGCAGGCCGCGGCCCTGAACACCAACACGCGCTATGTCTACGAGAGCATCGTCGCGTACGCCGAGCGGCTCGCGGACCGGCTCCCGGGCGACCTGGCCGTCGTGCTTCCGGTGAACTCCGGCAGCGAGGCGAACGACCTCGCCTGGCGCATTGCGCGGGCCGTGACGGGGGCGTCCGGGGCCCTGGTCACGGCGGGCGCCTATCACGGGGTGACGGACGCGGTGGCGGCCCTGTCGGCCGGCGAGCACGGGGTCGGCGAGGTTCCCGGGCATGTGCGCACGCTGCGATCGCCGGACACGTACCGCGGGCCGGTCCGGTCCGACCAGCCGGATCCCGGGGCCGCCTATGCGGGGGACGCGGACCGCGCCGCGGCCGAGCTCCGGGCCGCGGGTCACGGCCTGGCCGCGTTCATGGTCGACAGCACGTTTGCATCCGACGGAATCCTGGACCCGCCGGCCGGCTACCTGGAGCGCGTCTTCGCCACCGTTCGGGCGGCCGGCGGACTGTGCATTGCCGACGAGGTCCAGGCCGGGTTCGGCCGCCTGGGCACGTGGTGGGGCTTCGAGGCCCACGACGTCGCGCCCGATATCGTCACCCTCGGCAAGCCCATGGCCAACGGCTACCCTGCCGGTGCCGTCGTCAGCACACCGGCGATCGTGTCTGCTTTCGCGGCGCAAACCGAGTACTTCTCGACCTTCGGCGGCAACCCGGTGGCCTGCATGGCGAGCCTCGCGGTGCTCGATGTCATCGAGCGCGAGGGACTCGTCGCCGCGGCCGATGCCGTTGGCCGGTACCTGCACGAGCAGCTCGCCGGCCTGGCCGGACGTCATGCGCTCATCGGAGACGTCCGCGGGCGCGGCCTGTTCGTCGGCGTGGAGCTCGTGCGCGACCGTGCAACGCGAGCGCCCGCCGGAGACGAAGCGACGGCCGCAGTGCTGGCGCTGCGCGACCGCGGCGTGCTGGTCGGGACCGAGGGCCGACACGGCAACGTGCTGAAGATTCGCCCGCCGATGGTGTGCCGCCGTGCGCACGTCGATACGCTGATCGAGGCCCTCGACGAGGCGCTCGACGAGGTGCTCGAGGTCGTGGGCCGGGACGCCTGAGGGCCGCGGGCGGGCTATCCGCCCTGCCGGAAGGTGGCCAGCAGCGCGGCCGCCCCGACGAACAGCACGCCGAAGCCGCGGTGCACGCGCCGCAGGTGCCTCGGATCGCGCCAGAATGCGAGCAGGCGCGCGGCGAGCAGCGTGTAGATGCCCATCACCACGATGTCGACCCCGATCATGGTCGCGGACAGGATCGCGTACTGCGGCGCCAGCGGCAGCGCGGGGTCGAGAAACTGCGGCAGCACGGCCAGCATGAATACGGTCGCCTTCGGGTTGCTGGCGTTGACCAGGAAGCCACGCATCACCATGCCGCGCGGGCCCTGGCGGGCCCCCGGTCCGGCCCGCAGCGCCTCGCCCGAGGCACCGGCGCGCCATTGCTGTATGCCGAGCCAGACCAGGTACAGCACGCCGAACCAGCGCACGGCCTCGAACGCGAGCTCCGACGCCGCGAGCAGCGCCCCCAGCCCGATGCCGATGACCGCGATCTGCAGCGCCAGCCCGAGCTGCTGGCCGACCGCGGTCCAGGTGCCGTAGGGAAAGCCGTTGCGTACGCCGCTCGTCATGGAGGCGACGGCACCCGCCCCCGGCGAGATGCTGATGGCGCAGCTCGCGAGCAGGAAGGCGAGCCAGGTTTCGGGGTGCATGGTCATCACCGGGGTCCGAGCCGGAGCGCCCATTGTAGCGCCGCGCACTCCGCGCATGCGTGCCCGGCGATACCCGAGTGTCCTGTCTCGCAGATTCATTCGATTGCTCGCCGGGTCGTGCAGCACCGGGCGGCGTTGTGCCTCCTCGCAACCGGGCACGCCATTGCCCGTCGGCACGCCTTGCCAGGCACGGCAATCCCTCGCCGGGAAAGTACGAGGAACTTGCGAGACCGGACGCGAGGTGGTGGTTGCCACCCTTGCTTTGCCAGGGCGCACGCGCGGATGCGGCGTCCCCGCGACCTGGTTTGCCGCGCCCGCGGGCGCGGGTTCGCAATGACCGGGTCGTGGCGTCGACGCCGGTTGCCCGTCCGCGCGCTTGGTGTCAGGTCGAGGTCATCGCGAGGTCGGCGGAGCCGGATGCGGCGATCCGGATTCGAAGCGACCGGCGTTCCCCGGCGACGACCGATTCGCACGGGAGGTTCGTCACCCGCCGCCGCGGTCATTTCGTGATTGGTCGCCCGCGGCCGATCGGGTAGTCTGTCGAACCGCTGTATCCAGCCACCCCGGATTCGCGATGCGCCCCATCGATCCGCGCGCCCTGCGCCACGGTCTCGTCGCGTTCGCACGCACGCCGCGCGGGCGCGACACCGGGGCGCTGATCGCCGGCGCGGCCTCCGTTCTCGGCTTCGCCCCGTTCGGCCTCTGGCCGCTCGCCATCCTCGGGCCGGCCGCGCTGTTCCTGCTCTGGCGCGAATGCGGCCGCGGCCGGGCCGCATGGCGCGGCTGGCTGTTCGGGGTCGGCTACTGGGGCGCGGGCGTCTACTGGGTGTATCACAGCATCCACCAGTTCGGTGCCGCGATCGCGCCGCTGGCGGCGGTGGCCACGGCGGGATTCGCGCTCGGCCTGGCACTCACGCTGGCGCTCCTCGGCGCGCTCGTCGGCGGCAACTCCGGGCGGCGCGGGCCGGCCTGGAGTCTGCTCGTGCTGCCGGGGGCGTGGATCCTGCTCGAGTGGTTCCGCAGCTGGTTCCTCACCGGCTTTCCCTGGCTGCTGCTCGGCACGAGCCAGGTGGACACCTGGCTCGGCGGCTACGCCCCCGTGCTGGGCGTGTATGGCGTGGGGCTGCTGATGGCGTTCATGGCGGGTGCGATCGCCGCCTGGCCGCGTGCCCACCCGGCGGTGCGCGCGGCGCTGGTCGCCGGCGTCGCCGCGATCTGGCTCGCCGGCTGGGCGCTCGGCGGCGTGCGCTGGACGCGCCCGTCGGACCTGCCGTTCGATGCGGCGCTGGTGCAGGGCAATATCGGGCAGACGCGCAAGTTCGCCTCGCTCCAGGACTCCCTCGATCGCTATACGAAGATGACCCGCGAGGTCGCCGGCGACGCCGAGCTCGTGGTCTGGCCCGAGACGGCGATCCCCACGTTCTACTACGAGGTCGCCGATCGCATGAATGCCTTCGCGCGCGAAATGGCCGAGCGGGACACGCGTGTCGTCAGCGGCGTGTTCACCTACGACCACGATCTCGAGCGCTACTTCAATGCCGTGCGTGAGCTCGGGCCGGGCCACGAGGACTACCGCAAGCGCCGTCTCGTGCCCTTCGGCGAATACCTGCCGTTGCACGACTGGCTCACGTTCCTCTCGAAATACGTGGACATCCCGATGAACGACATCGCCCCCGGCCGCCCGCAGCAGCCGGTCCTGAGCGTCGGTCGCTACCGCCTCGGCGTGTCGGTCTGTTACGAAGCCGCCTACCCGGACCTGATCCGGCACATGGCCGCGCGTTCGGGGGTGCTCGTCAACGTGAGCAACGACGGCTGGTTCGGCGATACCACCGCCCCGTTCCAGCACCTGCAGATCGCACGCATGCGCGCGCTGGAGACGGGCCGCTGGATGCTGCGCGCGACCAATACCGGCATTTCCGCGATCATCGGCCCGTGGGGCCGCGTCCGCGCGCGCGGGGGACAGTTCCGGCCCACCGTCGTCCAGGCCCGCGTCGAGCCGCGTTCCGGCCTGACGCCGTTCGTGCGCTGGGGAAGCCTCCCGGCGCTGGTCATCGCGTTCGCGATGGCCCTGGGCCCGTGGGCCTGGCGCCGCCTGCGTCCCGGGCGATGACGCCGGCGGGGGCTACTTCTCGTCGGTCTGCCTGCGAAAGTCCGTGCCGTGGCATCGGGGGCACGGCGGGATGTGTCCCGGTTCGTGGTAATGCATGAGCTGGCCGCAGTTCGTGCAGCGCAGCGTCCCGGGCCCGGTCATCTCGCCGCTGCGGTAGGGCGGGCCCGACTTGAGCTCGCGGTTGAAGGCCTCGAACTCCAGGCGGGTGCGGTCGGCGGCGCGCATGAAGAGGTCGAGCAGACCCTGCTCGACCAGCGACAGGTCGATCTGGGCCCATTCGCGCAGTTCCCGACCCGTGCGCGAGAGATACTCGCCGGCATCGTGCAGGTCCCGGCGCACGTAGCGTGACACCTGGTCGGCTTCCTCTCGGGTGAGCTCGCCGAGTTCCACGGTCGTCCTGCGGGCGCTCTCGATCGCGTTGTGAAGCGAGGGCCGCGTCTCCTGCTCCAGCAACTCGCGCGCGCGGTCGAGCATGTGGCGGTAGGCGCGGACGAGGCGGGCACTGGTGGCATCGCGATCGTCGGGCTGGTCGGCCATGGTCTGCCTCCTGGCGGGATACCCGTCCATTGTAGCGGCCAACCCCCGGATTGTGTGCGCTGATCCGGCGCGTGGCTTTGCCCCGGGCAGGGGCAGTATCATTCGCGGTTCACCGGGAATCCCCGAAACCGACCCGCACGACAACGACAGCGAGCCGATCCGATGGATGCCACCTACGACCCACATGCCGTCGAGCGCGCGGCCCACGAGTACTGGGACAGCCACGACAGCTTCCGCGTGAGCGAGGATCCCGCCCGCGAGAAGTACTACTGCCTGTCGATGTTCCCGTACCCGAGCGGGCGCCTGCACGTGGGCCACGTGCGCAACTACACCATCGGCGACGTGATCTCCCGGTTCGCGCGCATGCGCGGCTACAACGTGCTGCAGCCGATGGGCTGGGATGCCTTCGGGCTCCCGGCCGAGAACGCGGCCATGCAGAACCGCGTGCCGCCGGCCGAGTGGACGCGCGAGAACATCGCCTACATGCGCGGACAGCTCAAGCGTCTCGGCTTCGCCTATGACTGGTCGCGCGAGCTCGCGACCTGCGATCCGTCCTACTATCGCTGGGAGCAGTGGTTCTTCCTGCGCCTGCTGGAGCAGGGCCTGGTCTATCGCCGCAGCGCGGTCGTGAACTGGGACCCGGTCGACCAGACCGTGCTCGCCAACGAGCAGGTGATCGAGGGCCGTGGCTGGCGCTCCGGCGCGCCGGTCGAGCGGCGCGAGATCCCGCAGTGGTTCCTGAAGATCACGGCCTACGCCGAGGAACTGCTCGACGAGCTCGACCGCATGGAGGGCTGGCCCGACGCCGTGCGCACGATGCAGCGCAACTGGATCGGCAAGTCGCGCGGCGTCGAGATCCGTTTCGACGTCGCCGACGACCCGGGGCATCCGTTGCAGGTCTTCACCACCCGGCCGGACACGCTGCTCGGGTCTACCTACATGGCGGTCGCCGCCGAGCACCCGTTGGCGCTGGCCGCGGCCGAGCAGGATCCGGATCTCCGCGCGTTCGTCGACGAGTGCCGCCACGGCACGACCTCCGAGGCCGCGCTCGAGACGCTCGAGAAGAAGGGCATGCCCCTGGGCCGCGAGGCGATCCACCCGATCACGGGCGAGCGGCTGCCGATCTACGTCGCCAACTTCGTGCTGATGGCCTACGGCACGGGCGCGATCATGGCCGTGCCGGGGCACGACGAGCGCGACTGGGCATTCGCGCACAAGTACGGCCTGCCGATTGTGCAAGTCATCGATGCGGCCGACGGCTCGCACGTCGACATCTCGCAGGGCGCGTTCACGGACTACGGCCGCGTTGTCAACTCGGGCGAGTACGATGGCCTGAGTTCCGCCGAGGCCTTCGAGCGGATCGCCGCCGATCTCGGCGCCGAGGGCAAGGGCGAGGTGCGCATCAACTGGCGGCTGCGCGACTGGGGCGTGTCGCGCCAGCGCTACTGGGGTGCTCCGATCCCGGTGATCCACTGCGATGCCTGTGGCGTGGTGCCGGTGCCGGACGAGGACCTGCCGGTGCTCCTGCCGGAGAACATCGAGCTGTCGGAGACGGGCGGATCGCCGCTGAAGCAGGACCCGGCCTTCCACGAGACCACCTGCCCGAAGTGCGGCGGCAAGGCGCACCGCGATACGGATACCTTCGACACCTTCTTCGAGTCGTCGTGGTACTTCTCGCGCTTCGCCTGCGCGGACAGCGACACGGCGATGGTCGACGAGCGCGTGAACTACTGGATGCCGGTGGACCAGTACATCGGCGGCATCGAGCACGCGATCCTGCACCTGCTCTATGCGCGATTCTTCCACAAGGCCATGCGCGACCTCGGGCTGGTGGCGTCGGACGAGCCATTCACGAACCTGCTCACGCAGGGCATGGTGCTCAAGGACGGCGCGAAGATGTCCAAGTCCAAGGGCAACACGGTCGATCCGCAGGCCATGATCGACTCCGTGGGTGCCGACACGGTGCGCCTGTTCATCATGTTCGCGGCGCCGCCGGAGCAGACGCTCGAGTGGAGCGATGCCGGCGTCGACGGGGCGCACCGCTTTCTGCGGCGCCTGTGGAAGGCCGTGCACGACCACGTCGATGCGGGTCCGGTCGACGATGCGGCATGCGCGCCGGAACGGCTGGGGGATGCCCACAGGGCGCTGCGGCGCAAGCTGCACGAGACGCTCGCGAAGGTCACGGACGACATGGCCCGTCGCTTCACGTTCAATACCGCCGTGGCCGCGGTCATGGAACTGATGAACGAGATCGGGACCTGCCAGGATGGTACCGAGGAGGGGCACGCGGTCGTGCGCGAGGTACTCGATCACGTGGTGCTGATGCTGTCGCCGATCGTGCCGCACGTCGCGCACGTCCTGTGGCAGGCCCTCGGGCACGAGGAAGCGGTGATCGATCGCCCCTGGCCGGCGGTCGACGAGCGTGCGCTGGTGCGCGAGCGCATCGAGCTGGTGGTGCAGGTCAACGGCAAGCTGCGCGATCGGGTCGAGGTCGCGGCGGACGCGGCCGAAGACACGATCCGCGAGGCCGCGCTCGCGGCCGAGAACGTGCAGCGCCATACCGAGGGCAAGGCCGTGCGGAAGGTCATCGTCGTGCCCGGCAAGCTCGTGAACGTGGTGGTGGCCTGACGCCGCCCGGTCGCATGGAGCGGTTCATGCAACGAGCCCGACGCCTCGACCCGATCGCGGGCCTGCGCCTGGCCGTGCTCGGGCTCGGCCTGCTCGTTCTGCCTGCCTGCGGATTCCACCTGCGCGGCCAGTACGACATTCCCGAAGGGCTCGCCCCCGTGCGCATCGACGCCCCGGCGGGCAGCGGGGTCGCGCGCACGCTCACCGAGACCCTGCGCCGCAACGGTGTGGCGCTCGCGGACGCGGGCACGAAACCGCGTACGCGCCTGTCCATCCTCTCCGAGAATTCCGACCGCCGCGTGCTGTCGGTCGGCACCAACGGCAAGGTCGACGAGTACGAGCTGGTCTACACCGTGCACTGGCGTCTCGTGGATGCGGACAGCGGCCGCGAGCGGATCGCCACCACCCGCTTCCAGGCGCAACGCGACTACGTCTACGACCCCGCCGCGGTGCTGGGCAAGCAGAACGAGGAAGAGACGCTCACCGACGACATGCGCAGCGACATCGCCGACCGCATCGTGTTCCGCCTGCAGGCACTCGAACCGGACACCGCATCCGGCTCGTCCGGCCAGATGTGATCTCTCGACAGCTTGTCCACGGGGTCACGCCGATGAAGGTCGAGGCGGGCGCCCTCGGCGAAATCGCGTCGCGATGCCATGGTTCCGCCGGATCCGGCGGTCCGGAATCCACGCCATGAGGGATATGAGTGGCGGCAGGAGCGTCGTGGCGGCCCCGTCGTGCAATCCAGGGAAGGTCGGGTCAATTCCCTGCGGCCGTGCGGCGTTGCGAAGCCTGGCCGTATTCCGCGATCCCCCGTGTCTCAGTGATCCGCCGGACGATCCCGGCCGTTCGAGGGGTTCGAGGGCCCGCCGACGATCGCGTGCGCCCAGTCCAGGACCGCCCGGAGCCTGGGCACGAGGCGCGCGTGCGCGTGCGGATAGTCGAACCAGCGAAACTCGTGGTGCTCGGGGCGCCCGAGCTCGGGATTGACCGGCAGCCAGGGCTCGCCGGCGACGAGTTCCGCCACGTAGTAGCGGGCGACCTTGCGGCCGCGATACGGCGTCGTCTCCGTGTAGCCGTGGCCCCATCGGAAATCGAGCTCGCTCAGGCCCGCCTCCTCCAGCACCTCGCGCCGGGCGGCCTCGAGCGGGGTCTCGCCGGATTCCACGCCGCCCTTGGGAAAGTCCCAGTAGCGGAACGCGCGCAACAGCAGATAGCGCGGGTGGCCGTCGACGAACCGCACCACGACGACCCCGGACGAGTACTTGCCGGCCCGCCGCGGACGGTCGGTCGGCCCGGGGACGCTCGCATCCTGCGTGCTCATGACGGTCTCCCGGGAAAAACGGGCCGGGAGAGATGTCCCGGCCCGTTGCATGGCCACCCTCCGGAACCCGGGCTCAGCGCTTGCCGATGTCGCGGTAGTCCCGGCGCTCGGGTCCCGTGTACAGCTGTCGCGGGCGACCGATCCGGAGCTCGGAATCGTCCATCATCTCGTTCCAGTGCGCGATCCACCCCGCGACGCGCGCCATCGCGAACACCACGGTGAACATGTTCAGCGGGATGCCCATCGCACGCAGGATGATGCCCGAGTAGAAGTCGACGTTCGGATAGAGCTTGCGCTCGACGAAGTACTCGTCTTCCAGCGCGATGCGCTCGAGCTCCATGGCCGTCTCGAAAAGGGGGCGGTTCTCGTTGTCCTCGCCGAGCTCCTCGAGCAGGTCGTAGCAGGCCTGGCGGATGATCTTCGCGCGCGGGTCGTAGTTCTTGTACACGCGGTGACCGAAGCCCATCAGCTTGAACGGGTCCTTCTTGTCCTTCGCGCGCTTGATGAAGTCGTCGACGGTCGCGCCCGATTCCGTGATGGCCTCGAGCATGTTGATCACGGCCTCGTTCGCGCCGCCGTGCGCCGGGCCCCAGAGAGAGGCGATGCCGGCCGCGATGCTGGCGAAGGGGTTGGCGCCCGAGCTCGACACGAGACGCACGGTGGAGGTCGAGGCGTTCTGCTCGTGATCCGCATGCAGGATCATGATCAGCTCGAGCGCGCGCACGAACGTCGGATTGGCCTGGTACTCCTCGGCCGGCACCGCGAACATCATGCGCAGGAAATTCTCGACGAACCCGAGGTGGTTGAGCGGGTACAGGAACGGCTGGCCCTGTGAATACTTGTATGCATAGCTCGCCATGGACGGCATCTTGGCGATGAGGCGATGCGCGCAGATCTCGCGGTGCTCGGGGTCGTTGATGTCGATCTTGTCGTGATAGAACGCCGACAGCGCCGCCGTCGTCGTTTCCATGATCGCCATCGGGTGCGCGTCGTGGCGGAAACCCTCGTAGAAGCGGCGCAGCGCCTCGTGGACCATGCTGTGATGCTTGATGCGGTCCTCGAACCAGTGCATCTGCGACCCGGTCGGCAGGTCGCCGTAGAGAAGCAGGTAACAGACCTCGATGTAGCTGGAATGCTCGGCGAGCTGCTCGATCGGGTAGCCCCGGTACATCAGGACCCCGTTCTCGCCGTCGATGTAGGTGATGGAACTGCTGCAACTGGCGGTCGTGGCGTAGCCCGGATCGTAGGTGAACGCCCCGACTTCGCCCGGCATCGACCGCACATCGATGCAGGGGGTGCCGTAGGTCCCGCGGTATACGGGGAGTTCCGCGCTGCTGCCGTCGGCGCGCGTGAGCGTGGCCGATTCTTTCGACTCGTTGGTCATCCCGAGGCCTCCTCTGGCTCGATCCTGACCGACCCGCCCCGATGGGATTCGCGGGAGGACGGGGTCGGGACTGGGGGGTGGGCGCTCGTGCCGGAACACTGCGGGGCAGGGTGAGCAGCCCGGGCCAAGACGCGGCACATCGTACCACTTGCGGTTTGTCACCGGCCATGCTTGCCCTCGCTCGATAGCTGTATATAATCTCAGTACATACTGTACGAAAATACAGGTATCCCGATGAATGAGCTGACTCCCCGCCAGCAGGAGATCCTCGCGCTGATCCGCGAGCACCTGGAGATGCACGGCTCGCCGCCCACGCGGGCGGAGATCGCCCGCTCGCTGGGCTTTCGCTCGGCCAACGCGGCCGAGAGCCACCTGCGCGCGCTGGCCCGCAAGGGCGCGATCGAGCTCACGCCCGGTGCGTCCCGCGGCATCCGCCTGCGCGAATCGCCCGCGGCGGGGCTGCCGCTGGTCGGCCGGGTCGCCGCCGGCGCGCCCATCCTCGCCGAGGAGAACCTCGAGGGCCGCTACCGGGTCGATCCCGCGCTGTTCCATCCACGTGCGGATTACCTGTTGCGCGTGCACGGGGACAGCATGCGCGAGGCCGGCATCCTCGACGGGGATCTGCTTGCGGTGCATCGCGCGGCCGAGGCCGCGAACGGCCAGATCGTCGTCGCCCGGCTCGAGGACGAGGTCACCGTCAAGCGCTTCCGCCGCCAGGGTCCCCACGTGGAACTGATCGCGGAGAACCCGGCATATGCGCCGATCCACGTCGACCTGCGCAAGGAGGCGCTCGTCCTCGAGGGACTGGCGGTGGGCCTGGTCCGCAACGGGGTTCCGGCATGAGCGCGACCGGCCCGGGGCTCGATCCCGCACTGGCGCGCCTGCTCTCACGGGGGGACATCTGGCGCGGTCACGGGAGTGAAGCCCATGGCGACGGCGAGCCGACCGGCTTTGCCGCCCTCGATACGCGCCTGCCGGCCGGCGGGTGGCCCCGCGGCGCGCTGACCGAGCTGCTGCCCGAGCGCTCCGGCATCGGCGAGCTGCGCCTGCTGATGCCGATCCTCGCGCGGCTGTCGCGGGGCGCGCGCTGGGTGGCCTGGATCGATCCCCCCTACGTGCCTTACGCGGCCGGGTTGTACGCCGGCGGCGTGGATCTCGCCCACATGCTGGTCGTGCACCCGCGCGATGGGCGGGAGCGTCTCTGGGCGCTGGAGCAGGCACTCGGCTCCGGTACCTGCGCCGCGGTCCTCGGCTGGCCCGGGCGGCTCGATGGCACCGCGGCCCGCCGGCTGCAGCTCGCGGCCGAGCAGGGGGGGTGCCTCGGCTTCCTGTTCCGCGAGCCGGCCGCACGCGATACCCCCGCGCACACCGCCCTGCGGCTGGCACTGGTGCCGGAGCGTGGCGGGCTGACCGTCGAAGCGCTGAAACAGCGCGGTGGCCGGCCCGGTGCGCGCCTGCACCTGCCGGCCATGGAACTGTTTGGCGGGGGCCGACACGATCCGGCGCTGTCCGCGGGAACGGGGTGACCCGTGAGAGCCCATGCTCTGGCTCGATCTCCATTGTCCGGACCTCGCGCTCGAGGTCTTCGCCGGGCTCCCTGCGGGAGCGGCTGCCGCCGTCGCCGAGCCCGACGGCGGACGCGAGATCCTGGTCGCATGTAATGCCGCGGCCCGCACGGGCGGGTTGAGTCCGGGCATGACCCGCAGCGCCGCGGAGGTCCGGGTACCGGCGCTGCGCTGTCCGCGGCGCGATCCGGAGGCCGAGCGCGCCGCGCTGGAACGTCTTGCGGCCGCCTGCCTGCGCTTCAGCGATCACGTGACGCTCGAGCCGCCGCTGGACGTGCTGCTCGAAGTGGGCGGCAGCCGGCGCCTGTTCGGCGGGCTCGATCCGCTGCTGGGGGAAGTCGCGACATTGCTGGGCACGCTGGAGCGGGAGGCGTGCCTCGGCCTCGCGCCGACCCCGGCCGCGGCCCGGCTGCTCGCGCGCGCCGGTGGTGGCCGGATCGAGACGATGGGTACGCTGAAGGCAGGGCTCGCGCCACTGCCCTGGACGGCGCTGGAGCCGGGGCCGGGCGAGGCGGGCCGGCTCGCCGGCTGGGGGCTCGCGACCCTGGGCGACTGCTTCGCGCTGCCGCGTGCCGGGCTCGTCCAACGCCTCGGCGCGGCGTTCGTCGATCGGCTCGATCGCCTGCTCGGGCGCACGGCGGAGACCCTGCCGCGGTACGAGCCGCCGGGCCGTTTCCACGGCCTGCTGCCGTTGCCGGCGGAGGCGACCGAGCTGGAACTGCCGCTGGTGGCGCTGGAGCGACTGGCCGCCGAGCTCGAGGCCTGGCTGCGCGCACGGGATGCCGGGATCCAGCGCTTCGCCGTGGACCTGCACCCGCCGCGCGGTCCGCGGACCAGCGTCCACGTCGGCCTGGCGACGCCGGCCCGGGAAGCGACGCACCTCGTGCGCCTCGCGCGCGAGCGCCTGGAAAGGGTCGCGCTGCCGGCGGCGATCGTGGCGGTCGGCCTGCGCAGCCATCGGCCCGCTCGCTACCTGCCGCCACCGGCGGACTTCTGGTACGACGCCGGCGCCGAGCCGCCGGAACGGCTGCTGGAACGCCTGCGTGCCCGCCTGGGCTTCGAGGCCGTGCACGGCCTGGCGATGCAGGCCGATCATCGTCCGGAACGCGCCTGGGATCGAGGTGCGCCCGGCGCGGCACCGGCATACGAGCCATCATGGGCGCCACCGCGGCCGCTGTGGCTGCTGTCCCGGCCGGCCGCGCTCGCGCTGGATGATCGGGGGCGGCCGCAGTGCCGGGGTACGCTCGAGCTGGTGGATGGTCCGGAGCGCATCGAGACCGGCTGGTGGGATGGCGACGACGTCGAGCGCGACTACTTCGTCGCCCGCAGCCCCGACGGCATGACGCTCTGGGTCTACCGCGAGCGCCGCGTGCCCCGGACCTGGTACGTGCATGGGCTGTTCGGATGAAGAGGCCGTGCACGTATTCCGCGTCGCAGCGGGGAAGTGGCACGACGGCCGCTTCCGCGGCAGGCGCCGGGATACTTGCGCAGCTTCCGAAGGGAGCGACTATTGGCTGCTGCCGCGGTCGCGGGCATCCTTGCTCCCGGCCGGACACGATCCTCATCGAGACAGCGGGCAATCCTCAAGGAGAGCGAATGGGCAAGCCCCGAGGGCAGAAACGCAAGGCGCGCGGGCAATCGCCGGCCGGCTCGGAACGGCCGCCGTCCCGCGGGCTCGAGGCCATGCTCGTCCCGCATCGCGCCGGCCAGTTCGAGGAGGCCGCGGCCGCGGCGCGGAAATACACTCGCCGCTGGCCACGCGAGCCCATCGGCTGGAGCGTTCTCATGGAGAGCGCCGCGGCTCTCGGGCTGCTCGACGAGGCGATCGAGGCCACGCGTCAGCTGGCCCGCATCGACAAGAGAAACGCGCAGGTACACGCGCGGCTGGGATCCCTGCTCCAGGAGGCGGGCCACCGTGAAGAGGCGCTGGCTGCCTACGAACGCGCGCTGGAGCTCGATCCCGGGCTCGTCGAGGTGCTCTACAACGTGGGCAACCTTCTGCGTGATCTGGATCGTTCCGAAGAGGCCGTCAGTGTCTACCGGGGAACCGTCGAGCGTCGGCCCGGGTGGGTCGAGGCCCACAACAATCTCGGCAACACGCTGCGCGACCTCGGGCGGACGGGAGAGGCGGTGGATACCCTGCGCAGGGCCGTCGAGCTGCGTCCGCGGTCCGCGCTCCTGCACAACAACCTCGCCGGTGCCCTGCTGGATCACGGGGACCACGCCGGGGCCGAGACTGCCTGCCGGCGTGCGCTCGAGCTGGATCCGGAGCACGTCGAGGCGGTCTACAACCTGGGGCGGGCGCTTGCGCTCCTGCAGCGTCCGGGCGACGCGGAATCCGTCTGGCGGGCGCTGCTGGAGGAACATCCGGAGCGACTGGAGACCCACTACGCTCTCGCCAACCTGTTCAATGAGCTCGGTCGTCGCGAGGAGGCGGAAGCCGCGTACCGCGACGCGCTGGCCCGTTGGCCCGACCATGCACGATTGCATCTCGATCTCGCCTTCTCCAGGAGATTCGAAGCACCGGATGCGGATCTCGAGCGCATCGAGGCGCGGCTCGCCCGCGGTGACGACCTTTCCCATGAGGATCTCATCTGTCTCCACTACGCCGCGGGCAAGGCCTGGATGGATATCGGCGACGAGCCCGGGCGCGCATTTCGTCACCTGTCCGAGGGCGCGCGATACAAGCGCGAAACGTTCGAGTACGACGTGGCGACGGACGAGAGGTTCTTCGAGCAGCTGATCTCGGGGTTTCCCGCCGAACGGCTCGAGAACGCGGCCGGCCGTGACGATCGGCTCCCCGCGCCCGTATTCATCGTTGGCATGCCCCGCTCCGGCACGACGCTGGTGGAACAGATCCTCGCGACGCATTCCGGTGTACGGGCGCGGGGAGAGTTGCCGGACCTGGAGGCCGCACTCGAGTCCGCGGCGAAGGAGGCGGGGCAGGCGCTCGTCGAATGGCTGGTGGAGGCGGGACCCGAGGCCCTTGCCGGGGTCGGTCGGGCCTATCGTGAAGCCGTGCTCGATGCCGCCGGTGACGTGGCGCGGGTCACGGACAAGATGCCCCTGAATTTCCGGTTCGCCGGTGTGATCGCGGCGGCGCTGCCGCACGCGCGCATCGTGCATGTGCGGCGCGATCCCGTGGATACCTGCCTGTCGTGCTTCATGCAGCTGTTCACCGGTCGCCTTGATTTCACGTACGACCTCGCGGAGCTTGGACGCTACTACCGGGCCTACGCGGGGCTGATGGATCATTGGCGGGCGGTGCTGCCGCCGGGGCGCATGCTGGAAGTCCGGTACGAGGAGCTGGTCGCGGAGCCGGAACCGGTCGTTCGCCGGCTGCTCGATTTCTGCGATCTGGGGTGGGAACCGGCCTGCCTGGAGTTCCATCGCACGGAGCGCGCGGTGAGCACGGCCAGCGCGACCCAGGTCCGCCAGCCGCTGTACCAGGCCGCCGTCGGCCGCTGGCGTGCGTATCGGGAGCACCTCGGGCCGCTGCTCGAGGCGCTTGGTCCCCTGGCACCGTAGGCAGCGACCTGGTGGAGGTCCATCCATGAGCAGACATCGGCGCTCGCCCGGAAAGCCCCGCTCCTCTGCGCCCGGATCCGCGCGCAACGGCCCGGCGATGCCGGCCCGAGCGGAAGTGGAAGGGCTCATCCAGCTATACCGCGCCGGCCGTCTTCGGGAAGCCGTGGAGGCCGCACAGCGGTTCACGGGGCGCTGGCCCGGGGTGGCCGTGGGCTGGAACGTGCTCGCCGCGAGCCGGCAGGCGGCGGGCGATCTCGACGAGGCCGCTTCCGCCTATCGTCGCGCGCTCGATCTCGAGCCGGGGAACGCCGAGGCGCGGAACAATCTCGGGGTCGTGCTCACGGCCCTCGGCAGGCCGGAGGACGCGGCGGCGGCCCACCGCGAGGCGCTGCGGATCAAGCCCGATGTGCCGCCGTGGCACTACAACCTGGGTATGGCGCTGGAAGCGCAGGGCAGGCCCCGCGAGGCGGTCGCCTGCTATCGGCGCGCGATCGCGATCGATGCGGCATTCGCCGATGCGCACAACCGCCTCGGCAACGTGCTGCGTGAGCTGGGCGCCGTCGACGAGGCGGAGGCGTGCTACCGGCGGGTGCTGGAACTGCAACCCGGGGGCGCGGAAGTGCACGGCAATCTCGGCAACCTGCTCGCGGACCAGGGACGCCTCGGCGAAGCGGAGGCCAGTTATCGCCGGGCACTGGAGCTGCGCCCGGATTTCGCGGAGGGGTACGGCAATCTCGGCAATCTCCTGCGCGAGCGTGGCCGGATGGATGAGGCGGAGGCCGCCTTCCGCAAGGCACTCGAGCTCCGTCCCGATCTCGTGTGGGTGCACGACAATCTCGGCAATGCGCTGGCGGATCTCGGCCGCCTGGATGACGCCGTCGCGGCCTATCGTCGTGCCCTGGCGCTGCGCCCCGACGATGCCGTGGTGCGTCACCACCTCGCCATGGCCAGGCGTTTCGGCCCCGGGGATCCGGACCTCGCCGCGATCGAGACGGCACTGGCGCGCGAGGATCTTCCGTCGAACGACCGCATGCACCTCGAGTATGCCGCCGGGAAGGCCTGCGAGGATCTTGGCGACGATCCGGACCGCACGTTCGGGCATTACCGTGAGGGCGCCCGGCTGCGACGCGACACCATCGAGTACGACGGAGGGGACGACGAGGCGCTTTTCGCTGCCATCGAGCGGGCATTCGACGCGGGACATCGGACGTCGCCCGAAGGCGCCGGTCATCCTTCGGAGGCCCCGGTCTTCATCGTGGGCATGCCGCGCTCGGGCACGAGCCTGGTCGAGCAGATGCTGGCGAGCCATCCGCGCGTGCACGGCGCCGGCGAGCGGCGCGATCTCGCGCGGCTGGTGGCGTCCGTCGATCGCTCGCTGGGCCGGGGCTTCCCGGACTGGATCGCGGATATCCCGGCCGGGGAGTACACCCGCCTGGGCCGCGAGTACTGCGAAGCGGTGGTCGATCCCGCGGGCGATGTCGCGCGGGTCACCGACAAGATGCCCGACAACTTCATGTACCTCGGGCTCATCCGGGACATTCTCCCGAACGCGCGCGTGATCCATGTCGTACGCGATCCCGTGGATACCTGCCTGTCGTGCTTCACGCACCTGTTCGGCGGCCTGCACGCGTACAGCTACGACCTCGGGGAGCTGGGGCGGTACTACCGGGCCCATGCCCGGCTCATGGATCACTGGCGGGGCGTGCTGCCGGAGGGGTTCATGCTCGACGTGCGCTACGAAGAGCTGGTGTCCGATCCCGAGGCGCAGGTGGCACGCCTGCTCGACCACTGCGGCCTGGAATGGGACCCCGCCTGCATGGACTTCCATCGCACCGAGCGGGCGGTGCGGACGGTGAGCGCGGCGCAGGTGCGCCAGCCGCTGTACCGCCGCTCGATCGGCCGCTGGAAACCCTACCGCGCGCACCTGCAGCCGCTGCTCGCGGCTCTGGGAGACCTGGCACCACGGGAGTGAAGAGCCACCATGAGCCATCGAGTGAAGTCCGGCCGAAATTCCGGCGGTTCCGCCGGCAAGACGCGCGGAACACCGACCCGGGACGAGGTCGATGCCCTGATTTCTCTTCATCGGGCGGGACGCGCGCAGGAACTCATCGAGGCGGCGGAACGTTTCACCCGGCGATGGTCGCGGCTCGCATTCGGCTGGAACGTGCTGGCCGAGGCGCGGCGGATGAACGGCGATCTGCAGGCGTCGGAAAAGGCTTGCGAACGTGCGGCGCGGGTAGAGCCGCGAAATGCCGAGGCACGCAACAACCTGGGGAATACGCTCCGCGACGCGGGCCGGCTCGAAGAGGCGGTGGCCGCGTACTCGAAGGCCGTACGCCTCAAGCCCGAGCTGGGACCGGCGCATTTCAACCTCGGGCACGTGTTGCGCGACCTCGGGCGTTTCGGGGAAGCCGTGGATGCATATCGCCAGGCGGAGTCCCTGGAGCCCGGCGCTTCCCGGATTTCTTTCAATCTCGGTGTCGTGCTGCGAATGGCAGGGCGACTTGATGAAGCCGAGACCGCCTACCGGCGGGCGCTGGCCCTCCGTCCGGATTATCCGGAGGCGCATTACAACCTCGGCAACCTGCTGTCGGACACCAACCGCCTCGACGAAGCCGAAATCGAGTACCGCCGGGCGCTGGAACCGCGCCCGGAATACGCGGCCGCTCACAACAACCTGGCCAAGGTGATGATTGCGCTCGGCCGGTTCGATGAAGCGGCCTGCGAATGCCGCAGCACACTCGCGTTCGAGCCGGACAATCCCCGGGCTTGCCTGCACCTGGCCGAGGCGAGGCGGTTCCGTCCCGGCGATCCGGACCTGGCATTGATCGAGCGGGCGCTCGCGCATGGCGACCTCCCGGACGATGGACTGGCCCATGTTCATTACGCCGTCGCGAAGGCGTACGCGGACATCGGGGAATCGGCCGGGCGGGTATTCGAGAGCTACGCGAAAGGTGCTCGACTGTGGCGATCGACACTGACGTACGACGTGGCGGATGACGAACGGCTTTTCGAGGCGATCGCGGCGGCGTTCCCGGCGGACGCGGCGGGGGAGTCACGGGATCGTGGCGATCCGACTTCGACCCCGGTCTTCATCGTGGGCATGCCGCGCTCGGGTACGAGCCTGGTGGAGCAGATCCTGGCGAGCCATCCACGCGTGCACGGAGCGGGGGAGCGGTCGGACCTTGACCAGCTCGTCGACGCGACCGGGCAGGTCGAGGGGCGGCCGTTCCCGGCATGGGTGGAGGCCGCACCGGCGGCCACGTTCGCGGATCTCGGTGGACGCTACCGCGCCGCGGTGATCGATCCGGCGGGCGAAGTCGCCCGTGTCACGGACAAGATGCCGGGCAACTTCAGGTACCTCGGCCTGATCCGGGACATGCTTCCCAACGCGCGCGTGATCCATGTCTCCCGCGATCCCGTCGACACCTGCCTGTCGTGCTTCATGCATCTGTTCGCCGGCGTGCACGCGTACAGCTACGACCTGTCCGAGCTGGGGCGGTACTACCGGGCCTACGCGGGGCTGATGGCGCACTGGCGGCGAGTGCTGCCCGGGGATTTCCTGCACGAGGTGCGCTACGAGGAGCTGGTGTCCGATCCCGGGAGCCAGGTCGCGCGGCTGCTCGATCACTGCGGGCTGGAGTGGGATGCCGCGTGCCTGGATTTTCACCGCAGCGAGCGGGCGGTGCGCACGGTGAGCGCGACGCAGGTGCGCCGGCCGATGTACCGCAGCTCGATCGGCCGCTGGAAGCCCTACCGCGAGCACCTGCAGCTCCTGTTCGAAGCGCTGGGCGACCTGGCTCCGGATGGGTGAACGGGCCGGCCTGTGAGCGGTGAAGGGCCGACCTCGGCGGCGCGGTCGGGTGGTGCTCAATGGTGAATGCGCTTGTTCCCGCCCCACCCGCCTACGCCGAGCTGCACGCGATCTCGAACTTCAGCTTCCTGCGAGGGGCTTCGCATCCGGAAGAGCTGGTCGAGCGGGCTGCGAAGCTCGGCTATGCGGCCCTGGCGATCACCGACGAGTGTTCGCTCGCGGGTGTGGTGCGGGCGCACGCAGTGGCGAAGGCGTGCGGGCTGCATCTCGTCATCGGCAGTGAGTTCACGCTGAGCTGCGGGTTGCGACTGGTGCTGCTGGCGATGGACCGCGCGGGCTACGCGCGACTGTCGCGGCTGATCACCGAGGCCCGCCGACCCATGCCCAAGGGGCGTTATCGCGTCGACCGCGAGATGCTCGAAGACGGGCTTCCCGGTTGCCTCGTGCTCTGGCCGGCCGACCCGGACGAGGCGCATGCCGACGCCGATGGGCGCTGGCTGGCCGCGCACTTCCCGGGACGCTGCTGGGTGGCCGTCGAGCGTCACCTGGGTCCGGGCGAGCGGCGTCGCCTGGAGGATCTCGAGCGACTCGCGGTGCGCACCGGTCTGCCGCGGGTGGCTGCCGGGGACGTCCGCATGCACACGCGCGGGCGGCGGGCGCTGGGAGATGCGCTCGCCGCGATTCGCCTGGGCACGACGGTCGCGGCCGCGGGGACAGCGCTCGCGGCCAACGGCGAGCGGCATCTGCGTGCGCGGCGTCGACTGGCACGCCTGTACCCGGCCGGGTTGCTGGACGAGACACTCGCGATCGCCCGTCGCTGCACCTTCTCGCTCGACGAGCTGGCGTACGAGTATCCGGAGGAAGGCGTGCCGGCGGGGCATGACGCCGGCGAGTGGCTGCGTACGCTGGCCCTGCGCGGTGCCGCCGAGCGCTGGCCCGACGGCGTGCCGGCCGGGGTCGGCGTCCAGCTCGAGCATGAGCTCGCGCTCATTGTCGAGCTCGGCTACGAGCCGTATTTCCTGACGGTGTACGAGATCGTGCGCCATGCGCGCGAGCAGGGAATTCTCTGCCAGGGACGCGGCTCGGCGGCGAACTCGGCGGTCTGCTACTGCCTCGGCATCACCGCCGTCGACCCGGAGAAGAGTGCGCTCCTGTTCGAGCGCTTCATCTCGCGCGAGCGCGACGAGCCACCGGACATCGACGTCGACTTCGAGCATCACCGACGCGAGGAAGTCATCCAGTACGTCTATCGCCGCTACGGCCCCGAGCGGGTCGCGCTGGCGGCGACGGTGATCAGCTACCGCACGAAGAGTGCGCTGCGCGACGTGGGCAAGGCACTCGGGCTCTCCGCTGCCCAGGTGGACCGGCTCGCCGGAGCCGGCATCGGTCACGACGGCCACACGATCGACCCCGCGCGCGTGCGCGAGACGGGGCTCGACCCGGATGCCCCCCTCGTCCATCGCGTGCTCGTGCTGGCGCGGCAGCTCCAGGGGTTCCCGCGCCATCTCTCGCAGCACGTGGGCGGACTCGTGATCGGCCGGCGCCCGCTGGCCGAGCTGGTGCCGGTCGAGAACGCGGCCATGGAAGGGCGCACGGTGATCCAGTGGGACAAGGACGACCTCGACGCCGTCGGCCTGATGAAGATCGACTGTCTCGCGCTCGGCATGCTCACGGCGCTGCGCAATGCCTTCGAACTGATCGATGCCTTTCATGGCCGGCGGTTCACGCTGGCCTCGATCCCGCCCGACGATCCCGAGGTATTCGGGATGATCCGGCGCGCCGACACCGTCGGCGTGTTCCAGATCGAGTCGCGCGCGCAGATGTCGATGCTGCCGCGGCTGCGGCCCGAGACCTTCTATGACCTCGTGATCGAGATCTCGATCGTGCGCCCGGGGCCCATCCAGGGCGAGATGGTGCATCCCTACCTGCGGCGCCGGCAGGGCCTGGAACCGGTGGAGTACGGTGGTCCCGGCATCGAACGCGTGCTCGGGCGCACGCTCGGCGTGCCGCTGTTCCAGGAGCAGGTCATCGAGATGGCCATGGTGGCTGCCGACTTCACGCCGGGCGAGGCCGACCGGCTGCGGCGCTCGATGGCCGCCTGGCGTCGCAGCGGCGACCTCGAGCCGTTCGAGCGCCGCCTCGTCGAGGGCATGACGGCCAACGGCTGCACGGAGGACTTCGCGCGGCGCATGTTCGCCCAGATCCGGGGTTTTGCCGGGTACGGCTTTCCCGAATCGCACGCCGCCAGCTTCGCCCTGCTGGCCTGGGCCTCGGCCTGGCTCAAGTGGCATTATCCGGCGGCCTTTGCCGCGGCCTTGCTCAACGCCCAGCCGATGGGCTTCTACGGGCCCTCGCAACTCGTGCGCGACGCCCGTGATCACGGCGTCGAGGTGCGGCCCGTGGATGTGCGCGCGAGTGTCACCGGCTCTTCGCTCGAACCCGACGGACAGGGCGGGGCGGCGCTGCGACTGGGCCTGGACCGCGTGCGCGGGCTGTCCGCGGGGGCACGCGAGCGCATCGTCGCCGCCCGCGCGGAGGCGGGTTTCACGGACGTGGGCGACCTGGCGCGCCGGGCCGACGTGGGGCGGCGCGACCTCGATGCCCTGGCCGAAGCGGATGCGCTCGCCGGCCTGGCCGGATCGCGGCCCGCCGCCCGCTGGGTCGCCGCCGGGACACAGTCCCTGTTGCCGCTGTTCGTCGCCGGCGGCGAGGAAGCGGCGCCGGCCCCGACGCTGCGGGCTCCGCGAGAAGGCGAGTCCATTCGTGACGATTACGCCAGCACCGGCCTGAGCCTGCGGCGGCATCCGCTCGCGCTGCTGCGTCCGCGTCTTCGTCGCTGGCAGACTGCCGACGGGGTGCGTGGACTCGCCGACGGGGCGCGCGTCGTCACCGGCGGCCTCGTGATCACGCGCCAGCAACCTTCGACGGCCACCGGTGTCACCTTCCTGACGCTCGAGGACGAGACCGGCGTGGTGAACGTGATCGTCTGGCGTGATGTACGCGAGCGTCACCGGGGTGCGCTATATAGCGCGCGCTTGCTCGGGGTCAGCGGCCGCGTGCAGCGCGAGGGCGCCGTCCTCCATGTGGTCGCGCGCCGCCTGGAGGATGTCACGCCCTGGCTGGGCAGGCTGGACACGCGCTCGCGCGATTTCTGCTAGCAGCCTGTCGGACTTGGGGCTGATCTACTGCGCCGGTGGGATAGCGGTCCATTTTCGCGATCCTTCTCGTCACATGGTTCCCACCATGCTCCTCCAACGATCGCAAAACCGTCCTCGCTCTCCCACGCGGCTCGCTACGATCGTCCAAGCCCGACAGGCTGCCAGTGCCCCTTGACCCGGGTTCGTCGCATGTCAGAGCCCTGTCCGTCGCCCCTGGCAAGGCGCGGATCGCCGGGAAGGGTGGTGGGGTTCCCTTTCCAGGAGCCGCAACGCGCGCCAGGGGGCGATGGCCGGGGCTCCCCGCAGGGCACGGCTGTGCGGGCGCTCCGCGGCGTTGCACTCGCTTGAATTGGCCGCGCCAGCCCTGCGCTCGTGCGCCTTGCAGAGCACCCGCACAGCCGTGCTGACACGTGACGAACCCGGGTCAAGGGACACCAGCGCCCGCGAGGCATGTTTCGGATTGGCACGCGTTATGCCTCTCAACGGGTGCGGCCGCCGACGATGTCGGCCAACCGGACCGCAGGGAGCCAAAGGATGTACCTCGATACCGGAAATCGCGCCACCCCGAACCCCGTGCCCAGCGAGCGCACGCGCATCCTCTTCGTCGCCGCGCGACCCGCGCTGATCGCGCCGGTGCGTCGTGCCGTGAAGGCGGACGGAACGGCCAGCTTCCGCCTGTGCGCCGAGGCCGGCGACGCGGCCGCGGCGGCCGTCCGCTGTGGTGCCGACGCGATCCTGCTGGACCCGGCCCTGTCGGGGCGTGCCACGAGGCAGCTCGTCGAGACGCTGCGGGCCGATCCCGCCACGCGCGGCATTGCGGTCGTCGTGCTCGGCGACCGCTCGGGCCAGCGCACGCAAGGCGTCGTCCAGCGTGCCGGCGCCGACGGCGCGACCGCGTCCCCGGGTCGTCCCGGACTGCTCGACGCCATCCGCGATTTCGTCCGGACACGCCGCAGCGCCTGCGCGGCATAGCCCATCGCGCTGCGGCCTGTCGGCCTCGCCATCGCCCCGCCCCGGTGCGCCCGTGCCGTCCGTCCACGGTCCGGCACGCGCTGGACTTGCCCCGCCCGAACGTGAACAATCGCTGACGCGCGACCCCCGGAACACTGCGGAACACTGGCACCCGGCCGGGTCATCGCGGCGCCGCGGCGCCCGCGAACAGGGTGAACGAGCACGCGGGAGCGGCCATGCACGAGCACTATGACCTCCTGGTGATTGGCAGCGGACCCTCGGGCCAGCGTGCCGCCGTGCAGGCGGCGAAGCTCGGCAAGAAGGCGGCGGTGGTCGAGCGCAAGCAACTGGTCGGCGGCAACGCCGTTCATACCGGCACCATCCCCAGCAAGACCCTGCGCGAGACGGTGCTCAACCTCAGCGGCTGGCGCGAGCGTGGCTTCTATGGCCGATCCTATCGCGTCAAGGAGCGCATCACCGCCGACGACCTCAAGCAGCGGCTGCAGATCACGCTCAAGCACGAGATCGAGGTGATGCAGCATCAGTTGATGCGCAACGGCGTCGATGTGCTCGCGGGCGAGGCGCGGTTTCTGGACGAGCGCAGCGTGCGCGTCGTGGACTACGAGGGTACGGAGCTCGACTACAGTGCCGACTACATCGTGCTGGCCGTCGGCACACGACCGCACCGCCCCGGGCACGTGCCGTTCGACGGGGATCGGATCATCGACAGCGATGACGTGCTGAACATGGAGCAACTGCCGCGCTCGATGGCAGTCGTGGGTGGCGGAGTGATCGGTATCGAGTACGCGACGATCTTCTCCGCGCTGGACATCGCGGTCACCGTCATCGAGGCACGGAACGAGCTCCTGTCGTTCGTCGATGCCGAGATCGTCCAGGAATTTCAGCACCACATGCGCGACCGCGGCATGATCATGCGCCTCGGCGAGCAGGTCTCGAGCGTGCACGTGGACTCGGACGGCAAGGTCGTGGTGCAGCTCACGAGTGGCCGCCGTGTGTGCGTGGACATGGTCATGTTCTGTGCCGGGCGCCAGGGCAACACGGATTCCCTGTCGCTGGAACACACGGGTATCGAGGCCGACAAGCGGGGGCGCCTGGAGGTCAACGAGCAGTTTCAGACCGCCGTCCCGCACATTTATGCCGTGGGCGACGTGATCGGGTTCCCGGCGCTCGCCTCGACCTCGATGGAGCAGGGGCGGCGCGCCGCCCGCCACGCGTTCACCGACGAGAATCCCCGGGCGCTGGAGCATTTCCCGATCGGGATCTACGCCGTGCCCGAGATCAGCATGGCCGGGCGCACGGAGCAGGAGCTCAAGGATGCCGGCATCGCGTTCGAGAGCGGCATCGCGCGGTTCCGCGAGACCGCGCGCGGCCAGATCCTCGGGTTGCAGCAGGGCATGCTGAAGATGCTGTTCAGCCTCGAGGATCACACGCTCCTCGGGGTGCACATCGAGGGCGAGGGCGCCACCGAGCTGGTGCACATCGGCCAGGCGGTGATGTCCCTCGGCGGCACGTTGAGCTATTTCATCGAATCCGTGTTCAACTACCCGACGCTGGCCGAGGCGTACAAGGTCGCGGCACTGGACGCCTGGAACCGCCTCTCGCACTGAAACCTCCGGCGCCGCCACCGGGACGTCGCGCGCCGCCGCCGCCGCAGCTCCGGGAGTCCGGGCGGCTCCGAGGTGAGTCGAGCGATGCCGAATGCCGTGATCATTGCCCTCGCGGGCGCGACCCTCACCACCGCCCTGGTCGCGGCCACGCTGGCCTATCTGCGTGGCGTGCCGGCCCGGCAGCCGGGCCTGGGGGCGTGGGCGGGCGCCTTCGGGCTGCTCGCCGCGGGCTTCCTCGTGGAGACCGCGGTGCCCCTCGCGGGGCCGGGCCCGGCGCTCGGCCTGGCCGTCGTGCTGCGACTCGCCGGGGCGGTGCTGCTCGTGCTCGGAAGCCTGAGGTTCTTCGCATACCCCCTCATGGGCCGCTGGCTGATCGTGGTACCGGTGGTCGCCGCGGGCTGGTGGATGGCGGGCGAGGCCCTGGGCCTACCCGCGGTCTGGATCCATGCGCCACTGGATACCGTCAGCGGGGTCCTCATGGCCGTGACCGGTGCCGTGGTGCTGGCCGGGCGCTCGCGCCAGCCCCGTTCCGGTCATCTCCTGGCGGCGGCCGCGTTGTGGCTGCTGTTCGGCTATCTCGCGGCCTCGGGCTGGCTGCTGCCGGCCGGTGCGCTCACGCCGGCCGGCATCGTGGTCGCGCAGGTCGCGATCCTGGCGGTCGCGGTCGGGCTGGTCCTCGTCAGCCAGGATGCGGTGCGGGAACGCGTGCGCCTTGCCGAGCGGCGCCTCCAGCACGCGATCGAGGCCCTCGACCAGGGCTTCGCGCTCTACGACCCACGCGATCGCCTGGTCCTCGCGAACCAGGCGTACCGTCGCATGTTCCCGCGGCTGGGCGCGCGTTTCGCGCCGGGCACCACGTACGAATCCCTGTTGCGCGCCTCCGCCGAGGCCGGACAGTACGTCGAGGCCGCGGGGCGCGAGGAAGCCTGGGTCCAGGAGCGCCTGGCCCACCACCGCGTGGGGGAGCAGGCACTGGAGCAGCAACTGGCGGACGGCCGCTGGGTGTATCTGCTGGAGCGCAGGACGCCGGCGGGGGAGTGGGTCAGCCTCCGCGTCGACATTACCGACATCAAGCAGCGCGAGCGGGACCTGGCCGAGAGCGAGGCCCGCTACCGCGACCTCATCGAGGGCTCGATCCAGGGCATCATCATCCATCACGAATGGCGCCTGCTGTTCGCAAACGAGGCAGCGGCGCGGATGCTCGGTTTCGAAGACGCCACACAGCTCGTGGGCCAGGGGAATCTCGAGCCACTGATCGCGCCGCACGAGGTCGACCGCATCCGCCGGTTCCGCGAGGCGCGATTCCGCGGCCAGCCGGCGCCGAACCACTATGTGGTCGACATGCTGCGCCGCAACGGCACGGACGTGACGATGGACTGCCTCGTGCGGCGCATCCACTGGCGTGGCCAGATGGTGACGCAGGCCACCCTCGTGGACATCACCGAGCGCAAGCGCGCCGAACGGCAGCTGCGGGCACAGCAGGATCACCTGGAAGAACTGGTCGCGGCGCGCACGCGCGAGCTCCAGGCCGCGAACGAGGAGCTCGAGGCATTCACCTACTCGGTGTCGCACGACCTGCGCGCCCCGGTTCGGCGCGCGCGGGGATTCGCCGAGGCACTGCGCGAAGACTATGGTCATCTCCTGGACCGCGATGGCCTCGACTATCTCGACCGGCTCGACGGCGCGGTCGCACGCATGCGCCAGCTGATCGACGACATGCTCACGCTGTCGCGGCTGTCACAGGCCGAGCTCGCGTTCGGGACCGTGGATCTCTCCGCGATCGCGACCGAAGTCTGCGAGCGTATGCGCCAGGAGAGCCCCGATCGGCAGGCGCACTTCGACATCGAGCCCGGACTGGTCGTCGAAGGCGACGAGCGGCTCCTGCGCGTCGTCCTCGAGAACCTGCTCGGGAATGCCTGGAAGTACAGCGCGCGCGAGGCGCGCACGGAGATCTCCGTGCGCCGGGTCCAGGACGCGGGGTCCGCGTACTACGAGGTGCGTGACAACGGCGTCGGATTCGACATGAGCTACGCCGATCGCCTCTTCGGGCCGTTCCAGCGGCTCCACGGCGACCAGGAATTCGAGGGCGTGGGCATCGGTCTCGCGACAGTGCAGCGCATCGTGCACCGCCACGGCGGATCACTGCAGGCCGAGAGCCGGGTCGGCGCGGGCGCGTCGTTTCGGTTTACACTGAACCCGGCCGAACGTGCGGCCATTCGCAGGTCCACCGCATGAGCGCGTCCCGACCACCCGCCGACGACCCCGTGGCGAACGATCGCCGCCGTCGCGTCGTGCGCGTGTTGATCGCGGAGGACTCCGAGGACGACGCCATGCTGCTCGTGCGCCAGCTGCGGCGTTCCGGGTTCGCCCCGGAGTTTCGCCGCGTCGAGGGTGATGCCGAGCTGGGCCGGGCGCTCGACGACGCCGAGTGGGACCTGATCATCACCGACTACAACATGCCGCAGTTCTCCCCGGACGATGTCCTGAATGCCGTCGCTGCGCGCGAGCTCGACCTGCCGATCATTCTCGTGTCGGCCCACGTCGCGGACACGCGCGCCGCGGACGCCATGAAGGCGGGCGTGCACGACTACGTGCTCAAGGACAATCTCTCCCGCCTGGGGCCGGCCATCCAGCGCGAGCTGCGCGAGGCGGAGAACCGCCGCGTGCATCGCGATACGGAGGCGGAGCTCGAACGCCTGGCGCTGCGCGACCCCGTGACCGGCCTCGCCAATCGCCGCCAGCTGGAGGCCCGGCTCGACTACGTGCTGCGCAGCGAGGATGGCCGTCACCGGGCGTTTCTCTACCTCGACCTCGACCAGTTCCGCGTGATCAACGACACCTGCGGGCACCACGGCGGTGACGAGCTGGTGCGCGCGCTGGGCCGCACCCTCGATGGCTTCGTGCGCGACGCCGACACGCTCGCCCGCATCGGGCCCGACGAGTTCGGCGTGCTGCTCGATTCCTGTCCGCTGCAGCGGGCCTGGCGCATCGCGGGCGAGATGCACCGGGCCGTCAATGCCTACCGCTTCGAATGGGACGGGCACAGCTTCCAGCCGGGCGTCAGTATCGGGGTGGTGCCGCTGACCGGCGAGGGCGAGACGGTGGCCGAGATCCTGCGGCGTGCGGACCTCGCCTGCCACACGGCCAAGGAGCTCGGGCGCAACCGCATCCGGCTGTACTCCGAAGACGATACCGACCTGGCGCGGCGCCGCGGCGACATGCAGTGGGTCGGGCGGCTCAATGCGGCCCTCGAACGCGACGAGTTCACGCTGTACCAGCAGCCGGTGCGGGCGCTCGACGCCACCCGGGCGGAACCGTTTCGCGAGCTGCTCGTGCGTCTCGTCGAGCCGGGCGGCACCCTGGTGGAGCCGGGCGCCTTCATCGCGGCCGCGGAGCACTACGCGCTGATGCCGTTGATCGACCGGTGGGTGATCCGCCGGAGCCTGGAGACGATTTCCCGGACGCCGGATGCGGGCACGGTGTGGTTTCTCAACCTGTCGGCGACGTCGCTGTCGGAGGAGGGCCTGACCGGATTCGTGGGGCGCGAGCTCGAGCGCAACGGGATCAAGCCCTCGAGCATCTGCTTCGAGATCACCGAGACCGCGGCGATCGCGAACATGCAGTCCGCAATGCAGTTCATGCGCCACGTGCGGGAGCTCGGTTGCCTTGTTGCCCTGGACGACTTCGGCAGTGGCCTGAGCTCGTTCAACTACCTCAAGTCGCTGCCGGCGGACTTCCTCAAGATCGACGGGATGTTCGTGCGCCACATGCTCGACGACCCGGTCGACTACACGATCGTCGAGGCGGTGACCCGGGTCGGTCATGCCGCCGGCATGCGGGTCATCGCCGAATACGCGGAGACCGATGCCACCATCGAGGCCCTGGCCGCGCTCGGCGTGGACTACGCCCAGGGATTCGAGATCGCGCACCCCGCCCCGCTGGCGGAAGACGGCCCGTAGTCCACGGCGACGCGGTGCGGCCCCGTGGCCTCGCCGCTCGGTGCCGCCGGGACGTGCCCGCAGGCGCAGGCGGCGATCGGGGAACGGCCCCGATCAATGCCCGCGGGCGGGCCCCGTGTCCCGCTCTCACACCACCAGCGGGTCCAGCGCCTGGAAGATCCGGTCGCGCACGTCCTCGACCTGGCCGTCGCCGCTCACGTGGACGTATCGCGGTGCGCGGTCGTCCTCGCCATCGGCCCACTGGCGGTAGTATCCGATGAGTGGCTCGGTCTGCTCGTGGTAGGTCTCCAGGCGCTGGCGCACGACGTCCTCGCGGTCATCGTCGCGTTGCACGAGTGGCTCGCCGGTCTCGTCGTCCTCGCCGGCTACCTCGGGCGGGTTGAACTCGACGTGATACACGCGGCCGGACTGCGGATGGACGCGACGGCCGCTCATGCGCCGGATGATCTGGTCGTCGTCGACCTCGATCTCCACGACCGCGTCGATATCGATCTCGGCCTCGCGCAGTGCATCGGCCTGGGCGATCGTGCGCGGGAAACCGTCGAACAGGAACCCGTTCTCGCAGTCGGGATCGGTAATGCGCTCCTTCACGACGCCGATGATCAGGTCGTCGGATACGAGATCGCCCCGGTCCATCACGTCCTTCGCCTGCTTGCCGAGTGGTGTGCCCGCGGCGACGGCCGCACGCAGCATGTCGCCGGTGGCGATCTGCGGGATGCCGTAGCGCTCGGCGATGTGGACCGCCTGCGTGCCCTTGCCGGCCCCGGGGGGGCCCAGGAGGATGATGCGCATGTCGATGCTCCTCGAGATGTCGCCGCGTCCGTGTGCGGTCAGCGGTTGAACGGGGGGAGTTTCTTCTCGACGGCCACGTTCCGCGGCCGGGCGTAGTCGGGGAGGCCGTTGCGATAGGGCGGATATGCCTCGCCCATGATCAGCGGCTGGAGATAGCGGCGGCAGGCGGGTGTGATCCCGAAGCCGTCGTCGGTGATGTAGTCGCGCGGCACGGAGGCCTCGACGTTGGCGACGTCCGCGAGCGCCGCGGCGTCGATGCGCCAGTCGTACGGGTCGTCCGACATGCGCCGGATGACGGGCATCACGGCGTTGCGGCCATCGAGCGCGAGCTCCACGGCCGCACGCCCGACGGCGTATGCCTGGTCCACGTCGGTGGCGGAGGCGATATGGCGTGCGCTGCGCTGCAGGTAGTCGGCCACGGCCCAGTGAACCTTGTGGCCGAGCGCGTCCCGGGTCATCGCGGCCAGCGTGGGCGCGACACCGCCGAGCTGCGTGTGGCCGAACGCGTCCTTGCCACCGGCCTCGGCGAGGAAGCGCCCGTCCGCGTATCTTGCGCCCTCGGAGACCACGATCGCGCAGTATCCGTGCGTCTTCACGGCCTCGTCGACCCGCGCGAGCACGCGCTCGCGATCGAACGGGATCTCGGGAAAGAGGATCATGTGGGGCGCGTCACCCTCGGTCTCCGCCGCCAGGCCCCCGGCCGCGGCGATCCAGCCGGCGTGGCGGCCCATCACCTCCAGGATGAACACGCGGGTCGAGGTCGTCGCCATCGAGGCGACGTCGAGCCCGGCCTCGCGGATCGATACGGCGACATACTTCGCGACCGAGCCGAAACCCGGGCAGGTATCGGTCAGCGGCAGGTCGTTGTCCACCGTTTTCGGAATCCCGATGGCCGTGATCGGATAGCCCATCTCGCTGCCGATCTGGGAGACCTTGTGCGCGGTGTCCTGCGAGTCCCCGCCGCCGTTGTAGAAGAAATAGCCGATGTCGTGTGCCCGGAATACCTCGATCAGGCGCTCGTATTCCGCCCGGTTTTCGTCCAGGCCCTTGAGCTTGTAGCGCGCGGAGCCGAACGCGCCGGCGGGCGTGTGCCGCAGCGCCGCAATGGTCGCGTCCGACTCCTGCGAGGTGTCGATGAGGTCCTCGTGCAGGGCGCCCAGGATGCCGTTGCGGCCGGCGAAGACCGTACCGATCCGCCCGCGGTTGGCGCGCGCGGTCTCGATCACGCCACAGGCGCTGGCATTGATGACGGCCGTCACGCCGCCGGACTGGGCATAGAATGCGTTCTGGGCACTCATCGGCGCGTTTCCGTTCGTTCTCGTGGTCGCGGCCGTCGCCGCGTGGCAGCCCGCCGCCCGCACTCGCGCGAGCGCCGGGACTCCCTCCGCGGAGCGCCGATTGTGCCGCAGCACCCGGCGCCTGTCACGGCGCCGGCGTGCGTGCGATACGGCCGGTTGCCGTCGCCCGGCCCCTGTCCGGCTGAAGCCGGACCCACAAGGGAATGGCCAGTGGATCGGTTTCCAGCTGGACAGAACCTCCTGCTGTGAATCGGGTTGCAGCCGGACGGAGCCTCCTTCCGTGGGTCGGGCTTCAGCCCGACAGAGCCTCCTTCCGTGGGTCGGGCTTCAGCCCGACGGAACCGGGCAGCGACGGCCGATGTCCGGCTGAAGCCGGACCCACAAGGGAATGGCCTGTGGATCGGGTTGCAGCTGGACAGAACCTCCTGCTGTGGATCGGGTTGCAGC
>Ga0209918_1000142_pt1 | contig 54205 bp, 49 predicted proteins | sample SalPonD_shore_MG_FD_185712 | JGI IMG/M metagenome (GOLD analysis project Ga0209918, IMG submission 185712) | Salt pond soil microbial communities from South San Francisco under conditions of wetland restoration - Salt Pond MetaG... | ecosystem: Environmental > Aquatic > Marine > Intertidal zone... | reverse complement strand
ACGCCGTCCACCGCGGCGATGAACGGCTTGGGGGCCCGCTTGATCTCGGAGATCGTGCTGTGGATGTACTCGAGGATCTCCTTGAAGCTCTCCCCGTAGCCCTCCTCGGGTCCGCTCCCCTCCGGGTGGAGGTAGCCGAAGTCGTGGGCGTCGCCGCTGTCGCGCACGTACTTGAGGTCGGCTCCGCTGCAGAAGATCCCGGACGTCCCCCGGATCACCACGCAGCGGACGGCCTCGTCGCGGGCCAGCTCGAGGCCGGCCTTCCGGAAGTCGCGCGCGGTCTCGACATCCATCGAGTTGAAGCGCTCGGGGCGGTCGATCGTGATCGTCCCGACCGCACCTTTCCGCTCCACGACGATGGGGCCGCTCACGAGCCCCCCCGGGCCGCCGCCCGCGGCCGCCCGGCCGCCCCGCGGCGTCCTTCCGACGGGCCGGCGCTCTCCAGCACGGCCGGTCCCAGCCCTCCGTCCACGGCCACACGCCCGTCCCGGACCCGCACCGCGCCGCGCGCGAACAGCTCCGCGGTCCGGACCAGGAGCGGGCCCCAGCACGTCTCCATCATCCAGCCTCGCTGGGCGTACGCGTACGCGGACACGACGTCCGGGGCCGAGCGCACCCGCGGTTCGCGCAGCATCCCGGAGATCGGGTAGGCGGCGGACACCAGGATCGGCGGGCCGGCGTCCAGCTCGCTCGTCACCAGGTGGACGGTGGTCCTGGTCTCGGACTCTCCCGCGGCGACCGCGGCGCGCGTGGCCCTCAGGCCGGGGTAGCGTGGCGCCCCGTCCCCGTCGGAGAGCCGGAGGTCCGAGTCGTGGACGTTCACGATGCGGTCGGGCCAGCGCTCGAGGAGGGGCGCCGTCGCGACGAGGAGGTAGCCGCACAGGACCAGGAGGTCGGGCCGGAAGGGCTCCAGGAGCGCGGCCGTGGCCCGGTCGTACGCCGGCCGGACCCCGAGGTCCGCGACCCGGGCCTCCCGCGCCGCGCAGAAGGCGGCCACGTCGTGGACCCGGACGGGGATCCCCGCCTCGCGCGCCGCCTCCAGCTCGCGGCAGTCCGGATGGCTGGCCACCAGGACGACGACCTCGAAGGCCGAGCCGGGCTCCCGCGCAGCGGCCAGGAGGTCGGCGAGGCCCGGAGCCCGGTGGGAGGCCAGGACCGCCACCCGGAGGGTCGCGCCCCGATCCCGAAGGGTCGGGCCCCGCTCCCGCGGGGACGCGACCGGGTGCGACCGCGAGCCGCTCATCCCCGCCCCCTCAGCAGATCCTCGGGAGGGGCTCGCCGACGGGCTCGGTGAGGAGCCGCCGGCCCAGGCCGGTGTCCAGGACCACCCGCCCGGGATGGTCCTCGCCGCACGTCCCGATCACCGCGGCCTCGGCGCCCAGGGGATGGGCGCGCAGCGCCTCGAGCACCGCGTCCACCGCCCCCGGCCGCACGCCGACCAGGGCCTTCCCCTCGTTGGCGATGTGGAACGGGTCGAGGCCCAGCATCTCGGCCGCCGCGCGCACCGACGGCCGCACCGGGACCTCGGGCTCGTGGACCAGGATGCTGACCCGCGCCTTCTCGGCCATCTCGTGGAGCGCGCTGGCCACGCCGCCCCGGGTCGGGTCCTTGAGGGCGACCACCTCGTCGCCGCCCGCCGCGAGCGCCGCCCGCACGAGCGCGTTGATCGGGGCCACGTCGGAGAGGAGCTCCTCGTCGAACTCGAGGTCGTGACGCCGCGCCATGAGCGCGATCCCGTGGTCGCCCACCGTCCCCGTGACCAGGATCCGGTCGCCCGGCCGCAGGCCCGCGTCGGTCACGACCTTCGAGGTCACCGCCACCCCGGCGGTGTTGAGGACGATGCCGTCCACCTCGCCGCGCCCCATCACCTTCGTGTCGCCCGTGACCACGGTCGTCCCGGCCTCCCGGCACGCCTCCACCATCGACGCCTGCACGGCCTCGAGCTCCGCGCGCGGGAAGCCCTCCTCCAGGATGAGCGCGCACGTGAGGCCCAGGGGCTCGGTGGCGCCCATCATGGCCAGGTCGTTCACGGTCCCGGCCACGGCCAGGCGCCCGATGTCCCCGCCCGGGAAGCGGTAGGGATGGACCACGTGCGAGTCGGTGGTCACGACGAGCCACCCGCCGCCCGGGAGCCGGAGCGCCGCCCCGTCGTCCATGGCGGCGAGCCCGATCCCGTCGACCGGGTGCTCGAGGTAGCCGGCCGAGAGCGTCTCCTCGATCAGGAGGCGCATGGGGACGCCGCCGGCGCCGTGGTTCAGCGTCACCGCGCCGGCGATCCCGGGGCCGCTCCCGTTCCGCCGGACCGCCGTCCGGTCCGCGCCCTTCGCCCTCTCCTCCACCCTGCGCTCCATGCTCCTCACCGCCTCACAGGTCCGGGTGTCCGCCGTACTGGTGCCAGATCCGGCACGTGCCCTCCGTGCTCACCATGCAGGCGCCCACCGGCGTGTCCGGCCTGCACGCCTCGCCGTACAGCGGGCAGTCCGTCGGCGCCGCGATCCCCGCCATGATGTCCCCGCAGATGCACACCTGGGTGAGCTGCGAGGGCGCGTAGTCCCACAGCCGCCGCACGTCGATGTCGAAGCGGCGGCGGGCGTCGAACTTCGCGAACTCGTCCCTGAGGCGAAGGTTGCCGTTGGGAACGTGCGCGATCCCCCGCCAGCGGCCGCCGGTGGTCCGGAACACCTTCCACATCTGCTCCTGCGCGTTCCGGTTCCCCTCGCGCGTCACGCAGCGCGGGAACGTGTTGACCACGGCCGGCGTCCCGTCCCGGACGAGCTCGGCCAGCGTGAGGAGCCCGGCCAGGATGTCCAGGGGCTCGAAGCCCGCCACCACCACCGGGAGCCCGTGGCGCTCGACGAAGCGCTCGAAGATGGCCGAGCCGGTGATCGCCGCCGCGTGACCCGCGGCCAGGAAGCCCTCCACCCGCGTGTGCGGCATCTCGGCCACGATCTCCATCACGGGCGGGATGTACTTGTGCGAGGAGAGGACCGAGAAGTTGGGGGGCGGGTCGTCCAGGATCACGGCGGCGGTGGCCACGGCGGTCGTCTCGAAGCCGCTGGCGAAGAACACGATCTCCTCGTCCGTGCCGCGCGCCAGCTCCACCGCATCCGCCGGGCTGTAGACCACGTCCACCCTGGCGCCCCGCGCCTGGGCGTCCGAGAGCGACCCGGCCGATCCGGGGACGCGGAGCATGTCGCCGTAGGAGGCCATCCGCACCCCGTCCTGCGCCAGCGCCACCGCCTCGTCCACCTCCGGGACGTCCGTCACGCACACCGGACAGCCCGGGCCCATGATCACGTCCAGGGCGTCGGGGAGGATCGCGCGCAGCCCGAACTTGGCGATGGACTGCTCGTGGCTCCCGCACACGTGCATGACGGAGACGGGCGAGCGGCCGATCTGCCGGCACACGCCCTCCAGGGCGCCGGCCAGCTCCCGCGCCCGCTCCGGGTCGCGGAACCGGAGCTCGGCCGCGTCCTTCGAGACGCGGGCGGCGGATGCGGGCCGCGGGGCCCGTCCGGCCGCAGCCGGGCCGGGACCGGAGGCCGTGCCGACCGGGCCCGCGTCCGCCCCGCTCACGTCCCGTCTCCCGACAGGGCGCCGCCCAGGCCCATCCCGCTCCCCCGCTCGGCCCCGATCTCGCCCCTCACGTCCTCGGCCATCATGTCGCCCTCGGCCTCGCGGAGGAGCGTCTCGTACAGCTCCAGCGTCTCGGCGATCTCCTCGGCGGGGATCTTCCGGATCGCGAAGCCGACGTGGTTGAGGATGTAGTCGCCCGGCTCGACGGGCTCATCCACCACGTCCAGCCGCGTCTCCCGCCGCGCGCCGAAGAAGTCCACCACGGCCACCTGGCCGTGCACCTCCAGCACCTTGCCGGGCACCCCGAGGCACACTTCAGCCCTCCCCCGCGGCCGCGGCCTCCACGGCCGCTCCGCCGCCGTCGCCGGCCGCCGCCTCGGGCCCACCGCCCGCGGTCGCCGCGGCTTCGCGCGCGGTGGCCACCTCGTCCTCCAGGAAGGCGCACCACTCCTCCATCCCCTCACCCGTTCGGGCCGAGGTGAGGAAGAAGCGGAGGTCGGGGTTCACCTGCCGGGCGAAGGCCATGGCGCGCTCCAGGTCGAAATCCAGGTGCGGGAGGAGGTCGACCTTGTTGAGGACCGCGTAGCGGGCCAGGCGGAACATCTTGGGATACTTGACCGGCTTGTCCTCGCCCTCCGTCACCGAGAAGACCACGACCTTGGCCGTCTCGCCCAGATCCCAGCTGGCCGGGCACACCAGATTCCCGACGTTCTCGATGAACAGGAGGTCCGTGTCCCCCAGGTCCACCGCCTCGAGCGCCGAGGTCACCTGGCTGGCGTCCAGGTGGCAGGCACCGTTCGTGACGACGGCCTGCACCAGTCGGTCCGTCCGGGCCGCCAGACGGTCGGCGTCGTTCTGGGTCTGCACGTCGCCGGTCACCACGGCCATCCGCAGCCGGTCCCCCAGCCGCTCGAGGGTCCGCTCCAGGAGGAGCGTCTTCCCGGAGCCGGGAGAGGAGACCAGGTTGAAGGCCGGGACGCCCGCGGCGCCCAGCCTCTCCCTCACCCCCACCGCCAGCTCGTCGTTGCGGGCCATCACGCGCTCTCGGACTTCGATCGTCCGGACCTTCATGTCTCGACCTCCAGATACTTGACACGGAAGACGTCCCCGGCGGCCGGCTCGATCACCGGCCGGGCGGCCCCGAACGGGGGGCTCCCGAGCAGCGCTTCCAGGCAGAACGCCAGGCTGGACACCTCGACGCCCGCATCGTCGCCGACCTCGAGGACGACCGTCCGCACGTCACCGAGGGCCGCGGTCCCCACGTGCTCCTCGGCGATCCTGCAGACCTCGAGCGCAAGGCTCATCTCGTGCACGGCGGTCTCCACCGGGCGCGGTCGCGCCCCGCGAGCGAGCCCGTCGCGGCGGCTCGCGCCCGGGGCCGGACGTCGTGGCCCCAGGCCGCCAGGATCGCGAGCGCCTCCTCCACGACCAGCGACACGCGACCCCGGATCAGCGGGGTGAGCGCGTCGGCGAGCTCGACCCGGTGGGGCTCGAGGCCGACCGCCACGGTGTCCGCCGGCAGGGTGCCCCGGAACTCGGCCAGGGCCAGCACCTCCCGGAGGTCCACCTGGTGGGGGGAGACCTTGGTGAACAGGTAGCGCGGGAGCTCGGCGCCCCGCAGCGCGATGAGGGCCCCCGGCGGCCGACCGGCGTGGATCGCGTCGAGGAGGAGCAGCCGCCCCGCGTCCTCGATGACGCCCAGGAGGTTCATGCCCCAGGTGCCGCCGTCCACCAGCTCCACGTCCGGCTCGAAGCTCCACGCTCGGAGCTCGTCCAGGACCGCGAGTCCGAGGCCGTCGTCCGCCATGAGCGGCGTCCCGAGGCCGAGGACGACGGTGGGGCCGGCGCCCCGTGCGTCCGGGGCGCCGGCGGAGACGTCATTCATCCTCGAACTCCAGGTCCTCGCGGACGAACTTCCCGCCGCTCACGATCGAGGACAGGGAGCCGTCCAGCTCCGTCACGTCGGCCCTGATGGCCAGGTAGACGTGAATCGGGAAGAAGATGATGAAGAACCAGGTCACCACGTGGTGCCAGAAGCGGACGCCCTGCGCGCCGCCCAGCATCTCGCGCACCCAGCCGAACGCGCCGTAGAAGAAGCCGCCCGGGTTCGAGAGCCCGTACAGGGCGAACCCGGTCACGACCATGAACGCCCCCACCACGTAGACCAGCGTGTAGCTGAGCTGCTGGAGCGGGTTGTGCCCCAGGTAGTGGGGAGCCTTCTCGGGCCGGATCATCAGGTACTTCTTCACCATGCGCCACAGGTTCCCGAGGTCCCGTCCCCGCAGCGGGAACAGGGCCCGGACGCGCTCGAACTTGTTGCCGGCGAAGAGCCAGTACAGGCGCACGATGCCGGTGGCCACGAACACGCCCGCGGCCGCGAAGTGGAGGAAGCGCATCCACCCCATGGCGAAGGACGTGGCGTCGCCGGTGCCGGTCATGAAGTAGGGCCGGCCGACGTAGAAGCCGGTCACCACGAGCACCGCGATCGAGGCGAACGCCAGCCAGTGCATGGCCCGGATGGGCCAGTGCCACAGGTAGACCCACCGGTAGCCCGAGACCGCCGGGCGGGGCTTCTCGCCCACGGCGGCCCGCGCACGGGCGTCCGCGGAGGCGGAGCGGGCTCCGCCTCCCCCGCCTCCCGCGCTCATCCCTGCACCTTCACGCTGGTCACCAGCTCCCCCGAGGCGTCCAGGACGTGCACCCCGCACGCCATGCACGGGTCGAAGGAGTGGATCGTCCGGAGGATCTCGATCGGCCGCTCCGGGTCGGCGAGCGGGTGGTTGTCCACCAGGGACTGCTCGTAGGGGCCGCGCTGGCCCTGCGCGTCACGCGGCGAGCAGTTCCACGTGCTCGGGACCACGCACTGGTAGCGGGAGATCTCGCCGCTCCTGACCTCGACCCAGTGGCCCAGCGCCCCGCGGGCCGCCTCCAGGTAACCGTAGCCGCGCGCGGTGGCCGGCCACGTGGAGGGGTCCCACTTCTCGTCGTTGAAGGTGGTCACGTCCCCGTTCTTGATGCGGCCGACCAGGTCGCCGTACCACTCGCTCAGCTTACGGGCGACGAGCACCGTCTCCGCCCCGCGGGCCGCCGTGCGTCCCAGCGTGGAGAACAGGGCCGCGGGCCCGACGTTCAGCCTTCCGAGCGCCTCGCCCACGACCTCCCGGACGCCCTCGTGCCCGGCGCCGTACGCCACCAGCATGCGGGCGAGCGGTCCGACCTCCATCGGCTTCCCGTCGTAACGGGGCGCCTTCATCCAGGTGTACTTGTCGTGGTCCTGGATGTAGGTCCACGGAGGCTGGGGACCCGTGTAGTCGGGCACGGTCTGTCCCTCGTACGGGTGGAGCCCGTCCTCGCCGGCGCCCTGGTACTCGTACCACGAGTGGGTGACCTGCTCGCGGACCCTGGCCTCGTCGTACGGGACGACCTCCTCGAGGTTGTTGTCGAGGATGATCCCACGGGGGAAGTAGAGGTCCTCGACGTCCCGGAAGCTGCTCCCGGCAGCCGGGAACTCGCCCACGGACAGGTAGTTGGGAACGCCGCCCCCGATCGCGGCCCAGTCCTTGTAGAAGCCGGCGATGGCCAGCAGGTCCGGCCAGTACACCTGCTCCACGAACACCCGGGCCTTGTCGATGAGCGCCTTGATGTCGCTGAGCCGCTCGGCGTTGATCGTTCCCGTGTCGTCCAGGTTGATGGCCGAGGCCATCCCGCCCACGAGGAAGTTCGGGTGCGGGTTCTTGCCCCCGAAGATCGTGTGCAGCTTGATGACGTCCCGCTGCCAGTCGAGCGCCTCGAGGTAGTGGGCCACCGCGATGAGGTTCACCTCGGGCGGCAGCTTGTAGGCCGGGTGGCCCCAGTAGCCGTTCGTGAAGATCCCGAGCTGCCCGGAGCTCACGAACTTCTTGAGCTTGTCCTGCACGCTCTCGAAGTACGTCCCGGAGTTGTTCGGCCACGGTGAGAGGCTCCGCGCGATGCGCCCGGCCTCGTCGGGATCGGCGGACAGGGCGCTCACCACGTCCACCCAGTCCAGCGCGTGCAGGTGATAGAAGTGGATCACGTGGTCCTGCACGGTCTGCATCCCGTGGACCAGGTTCCGGATGATCGTGGCATTGGGCGGGACCGTGATGTCGAGCGCGTCCTCGACGGCCCGGCACGAGGCGATGGCGTGCACGACCGTGCACACCCCGCAGATCCTCTGCGTGAACGCCCAGGCGTCGCGCGGATCCCGTCCGTTCATGATGATCTCGATGCCGCGGAACTGGGTGGACGAGGCCCACGCGTCCGCGATCATCCCGTTCTCCGCCTGCACCTCGATGCGGAGGTGACCTTCGATCCGGGTGATAGGATCGACGACGACCTTAGTCCTGGCCATGACCGTCCTCCTCCTGGCTCTTCCGGCCGGCGGCCGGCGGCGTCTGGCCGCCCGGCTGCGGCGTGCCCTCGCTCCGCTCCCTCAACCGCTTCACGCCCGTGACCGCCGCGTGGGCCGCGACGCCGGCCGTGGCGCCCACCGCCAGGGCTGCGCCGATCGTGTCGGCCGTGCTCTCGATCCCGAAGCCCGAGACCTTGGGCATCCGCTGGTAGAAGGGGGTCATCGTGTCCCAGAACATCCTCTCCGTGCAGCCGAGGCACGGGTGACCCGCGCCGATCGGCCAGCTCGTCTCGCCGTTCCACTGGAAGATCGGACACGGTGAGAAGGTCGCCGGGCCCTTGCAGCCCACCTCGTAGAGGCACCACGCCTTCCGCGCGGCCTCGTCGTCGAAGCTCTTGACGAACTGTCCGGCGTCGAAGTTGGCTCGCCGGCTGCACTGGTCGTGGATGCGCGCGCCGTAGGCGAACAGCGGGCGCTTGTCGTAGTCCACGGCCGGGAGACGGCCGAAGGTCAGGTAGTGGACGATCGTGGCCGTGATCGTGTCGGCGATCGGCGGACACCCGGCGATGTTCACGACCGGCTTGTCCTTGATGATCTGGTCCACGCCGACCGCCCGGGTCGGGTTGGGGGCGGCCGCCTGGACGCTCCCGAAGTGCGCGCAGGCTCCGACCGCGAGGATCGCCGCCGCGCCCGCGGCCCCCTCCTCGAGGATCTCGCGGGCCGTGCGACCCCCGATCATCGTGTAGATGCCGTCCTCGGCCAGCGGTACCGAGCCCGTGACCACGAGGATGTACTCGCCCTTGTGATCCTCCATGGCCCGGTGCAGCGCGGCCTCCGCCGCCGAGCCCGCCGCGGCCTGCAGGTTCTCCTGGTAGTCCAGGGAGATCAGGTCGAGGACGAGGTCGCCGATGGTCGGGTGCGAGCTTCGGAGGATGGATTCTGTGCAGCCCGTGCACTCCTGCAGGGAGAGCCACACGACGCTGGGACGCTGCATCTGCTCGAGCGCCTTCGCGATCCTGGGCGTGAGCAGGCTGCTCAGGCCGAGCATGGCTCCCATCTCGCCACAGAAAGCCAGGAAGTCCCGGCGGCTCACGCCGCGCCGTCGCAGGTGCTCGCCCAGCGGAACGCCACGCTCCCAGGGCTCGTTCAGCGGATAGAACATCGCCGTTCCTCCCGGATCGATGCGGCCGCCGGCTCGCGGTGGGATCCCTCCCGGGAGCCGCCGGCATGGGAAGAGGCCGGTGCGACCGGCCGGGCCCGTAATTCGGGCTCTGCAACATGCTAACGGCCCTTCGAGCAAGACGTCTGTAGGGAGGAGGACGCCCCCGCGTGTACGCGAGCCTCGCGGAGGCCTGTGGGGGATCTCCCCTACTGGCGGTGGCGCTTGGCGGGCGCAACCTCTCCTCCTTCGGCATCTCACCACAGCCGGGCGCGTGCAACTCCCTACAGACGTGGCATCTCCGGCGCCGTATCCCTCAGAGTGGATCCTCCGGACCGGGGATCGAGCGATCGCCGCCCCGGACGCTCCGTCCGTTCTCTCCCGCCCGAGGTGACCATGGACTCCGGCCAGACCCCCTCGAACCGCCCGCAGGCCGGGACGCCGTCCGGCGCCCTGGGCCGGGTCCTCGAGGTCGAGCGCGCCGCCGCCGAGCGGATCGAGCGCGCCCGGGGCGAGGCGGATCGAATCGTGGAGGAAGCCCGCGACCGGATCCGACGCCGGGAGCGCGAGCTCGACGCCGAGCTGGAGGAAGCCGGGGCCCGGATCGAGCGGCGCGTCGATGCGTGGCGCGAGCGGAAGCTCGAGGAGGTGCGTCGGGAGGAGGAGACCCGGATGCGCCGCTTCCGCGAGGCTCCGCCGGAGACCGTCGAGCGCATGGCCGCACGCGTCGTCGGCGTCCTCCTGGGCCCGGAGACGGACGACCGGTGATCGTCACCATGGCGCGGGTCCGCATCCTCGGGCCGCAGGATCGGCTCGACGAGGTCCTGGACGCCCTCCAGGACCTCGAGGTCCTCCATATCGCCGAGCCGCCGCGTCTCGAGGCCGCCGGAGCGGAGGAGGCGCCGGAGGTGGCCCCTCGGGACGCCACGGAGGCCGTGGAGGCGCTCCGCCGCCGGATCGAGACGCTGGGCTGGGTCCTCTCCCACCTCCCCGAGGGCGGGAGCGGACTCCGGCGCGGACGTGGCCGGGAGCGAGGTCGGGTCGACGACGTCGGAGACGTCGCCGTCCGGCTCAGGAGGCTCCTGGTCCGCCTGGAGGAGCGCGAGGACGCCCTCGAGCGCGACCGGGCCCGGACCGCCCGCATGCGCGACCTCCTGGCCGCCTTCGAGGGGCTGGAAGCCATCCGCCGGCGGTCGGGCCGGGCCCGCCCGTACTTCCTGGTCTTCGAGGCGGACGACCGGCGGGAGCTCGAACGGCTTCAGGAGGGCCTCGCGAGCCTGCTGGGTGATGGCTTCGAGCTGGTGGCCGGACCCTCCGGCCAGGCGGAGAGGGCCGCCGTGCTCCTCGTCCCCGACGGGCGGGCGGCGGAGGTCGAGGAGCTCCTGGCCGGGGCCGGCATCGAGGAGCTCCCGCTCGCGCAGGACCGGGCGGCTACGGCGGAGGGCTCGCCCGAGGCCCGGCTCTCGTGGATCGCCCGCCGCCTGGAGACGCTGCGCGAGCGGCGTCGGCGGCTGGCCCGGCGCTACCGGGGCGCGCTCGAGCGCGCGCTGTCGGCGGCCCACGACCGGCTCCTCACGCTCGAGGCCGAAGGCCGGGTGGCTCACAGCGCCCACGCCTTCGTGCTGCAGGGCTGGGTGCCGGAGGACTCGCTCCCGCGCCTGGAGACGACGCTGGAGGATCGACTCGGGCTGACCGTCGCCCTCGAGGTGCAGGACCGCGAGGCCTGGGAGGGGGAGACCGCGCCCGTCGTCCTCTCGAACCCCCGCCTCTTCCGGCCGTTCGAGGCGATCACGAGCATGGTCCCTCTCCCCACCTACGGCTCCATCGATCCGACTCCGTTCGTCGCGGTCTTCTTCCCGATGTTCTTCGGGGTCATGGTGGGGGACGTGGCCTACGGGCTCGTGCTGGCGGTCCTGGCGGCGGCCCTGCGCCGAGGCTCCCGGCCGCGGAGCACCCGGCGGAGCGTCGCCGAGATCGCGGGCGCCTGCGCGGCCTTCACGATCATCTTCGGCTTCCTGTACGGCGAGGCGGCGGGCGACCTGGGCCGGCGGTGGCTCGGGCTCCGTCCCATCCTCCTGGACCGGGAGGAGGCGCTCGTCCCCTTCCTGGCCCTGGCCCTGGCCCTGGGCCTGGTCCAGGTGGTGCTGGGCCTCGTCCTCGGCGCGGTGTCGGCGTTCAGGAGCCACCGGAAGGAGTCCGTGGGCCGGGGACTCGCCGCCGCGATGCTGGTGCTCGTGGCGCTGGCCCTCCTGGCCGCGGTGGAGGTCCTCCCCGGAAGGCTCTTCACGCCGGCCGTGATCGCCCTCCTGGCGGCCTTCCCGGTCCTCATCGTCCTGGAGGGCTTCCTGGCCCCGCTCGAGCTCCTCTCGACCGTGGGCAACATCCTGTCCTACGCCCGTATCATGGCGCTGGGCACGGCCTCGGTCATGATGGCCGTCGTCGCCAACCGGCTGGCGGGCGCCGTGGGCGGCGTCCTCGTGGGCGTCGTCTTCGGCCTCCTCTTCCACCTGGTGAACTTCGGCCTGGCCCTTTTCGGGCCCACGATCCACGGTCTCCGCCTCCACTACGTGGAATTCTTCGGGAAGTTCTTCAGTCCCGGCGGGGTCCAGTACCGTCCCTTCGGCCACTGGCGGCCGGAGGCCGATTCCCTCCCCACGCACGCGGCGGACGCCGCGAGGAGCAGCACCCCATGAACACGTTCTGGCTGCCTCTGGCCGCCGCCCTCGCGGTGGCCATCCCCGCCCTGGCCACCGCCTGGGCGCAGTCCCGCATCGGGTCCTCGGCCGCGGCCACCCTGGCCGAGAAGCCCGAGCTCAGCACGACGGTGATCCTCATGATCGCCATCCCCGAGACCATGGTGATCCTCGGGTTCGTGGTGGCCCTGATGATCCTCCTCCAGGGCCAGGCCTGAGAGGGGTCGCGTGACCCGGAGGTGACGCGATGAGCCTGGAGGCGCTTCTCGCCGCCATCGAGCGCGGGGCGAGCGAAGAGGCCGCCCGCCTCGTGGACGAGGCCCGCGCCGAAGCGGCCCGCCTGGAGGCGGAGGCCGCGGGGCGGCTCGCCCGCCGGCGGGAGGCCTCGACCTCCGCGTGGGAGGCCGACCTCCGCTCGCGGGCCGAGGCCGGGGTGGCGGCCGTGCGCCGGGAGGCGCGCGAGAGCGTCCTGGAGGCGCGCGAGGAGCTGCTCGAGCGGGCGTTCGCGGCGGCCGTCTCCCCGGACCTGCGCGAGGCGGCGCTCGGGGCGCTCCGGGCTTCCCTGGACGGGCGACTGTCCCGGGCCCTCGCCTGCCTGGACCCGGTCGGCGCGGTCGTCTCCTGCTCCCCCTCCCTGTGCGAGGACGTCCGCGGGCATCTGGCGGAGATCCGCCCGGGTCCGTCCGGGGAGCCGGCGATCGAGGTCCGGCCCGATCCAGAGATCACGGCGGGACTCCGCATCGCCGCGGCGGACGGCCGGGTCGAGGTGGACGTGACGCTCCAAGGCCGTCTGGACCGTGCCCGGCGGCGGGCCGCGATCGAGGCGCTCTCCGCGTTCTACGATCCCCCGGGGGGGAACGCGTGAGCCCGGGAACGGCCCCGTGAGCCGCTGGTGGGGGGACATCGACGCCCGGGCACGGGGCCTGGACGCTCACCTTCCCGGGCCGGCGCGCCTGCGCGCCCTCGCCGGCCGGGGGAGCCCCGCGGAGCTGGCCAGGGACCTGGCGGCTGAAGGGATCCTTCCCGGCGGCGGGCGCGTCACCGGGGCGGGCGAGCTCGACGCCGGGATCCGGCGCTGGGCGGCCGGTCGCCTCGCCCTCCTCGAGCGCCGGATGGGATCCCGTCGCGCGGCCGCCGCCCGGGTCGTGCTCGAGGAGGAAGACCGCCGCTCGCTCCGGACCCTCCTCCGCGGCGCCGCCGCGGGCACACGGCCCGCGCTCCGCCACGCCGGTCTCGTTCCCACGTCTCGCCTCTCCGCCCCGGCCCTCGAGGAGCTCTCCCGCGCGTCGGACGTGGCCGATCTGGCCCGCGCCCTGGAACGCTTCGGGCATCCCGCGGCGCGGGTCCTGTCCGCGGCCTCGACCGCCACGGTCCCCGACCTCTTCGGCCTGGAGGTGGCGCTCGACCGCGCGTGGGCGGCGCGGGCGGTGGACGGGGCGCGTCGCGCCGGACCGGAGCTCCGGAGCTTCGTGCGGGAGGCGGTGGACGTGGCCAACGCCTGGACGGCGCTCACGCTGTGCGTGGCTCCCGGGGAGGTGCCGGCCGCCGAGGTCTTCCTGGTGGGCGGAGGGCGGATCGGTCCCGGGCTCCTGGACCGGGCGTTCGCGACCGGGAGCCGAGAGGAGGCGGCCCGCGTCCTGGCCCCGGCCTTCCGGAACGGCCCGCTGGCGCCACTGCTGACACCCGACCTCCCGGCGGCGGGCTGGGAGCGCGCCGCCCTCGGCCTCCGTGCCGCGGCCTGGCACCGCCGGGGGCGGACCTCCCCGCTCGGGCCCGCGCCCTTCCTGGCCTTCTCGCTCCGCCTCCGGGCGGCCGTGGTCGACCTCTCGCGGCTGGCGTGGGCCGCCGCCCTCGGCGCTCCCGACGACGTGGCCCTGGGCGGGCTCCGGAGGCCGTCGTGAGGCGCGAGGTGGCGGTGGTGTGCCGGCCCGAGGTCGCCCCCGGCTTCCGGCTCGCGGGCCTCGCCCCGAGCGAGGCCCTCGATCCCGGGGAAGCGGCGGGCATCCTGGACGCCCTGCGCCGGGACGGCCGCACGGGCGTCATCCTCGTCCAGCAGCGTCTCTACGACGGCCTGGTCGAGGAGGCCCGCGCCGGCCTGGAGCGCGAGGCCGTCCCGCTCGCGGTCCCCTTCCCCGAGCCCACCTGGGCCGCCGAGGAGGGCCCGGAGGCGTACGTGGTCCGGCTCCTCCGCCGCGCCATCGGCTACCGCGTGAGGCTCCGATGAGCGCACCGCGTGTCGTCCGGGCGGCCGGCGCCCTGGCCGAAGTGGCGCCCCTGGGAGGGGCGGCGCTCCACGAGCTGGTGCGCGTCGGCCAGGCCGGCCTCCTGGGCGAGGTCATCCGTCTCTCCGGGGACACGGCCACCGTGCAGCTGTTCGAGGAGACGGCGGGCCTCTCCCTGGGCGAGGAGGTGGCTGCCACCGGCTCGGCGCTCACCGCCGAGCTCGGACCCGGCCTCGCCGGCGCGGTCCTGGACGGCGTGGGCCGCCCCCTGGAGCGGGTGGCCGAGGGCTGGGGCGACTTTCTCCCCCCGGGGACGGAGGCCGCCACCCTCCCTCGCGAGGTCCGCTGGACCTTCGCGCCCTCGATCGAGGCGGGACGGGACGTCGCAGGAGGCGATGTCCTGGGCACCGTCGAGGAGCGGGGCGGGCTCGAGCACCGGATCCTCGTGCCCCCCGGGACGTCCGGGATCCTGGCCGGGATCGAGGCCGGCGACTATGCCGTCGACGAGCCCGTCGCGGTGCTCGAGGACGGCTCGCCCCTGTTCCTGGCCCACTCGTGGCCCGTGCGCCTGGCCCGGCCGGTCGAGGGCCGCATCCGCGGGGACCGGCCGATGGTGACCGGACAGCGGGTGTTCGACCTCCTCTTCCCCGTGGCAGAGGGCGGCACCGTCGCGGTCCCGGGCGGATTCGGGACCGGGAAGACCGTCATCGAGCAGACGCTGGCCAGGTACGCGGCGGCCGACGTGGTCGTGTACGTGGGCTGCGGCGAGCGGGGGAACGAGATGGCCGAGGTGCTGGAGGAGTTCCCCGGGCTCGAGGATCCGCGCTCCGGCGGCTCGATCATGGACCGGACGGTCCTGGTCGTGAACACCTCCAACATGCCCGTGGCAGCGCGCGAGGCGTCGACCTACCTGGGCATGACGATCGCCGAGTACTACCGGGACATGGGCCACCGCGTGGCGCTCCTCTCGGACAGCCTCTCCCGCTGGGCCGAGGCCCTGCGGGAGATCGCCTCCCGCCTCCACGAGCTCCCCGGCGAGGAGGGCTACCCGACCTACCTGGCCAGCCGTCTGGGCGCCCTGTTCGAGCGGTCGGGCCGCTGCCGGGCACGCGGACGGCCGGAGCGGGAGGGGGCGGTCACCTTCATCGCCGCGGTCTCGCCGCCGGGCGGGGACTTCTCGGAGCCGGTCACGCAGGCCTCCCTTCGCGCCGCGGGCGCCCTCTGGGCCCTGGACCCCGAGCTCGCCCACCAGCGCCAGTTCCCGGCCGTGGACTGGGAGGTGAGCTACAGCCTCTACGTGGAGCCGACGGCGGCCTGGTTCCGGGAGGAGGTCTCGGAGGACTGGCCGGACCTGCGGCGGGAGGTCCTCGTCCTCCTGGAGACGGACCGGGAGCTCCGGGAGGTGGCCGGGCTGGTGGGGCCGGACGCGCTCGAGGATTCCGACCGACTCGCCCTCGAGGTGGCCCGGCTCGTCCGGGAGCTCCTGGTCGGCCAGAGCGCGGTGGATCCGGCGGACGCGTACTCGCCCCTCGCCAGGACCCACGCCCTGGCCTCGCTCCTCGTGTCACTCCGCCGGGAGGCCGGCGCCTCCCTGGAGGCGGGAACCCCCCTCGAGGCCCTCGAGCTGGGCCCCTTCGTCCGCGCCCTCGGGGCCGTGCGGCGCGCGGATCCCGCGGAGCTGGGGGAACGGGTCGACGAGGCGCGGGCCGCGCTCGCGGAGGTCACGCGGGCCACGCGGCCCGCGGTCGGCGCCCGGGAGGAGCGGGAGGAGCCGACCGCCGGGGAGGCCCGCGGCCCGGCATCGGGGACGAGCCGACCCGAGGGGGAGCCGTGAGCGCCGCCGTCCCCATTCGCCGCTACGCCGGCGCCTCGGGCGCCAGCGGCCCGCTCCTCTTCCTCCCCGACGCGCGCGGGGCGGTGCTTGGGGAGTGGGTCGTCCTCGAGGCTCCCGGCGCCTGCCCGCGCCGGGGCCAGGTCATCGAGATCGGGACCGACCTCACGGTGATCCAGCTGCTGGACGACGTCCACGGCCTGGCCCCGGCCAGCGCCACGATCACCCTCACGGGCGAGCTGGCCGGGACCCCGGTCGGCCGCGAGCTGCTGGGAAGGGTCCTGGACGGCGCCGGGCGGCCGGTGGACGACCTCCCGGCGCCCGTCGGGACCGCCTGGAGGCCGGTGTGGGGCGCGCCGCTCAATCCCGTCCGCCGGGCGCGGCCCGCGGACGTCATCCACACCGGCATTTCCGCCATCGACGGCCTCAACACCCTCGTCCGTGGACAGAAGCTCCCCGTGTTCTCGGGTCCGGGCCTCCCGGGCCTCGAGCTGGCGGCGCGCGTGGTCGAGAGCGCCTCGGTCCCCGGCGGCGAGCCCTTCGCCGTCGTCTTCGTGGCGATCGGCATCACCGAGCGCGAGGCCCGCGCCTTCCTGGAGCGCTTCGAGGACCGCGAGGCGCTGGAGCGCACCGTCGTCTTCCTGAACAGGACCAGCGACCCGACGCTGGAGCGGCTCATGGCGCCGCGCCTGGGCCTCACCGTGGCCGAGCACCTGGCCTTCGAGGAGGGCCTCCAGGTCCTGGTCGTCATGGCCGACATGACCCACTACTGCGAAGCGCTGCGGGAGATCGCCGCCTACCGGGAGGAGATCCCGGGCAGGCGGGGCTACCCCGGCTACATGTACACGGACCTGGCCAGCCTCTTCGAGCGCGCCGGCATTCTGAGGGGCGGCCGGGGGTCGCTGACCCAGCTCCCCGTGCTCACCATGCCCGACGACGACATCACGCATCCGATCCCCGACCTCACGGGCTACATCACCGAAGGCCAGATCGTCCTGGGCCGGGACCTCCACCGCCGCGGCGTGTCGCCCCCGGTGGACGTCCTCCCTTCCCTGTCGCGACTGATGAAGTCGGGCATCGGAGAGGGACGGACGGCGCCCTTCCACCGGGCGTGGTCCGACCAGATGTACGCCCTGTACGCCCGGGGCCGGGAGGCGCGCCTCACCGCCTCGGTCATCGGCCAGGCGGGCCTCTCCGACGCCGACCGGCGCGCCCTCGAGTTCGCAGACCGTTTCGAGGGCGAGTTTCTGGACCAGGGTCGACGGGCGCGCACCTTCGAGGAGACGTTCCGTATCGGCTGGAGGATGCTCGAATCGATGCCGCGCGAATCGCTTCTCCGGATCGACGACGAGACGTGGGCCCGGCGGCCCGCGGCCGCCGAGGAGGACTGACGTGCCCGACCGCCGCGGCCCCGCTCCGACCCGCTGGAACTTCATCCGCACGAAGCGGAGGCTCGAGCGGGTGGAGCGCGGCGCCGTGCTCCTGGGCCGGAAGCGACGCGCGCTCGTGAGCGAGCTCTTCGACCTCGCCCGCCCCGCCCTCGAGAGCCGCACGCGCCTGGCGGAGCGGGCCCGAACGGCCTACCCCGCCCTCCTCGACGCCCTCGCGGCCCGCGGAGGCGCCGAGACCCGCGCACTGGGCTGGCCGGAACGCAGGCTGGAGGTGGAGATCGAGATCAGGGAGACGTGGGGCGTGCGCGTGGCCAGGGTGAGCGGAGTCGCCGGGGTCCGGCGCACCCCGGCGCGGCGGGGCGCAGGGCCCGCCGGGACCGGGCCCGAGCCCGCCGCCGCCGCCGCCGAGTTCGAGGATTTCGTGGCCCTCCTCCTGGAGGCCGCCACGCAGGAGACCCAGATCCGCCGCCTGGCCCGGGCGCTGGCCCGCACCACGCGGCAGGTGAACACACTGGAGCAGCGCGTCGGCCCCGCCCTGGAGCGACAGGTGGCCTCGATCCGCCGGACGCTCGAGGAGCGGGAGCGGGAGGACCACCTGCGGCTCCGGTGGCTGGGAGGTCGGCGCTCCCATCCGGGAGCGGATCCGGCGGCACGGCACGACGTGTCTCCCGGCGCGGCGGAATCTCCCTACGGCCGCAGTCGGGAATCTCCCCACAGACAGCCGTCCGACTGAAGCGAATACTGTTACTCAGTGTGACGGAGGGACGTGGGGGCTCTCCTCCCCACGCCGGTCGGCGGCGCCGAGACGACCGCCGGCCGCTCCGCGCACCTTCGCTATGCAGTCGAGATCCGCGTCCGCGCGGATACGACGGGCCCCACGGGGCCCGCCCACCATAGATCGACGGCAGGGAGGTCACGGCCGCGCGCCTCGAGCGCGAGATCGGACCGTACGACCTCCGCGCACACGACGTCCCGCGTCCGAGCTCCGGAGGGGGGACGGGCCCCGCCGGAGGCATCCGAATCCCTCCGGGACACGTGCGTCCCATAGCGAGGAGCGTCCCATGCGCCACCACCAGCGTCCGCGCCTCCCGTCCGCCCTCCCGACCCTCTTCGCCCTGGTCCTGGCCTCCGGCTGCACCGACCGGGTGACCATCTTCAAGGAGACCCCGTTCTTCGCGGAGCCTCCCGCGGCCGCCAACGGCTACCTGGGCTACGACGAGGAGGACACCAAGCTCACCGTCTGTGGCAATTGCCACGTCGGTCAGCAGGCCTCGTGGGAGAAGACCCATCACGCGGACGCCTTCGCGACGCTGGAGGCCACGGGCCACGCCAACGATACGTGCCGCGCGTGTCACTCGGTGGACGAGCGCGGCAACGCGGCCACCGACTCGGGCGGATGGGAGACCACCAAGGACGTCCGCTACCAGGACGTCCAGTGCGAGAGCTGCCACGGGCCGGGAGCGGCGCACATCGAGAACCCCGATGCCTCGCAGCCGCTGGCCTCCCTCGCGGTGGGGACCGACCTCACCAACGGGTGCGGGGAGTGCCACCAGGGGACCCACCACGGCTTCGTGGACGAGTGGGCGCAGAGCCCCCACGCGCAGGTGGTCGCCTACCCGGCCAGCCAGCCGGACTGCCAGAGGTGCCACCGGGGCCAGAACGTGCTCCTGGCCTGGGGCGAGAACGCCGACTACGTGGAGAGGTTCTCCCCCGAGCCGCTCCCGATCGTGTGCGGCGTGTGCCACGACCCGCACGGCACGGCGCCCTACGGCCACCAGCTCCGCTTCCCCGTGAACACGAACTCCATCGAGGACCACCTGTGCGCCCAGTGCCACAACCGGCGCACGGCGCCCGACGCCAGCTCCGCCCACGGCCTCGAGCCCCATTCGCCGGAGTCGGCGCTCCTGATGGGCGACGCGGGCTGGTTCCCGCCGGGGGCCAGCATCGACCAGGGTCAGATCCGGGGCACGCACGGCAGCGAGAGGAACGCGGAGCTGTGCGCCACCTGCCACCTCCCCAGCTTCGAGGTCACCGACCCGGCCACCGGCGACCACACCTTCAGCGTGACCGGCCACCTCTTCCGCCCGATTCCGTGCCTGGACGAGAACGGCGTTCCGACCGGATTTCCGACCGACTGCGCGCTGACGGCGGACGCCCGCTCCTTCAAGGGGTGCACCGCCTCCGGCTGCCACGGCGACGAGCAGGCGGCGGCCAGCGCCCTGAATACGGCCGTCGTCCGGATCCAGCCCCTGGCGGACCAGCTCCGTGACCTCCTGACCCAGGTCGACCCCAACCTCGAGGAGGCGGGAGGGGAGATCGACCCCGAGAACCCGACGTTCACGGTGGCCGAGGGCGCCTTCTTCAACCTCTCCCTGGCCGAGTTCGGACAACAGACGTTCGGGACGAACACGGTCGTGGGCTCCTCGGTCCACAACCCCTTCCTCGTGGAAGCCCTGCTCCTGGCGAGCATCGACCAGGTGCAGACCACGTACGGCGTCATGGCCAGCCCGGACATCCGCGCGCGGCTGCGATCGAGGCTGAAGGAGATCCGGACGCAGGCCATCCGCTAGGGGAACGGATGCCCCCGGTCTCGACCCCGGAGAGCAGGAGGATGCGGCGCATCCTCCTGCCGCTCCTCCTGGCCGTGCTCGGAGGCGTGGCGTGCGCGGGCGGCGGGGGGGAGGAGGGCGCTCCGGAGATCGGCTCGGCCGATACCGGCGCCGGGGCGGCCGAGGCGACCGCCCCGGCGCCGGACACCGCCCCCTCCGAGCCCGGCCCGGCGCTCGGGACCCCCGAGGAGCGTCAGTGCACGACCTGCCACCTGAATCTGTCCGACTCGGCCCTGGTGGAGCCCGCCGTCGCGTTCGTGCAGAGCATTCACGGGACGGAGGGGCTGGCCTGCGCCGGCTGCCACGGCGGCGACGCCGCGGCCACGGACGCCGCGCTCGCCCACCGGGGCATGCTCGCGCGCCCCCCGCGCACCCGCATCCCCGAGCTATGCGCCCGCTGTCACGCCAACGCCACTTTCATGAAGCGCTTCGACCCCAACCTCCGCATCGACCAGCTCGCGCGGTACCGGACTTCGGTCCACGGTCGCCGTCTCCTCCAGGAGGGGGACACGCGGGTGGCCACCTGCGTCAGCTGCCACTCGAGCCACGCCATCAAGCCTCCGTCCGAGGAGATGTCCACGGTCCACCCGAAGCACATCCCCGAGCTGTGCGGCTCGTGTCACTCCGACGCCGACCGCATGGCCCCGTACGGGATACCCACCGACCAGGAGGAGGAGTACCGGCAGAGCGTCCACTGGGAGGCCGTGTCCGAGAAAAGTGACCTCTCGGCGCCCGTGTGCAACGACTGCCACGGCAACCACGGCGCCGTGCCGCCCGGCTTCGCATCGGTGGGCTTCGTGTGCGCCGACTGCCACGCGCAGATCGGCACGTTCTTCAGCGCCAGCGTGCACGACACCGCGTTTCTCACCCTGAAGCTGCCAGCGTGCGCCACCTGTCACGGCAACCACCGGATCACCCACGCGAGCGACACCTTCCTCGCGCTCGGGGAGGGCGGCGTGTGTGGCGGCTCCGGGTGCCACACCCCCGCCGACCCCGGGGGAAGGGCCGCCCTGACGATGCGCTCGCTCATCGACTCCCTCCGGACCCGGTTCGAGCAGGCCGACTCGATCCTCCTGGCCGCGGAGCAGGCGGGCATGCCCGTGAGCCAGGCCCAGTTCGAGCTGCGGCAGGGACGAAACGCGCTGGTGCAGGCCCACGCGGCCACCCACTCGGCCCTGGTGGACTCGGTCCGGGCCCGGGTCGGCGAGGGGCTCGCGATCGCGGACTCGGGCGTCGGGCGCGGAAGGGCCGCCTTCGCGGAGCTCAAAGTCCGGAGGGAGGGCCTCGCGGCGTCCACCGGGGGGATCCTGGTGCTGATCATCGGGCTCCTCCTCAAGATCCGACAGGTCGAGCGGGACCGGTGAGCCGATGAGCGCGGACGAGACCGGAGGCCAGCGGCTCTACGCGGTGAGCCGTGCCCGCGACGACTCCGGCCGGGCCGGGGGCGGGAGGGCCGGCTCCGGCGGCAGCCGGCGGCGCTTCCTGAACTGGCTCCTCGGGACCGGCGCCGGCGCCGTGGCGGCGGCGGTGATCTATCCCGTCCTCCGCTACCTCAACCCGCCCGAGATCCGGGAGTCGACGACCAGCCAGGTCACCCTCTCCGTCCGCACGGACGACATTCCCCCGAACTCGGGCCAGATCTTCAAGTTCGGCAATCGCCCGGGCATCATCCTCCGTACGCCGGACGGCGAGCTGCGGGCGTTCACGGCCATCTGCACGCACCTGGCCTGCATCGTCCAGTACCGGGACGACCTCAGCCACATCTGGTGCGCCTGCCACAACGGTCACTACGACCTCAGGGGCCAGAACATCAAGGGGCCGCCCCCGAGACCGCTGACCGCCTACACGGTCGTCGTCCAGGACGACAAGATCATCGTGAGCAAGGAAGCGTGAGCACCACCGCGCCCTCCCCGGCCGGCTCGATCCGAGAGCGGGTGCTCGGCTGGCTCGACGACCGCCTGGGGCTGGAGGCCCTGGGGGCGATGGCCCGGAAGAAGGAGGTGCCGGTCCACCGGCACACCTTCTGGTACTACCTGGGAGGGATGACCCTTTTCCTGTTCGTGGTCCAGGTCGGCACCGGCATCCTCCTCCTGTTCTACTACCGCCCGAGCGCGGCCGAGGCGTACGAGTCCGTGCAGTTCCTGATGACGGAGGTGAAGTTCGGCTGGCTTATACGGTCGATCCACGCGTGGGCGGCCAACCTCCTCATCTTCACGCTCTACCTCCACATGCTCAGCGTCCTTCTGCTGCGCGCCTACCGCCCGCCGCGGGAAGCCACCTGGATGACGGGGATGGTCCTGTTGGGCCTGGCGCTGGGCTTCGGCTTCACCGGCTACCTGCTCCCCTGGAACAAGCTGGCCTACTTCGCAACGCGCGTCGGGACCCAGATCGTGGGCTCGGTGCCCGTGGTCGGCTCGTTCCTGCTCAAGCTCCTGCGCGGGGGGGAGGACGTCACGGGAGCCACGCTGACCCGCTTCTACGCCATCCACGCCGCGCTCCTCCCCGCCCTGCTCGGGGCCCTGCTCGGCGTCCACCTCTACCTGGTCCAGAAGCACGGAATGAGCGTCCCGGCGGGCGTGGAAGCCCGCGGCGGGGCCAGGGGCAAGCGCCCGTTCCTGCCCAACTTCCTCCTGCGCGACCTGGTGGGATGGCTGGCCGCTCTCGCGATCGTCGCCGCGCTGGCGGCCTACTTCCCCGCCGAGCTCGGCGAGAAGGCCGACCCCTTCGCCTCGGCTCCGGCGGGGATCCGCCCGGAGTGGTACTTCATGTTCCTGTTCCAGACCCTCAAGCTGCTGCCCGCCCACATCCTGGGCATCGAGGGCGAGGTCGTCGGGACCCTCGGATCCGCGCTGGCCGCCGCCTTCCTCTTCCTGATGCCGTTCATCGACCGGCGTCGGAAGCACGGGGAGACGAACCCCGTGATCACGACGATCGGGATCGGGATCATCGCCTACATGATCGTCCTCACCTACCTGGGCTACACGGCGAGCGTGACCCAATGACGCGCGCAGGATCCTTCCGAGCGACCCTTCTGGCGATCGTGGCCGCGGCCGCGGTCCTGCCGCCCGGGCCCGCGGCCGGCCAGCAGCCCGCCGGTCCGGAGCGGCCGGCGGCGTCCCCGACCTTCAGCCACGCCGTCCACGCCGGCTTCGACTGCACCCGGTGCCACGCGAACGGCCGGGCGACGGTGACGACGGACCGGAGCTGGTGCGCCGGCTGCCACCACACGGGACGCGCCTACGAGCGCTGCTCGGAATGCCACTCGAGCCGCAGCCTCGCGGGCACCTTCCACGTCCGGCAGCCCTTCACGCCGTCCGTGGCCCCGCCGACCACGAGGGTCTTCACCTTCCGGCACGACTTCCACGGCTCCGTGGCCTGCCGGGAGTGCCATGCCGGTCCGCCCGGCGTCGAGCCACGCCGGGCCTGCGACGACTGTCACGAGCCGCACCACCGGGCCGAGAACGACTGCGCCCTGTGCCACGAGCCGCCGCCCGACGCGCACACCGTGGACGTCCACGTGAGCGGATGCGGGGGCTCCGGGTGCCACCAGGGAGTCGCCGCCGGCTACGGCCGGATGAAATGGACGCGGACGTTCTGCATCGCCTGCCACCGGGACAGGCAGACCCACGAGGAGGGCCGACGATGCGTGCAGTGCCACGTGATCCCGCGCGGGGAGGACGCGAAGGCGGGAGGAGACCCGTGAGCGGCCGGGCAGCCGCCCCGGGATCCACGCTGGCGCTGCTGGCCTGTGCGGCGGTCCTCGCCTGGCCGGCCTCCGTCCTCCGCGCGCAGGGCTATCGGGGCCAGGCCGGGGCCTTCGCCACGTACCTGGAGCTCCGCCCCCTGGTCCGCGACAGCCTCCCGGAGGACCAGGTCCCGGGGGACGGGCTCCGCCGACGGCTGGCCGACCTCACGGTGGTTTCCTGCACGCCGAACGAATACTGCCGCTGGTACCGGTCGGGACCCGTCCGCGACGTGGCGGTGGCGACCCAGGAGGTCCGGGCCGTCGGCTGGTCCGGCATCGCGGGCCTCTCCGCCCACGTCCACCTCCGGGGCCGGTTCGGCACCGACGACCTCTGGCCCCGCGCCGACCAGACCTTCGAGGCCCTGACCGCCTACCTGGACTACGACCACGGCGACTACCGGTTCCGCGCCGGCCGGCAGTACAGGGTGAACGGCCTGGGCTACTACAACTTCGACGGTCTCGCCGCCACGTGGAGGGGATTCGATCCGCTGACCCTGGAGGCCTGGGCCGGCTGGAGCCTCGGACGGGGGCTGAACGCCCCGCGCTCGGGGGATCTGCTCGCGGCGGCCGACGAGTTCGCTCCCGACGACCGCGGCTTGGTCCTCGGCCTCGAGGCGGGAGCCCACTGGGGTCGGCGGCTGGCCGGAACGGTGGTCTACCAGAGGGAGATCCGGACCGACCTGGACGCCCTGTACGCGGAGCGGATGGCCATGGACGCCACCGGGATCGCCGGTCCCGTGAGGCTCGACGCCTCGGTCACCTACGACCTCTCGTTCCGGGAGGTCAACGACGCGCGGCTCCGGGCCCGGGTTCCCCTCCCCGCCGGCGTGCGCCTGACCCTGGAGGGCCGTCACCGCACCCCGTTCTTCGAGCTGTGGACGATCTGGGGGGCGTTCTCGCCGGTCGGCTTCAACGAGGGGAGCGCGGCCGTCGACTGGCCGGTGCCCGGCACCGACCTCCTCCTGGGCCTGGGCGGGGGTTACCGGAGCTATGAGCGCACCGGGGCCGGGACGAGCTTCACGACCATACGCGACGACGGGTGGCGGGTGTCCGCGACCGCCGACTGGACGCACGCAGGCTGGTACGCGGGCGGGAGCTACCGGGCGGAGGTCGGCTTCGGAGCGTCGAGCCTGGGCGGAGGCGCCGAGCTCGGGAGGCGGTTCGGAGACCGCGCCCGGCTGGGAGTCCGGGCCACCTCCACGCAGATGCTGGGAGAGTTCCGCTTCGGCGAGCAGCGGCTCACCGGCGCCGCGCTGGAAGGGAGACTGAAAATGTGGAACCTGGACCTGACCGGAAGCGCGGGCCTCTACCACCTGGGCTTCGACGAGTCGCCCGGAACGCCCGACTGGACACAGCTCCGGGGATTCCTCGGGGTGAGCCGCCCGTTCGGATCGGGGCCCCGGGCTCACGCGGGAGGCGGGAGATGAGGCCCCGGCGGTCGTGGATCCGGTGGCTGCCGGCCGGGGGGGCGACGCTCCTGGCCCTCCTCGGCGCGGCGACCGCCTCCCTGCCGGGAGCGCCTCCCGGGGCCCCGCCAGGGAGCGGTCAGCCCGAGCCGACCTTCCCCCATGCGCGGCACGCGGGCCTGTTCCCGACGTGTCTCGGCTGCCACGAGGGCATCCCGTCGGGGGACACCGCCCTCTTCTTCTCCGTCGGTCAGGAGACGTGCTCCAGGTGCCACGACGGCGTCGAGCAGGTGCGCGTCAGCCTGCCGCGGCCCTCACCCCGCGCGAGCAACCTGGCCTTCTCCCATCCGCGTCACATCGAGGAGGCCTCCCGCGCCGGTGAGGCCTCGATCGAGTGCCAGGCCTGTCACCGCACTCCGGGGAGCGAGCGGCGCATGGAGGTCGCGGGTCCCCGGCCCGAGCTGTGCGTGGGCTGCCACGCCCACCGGGCGCCGTCCCACCTGGCGTCCGACCGCTGCCGGGGCTGTCACCGTCCCCTCGCCGAGGCCACCACGCTCCCGGCCGCCCTGATCGCCGACTTCCCCCGGCCCCGGTGGCACGAGCGGCCCGATTTCATCCTGGTCGGCCACGGAGAGAGGGCGAGCAGGAGCGTGGCCTCGTGCAGCGTGTGCCACGCGCGAGAGAGCTGCTCCCGCTGCCACCTGAACGGCGCCGCGCTCGACCCCGTCCGCGCCCTCGCGCCCGATTCCCGGGTGGCCGGCCTGGTCTCCGGCCGTGCGGGGGAATGGCCCGCCCCGCCCTCGCACGCCGCGTCGGGATGGGAGTACCTGCACGGAGAGCGCGCCCGGGCCGCGATCGGTACCTGCGCAAACTGTCACGCAGCGGCCAGCTGCGCGGCCTGTCACGGGTCCGCCCGGACCGGACCCATCGCCGAGCTGCCACGGGCCATCCCAGGAGGGCCGTCGGGGGCCCGCGTGCGGGCCGCGGGGCCGCCCGGCCACGGCCCGCGGTTCAGGACCGGGCACGGCATCGCCGCGGGCGCCCGTCTCCCGCGCTGCAGCTCCTGCCACGTGGAGACCGAGTGCGCGGCCTGCCACGACGCGTCGGTCTCCGGCGGAGGGATGGTCCCGGGCGCGCTCGCCCGGCCCGACCGGCACGGCCGGGTCGCGGCGGACACCTCGCCGGGGTCGGCCGAGGGGGACACCGCGGCGGGTCGGGCCGCCGGCGACACGGTTCGGACGCCGCCTCCCGTCTCCGAGACGGCGGAGCCGCCTCCGGCCGGGCCCCGGCGCACCGGAGACGAGGGGGCGGCATGGGCCGAGGGCCTCGAGGGCGGCTTCCATCCCATGGACTTCGTGCTTCGGCACGGAGCGGCCGCCTTCGGCCGCCGGGTGGAGTGCTCCGAGTGCCACTCGAGCGAGGCATTCTGCAGGAGTTGTCACGAGCGACAGGGTCGTGCCGCCGAGAACCGGCAGGTCACCCAGGCCTTCCACGACGCGGAGCCGGACTGGCTCCTGGCGCACGGCCGGGCGGCCCGGCAGGGTCTCGACGAGTGCGCGAGCTGCCACCGCCAGAGCTCTTGCCTCCGGTGCCACAGCGCCAGGGCGGGCCTACGCATCGACCCCCACGGGCCCGACTTCGACCCCGACCGAATCGCGGGCCGAAGCGTCATGTCCTGCGGGATCTGCCACACGAAGGAGCAGGTCCTCCGGCCCTGACCCACTCCCCTCCCCTCCCCTCGGCCGGCCGCCGGGCGGTCCGCGTCCGCGTCCGGCCGTCCGGCTTCAGCCCAGGAGCTGGAGCAGGGTCACGATCCCCAGGAGTGCCATCGCGGCGACGATCAGGACGGCCATGACGAAGCCGACGCCGATCGCGATGACGCGGAAGACCCCCACCTCTTCGATCTGGATGGACTTCACGGTCGCCTCCTCGCAGTATGCCCGTGAGCCACGCGCGGCTGCACGGTCACCGATGACCGGTCCGGCAGGCGCACGGGGAGGTCGGTTCCCACGGCCGCCGGTCCGATCGCGAAGCGTGACCCCGGGCCGCCCGCGATCCGGGCCGCACGGGTCCCGCTCCTATCCTGTCATCGGGGAAGCCGAGCGGACTCGGCCGTCTCCCCGCAGGTCTCGAGAAAGCGAGTGGAATCCGGGCCGCCGGACGGCACCCGAATTTTCCACTGCCTACAAGTTGACCGAGATTCGCCGCGTCGGCTGTAGGGCGCGCCTCGATGCGCCGTGTGGGGAGACCTCCCATCCGGCATCGCCGGCCCTCCGAGCCCCGGAGCCGGACGCTCGCATACGGACCTCCCGGCCATACGGGATCTCCCCACGCGGCGGGACGGAAAGTTCCCGACAGCAGCACCTTCGCCGCTTGTGAATTATGGTACGGAGGTGTGGTGAAGCCGTGGTTTCGCGGCTCCGGTCGGGAACGGCCGGGAGCTGGACGATGAGCCACGAAGGGGTTGCCCGAGGACCACGCGGGCGAGCATCTTGGAGCATGGCTGGGCGTTGGAGCCCGTTGACCGTATACATGACATCGACGGCGATTCACCTGGCGGGCTCCTCCCACACCCGGCGGCCCAGAGCGGCCGTCCAACCTCACGCGAGTGTGGGCCCGGGCTTCCGAGAGAAGCACGGGTGAGTTGGTCGGACCCGGAGGGCACGAGGTCTCCCGGGCAGCGCGCGACGAACTTCGAGGAGCGTCCTATGCGACCCGTTCGTTGGATTTCCCGAATCCTCCCCGCCCTGGTGCTGGTGGGCGGCGTCCTGGCCACCGGCTGTACGGACCGGGTCACGGTCTTCAAGGAGAAGCCGTTCTTCGAGCAGCCGCCCGCGGCCGCCAACGGCTTCCTCGGCTACTCCGACGCCCAGAACAAGCAGACGGTGTGCGGCGAGTGCCACGTGGGGATCCAGGCCAGGTGGGAGAAGACGGTGCACGCGCAGGCGTTCGCCGATCTCGAGGCCTCCGGCCACGCCAACGACACCTGCCGGCAGTGCCACAGCGTCAACCAGTTCGGCAACGCCACGGTCGACTCCGGCGGGTGGGTGGCCACCAAGGACGAGCGCTATCGGGACGTCCAGTGCGAGGCCTGCCACGGCCCGGGTCAGAACCACGTGGAGAACCCCGACGCCACGCAGCCCATCCCCTCCCTGGCGGTGGGTCCGGACCTGACGGACGGGTGCGGGGAGTGCCACAACGGGACGCACCATCCGTTCGTCGAGCAGTGGGAGCTCTCGAAGCACTCGGAGGTGATCGGGTTCGCGGCGGCGCGCGAGGAGTGCGCGGCCTGCCACAGCGGCCAGGGCGCGCTGAAGGCCTGGGGCGTGACGGGTCCCTACAAGGAGAAGGACTCGGCCACGCCGCTGGCGACCACGTGCGGAATCTGCCACAGCCCGCACGGGACGGACAACACGGCGCAGCTGCGCTTCCCGATCCAGACGACGTCGATCGAGACGCACCTGTGCGCGCGCTGCCACAACTACGGGGCGACGGCCAACGCGAGCACGCACGGCCTCACGCCCATGGCGCCCGAGTCGCAGCTGCTGGTGGGGACGGCCGGCGAGTTCATGCCGGGCATGGACCTCTCGAGCAGCGACTCGATCGCGGGCACGCACGGCTCGAGCGCGAACCCGGCCCTGTGCGCCACCTGCCACGTGGCCGCCTTCGCGGTGAACGACCCGGCCACGGGCGACTTCACCTTCCAGGCGGTGGGTCACACGTTCAACGCGATCCCCTGCCTGGACGCCAACGGGATCCCCTCGGGCGACCTGGACTGCGCGATCACGACGACCGCCCGTGACTGGACGGGCTGCACGGCCTCGGGCTGCCACGGGGACGCGGGCGCGGCGCGCTCGGTCCTCCTCTCGAGGCTATCGACGGTGAGGGCGCGCTCGGACACGCTGATCGCCATGCTCACCCGGGTGGACTCGAACCTGGACGGTGCGGGCGGCGCGATCGACCCGAACGACGGCACGCTCACCACGGCCGAGCGGGCGTTCTTCAACTACAACCTGGCCAACTGGACGGCCGAGGTGAACGACGCCACCTACACGAACGCCGACGTGGCGCTCCTGGGCTCGACGGTCCACAACCCGTTCCTGATCACCGCCCTGCTGGACGGCTCGATCCAGTCGGTCTCCAGCGAGTACGCGGCCGCCAGCGTCAGCCCGGCCTACCTCCAGGAGGTCAGCGCCGAGGTCGCGGACATCAAAGCTCAGGGCAAGGTCCACTGAGACGGGAGGCGAGCCCGTGTCGAAGCGGGCGGTCCTTCACGGGCCGCCCGCTTCGTCGTTTCCGGGACCGGAGCGCCGCCGCCCGACGTTCGCTCCGCCCGAGCACGGACTCCCTGATGCCCCGCAGACGGTGAGAGGTCGGACCGTGGAATCCTCGCGCGCGCGCTCTCTTCTTCTCCGGCCGCTCACGGCGGCCGCGTGCGGGGCGGTCTTGGCCCTGGGCTCGGCGGCCGTCCCGCGCCCCCTGGCCGCCCAGGGCTACAACGCCCACGTTCGGACCGGCCTGGCCTCGGTGGAGCTCCGGCCCCTCGTCGAGGACAGCGTACCCGAGGCCACGGTCGCGGGCCAGGGGCTCCTCCGCCGGCTCCCGGACGGCACGGTCGTCACCTGCATCACCGGGGACTACTGCCACTGGTACGGGTCGGGGCGGGTCCGCTCCCTCACCACGGTGACCCAGGAGATCCAGCTGGCGGCGTGGCCCGGCATCCGGGGCCTGGCGTTCCACGCCCACCTGCGCGGCTGGTACGGGAGCGACGGGGACTGGCCGCTCTCGAGCCACCGGCTCGAGGCGATGACCGCCTACCTCAGCTACGACATCGACCGCTTCCATCTCCAGGCCGGACGCCAGGACCGGTACGACGCCCTCGGCTACAGGAACTTCGACGGGCTCTCGGCCCGGTGGAACGGGCTCGACCCCTTCAGCTTCGAGGCCTACGGCGGCTGGTACCTGGCCCCCAACCTGGACGCGCCCCTCACCAGCTCCCTCGTCTCGGACGCCGAGCCCCTGGCGCCGGACGACAGGGGGCTGGTATTCGGCGGGCGGGTGCAGGCGCACGCGGGCCGGAGGATCTCCGGGAGCGCGACCTATCAGCGCGTCATCCGCACCGACCGCCTCGCGCTCTACTCCGAGCGCGTGGCCGCGGCGGGCCAGGCCCTGATCGGAAAGGCCACCGTGGACGTGTCGGGGCGGTACGACCTCTCCTTCCTGCAGTTCGACCGGCTCCGGGGACGGGTCACCTACCCGATCCTCCCCGACGTGCGGGTCACGGCGCAGGTCCGGCACTACCGTCCCTACTTCCCGCTGTGGACCATCTGGGGCGCGTTCAGCCCCGTGGGCTACGACGGCGGCAGCGGGTCGGTCTCGTGGCGGATCGGGGAGCTGGGGATGGACCTGGACGCGGGCGGCGGCTACCGCTGGTACGAGGACTCGAACACCGCGGGCGGCAACCTGGCCGGACTCGAGGACACGGGCTGGCACGCCTTCGGAGGAGCGAGCTGGGCGATGGACCGGTGGTTCGCGAAGGGGAGCTACCGGGCCGACATCGGACCCGGAGCCGCCGACATGGGAGGTGACCTCACGGTGGGGCGCCGCTTCGGGCAGGGGACGTGGCTGGCGGTACGCGGGACCTCGACCCGCACCTTCGGCGAGTACCGTCTGGGCGACCAGCGGCTCGCCGGGGCGGACCTCACCGGCTCGGCCTCGCTGGGCGAGCTGTCGCTCACCGGGAGCGCCGGCCTCTACCGCCTCTCCTACACCGACCGGCCGGCCATCGACGACTGGACGCAGTTCCGGATGTACCTGGCGCTGGGCTACCACTTCGGCAGCACGCCCTCGGTCGAGTCGGTCCTGGGCGAGGGGTACGGCCGATGAGCGCGCGGCGGATGCGGGCGGTGGCCCTGGGCGTGGCGGCCCTGGTGATGGCCGGGGCCGCGTCGTGGGCCGGGGCCTCGGTGCGCGGAGGGGACCCGCAGGAGCAGCGGCCCTTCCCCCACGCCGAGCACGTGGGCCTGTTCCCCACCTGCGAGGGCTGCCACGCCGGCATCGAGGAGGGGAACCCCTCCCGGTGGCTCACCGCCGGTCCGGGGAGCTGCGCGGAGTGCCACGACGGCGTGACCGAAAAGAAGGTCGAGTGGACGCGGCCGGAGCGGCCGGTCACGAACCTCCACTTCGACCACGTTCGGCACGCGCGGGAGATGGAGGAGAGGTACGACAGCGCGGCCGTCTGCACGGACTGCCACCGCCAGCCCGGCGGCACGAAGCCGATGCAGGTCGTCATGGCCCGTCCGGAGCTGTGCATCGGGTGTCACGCCCACAGGGCACCCGATCACCTCTCGCTCGAGGGGCGCTGCTCGACCTGCCACCTCCCGCTCGGCCGGGCGGACCGTCTCACGGCCGCGGAGATCGCCGACTTCCCCGAGCCCTCGTGGCACCACCGGGAGGACTTCCTGTTCGGGCACGGGGAGCTGGCCTCCCGGCCGGACGCGCAGTGCTCGGTCTGCCACGCGCGGCAGAGCTGCACCCGCTGCCACCTGAACGCATCGAGGGTGGCGGCGATCCAGGCCCTGCCCCCGGACTCCCGCGTCGCTCAGCTGGAGACGGAGCGCCGCGGCGAGTGGCCGGAGCCGGCGAGCCACCGGCGGGAGGGCTGGAGCCTGGCCCACGGACAGGACGCCCGCGCCTCGCTGGCCACGTGCGCCAACTGCCACGCCGCCTCGAGCTGCGCCACATGCCATACGGGACCGCGGGCGGGCTTCCTGGCCCGGCTGCCCGAGGCCGTGAAGGGCGGGCCGACCGGCGTGCGGCCGAGCGGCGGACCCCCCGGTCACGGGCCCGGCTTCGAGACGCAGCACGGAGCGGCGGCGGCCTCCGGCGCCCTCGAATGCTCGGCCTGCCACACGGCCGTCCAGTGCACGGCCTGCCACCGGGGCGGCGTGCCTTCCTCCCCGGCGCTCGGGGCCCCCGGACCACCCGGCTCGGCGGGCGGGGACGGGGACGGCCCCGGCGGACCGATCGGCCTGCGGTCGGCGCCCGTCCGACCCGGGACCGCTCTTCCGGCCTCCGGGGACGGGAGCGCTCACGGCACGCGGGCCTCCGGCAAGCGGCCCGTCGTGTGGTTCGCCTCGGCCGTCACCGGCCGGAGGCCGGCGCGGGCCGACACCACCCCTCCGGCGACCTCCGACACGTCGTCCGGGAACGCCGGGCGGGCCGCCCCCTCGGGCGAGGCCGCGCCCCGCCCGCCGCGGACGGGCGGCTTCCATCCTCCCGACTACGTCCTCCAGCACGGTGCGGACGCGTTTTCGCGGCAGAACCAGTGCTCGGAGTGCCACAACGCGCAGGCGTTCTGCCTGGCCTGCCACCGGAAGATGGGCGTCGGGAGGGAGGGACCCCTGGGCACGCAGGCCTACCACGACGCGGAGCCGAACTGGCTGCTCGTGCACGGCCGCGCGGCGCGGCAGAACATGGAGACCTGCACCTCGTGCCACACCCAGGACTCCTGCCTGCGCTGCCACAGCGCCAAGGCGGGCTGGCGGGTGAACCCGCACGGGCCCGGCTTCGATCCGAACCGCATCGCGGACCGGAGCACGATCTCGTGCGGGGTCTGCCACTTCTCGATCCCGGGACGCGACGGGGGCTGAGCCGGGCCCGCGCGTCCTCGTGCCGCGCCCCCCCTCGCCGTGCGCCTCCCGGCGCACCGGAGCCCCGCGACCGCGGCAGCGCCCGCCACCCGTGCGGCGCCGTACCGCCTACCGCATCCGCACCCTCACCTGGCGGGCCAGCTCGCCGTCCACGGCGATCTCCGCGTGGTCAACGCGGAGGATCCACGCCGGATAGCGCTGCACGACCTCGACCTCGGCGCCGGGGAGCAGTCCCAGCCCGGCCAGGGCGCGGGCATCCACCCCCGAAGGATCCGAAAGGCCCACGACAGTGGCCTCGCCGCCGGGGGGGAGCTCGCTGAGGTCGCCGACCGCGGGCGGCGCCGGGGCTTCGGAGCGCGCGAGCCGACCCCGCACCCGATCCCACGCCGCCCGGAGCCGGGCGCTCCACGGCTCCCACGCAGCCGGCTCCATCCAGCCCGGCGTGACCGGGTTCTCGAAGCCGCAGCGCGGGCAGCGCACGTAGCGGCAGGCTCGCGCCAGCGGGCAGGCGGCGCAGGCGGGCTGTCCGCGGTCCTCATGGAAGGAGAGCCCGCACAGGCCGCACTCGAGCTCCGCGCCCCGATCCTTTCCGGCGGGCGTCGGCGGCCGCCGGCTCACAGCCCGGCTCCCCGCAGGGCCGCGTTCAGCACGAACCCGACCCCGAACGCGAACACCGACGCGAACGCGAACACCGACGCCGCCAGCTTCGGCCCCCGCTCCTTCCACATCATCAGGAACTGCGCTATGCAGGGCACGAACAACGTGAGCGTCACGGCGGCCACCGTGAGCGACACCGTGTCCAGCGCCCCGGCCCGCTGCAGCTCGTACAGGCCGGCCGCCCCGTAGTCTCGGCGGAAGAAGCCGAGCAGGAACACCGAGGCGGTGCGGGCCGGGAGCCCGAGCGCCCCCACCGCCGGCCCCAGCGCCCCGAGCACCCTCCCCAGGAGCCCCGTGACCTCCCCCGCCCACAGGAGCACGCTGGCGAGCAGGAAGAGCGGGATGACCTCGAGCATGTACCAGTGGAGCCGCGACAGCGTCTTCCGCGCCACGTTGGCCGCGCGGGGCAGGCGGAGGGGCGGGAGCTCCATGTGGAAGGACGCCGAGCGGCCGGGGAGGATCGCATTCCCCACGACCCCGATCAGGAGGAAGGACGCGAGGAGGACCCCCGCCCACAGGCCGAGCGCCAGCGGCTGGCCGGAGAGGATGGCCAGAATGACGCCGAGCTGAGCCGAGCACGGGATGGCCAGCGCCAGAAGCACCGTGGCCAGGATCCGCTCCCGCCTCGTGTCCAGCGTCCGGGTCACCATGGTGGCCATGGTGTCGCACGCCAGCCCGAGCACGATCGGGATCACCGCCCGTCCGTTCAGGCCCAGCCGCTTGAACGGGCGGTCCACGAGGAGGGCCAGGCGCGGCAGGTAGCCGCTGTCCTCGAGGACCGAGAAGAACAGGAAGAAGGTGCCCACGATCGGGAGGATGATCGCGATCGCGTAGCGGAGGCCGAGGGTGAGGAGGCCGTAGTCGCCGACCCACAGGCTTCGGGCCCACGGCCACGGGATGCCGGCGAACAGCCGCTCCAGGAACGGGTTCAGCTGCCCCAGGAAGACCGTGCCCTCGATCCAGTCGACGAGCGTGCCCGCGCCGAAGTGCCCGACGAACTCGTACAGCCCGAGCCACAGCACCGCCAGCAGGACCGGGATGCCCGGGAACGGACGCGCGAGCCAGCGGCCGAGCCGGTCCGCGGCCCGCGAGCGGCGCCGTCCGTCGCTGCGAACGACGCCCTCCAGGAGACGGTCCGCCGCCTCCCGCCTCGCAACCGCCCGCCGGTACGCTTCGGCGGGCTCCGGCGGGGTGTCCGCGGCGGCGATGCGACCGTGCGTCTCCGCGGCGGTCCCGAGGGTCGGTCCGCCGCGCCCGCCCGCCCGCAGGGTCCTCTCGAGGACGGCCCCGAGCCCGGTCAGGCCTTCCCCGGTCACGGCCACCAGGGGCACGACGTCGACCCCCAGCCGCCCGGCCAGGCGCCCGGCGTCGACCTCGAGGCCGATCGGCCCCAGCTCGTCCATCATGTTGAGGACGACGACCAGCGGCCGACCCAGCTCGAGCAGCTCCAGGGTGAGCGGCAGCGACCGCCTCAGGCAACGGGCCTCGATGACGTGGACCAGGACGTCCACCCCGTCCCCGCACACGAGACGGCGGGCCACCTCCTCCTCCTGGCTGGTGGCCGAGAGCGAGTAGAGCCCGGGGGTGTCGACCACCCGGAGGGGCCGACCGCCGATCTCCCCCTCGCCGTGGGTCACCTCGACCGACGTGCGGGGATAGTTGGAGACCGTGACGTAGCGGCCCGTGAGGCGGTGGAAGAGCGTGCTCTTCCCCACGTTGGGGGCGCCCACCAGGGCCACGCGCCCCGCCTCGCTCGCCGCCGGACCACGGCCCGAGGTTCGGCCCGCCTCGGCGGGACCGCCGTCCGTCGGACACATCGGGCACGTCCCTCCGGCGGCCACGGCGCGCCCGATCACGGAGCGCAGGTCGGCTGGGCCCATCTCCCATCCTCGCTGGGGTGCTCCCGGCCCTCGAGACCGGTTCTCGGCGCCCCCAGGATACCGCGCCGCGGACCCCCTCGTCTGTAGGGCGGCCTCCTCGGGCCGCGGTGGGGAGGGAAAGAAAGGCCCCGTGGGGAGATGGCCTACACGAGACCACTGCAATCTCCCGACTGTGCCGGGTCCTGGCTCGGGCGAAGTTGACACCGTACTCCGCGCCGCGCGGCGGATGTCCGCCGCCACGGTGGAGAGCGATCCGAGAACCGCTGGCGCCCGGCCGGGCCGGACGCCGCGGACGGGAGGCAGGTGTCATGGAGATGCATGGATCGTCCGACGTGGGTTCGTCCACCGCCCCCCGGCGGAGGCGACGGAGCGGCCTGGCGGCCGGCCTGTGCCTCCTCCTCCTCCTCGGCGTGGGGCTCGTCGCCTGCGCCGGGAGCGGGTCGGGCGGCGCGGGCCAGGACCGCGCGACGGGACTCGTCGTCGCCCAGGCGGACAGCTTCATGGCCGACCTCGCGGGCGCGCCCTTCGCGAACCTGAGCCAGGGCCAGCGCTGGCGCGCGGTGGCCTCCCTGGGCACCGGCCTGCCCCCTTCGGGGTTCGAGACCTCCGACCTGCCGGAGCCGGAGAGCACGGGGCCGGGCCTTCTCCACGCCTACTGCACCCAGTGCCACTGGCTCCCGACGCCGCAGATGCACTCGGCCGGCGAGTGGCCGATCCTCCTGCGGAGGATGGGCCTCCGCATGCAGGTTCTCGAGCACCGGGTGAGCGGACCGCTCCTGGACCGGGTCGGCGGCGAGTCCCTCGAGGCGTCGGTGATGTACAGGTCCCTGCCGTCGGAGGCCGAGATGGACACGCTGACGGCGTACCTGACCCGGAACGCCCTCCCGGTGGCGTCCCCCGGCGAGCTCCCCTCGACCGCGGAGGCCGGACACTTCGTGGACGAGTGCTCGAGCTGCCACGAGACCCCCTCCCCCACGGCCCACACCGCGGCCGCGTGGGACGACGTGCTGACGCGCATGCAGGAGAACATGAGGAAGATGCGGGTCGACACGCTGAGCACGCGCGACATGGACCGGATCCGTACCTTCCTCCAGGCCCACGCCTCCCGTCCGGCCGACTGAGCGGGGGCGAGACGGACTCCAGGCCACGTTCCGGGGGAGACTCCCGGCCCCGCCCCCGGAGGGGACATCCCCTACACCCGGCCCCGTGCAGGACCCCACACGCCAGCCGGTGCGCTCCCGACGGCCGCCCTGCATCCCAAGCCGTATCAGTATATACTGATTGAGCCGTTCCACCGGAGGCTCCCGGGCTTTTTTCGGATCCAGGAAGGCGAGGCGCCCGCATGGTGATGGACACCCCCACGAGCTCCGAGCCCGCGCCGTGGCGCTGGCGACCCGGATTCACGGAGTACCTGCTGGGCGGCATCCTCGTCCTCATGGTGGTCGGGGGGCTCCTGGCGGTCTTCCTGTACGTGGTCCCGCCTCCTCCCCTCGAGCTGGCCGAGCTGCAGCCCGCCTACCGGGTGACACGCGTGGACGACTTCCCCGTCAACGGAAGCCGGCTGGTCCACTGGGGCGACCGGGTCATCCTGGTGGTCCGCACGGGCCGGGAGACCTACGCGGCGGTCCAGGGGACGGCGCCGCTGGACGGCTGCATCCTCGACTGGGAGCCCACCTCACTGCGGATCGTATCGCCCTGCAGCTACCTGATCTACGACCCGCGCGGGAACGTGGTGCAGGGCCTCACGACCGAGCCGCTTCGGCGCTATCCGGTGTTCGTCCGCGACGGCGTCGTCTACCTGGCGAGGTCCTGACATGAGCGACGGACCGAGGTCGAGCATCGGGCGGTGGGCGTCCCGCCTGTGGGACGACCTCGTGGCGAGCACGGACGCCAGCCTGCTGGCCATCCTCCGCTTCCTGGGCCTCCTGTACGGGCCGATCGACACGAGCCTCCCCATCGACCAGTCCTTCCGGAAGGCCCTGCGGAACCGGCTCCCCTCGCACGTGGACTGGCGCAAGGCCTTCGGGGGGATGACCTACCTCCTCCTGATCATCCTGGTCGTGACGGGCGTCCTCCTCTCCTTCTACTACCGTCCGTCGGCCGAGGAGGCGTACCAGAGCGTCCAGCACATCGTCTCGGGCGTGACCCTGGGCTGGTTCATGCGGAACCTGCACGTGTGGGCCGCCAACCTGGTCGTGCTCGCCGCGCTCGCGCACATGGGGCGCGTGTTCTTCAGCGCCTCCTACAAGCCGCCGCGCGAGACGAACTGGCTGGTGGGCGTCCTCCTCCTGTTCGTGATCTTCGCCTTCGGCGCCACCGGGTATCTCCTCCCCTGGGACCAGTGGTCCTACTGGACGGTCACCGAGGGGCTGGACGTCGTGGCCGGGACGCCCCTCATCGGCGGCTGGCTGGCCGGGATCCTCCGCGGCGACCCGATCGTCTCGGGCGCCACGCTGAGCCGCTTCTTCGCGATCCACGTCATCATCCTGCCCTGGATCGTGCTCGGGCTCCTGCTCCTCCACTTCGCGCTCGCCAGGAAGCACGGTAGCGCGCCTCCCCCGGGCCACGAGGAGACGGACGAGGAGCGGGACGGAGGCGTGCCGTTCTTCCCGAACCACTTCCTGCGGATGGCCGCGGCGGCGTCGCTGGTCGTGGCCGTGGCGGTCACCACGGCGCTCCTCCTGCCCCGCCCCGTGGCGGCGCCGGCCGACCCCGCCCACCCGCCCGCGACGCTCCTCTCGACCTGGATCGTGGCGGACGTCTCGCGCGGCCTGATCTACTACGTGGGCGGCTGGGGCCTGGGCGTCTTCGTCCTGCTCGGGCTGGGCCTGGTGCTCCTCCCCCTCTTCGACCGTTCGCCCGAGCGCCGGCTCCGCCGGCGTCCGGTCGTGGCGGCGCTGGGGGTGTTCTTCTACGTGGCGTTCGCGCTCGCGTGGGGGGCGGGCTGGAAGCTGCGCTCGGAGCCCATCTCGGCCACGGGCGAGCTGACGCCGTTCCAGCAGGCGCCCGTCTCGGCCCCCCAGGGCGCGTCGCTCCCGTCCCTGGGGCCGGCGGCACGTCCCGCGCAGCCCGTCACGCCCCCACCCGCCAACCCGCCCGACACCACCGGAGGCGCGCCGTGAACCCTCTTTCGTCCAGAGCGGCCCTCGGCACGCTCCTCGTGGCCATGGCGGCGGCGGTCGCCCCCCCCGCGGGGGCGGCTCCGGCGCCGCCCCCGCCACAGGCGGTGGTCCCCCTTCCCGACACCACGAACGGCTGCCTGTCGTGCCACGCCGACAAGCGGGAGGCGGCCACGGAGGGCGTCCACTCCCAGCACGGGATGACGTGCGTGGACTGCCACGGGGGGACGCCGAGCGCGACCACCCTGCCCGCCGCGCACCGGGGAAAGTTCAGCGGACACCTGGACAAGGTGGCCACCGCCCGCCTGTGCGGCTCGTGCCACTCGGACCCGGACCAGATGCGGCAGTACGGGCTCCCGACGGGCCAGCTCGCGCAGTTCCGGGCCAGCCGGCACGGCCAGCTCCTGTTCGGCCAGAACAACCAGGACGTCCCCACCTGCTCGAACTGTCACGGCAGCCACATCATCTACCCGCCCTACGACGCCCGCAGCCCCGTGTACCCGACCAACAGCGCCGAGACCTGCGCTCACTGCCACTCGGACCAGCAGCTGATGTCGCGGTACGACCTGCCCACCAACCAGTTCGACGAGTTCCGGCACAGCGCGCACGGCGTGGCCCTCTACGAGGACCAGAACTTCGCGGCCCCCTCGTGCGTGGGATGCCACGGGGCGCACTCCGAGCTCCCGCCGGACGTGACCCAGATCGCCAACGTGTGCGGGCGCTGCCACGTGCTCGTCGCGCAGCAGTTCGCGGCCGGGCCCCACGGGGCGGCCGCCCGAGCGGGCAAGCTCGAGGGCTGCCTGGGGTGCCACGGGAACCACGACACGGAGCGGGTGCCGGCCGACAGCATCGCCGCGACCTGCGACCAGTGCCACGCCTCGCAGACGAACATCCACCAGCTGGGCGTCGATCTCCAGCGCACGGTGGTGCAGTCGCGCTCGGACATGCAGTCCGCCCGGAACGCGGTCGACGAGATGGCTTCGGCGGGAGAGCGGGTGAGCTACGACCGGTTCCGATACCGATCGGCCCTCACCTACTACCTGCAGATCGCCCAGAAGCAGCACCGGCTGGACATGGACACGCTCGAGGACCTCTCGCGCCGCGTCCGTTCGGTGTCGGTCGCCCTGGACGCCGACGCCCAGGCCAGCCACGAGAGCCGGTGGGAGCAGAAGCTGCTGCTGCTCCCGGTCTGGTTCCTGGCCCTCTCGGCCATGGCCCTGGCGGCGCTGGCGTGGCGGAAGCTGCGCCGCGGCGGCCCGGAAGAGGACTGACGGGGACCCGGCATGTCACCTGCCCTCCGCCGACGGCTCGCACAGTGGGGCATCGTGCTCGTGCCGGTCGCCATCCTGGCGATCATCCTGATCACGGTGGGCACCGTGGGGTTCGTCCAGGTGTCCAGCCAGCCGTGGTTCTGCAAGAGCTGCCACATCATGGAGCCGTACTACCAGTCGTGGTCGACCTCCTCGCACCGCGACGTGGCCTGCATCAAGTGCCACATCCCGCCGGGGATCAAGTCGGAGGTCCAGCAGAAGATCCAGGCGGCCAACATGGTCGTGAAGTACTTCACGGGCGCCTACGGCACTCGCCCATGGGCGGAGATCAGCGACGCGTCGTGCCTGCGCTCGGGCTGCCACTCGAATCGGCTCATCCAGGGACAGGTGGATTTCAAGGGGGTGCGCTTCGACCACGCCGAGCACCTGGGCGAGATCCGTCGGGGCATGCAGCTCCACTGCACGAGCTGCCACTCGCAGATCGTGCAGGGCACGCACATAGCCGTGACCGAGGCCACCTGCTTCCTGTGCCACTTCAAGGGAGAGCCGGCCGGAAAGCCGGTGGCGACGTGCACGGGCTGCCACCCATCCCCGCCCACGGTCACCTCGCCCGAGGGCTTCACGGTCGACCACGAGCAGTACGTCAAGGACCGGATCGACTGCCTGTCGTGTCACAGCCAGGTCACCCACGGGAACGGAGACGTGGACCCGGCGCGGTGTGTGACCTGCCACAACGAGCCCGAGCGCCTCGAGAAGGCGGATCAGCCCACGCTTCTCCACCGCGTGCACGTCACCGAGCACAACCTGGCCTGCATCCAGTGCCACTCGCCCATCGAGCACCGGGTGGTCTCGCTGGCCACCAACGTCCGGCTGGACTGCCAGAGCTGCCATCAGTCCGTCCACCAGGACCAGCAGCGGATGTTCGCGGGGGTGGGCGGTCACGGGGTCGAGCGGATGCCCTCCTCCATGTTCCAGGCCCGCGTCTCGTGCGTGGGCTGCCACGACCAAGCGGCGTCCCTGCCGGGCCACGACACCGTGAACGTGGCCAGCGAGTCCTCGTGCCTCTCGTGCCACGGCATCCGCTTCGCAAACGTCCTTCCGGGCTGGCAGAAGGAGATGGACCGGAAGGTGGGCCGGGTGACGCCCGTGGTCGACGCGGCCAGCGCGGCGGCCCGCTCCGTCCCGCTGAGCCGGCGGGCCGCGGCCGACAGCCTCCTCGGGCTGGCCCGGGAGAACCTCCGCTTCGTGCGCGAAGGCAAGGGCGCCCACAACATCGCCTACGCGGACCAGCTCCTGAGGGCCTCCCTGGACCTCGTCCGCCAGGCCGTGAAGGCGGGCCGCCTGCCCTACCGCGTCCCGGACGTGGACCTGGGCCCGCCCGTCAGCCAGAACATGTGCCTCCAGTGCCACCTGGGCGTCCAGCAGCAGAAGGGGAGCTTCCAGGGACGCTCCTTCGACCACACCGACCACGTGCTGAGCGCGGGCCTCGAGTGCAGCCGGTGCCACACGCCGTTCTCGGAGCACGGCGGGACCACGCTGGCCTCGGCGTCCGCCTGCAGCTCGTGTCACCACCCGGCCGTACGGCAGGTGAACTGCGCGACCTGCCACCAGGGGCCGGGTGGGGCGCCCACCCGCGTCTTCGACCTGCCGCAGGGCCGGTTCGAGCACGGACCCCACGTGGCGGCCGACCTGGAGTGCTCGCGGTGCCACTCGCCGCCGGCAATGAGCGCCCGCGACCTGAAGTGTGACGACTGCCACGAAGAGCACCACCAGCCCGGGGTCACCTGTCTGAGCTGCCACGAGGGCGGCGCCCTGGCCGAGCACGACCGGACCGACCACGTCCTGTGCTCGCAGTGTCACAAGTCGGTCCCCCGCCTGACCACCTGGACCCGGAACGTGTGCACGGCGTGTCACGCCGACATGACGGACCACCACCCGGGCAAGCTGTGTCAGCAGTGCCACCAGGTGCCTGCCATGGGCACGACACGATCGGCCGTGCCCGAGCCGTCCGCCGGGACGACCCGCTCACCTCCCGAGCCCTGAGAGGTCATACATGCGCAGGACAGACATGCGCACCGTGACGCGTGCACCGTGGATCGTCGGCCTCCTGGCCGCCGCGGGCCTCCTCGCGCCCGGCCCGGCGTCCGCCCAGGGCGCGGGCGCCGGCCGGGCCCCCGGGGTCGTCAAGTGCGCCAAATGCCACACCGACCGCCGGTTCCTGGCGGCCAACGCCACCGAGGCCGGCCAGGACACGGCCCTGTTCGTCCCGCCGGACATCCTCCACGGGACGGTCCACGACACCCTGGCCTGCACGGACTGCCACGTGGGCTACGGGGAGGGCTTCCCGCACAACGTCAGCCGGACCGTCGTGCCGTGCGCGACCTGCCACGAGCAGCAGGGGAAGGACTACGAGGCCTCCATTCACGCCGAGAACGCGGCGACGCGCGGCGATGCTCCGACCTGCGTGGACTGTCACGGATCCCACACGGTGCTGGGGCCCGACGACCCCGAGTCGGTGACCTATCCGCTCAACGTGGCCGGGCTGTGCGGCCGCTGCCACGGCGACCCCGAGATCATCGGCCGCTACTTCACCGGGGAGGGCTTCGAGCAGGCCCGGATCGCGACGGAGGCCTTCCCGAAGAGCGTCCACGGGATCGGGCTCTCGCGCGACGGGCTGGTGGTGTCGGCCACCTGCTCCGACTGCCACCGGGCGCACCTCATCCTCCCGGCGGACTCGCCCCGCTCCTCGGTGAGCCGCCGGAACATCCCGCAGACCTGCGGCTCGTGCCACGCGGGCGTGCTGCAGGTGTTCGAGACCTCGGCGCACGGGCCGGACTATCCGGAGCAGCCGGGCGTCGCCGAGGGGCACGAGAAGCCGGTGTGCGTGGACTGCCACACGGCGCACGAGATCGTCCGGCCCGACCGCCCGGCGTGGCAGCAGGGAGCGATCCAGACGTGCGGCTCCTGCCACGAGGACCTGTACGAGACGTACTTCGAGACCTACCACGGACAGGTGACCCGGCTGGGCTCGACGCTCGCCGCCAAGTGCAGCGACTGCCACACCGCGCACGACATGCGCCCGGCCAGCGACGCGAAGTCGACCGTGTTCGCCGGGAACCTGGTGGAAACGTGCGGGCAGTGCCACGAGGGCGCGAACGCCAACTTCGTCAAGTACTACGCGCACGGGGATCCGACCCAACGCACCAGGTACCCCCGCCTCTACTGGCCGTGGCTGTTCATGACGGTCCTCCTGGTGGGCGTCATGAGCTTCTTCGTGCTGCACAGCGTGCTGTGGCTCATCCGGAACGCCATCGAGCATTCGAGGGCGGGCTCGGGCGGCGGTGACCTGCCGCCGGGCCGGCGGCCTCCCCCGAGGGGCACCACGGACACCGACAGCGGAGCGGATTCATGAGCGAGCGGACGATCGACGCCGCGGGCCGGGGGTCCGGCCCCTACATCCGGCGGTTCACCGGCTTCCAGCGCACGCTCCACATCATGGTCATCGTGTCCTTCCTGGGGCTGGTGGCCACGGGCCTCCCCCTCCGCTTCCCGTTCGCGCCGTGGTCCCGGTCCCTCGTGGACCTGTTCGGCGGCCCCCTGGCGGCGGGGGTCATCCACCGGCTGTGCGCGATCATCACGTTCGGCTACTTCCTGGCCCACGTCGTCCAGATCACCTACCGCCTGTTCAGGGTCGAGGGGCCCAAGAAGCTCCTGTGGGGCCCCGACTCGATGGTGCCCCAGCCCAGGGACATCCGGGACCTCATCCAGATGTTCAGGTGGTTCTTCGGGAAGGCAGCCCACCCCGAGTTCGAGCGCTTCAGCTACATGGAGAAGTTCGACTACTGGGCGGTGTTCTGGGGAGTCGCGATCATCGGGACGTCGGGGCTCTTCCTGTGGTTCCCGACCTTCTTCGCGCGCTTCATGCCCGGATGGGCGTTCAACATCGCCACGATCGTCCACGGTGACGAGGCGCTGCTGGCCACGTCGTTCATCTTCACGATCCACTTCTTCAACGTGCACCTGCGGCCGGAGAAGTTCCCGATCGACACGGTGATCTTCACGGGTCGCGCGACGACCGAGTACATGGAGGAGGAGCACGGCCTCGAGCTCGAGCGCCTCCGGGCCGAGGGCCGTGTCGAGGAGCGCGTCGTCGAGCCCGCCTCGCGGGCGGCCTACCTGTGGTCGGTGACCGTGGGCTTCATGGCCGTGGGCCTCGGGACCGTGCTCATCGTCCTGGTCCTCTGGGCCATCCTGTAGGGCATGTAGGCCTCTCGTGCGCCGGCCCGACGTCGTCCTCGTGCACCCGCCCAGCGTCTACGACTTCCGGGAGCGGGCGATCTTCTACGGGCCGATCAGCGACGTCATCCCGTCCTCGACGGTCTTCGAGATGTACCCGATCGGCTTCGCCACCATGGCGGCCTATCTCCGGCGCCATGGCAAGCGGGTCAGGATCGTGAACCTGGCCCTCAGGATGATGCGGAGCCGGACTTTCGACCCCGAGCGCTACCTGGGGAAGCTCCGGCCGCGGCTGTTCGGGATCGACCTCCACTGGCTCCCGCACGCGCACGGGTCGGTGGAGGTGGCGCGGCTCCTGAAGCGGCTGCACCCGGACATCCCCATCGTGTTCGGCGGGATCTCCTCGAGCTACTTCCACGAGGAGCTGGCCTCCGAGCCGGCGGTCGACTTCGTGCTGCGGGGGAGCGTGACCGAGCCGTGCCTCCTCGAGCTGGTGCGGGAGATCGAGGGGGCCGGCCGCTTCGGGCGCATCCCCAACCTCACGTGGAAGGAGGGCGGGGAGGTCCGGGTGAACCAGGCCGTGTTCGTCCCGGCGGCCTTCGACGCCTACGACTACGACCTGGGCTACATGGTCCGGGAGGTGGTCGGGCGGATGGACTTCTGGACGGTCGTCCCCTTCCACTCCTGGTGGAGCCACCCGATCACGGCGATCCTCACGGTGAGGGGCTGCTCGAGGAACTGCGTGACATGCGGGGCCTCGGACCAGGCGTTCGGCGGCTTCATGCCGGGCACCCACCCCCTCTTCCGGAGCCCCGAGGCGATCGCCGCACAGGCCGTCGACCTGGCCGGGCTCACGCGGGCGCCGATCTTCCTGGTGGGAGACGTCAACGACGGCGGGCCCGAGTACGCGAGCGCGGTGGTCGAGGAGCTGGCGCGTACGGGGGTCTCGAACCGGATCATCTTCGAGTTCTTCGAGCCCCCGCCCGCCGGGTTCGTGGAGCGCGTCGACGCCTCCCTGCCCCACTGGGGCGCCGAGCTGTCGCCGGAGAGCCACCACGAAGAGGTTCGGGCGCGCCTGGGCAAGGGTCGCTACACGAACGCCGAGCTCGAGGACGGGATCTCGCGCATCCTGGCCACGCGGGCCGAGAACCTGGACCTGTTCTACATGGTCGGCCTGCCGGGGCAGACCTACCAGCACGTCATGGGCACCGTGGACGCCCTCGAGGGGCTGTTCCGCCGCTTCGACCGGAAGCTGTCGGCCTTCATCACGCCCATGGGCCCCTTCATCGACCCGGGGAGCGTGGGCTTCGAGTTCCCGGGGGCCGAAGGGTACCGGCTGCGAGCCCACACCCTGGCCGAGCACCGCGAGCTCCTCGAGCAGGGCGACTGGGAATCGATCCTGAACTACGAGACCGACGCGATGAGCCGCGCCGAGATCGTGGACGCCACCTACGACGCGGCCGACCGCCTCAACGCGCTAAAGCTCGAGCACGGCCGCATCGAGCCGGAGCGCGCGGAGGCCGTGGCGCGGCGGCTGGCCCGGGCTCGCGAGCTCCGCAGCCGGATCCGGGAGGCGGGGGGCGAGCTCGACCCGGAAACGCACCGCGAGCTCCTGGGGGAGATCCGCGCCTTCTCGGAGTCCACCGTGAACGACAAGACGGAGCTGTTCCCGCCCGGGGCGCTCCTCCGGAACTTCCGGATCGTCGGGATCCTGAAGCTGCTGGCCGGGGAGCTCCTACGCCCGGTGCTCCGCCGCGTGCGGCCCGGTCCCCCCGAGCCGAGGCTGTCGTCGGAGATCTTCCCCGGCTGAGCGCGGCCCGCGGCCGTCCGCGGCCGGGAGCCGCGGACCCGGCCGGCTCGGCCGCCGGCTGCGGCTCAGGTGCTGTCGGCCCTGGGCGTGGCCCCGGTCGTGTCCCCCGGTGCCGGCATGCCGTGGGGATTCATGTGGGCGCTGGCCGCCCGGCCCATCTCGCCCATGCGCGCCTTCGCGGAGTCGGCCGTGGCCGAGTCGCCCATGGCCTCGGCGGCCATGTAGATCCCGAACCAGCCGGATGCCAGGTCCGGCATCTGCTGGACGGTGGCCCGGTAGTGGCGGCTGGCCTCCTCGTAGTCGCCCGCCCGGTAGGCGGCGTTGCCGCTGTCGAGCTGCGCCCGGACCGCCGGAGGCAGGCTGTCGCGGGCCGGCATGGACGAGCTGGCGGACCCGTTCTGGCCCCCCGACGCGCCGCCTCCGCCGCTCCCTCCGCAGCCCACGGCCACGCCGGCGGCCAGCAGGATCACGATGCTTCCGTTCAGGATCTTCATGGATCACTCCCCGGGCTCTCCACCCAGTCGGCTACGAACACGTTGGTCTCGCCCGGCCTCCGGCCGTGGCGGTTCGACTCGAAGACGAGCTGGCGCCCGTCGCGCGAGAACATCGGGAACCCGTCGAACTCCGGATGCGTCGTGACGCGCTCCAGCCCCGTCCCGTCGACCCCGATCAGGTACAGGTCGAAGTCGCGGGAGGTGGGGTCCCTCATGTTGGACGCGAAGATGATCCTCTTCCCGTCCGGATGAAAGTACGGCGCGAAGTTGGCCGCGCCGTTGCGCGTGATCTGCCGGCGGTCCGACCCGTCGGCGTTCACCACGAACAGCTCCATCACCGACGGCCGCACGAGCCCCCGCGCCAGGAGCGCGCGGTAGTCCGCCAGCCCGGTGGAGTCGGGGGGATGGTAGCCGCGGTAGACGATCTTCGAGCCGTCGGGCGAGAAGAAGGCGCCCCCGTCGTAGCCGGGCTCGTGCGTGAGACGCCGGACGTTCCCGCCGTCGGCGTCCATCGTGTAGATTTCCAGGTCGCCATCCCGCACGGACGTGAACACGATCCTCGACCCGTCCTCCGAGATGGTGGCCTCCGCGTCGTAGCCGGGCCCGCCGGTCAGGAGCCGCACGTCCGAGCCGTCCGGGTTCGCGGTCACGATGTCGTACGCGTAGAGCGGCCACACGTAGCCCTGGCTGTAGTCGGGCGTCGGAGGGCACTCGGGGTCGTCCAGGTGCGTGGTCGCGTACAGGATCCGGCTCCCGTCGGGGTAGAAGTAGGCGCACGTGGTGCGGCCGCTCCCCGTGGACACCCGGTGCCGTCCGCTGCCGTCCGTGTCCATGATGTAGATCTGGTCGCAGCCCGCGCCGCGGGGCGTCGCCTGGAAGATCAGGCGGCGGTCGTCGCTCGAGAAGTACGCCTCCGCGTTCTGCCCCTCGAAGGTGAGCATGTGCAGGTTGCGGAGGTGGATCTCATCCGGCTCGGGCGCGACGGCCACCTGAGGCGCCGTGTCGGAGGCCGTCCCGGGCCCGCCGGGCGGCGCGGCGCGAGGCGCGAGGGACGCCCCCTCCGCCGCGGACGCGGGGAACGCGGGAGACCCGCCCGGCGCGAACGAAGGAGCGGCGAAGAGAGTGGCCAGGGCGATGGCCGCGCCCGTGACTCGAAGCATGCTTCCTCTCGGTGGCGGGGCCCGGCGGAGCGGGCGGTTCGAGGCCGCGAGGACCAACCTCCACAGCAAGATAGCGGAATGGGGGAACCAGCGCTCGCGATCCCGTCGCCGGCCGGGCCGCGCCGCCCTCCTCCGATTTCACGCGGAGCTCACCCCAGCCGTCCCATACGCGGACGAAGCGATGGCAGCACCTCGAACCGCGGACGGACGGAGGAAGACGATGGACGGATGGAAGGACCGATTCGGGAGCGTGGCGTGGGGAGCGGCCCTCCTGACCCTGACCTGCGTGGTGGGCCCCCTGCTCTTCGTGGAGAACCTGGCCAGGGCGGCCGGCCTGAGCCCGTGACGGTGGAGGCGATCCGACCCTCCTCCCCACCCGTCGAGGCGTGGATGGAGGGCTTCGGACCCGAGCTCAGGGCCCACGTGCGGCGCATGATGGGGAGCGCCGACGACGCGGAGGACGTCCTGCAGCGGGTGTGGATCACGGCCCACCGCAGGCCGCCCGAGGCCTCCGAGCCGGGACGGGTCCGGAGCTGGCTCTACCGGGTGGCCACGAACGCCGCCCTCGACCGGCTGGCCGCCGACCGGCGGAGGCGGACGGCGCTCGAGGGCCGCCCGCGCGCGGTCGCGCCGGACGGGCCGGCGGCGCCCGACCGGATCCTGGAGGGGCTGGGGCCCGAGGGCCGGCGGCGCGTACGGGAGCACGTGGCCCGCCTCCCCACCAAGCAGCGCGAGGCGGTGTGGATGAGGCAGGTGCAGGAGCTCCCGTACGACGAGATCGCCGGGCGGCTCGGGTGCTCCGAACAGAGCGCCCGGGCCAACGTGTACCAGGGAATGAAGAAGCTCCGGGCGGAGCTGTTCGATGTCTGGAAGCAGGAGGTGACGTCATGACGAGCCAGCCGTGCTGGGTGTCCGAGCAGGGGGTCCTGGCCTTCGTGGAGGGAGACCTCGAGCCGGAGGCCGAGCTGGCGGTGGCCCGCCACCTGGGCGAGTGCGAGGAGTGCCGCGAGCAGGCGGCCGAGTTCCGGGCCCTCGAGGACGCGATCGCGTCCGGGGCCGGGGAGACGGTCCGCTGGCACGCGTTCGGGACGCCCTTCGGCCGCATGTACGTGGCCGCCGGCGAGGCCGGGCTCGTGCGGGTCTCGTGGGCGCCGTCCGGGGACGAGGAGTGGACGCGTCAGCTCGGGGAGCGCTTCCCGGACCGGCCGGTGGTGCACGACCCCGGGAACGCCGTCCTCGTGGAGGCCGAGAGCCAGCTCCACGAGTACTTCGACGGGGGGCGGGAGGAGTTCGACCTCCCGATCGACCTGGACGCCCTCCCGGCCTTCTCGCGCCGCGTGCTGGACGCGCTGCTGCACGACGTCGGCTTCGGCCAGGTCGTGGCCTACTCCGAGCTGGCCCGGCGCATCGGACGGCCGCGGGCAGCCCGCGCGGTGGGGAACGCGGTCGGACGCAATCCCGTGGCCATCGTCGTCCCCTGCCACCGGGTCGTGCGCAGCGACGGATCGCTGGGCGGCTACGGAGGCGGCGTGGAGTTCAAGGAGCGCCTCCTGACCATCGAGGGGCGGGAGGACCTCCTCAGGGCCGGCTGAGCGGCCGCAGGCGCCGGCTCACGGCGCCTCCCCGGCGGAGATCTGGCGGCCCCCGCGGTCACGGCCGGCCTCCAGGGTCACGGCCGGCCTCCCCCGTCCGGCGGCGAGGCCGCTCCCTCGCCTCCCGTCATCCGCTCCCAGCGGCTGCGATCCTGGGGCGTGAGGTACGCCGAGGGCGCGGGCGCCCGGTAGGGGGCCGTGTCGGGCCTCGTCCGGAAGATCCCGTACATCGGTACGGCCAGCCCGTCCCGGAGCCCGAGCGGCGGTAGGCCGAGGATCAGCTCGACCGTGCGCAGGAGGCTGAGCTGGTCGTAGCGCTCGTGGACCACGGCGCCCCTCTTCACGTACGGCCCGGCCGCCAGCGCGACGGTCCGCGTCGCATCCACGTGGTCGGGACCGTTCTGGGCGTCGTCCTCCTCGACCAGGATCAGGCTGTGCTTCCACGCCGGGCTGCGGGCGATGGTGTGGACGATGGCCCCCAGCGCCGCGTCGTTCTGGGCCACGAGCTGGTAGGGGTTCGGATAGCGGGGGTCGACGCCCGCCGTGTGGTCGTTGGGGAGCCAGATGTACTCGAGCGCCGGCACCCTCCCGCGCCGGACCTGCCGCTCGAAGTCCCGCTTCCACGCCGCCGCACGCCCCAGGTCGGAGTAGGAGAGGTCCCAGCCCCGGAAGCCGAAGGCCCAGTGCGAGAGGAAGCCGGCGAACGCCTCGCGCAGCCCGGGGTCCTCCGCCAGCGCCCGGCACAGGCCCTCCCCTCCCGTCAGGACCCGCGAGAGTCGGCAGCGGAAGGCATCGTCCTCCAGGAGGCGGCGGTCCTCCTCCAGCGTGCCGGCGCTGTCCGCCCAGCGCCGCGCGAACCGTATGAAATCCCCGCCCCGGTCGCTCTCCCGGGCCAGCTCCACGGTGTGCTCGTAGAAGGCGCGCGTCACCTCGTCGTCCGGACCCAGGCGGTCCAGGAGGAGCCGGTACGCGGCCGTGAACAGGTAGTAGGGCTCGCCGTAGATCCGGTAGCTCACGCCCGCCGAGTCGAGGGCGTCCCACAGGTAGCCCGGCGAGAAGGTCGAGGGCACGGTCCCGAACGGATAGCCCCGGTAACGGCCCGAGTACGCGGCGTTCCCGAGCCACTCCACGAACGGGGAGGCGTACCCGCTGGTCGTGAAGCTGTGGCCGAGGACGCTCACCTCGCCGTCCGCGTAGAAGTCGTCCAGCGTCACGAACTCCCGGGCCAGGCGGTGGGTGTTCGGCGTGACATCCCGGCCGAACAGCGTGAGCGTCGAGTCCCCGTCGCCGCGCGGCAGGTCCCCCAGGACCTGGTCGTACGTGCGGTTCTCCCTCACGACGTAGAAGACGTGGCGGATCGGGAGCTCCCGGGCCCCGGCGGGCCGCTGCAGCGGCGCGCCGCGGCGCACGCGGGCGGTCATGCTGTCCAGCTCCGCCCCGGGCCGCGGGGGGTCCAGGATCGAGACCGACCCGCGAAGGAGGTTGAGGACGTAGCTGCGGCCCCGGCCGGCGGCCAGCGGCGACGGGCCCTCCGGGTTCGGGCGCCGGGGACGGACCCCCTTGCCGCTCACGATGGCCATGCGGCCGCCGCGGAGAGCGACGTCCGTCGGGAACCACCCGGCGGGTACGAGCCCCAGGAGGTCCCCGTCCGCAGCGCGCAGGATCGCCACGGCGTCGACCGCCCCCAGCGTGACGTAGACGCGCCCGGCGGCGGCCCGGCAGGAGGTGGGGGCGGCGCCCGTCCGGAAGCCCCACTGGCCGACGTCCAGGGTCCGGCTCACGGCCGTGTCGCCCGCGGCGATGACCGCTAGGCGGTCGGCCCCCTGCTCGACCACGTAGACGCTCGAGCCGTCCGAACACATGGCGGCCGGCGTGTGCCCGGTGGCCATCGCGGCCAGGGGCCGGAGCCCCGGGCCGAAGACGCGGACGCGGTCCTCGCCCAGGACGGTCACGTAGATCCTCCCTCCCGCGACCAGCACGTCGTACGGGTACCAGCCCGCCTCCACGGTCCGCTCCACCTCTCCCGAGCGCGTGTCCAGCAGCGCCAGGCGGCCGCGGCCGGCGCCCCGCTCGCCCGTCCCTGGGCCCCTCCCCGCCCTGCTCCCACCGTCGGGGGAGCGGCGCCCCCCCTCGGTCAGGTAGGCCACGAGCAGGTGCGCCGAGTCGAGCGCGGCCACGCCCGAGGCGTAGCCGCCGACCGCGTACTGGCGGGCCAGGTGGAAGGCGGAATCCACCCGGAAGATCTTGCGGGAGAAGCCCCCGCTCACGTACAGACCGCCCCCGGGACCCCTGGCCGCGGAGGGGAACAGCGACGGGACGCGGAGGCTCGACACCACGCGGGCGGAGTCGGGGTCGACGACCGAGATCTCCTGGCCCCGGGAGCCGTAGTAGCCCGCGTCGAGCACGACCACCCGCCCCCGGTACCAGACGGCGGCGAAGGGCAGCTTCCCCACCGGGACCTGCGCTCCGTCCGGCGCCAGGCGCCAGCCATCCGGCAGCGGCAGGGAGGAGTCGGGCCGGGCCTCCTCGTGGCGCCGGGCCAGGTAGCGGTCCGGGTAGGGCCCCCGCCCGGCGAACTCCCACAGCTGATGGTTCAGGACCGAGTCCTGGCCCGGCTCGTCCGGCGCCTCGAAGTCCTGGCCGCGGGCCGCAGCCGGACGGAGGAGCGCCACCGCGACAAGCGCCGCGGCCCACCCGACCCGGGTTCCGAATCTCCCCTGGAGCATCCCCACCGAAGCCCAAGAGACGGGTCGGCCCGTCCCGCCGCAAATCGCGGCGTGGGGCCGTTCCGGACACCCGGAGTGGGGAGATCGCCTACACCGCGCCTCCGGCATCTCCCGACAGTGCCGGGCGCGCCCGCAGGCCAGGTTTGTCGTCGCCGTGAGGTCCCGACGCCTTGCACGCGAGCCCGGGGAGGTCCGGAATGTCACCGCGAGTCCGAGATACGGTCTGGAGCGTGGGCCTGGTGCTGCTGGCCCTGGCTGTCGCCTTCCTGGTGGCGGTACCCGCCTCCTGACGCGCCGGCTCGGCCACCGCCGCGCCGACCCGCCCGGCCTTCTCCATCCCCCCTCCGGCCGTTACATTTTTTTCGTCGACCCGAAGCGTCCGCTTTCACGACCGTCGGTCGCGCGCGGCTCGTCCGGCCGGCGGCCGTAACGGCCCACCGAGGATGTCGCCATGAACCTGAAGTCCGTCACCGCACTCGCGGGCTCGCTGGCCCTGGCCGCGTGCTCGAGCTCCATGCAGTCCGCCTCGCCGGACCAGCTTCCGGCCACCCGGGGCCAGCCCTCCCCGGACGACGCCCCGCAGAACGCGATCGTGATACGCCGCAAAGCGCTGGAGCGCTCCGACGACCTCCTGCTCTACGTCATGGACAAGGAGGTCCCATCCGTACGAATCGCGTTCGACTCCGGCAACTCCGGCAATGGCTGCCCCCGCATCTCGCTGCGCGGTCCGATCGTGGGCGACTACCAGTCCAACCCGAGGGTGTACCTGGACGGGACGCCTCTGTCCGACACGTGCATCCTGATGCAGCTGCGCTCCACACAGGTGGCGTGGATGGAGCTCTACCCCTCCGGCTCTACGCGGCGCGCCGGGTACGAGGTCGATCCCCACGGTCTCATCCTGGTGTTCATGCGCCGCATCTGAGGCTCGACGGGCCGCGGGCAGCTCGGGGCGCCCCGGCCTCCTCCCGAGCGCGCTTTCCCCGAAAAGCGAAAGGCCCCGGTCGCCCGGGGCCTTTCGTTCGTCACGACGGAGCTCGGAAGCTCAGGGGCTGGGTGGATCCGTCGGATTCGGATCCCAGAACAGCTGCCCGCTCATGTCGTCGCTCCCGCCAAAGTACTGGCTCACCGCCGCCTGCCAGGAGGATCCGTTCAGGGACGGCTCGAGCGGCGGATACACGATCCGCTCGGGAATGGCACCCGAGTTCACGTTGCTGGCATCCGGGCCCGGCGCGATGTCGGGAAGCCCGAGGCGCCGGATCTCGGCGTACGCCTCCACGGCATCACCCATGTACAGGGACATCCACTTCTGGGTGGCGATCTGCTGCATGTGGACGCCGGTGGACGCGAGTGGGTCCCAGGCCACGCCGCTCTGCGACATGTAGTTGTCGATGGAGTCCTGGGAGATCCCGTACTGGTCCATCGACGCCTGGATGCCCGCCTCGTAGTGGGACTGGGCGTCACCGCTGCCCACGTTGTAACCCCTGAGGGCCGCCTCGGCCTTGAGGAACTCCACCTCGGCGTAGGTCATGAAGTACATCGGGGCGCCCGGATCGCTCCGCCAGAACGTGCCGATCCGCGCGATGTCGTTGAGCGAACCGCCCGCCGACACCACCGGCTGGGTGGACTGGCCCGGGGACGCGCCCAGGTAGCGGACGCTGACGGGGTCGGACGCGCTCGAGTTCGGCGCGGGCTGGGCGTAGATCTTCATGCGGGGGTCCTGCCAGTTCCGCATCATCGCCAGCATGGTCTCGCTGGGCGCGTGATCGTCGCGGGTCAGCCCGTTCACGTAGACCGGATTCCGGTTGGGCGCCTGAGCCTGGTAGGACAGGACGGCGTTGTCCGCGTTGCTCTCGAACGTGCCGGCCGCGATCGCCGCCTCGGCCTCCGACTGGGCCGTTCCATTGTCCGTGCTGGACAGGCGCATGGCGAAGCGCAGGCGCAGCGAGTTGGCGAAGCGCTGCCACTTCTGCATGTCGCCGCCGTAGATGACGTCGTTCGAGCCGAACGGGTCGGAGCCCGCGTCGATCTCGTTCGCGGCTGTGGTCAGATCCTGCAGCATTCCCGCGTAGATGGTCGCACCGCCGTCGTAGGCCGGCGTCGAGCTGCCGCCCTGATCCAGCTGGAGAGCCTCCGAGTAAGGCACGGGTCCCCAGGCGTCGGTGAGGATGTGGAAGGTGTAGGACTTCATGATCTTCCCCACCGCCTCCACGTTCGGGCCCTCACCGTTGGCGCCCTTCTGCTCGATGATGGAGAAGTCCTTGGCCCGGTCGTACAGGTCGTTCCAGTATCCGTCCAGGGTCGACAGGCGGACCCGGTAGCGGTCCTCGTCGGGATACTGGATCTCGCTGAGGAGCTGGGACCAGGTCGACCACAGCGACATGTGCCAGAAGCTGGCCCACTCCGTGTTCCCGAGCTCCACGGTCGCGCCGGACAGGATGTTGGCCGCCGGCACGTCCGTGGGCTCGTTGGGGTTCTGGTTCGTGTCGGTGAGGCTGGTCCCACACGCCCCCACCGCAAGGGTGAGTGCAAGCAGGAGCCCCGCCGTGGCGAGCCACTTTCGTCCTATGTCCATGCGCATCTCGTTTCCCTCGCTGTTCGATGATCTCG
>Ga0209918_1000141_pt1 | contig 54374 bp, 51 predicted proteins | sample SalPonD_shore_MG_FD_185712 | JGI IMG/M metagenome (GOLD analysis project Ga0209918, IMG submission 185712) | Salt pond soil microbial communities from South San Francisco under conditions of wetland restoration - Salt Pond MetaG... | ecosystem: Environmental > Aquatic > Marine > Intertidal zone... | reverse complement strand
TCCTCCCCCCGCGCCGCCTCTCCCTCCTCCGCGAGCCTCCGGAGCGTCGCGCGCAGCTCCGCCACCAACTCGGCGGCGCGGTCGGCCGAGGTCACGAGCTCGTAGTCCTCCTCCACCTCGCCCTCCTTCCCCTCGGGGGCGTACTCGCGGAGGAGCGTGTGGAACTCGAGCGCGAGGAAGAGGTCCCGCAGACGCCTCCTGTCGGGAGGCTCGCGGCGGAAGCGCCCGAGGTCCAGCTCGACGGGCGCGTCGCGCCGGATCGTGACCAGGTCCTTCGAGAGGCGCGCCTGCCCGGCCGAGCCCTCCAGGGCGTTCCGGGCGCGCGTGCTCTCGACCTCCTCGGCGTGGGCCAGGACCTCCTCCAGGCTCCCCCAGCGCTCGAGAAGCTTCGGGGCGGTCTTCTTCCCGATGCCCCGGACGCCCGGGACGTTGTCGGAGCTGTCCCCGATCAGGCCCAGGTAGTCGGGGACCAGGCCGGGAGGGACGCCGAGCCGCTCTGCGGCGTTCTCGGGCGAGACCCACTCCGCATCCACGCCGTTCGGTCCGCCGCGGCCGGGGTTCAGGAGCCACACGCGGTCGTCGATGAGCTGGTAGAAGTCCTTGTCCCCGGAGATGATGACCGTCTGCAGCCCCTCCTCCTCGGCCTCGGCCGCGAGCGTCCCGATCACGTCGTCGGCCTCCCAGCCCTCCGCCTCCACGACCGGGACCCTGAACGCCTCGACCAGCTCGCGGCAGCGGGGCAGGGAGGCCTCGAGCTCCTCGGGCATCTTCTCGCGCGTGGCCTTGTACTCGGGGTGGACCTCGGTCCGGAAGCTGTCCCCGGCGTCGAACACCACGGCCAGGTAGTCGGGCCGGTGCGCGTCCAGGATGTCGATGAGGAACCGGGCCAGGCCGTAGGGCGCGGAGGTGTTCTCGCCCTTCGAGGTGGTGAGCGGGCGGCTGATCATGGCGTAGAACGCCCTGTAGATCAGGGCGTAGCCGTCGATCAGGTAGAGCGTGGGCCGATCGAACTCGGGCACGTCGACGGCGGTCACGGCGCTCCGGCGCGGGGGTGGGTCCCGTTCCAGGAACGGGCTCCGAAGACGGTCGCGCCGCGCTCGTACGGCGCGGGGCGCTCGGACGCCCCCCGGGAGCGGGGAGCGGGCCCGGATGCGCGTCCCGGGCGGCTCAGACCCGGATCACCCTGGTGGCGTGGAGCCCCTTGTCCCCCTCCTCCAGCTCGAACTCGACTTCCTGTCCCTCGGCCAGGGTCTTGAACCCGTCCATGTCGATCGCGCTGTAGTGCACGAAGATGTCCTCGCCGGCGTCCGACGCCTGGATGAAGCCGTAGCCCTTGGCGTCGTTGAACCACTTGACGGTACCCTTCGGCATGGGTTGCCTCCTTCGCGGATGAACGGGGGGGACACGGCTCCATGGTATTCCCGGCCACCGGCGACGTCAACACTCATCGGAGGTCGCGCGGCGAGCCGGGCTGCGACGTGTCATCGACGGCGGGGGCAGCCGCCGCCGAGCGCACGGTCGGGAGGTCGTGGAGACGGCGGTAGAGGAGCTCGTTGCGGAACACGGCCTTCACGTATCGCCGGGTCTCGGCGAACGGAATGGCCTCGATGAAGAGCTCGGGATCGGCCCCGTGCTCGGGCAGGCTCTTCCACCGGCTCCACCGGCGCGGGCCCGCGTTGTACGCCACCAGCACCGCGAGCCGCGAGCCGTCGTATCGGTCCAGCAGGCCGGCCAGGTAGCGGGCGCCCAGGCCCAGGTTCACGGACGGCCGGAGCAGGTCCATCGAGTCGGGAACGGGTAGCCCCGAGCGCCGGGCCACGTGGCGGGCCGTCGACGGCAGGAGCTGGGTGAGGCCCACGGCGCCGGCGGTCGACACCACCGTCGGGTCGAAGGCGGACTCCTGCCGGATGAGCCCGGCCAGGAGCGCGGGGTCGATCCCGAGCCGCCCCGCCGTCCCCTCGATCTGGTCGCGGTACGGGAGCGGATACACCGCGCGCAGGAGGTCGTACGTCCACCGTCCGCCCGTCCGGGCGAAGACGCTCCAGGCCAGCCCGATGGCCGGACCGGACCACCCGTCGCCCTCCAGCCTGCGCGCCAGGCGCAGGCGGCGCGCGGCGGTGCCCGACAGGCTCGTGCCGGCCGCGTCCAGCTCCGCCAGGGCCCGGTCCCGCCAATCGAGCCGGAGGAGCACGTCCATCCGCCGGAGGAGCCCGTCGACCGCGGCCTCCCATTCGGGGTCGAGCGACCGCGCGGCGTCCGGGCCTCCGGCCTCCGGCGGCAGCGCGTCCTCGCCCAGGCGGTCCTGGGCCCGGAGGCCGTAGTAGCCGGCGGGGTCGGTGCGGGTGAGGCGGCCGAGGAGTGCCCGGGCGGCGGCGCTGTCCCCGCCCGCCTCGCGCGCCCGGGCCTCCCAGTACAGGGAGCCGAGAGCCCACCCGCCCTCCGGGCTCCGTCGCCGGTACTCGGCGAACCGGTCCGCGGCCGCGTCCCAGTCTCCCTCCAGGTAGGCCAGGAGGCCCAGTCGCATGAGCGCCAGGTGACCGTAGCCCGAGTGGGGGAAGTCGCGGGCCGTGCGCTCGAGCCACGTCCGCATCGTCTTGAGGTGGTGGCGGTCGTGCGCCAGGTCCGCCACCAGGTAGGAGGCGCGGGCGGCCGCGGTCCCCGAGCCCGACGCCGCGCGCCTGAAGGCCGCGTCGGCCTCGCGCCTCCGCCCCCGACGGAGGTCCCGCGTCCCGACCGCCAGCTCCATGGCGGACCGGATCGTGTCGGGCGTGGAGCTCTCCGTCGTCCATCCCGAGACCGCGTCCCGCACGCCCGGCAGGCCGGCGTCCAGGCGCGTCCGGGCCAGCTCGAGGGCCAGCTCCGGCCGCCGCTCGGGGGGAGCCGATCGCCCGGCCCGGGCCAGGAGCTCGGCGGCCCTGTGCGCGCGCCCCTCCCGGCGGTCCGAGGACGCCACGTCCCTCAGCGTCCGCCAGCCGTCATCCAGCCCCAGGAGCACGACCCCGGCCGCATCGGGCACGCCGTCCGAGTCGAGGACCCTTCGGTATCCGGCCACGGCCGCAGCGGTGTCGCCCACCGCCAGGAGGATGGGTCCCGCGCGGCTCGTCCACAGCTCCGGATCCCAGTCGGGATCCATTCCGCCCGCCACGGCGGCCGCCTCGGAGGGCGGGAGCGAGTCCGACGCGCGGAGGGAGGCCCGGACCTGCGCGAGCTCTATCGAGTCGACGGGAGCGGCGCCGCTCGCCAGGAGACGCTCGGCCAGCAGGGAGGCCCACGCCGGAAGGCCTGCGCGGGCCGCCTGCTGGAGCGCGGAGAGCCGAAGCCAATCCGCGATCTCCGGCCTTCCCCGGGCGGCCGCCTCGTACAGGGCTCCCGCCGCCGCGTGCTGTCCGTCGGCGGCCAGGGTGGCCGCCCTCCGGGTCAGCGCCCGGACGGAGTCGATGGCGAGCGTGTCGGCCGGGACGGAGTCCGCCGCGAGCATCCCGGTGTCGGCCCGCGCGCCGTCCGGCGCACCGGCCGGCCCGACCGCCGCGCCCGTGTCCGCCGGAGCAGCGACGTGGCCGCCGCCCGTGAAAGCGCGAGCGCAGAGGACTCCGGGGAGGAGCGCGAGGGGGAGGAAGGCGACCACGGCGACCCCGAGCGCCGGCGGCCCGCCGTGGCGACGACGAGGGAGGGGGAGCCCCGGGCGTTCCCTACGGCTTCCGTACCACACGCTCCCGCTCCCGGCCGCTGTGCCGCTCCGCCTGGCTGACGTCTCCCCTCAACATACACGGAGGGCCCGGAATGTGCTCCCGGGCCCTCCGTGGCGTCTCGCTCCGGCGCGGCGCCTTTCGGGGCGCCGCGACCGGCGGGTCCGTCGATCAGGCGCGCTGCGTCTCCCGCTCGTGGAGGGCGTCGATCATCTTCTGGGTGCTCTCCTCCATGCTGATGACCAGACGATCCACCCGGGTCACGAAGTAGTTGTGCATGACGTTGATCGGGATGGCGATCGTGAGGCCGGCGGCCGTCGTGATCAGGGCCACCTTGATCCCGCCGGCGACCAGGGTCGCCTCGACCTCGCCGGCGATCTCGATCGCCTGGAAGGCCTGGATCATCCCGACCACCGTCCCAAGGAATCCGAGCAGCGGGGCCACGTTGGACAGCGTGGCCAGCCACACCAGACCGCGCTCGAGACCGGCCAGCTCGATCACGCCGGCGTTCTCGACGGCGCGCATGGCGCGCTCGGCGCCTTCCTCGTGCCGGCGGAGGCCCGCCTTGAGGATCTGCGCCGCGGGAGCCTTGGACTCCTCGCAGCGCGCGAGGGCCTGGTCGAGCCTGCCCTGCGCGATGAGCTCGTCGACCTCTCCCAGCAGGGAGCGCGTCCTCGACGCCTTCACCCACAGGTCGATGAGCTTCCAGACGATGATGATGAGCCCGACGACCGCGCAGAAGCCCAGCGGCCACATCATGAAGCCGCCCGCCTGCCACAGGTCACCGAGTTGCAGCTTCTGACCGGCACCTAGCGACGGGGTGGCGGTCTGCTGCAACAGCAGGAGCGCCGTGACGGTGAGACTGCTCAAGTTTACCTCCAGCGTGCTCGTTCCTTGCTGGGCCCGCGCCCACGCAGGACGCTGCGCGCGTCGGACCGCGCCTGATCGTAGGCCGGGCAAGCTATTCCCGCCTGCTCGGCCGTGTCAAGCCGGACCGCCATCCTCCCGCGTTCCGGTGGCGGAGCCACGGACCGCCTGCTCATCGTCCGCCAGGCCACGAGCCGGGTCGCGGAGCTCGACCTTCCACGCCGGGGTCTTCATGCAACGCGCCGAGGCGCCGGGCCGTTTCTCCGCCAGGTCCGGGACGTCCCGGCGGCACGCGGCATCCCGCTCCGGATGTCGGCAGCGGGGCTCGAAGGGACACCCGGCCGTGGCCCCGGCCGCCGAGGCCTCGCCGCGCACCGACGCACGCACGCGCGGCCCGGGCCGCGGCCTGGGCACCGCGCCGAGCAGGGCCCGCGTGTAAGGGTGGAGGGGCCGCTCGAACAGCTCGTCCGCCGGCCCGGTCTCCACGATCCGTCCCAGGTACATGACCGCCACGCGGTCGGCCACGTGCCGAACCACCGCCAGGTCGTGCGCGATGAACAGGTAGGTGAGCCCGAGGTCCCGCTGCAGGTCGGCCAGCAGGTTCAGGATCTGGGCCTGCACCGAGACGTCGAGCGCGCTCACCGGCTCGTCGGCCACGACGAGGTCGGGCTCCACGCTGAGGGCCCGGGCGATGCCGATGCGCTGGCGCTGGCCGCCCGAGAACTCGTGCGGGTAGCGGCGAGCGTCCCCGGGGTCGAGCCCCACCCGCCGGAGGAGCCCGGCCACGCGTCCCGACTCCTCCCCCCGCGGAACGATCCCGTGCACGCGGAGGGGCTCGCGGAGCGCGTCTCCCACCCGGAGTCTGTGGTTGAGCGAGCCCACCGGGTCCTGGAAGACCATCTGCGCCCGCCGCCGGAAGGCCCGGAGCCCGGCCCCGGCCAGGGACGAGAGGTCCCGTCCCCCGAACCGCACCGTGCCCCGGTCGGGCTCCTCCAGGCCCAGGGCCAGGCGGGCCGTGGTCGACTTCCCGCACCCCGACTCTCCCACCAGGGCCAGCGTCTCCCCGCGCTCGATTCGGAACGAGACGTCCCGCACGGCGTGGATCGGCCGGCCGCGGCGCCGGAAGGCGCCGCCGGAGGCCGCGTAGGTCCGGGCCAGGCCCACGGCCTCGAGCAGCGGGGGCGCCGCCCCGTCCGGGGGAGCCCCGGCCACGCCGCCGGCCGCAGCCGGACCCGCCCGGTCCGTCACTCCCCCTCCCCCCGGCTCCTCCGGCCCGGCTCCTCCACGAGCCAGCAGCGCGCCCGGCGCCCGGCCTCTCCGGCCAGGAGGCCCGGCTCGGAGGCGCACCGGCCCCATGCCCGGGGGCAGCGGGGACGGAAGCGGCAGCCTTCCGGCCAGTGGGCGGGGTCGGGGACCCGTCCCGCGATCGCGGCCAGCCGCTCGCTGGGCCGGTCGGGGTCGGGGACGGCCGCCAGGAGACCCTCTGTGTAGGGATGGAGCGGCCGCGAGTACAGCGCCTCCACCGGCGCCTCCTCCACGATCCTCCCGGCGTACATGACCGCCACCCGGTCGGCCACCTGGGCCACGATCCCCAGGTCGTGGGTGATGAGGAGGATCGCCATTCCGAGCTCGGCCTGGAGGTCTGCCAGGAGCTCCAGGATCTGAGCCTGGACCGTGACGTCGAGCGCGGTGGTCGGCTCGTCGGCCACCAGGATCGAGGGCCGGCACGCCAGCGCCATCGCGATCATCACGCGCTGGCGCATGCCCCCCGAGAGCTGGTGCGGGTAGGCCCTCCGCCGCTCCTCCGGCTCCGGGATCCCGACCCGGTCCAGGAGGCGGACCGTCTCCCGCTCGGCCTCCCGCGCCCCGAGCCCCCGGTGGCGGCGGATCCCCTCGGCCACCTGCCGGCCCACGGGGAGGACCGGGTTGAGGCTCGTCATGGGCTCCTGGAAGACCATGGCGATCTCGCCGCCCCGCACCTCCCGGAGACGCGCGGGAGGGGCCTCGAGCAGCTCCTCGCCGCGGAGCCGGACCGAGGAGCCGGCGAGGATGCGGCCGGGCGGCTCGGGGACGAGCCGCAGCAGCGAGAGCGCGGTGACCGACTTGCCGCACCCCGACTCGCCCACGAGCCCCAGCGTCTCGCCGGCCCCGAGCCGGAAGGAGACTCCGTCCACCGCGCGGGCCTCGCGGCCCTCCCCCTCGCCCGACCCGCCGCCGAACCAGGTCCTGAGGTCCTCGACCTCGAGCAGCGGGGCGGTCACCGGAGCCCGCCCGCGCGCCTGGGATCCAGGGCGTCCCGGAGCCCGTCCCCGACCAGGTTGAAGCTCACGACAGTGAGCACGATCGCCACGCCCGGGAAGGCGGCGATCCACCACGCGTGCAGCATCGCGTCCCTTCCCGAGGCCACCATGTTCCCCCAGCTGGCCGTAGGGGGCTGCACCCCGAGCCCGAGGAAGCTGAGGGCCGCCTCGGCCAGGATCGTGTTCCCGACCCCCAGGGTGGCCGCCACGATGACGGGGGTCAGGGCGTTGGGGAGGACGTGGCGGGTGAGTACGCGCCAGCGCCCGAAGCCGAGGGCGCGCGCCGCCTGGACGTACTCCTCCTCCCGGATCGAGAGGACCTGACCCCGGACGATCCTCGCCGTCCCCATCCACCCGGTCACCCCGAGGACGAGCGTGACGAGCGCGATCCCCGGCTCGAACAGCGCCACGAGCGCGATGAGGAGGACGAGCCGCGGGAAGCTGAGGAGGAGGTCCACGCCCCGCATCGAGACGGCGTCGAGCACGCCGCCCGCCATTCCCGCCCCGGCGCCCACCAGCGTGCCGATCGAGATCGCGATCGCCACGGCCACGAAGCCGATCGACAGGCTGATGCGCGCGCCGTACAGCGCCCGGCTCAGGACGTCCCGGCCGAATCGGTCGGTCCCCAGGGGGTGGGCGAGGGACGGCGACAGGAAGCGGGTCGCCACGACCGCGTGCTGCGCGTTGGGGTCGTAGGGGGCCAGGTAGGGCGTGAGGAGCGCGACCAGGACGAGGGCCCCCAGCAGGACGAGGCCGATCGAGGCCTGCCGGTGGCGGCCGAACGCCTCCCAGTCCACCGGGCCGCCGCCTCCGTCCGAAGGGCCGCCTCCCGGCCCGGAGCCTCCTCCCGCCCCGTGCAGCGCGGGCGCGAGCCAGCGGCGGGCCGCGTGGAGACAGGCCGCCAGGCCCGCGACCAGGGTGGCGAGTGCCACCCACTCGTCCACCGCTCCGCCCCGGAGCGTCGCGGCCACGCGCCCCGGGCGGAGCGCCGCCACCCCCCACAGGAGGACCCACGCGCCCAGGACCGCCGTGCCCGCCGCCCGCCCGGCCAGCGCCGCCCGCGCCCCGGGCACGAGGTAGTCGGCCAGGACGGCTGCGCGGCCCTCGGGTCGGACGGGCTCGGCCGCGCGCGGGTCCCGCTCCGGCCCGCTCATCGCTCCCCGTAGCGGACGCGCGGGTCGACCGCGGCGTACAGGAGGTCGGACGCCAGGTTGCCCGCGACCACGAGCGCCCCGAACAGGAAGGTGGCCGCCATGACGACCGGGTAGTCGCGCGCCAGGATGCCGTCGTACAGGAGGCGGCCCATGCCGGGCCACGAGAACACCACCTCGATGACCACCGTCCCGCCGAACAGGAGCGGAAGGTAGAGCCCGAGCAGAGTCACGACCGGGAGGAGCGCGTTCCGCAGGGCGTGGCGCAGGATGACCTCTCGCTCGCTCAGCCCCTTCGCCCGCGCCGTGCGGATGTAGTCCTGCCGGATGACCTCGAGCATCGACCCCCGCATGTAGCGGGCGACCCCGGCGGCCGAGGCCAGGCCGAGCGCGATGGTCGGGAGCACGAGGTGACGCGCGTCGTCCCGGAGCTTCCCCCACGCGCCCATGGACTCGTGGCCGATCGAGGTCATCCCCGAGATCGGGAGGTGGAGCCAGGAGGACACCGCCGGGGTCGAGACGAGGAGGATGAGCATGAGGCCGAGCCAGAAGCCCGGGATGGAGTAGAGCGTCAGGGCCCCGACCGTGAGCGCCTGGTCCAGGGCCGAGTACTGGCGGACGGCCTGCACGATACCGACCGCGCAGCCCAGCACGAAGATGAGGACCAGCGACACCCCGCTCAGCAGGAGCGTGTTGGGGAGCGCGTCCCCGATGACCGCCGCCACCGGCCGGTGCTGGCTGAAGCTGTAGCCGAAGTGGCCGGTGAAGAAGGAGCGGAGCCAGTCCAGGTACTGGACCGGGAGCGGCCGGTCGAGCCCCAGGTTCCGCCGCATCTGCTCCAGGATGTCGGGCGGGATGTTGGGATTGAAGTACGCGGTGGTCGGATCTCCGGGCGCCAGGTGGAGGAGGATGAACGTCAGCGTGACGATGCCCAGGAGGAGGGGCACCGCCTGCAGGAGCCTTCGGCCGGTGTAGCGGATCACGCTCCCCGCCCCTCAGCGGGCTCCGGGCCGGAGCCACCACGAGCGGACCGTGCGCAGCTCGCCCCTCACGTCCATCTCGACACCCTCCAGGTCCGCGCGCATGCCCACCGCCCGGTCCTCGTCGAACAGGAACGTGTAGGGCTGCGCGCTCTGTACGGTCTCGGCGTACTCCCTGAGCAGGCGACGCTTCTCGGCGCGGTCGGTGGCCCTCGGAATCGAGTCCATCACCGCATCGAGCGCCCTGTCGCACCAGCCGCTGAACTGGAGGGGGTCGCCCATGCGGTCGCACGCCCAGTAGTCCCGGTCGTCGATGACCAGGTCCTCGCTCCAGGAGAGGAGGAAGGCGTCATAGGGCCGGGACGGGTCCTGGATGGCGCCGGCCAGCGAGGCGAAGTCGCGGATCCGCGGCTCGAGGCGCACGCCCACCTTGCGGAGGTCGGACTGCATCATGACCGCCATGTCCCGGCGGATCCTCACGTCCGGGACGAGGAGCGTGAAGCGGAACGGGCGCCCGTCCCGGTCCCGGATCCCGTCGCCGTCGCCGTCCTTCCACCCCGCGGCGTCCAGGAGGGCCCCGGCCGAGTCCGGGTCGTAGGGCAGGGGCCGCCACGCGGTGTCGTACGCCCAGTGCCACGGTCCGAGCGGCCCGGCCGAGACCCGCCCGAGCCCGTTTCGCACGGCCTGCAGCATGGCGTCCCGGTTCACGGCCATCGTGAGGGCGCGCCGCACCCGGACATCCGAGAACGGCGCCCGGCGCGTGTTCCAGGCCACGAACGCGTAGGTGCTCGAGGGGAACGTGACGACCCTGAGCGAAGAGTCCGAGCGGACGCGGCCCACCGCATCGGGCGGCAGGCCCGGGTAGAGGTCCACGTCGCCCCGGGCCAGCTCGGCCACGGCGGTGGCCTCGTCCGGGATCACGCGGTAGACCAGGCGGTCCAGCAGGGGCGGTCCTCCGAGGTCCTCGGGGAACTCCGGGTTGGCCTCGAACACCCAGCGGTCGCCCTGGTCGTGGCGCACGAAGCGGAACGGCCCGTCCCCCACGGGCGAGCTCGTGCCGAAGGGATCGGTCGCCAGCGCCGAGTCCGGCACGCCGCCCAGCACGTGCTCGGGGAGCACCGGGACCTGGCTCCACCCGAACAGGAACTGGCTGTAGGGGCGGATGCGGAAGCGTACGGTGTGCGCGTCCACGACGCTCACCGAGTCCCAGCGGTCGAAGTAGGCGCGGTTCGGGAACGGGATGTCCGGGTCCTTGGCCTTGCGGAAGGTGAACGCCACGTCCCGCGCGGTCACCGGCTCCCCGTCGCTCCAGGCGATGTCGTCGCGGAGGTGGAAGACCACCTCCGTCGTGTCGTCGTTCACGTCCCAGGAGCGGGCCAGCCACGGCCGGAACCCGATGTCGGGCCCGAGCTGCACGAGCGGCATGAACAGCACGTAGCGCTCGACCTGCGAGGCCATGTAGCCGGGGGGCGGGACCAGGGGGTTCACGCCCGGGATCTCGGTCAGGCCCGCGATGACCGCGGTTCCGCCGCGCCGGGCCGAGTCCGGAACGGCCCCGGCGCCTCCGGGGGGACCTCCCTCCCCGCCGCACGCCGCGGCGGCCGCCAGCGCGGCCGCCAGCGCGGCCCGTGCGGCCACGCCGGGCCACCGGGCCCGGCCGCGCCCGGACCCGGACGGGGCCTTCGCCCGCCGACGCTCCACGGTCCCCCTCACCGGCCTCCTCCGTCCGACGTCCGGCCGTCCGACGCGTCTCCCCTCCAGCGCCAGCGCGGCAACGTGAACAGCTCGCCCCGGGCGTCCATGTGCACCCCCTCCAGGCTGCGGCCGATCCCGGCCAGCTCGTCGTTCCAGAACACGAAGGTGAACGGCTGGTCGCGCTGCAGCACCCGCTCGAACGCGGCCCACGTGGCCGCGGCGGAGTCGGGGTCGGTCTGGCGCACGCCCGCCTCCATGAGGCTGTCGGCCGTCGGGTTGGAGTAGGAGCTCCGGTTGGCGCTCCCCTCGGTCCGCGCCGCCCGCGTCGAGAACAAGGGGCGCGGATCGATCCTGAAGTTGTCGAGCACCCAGTTCGTCAGCACGGCCTGGAAGTCCCGGGCCCGGTGCCGGCCGAGCACGGTCTGCCACTCGAGCAGCTCGGGCTGGACGTCCACTCCCACCTTCTGGAGCTGCGCCTGGATCATCTGCGCCATGTCCGAGAAGGTGGCGTTGGCCTGGCTGGCCAGCAGGTGGAAGCGGAAGGGCCGGCCGTCCCGGTCCAGGACCCCGTCCCCGTCCGTGTCCCGCCATCCCGCCGCCGCCAGGAGCGCCCTGGCGGAGTCGGGAGCGTAGGGGAGGGGCTCGAGGTGCGCCGCGTACGGGTGCCACGGCGGGATCGGCCCCGCGGCCGGGGTACCGTGGCCGTAGAGCGCGGCCCGCAGGAGCGCCCGGCGGTCGATGGCCATGGTGAGCGCCCGGCGCACCGAGGCGTCGGCGAACAGGGAGTCGCGGGTGTTCCAGCCGATGTAGGTGAACTGCCGCCACGGGAAGGACGCCACCCGGGCGCGCTCCGAGCCCTCCACCCGGGGCGTCTCGGCCGGCTGCAGGGGGCCGTCCACCTGGAGGTCCCCCCGGAGGAGCTCCTGCAGGCGCGTGGTCGGCTCGGGGAGGATCCGGTAGGAGACCCGCCGGATGGCGGGCGGTCCGCCCAGCTCCGACGGGAAGGAGTCGACCGCCCGGAACGAGAGCCCCTGGCCGGCCTTCCAGTCCACGAGCCGGTACGGTCCGCTTCCCACGGGGTTCCGGGAGAAGGGGGCGTCGGCCAGGTGTGCCGGGTCGACGCCCTCGAGGACGTGCTTCGGGACCGGGGGCCAGAAGAAGTCCTGGAGCGGCTGGGCGTGGGGCGCCGAGAAGTGGAACCGGATCCGGTGCGGCCCGAGCACCGTGGCCCGGTCGACCTCGGCCAGGTAGGCGGCCGCCAGCGGCGAGGCGGCCGCCGGGTCCCTGGCCAGTCGGAAGGTGAAGGCCACGTCCTCGGCCGTGACCGGCTCTCCATCGTGCCAGCGGACGTCGTCCCTCAGCTCGAACACCACCGACGTGTCCGAGAGCTCCCAGGAGCGGGCCAGCCACGGCCGGACCCGATAGGCCGAGTCGTACGTGACCAGCGGCGTGAACAGGAGCGAGTAGATGAGGTCGTTGGCGTTCTGGTCGGTGCTGACCACGGGGTCCAGCGTCTGGAGGTCCTCCGCGTAGCCCAGGACCAGTGTGCGGCCGCCGGCGCCCCCGGCCGTGGTCCGATCGCCCCCACTCCCACAGGCCATCGGACCCGTGAGAGCCAGCGCCACGGCGGCCGCCAGCAGGATGCGCCGCGCGATCGGGCCGCCGCACGCCGCCCGCGGGCGCCCGCGCCGCGCGGCTCGCCCGGGGCGCGGCTCGCGGGGGACGCTCGTCCGGCCACGGACGCCGGACCTGGACTCGGGAGGACTCCTTCTCAGCACGCCGTCGAAGGTACGGCGCTCACCGCCTCCAGGTCCACGCCGGGTCACGGTACTTCTGCTCGAGCTCCCTCACCCTCGCCTCCCCCGGGAGGCCGTCGGGCGCCCCCTCGACGTAGACCCCGAAGGCCTCCTCGAAGCCGGCCCGCAGGGCCTCCCCGAGCTCGGCCGTCTCCGGGGCCCGGCCCAGGAGGTCCGCCAGCGCCGCCGCGCGCACCGGGCCGCCGTCGCCCGTGGCATCGTCCGCCTCGCCCTCCGACCCGAGGCGCAGCCGCTCGGCCACCTCCTGCTCGTCGTGGAGGATGAGGGAGCCATGCTGGAGCAGAGCGTCCCGGTCGCGCCACTGCGCGCTCCCGATCAGCTTGCGGCCCGCCGCCGTGATCTCCCCGGGAAGGGGATCCCGGAAACAGGCCCGGGTGCCGGGGCCCGGCGCCCGCCGGCCCGAGCGCTCCGCCTCCCGGACGCTGGCGCCGAGGCGGCGGACGCCCAGGAGGAGCGCCCGGTTGATCCTTCGGTAACTCCGCCGCAGGCCGCCCCACAGCTCGGCAGGCGCGACCACCGAGTAGGTCAGCTCCCGGTGGTGGAAGACGGCCCGGCCCCCCGTGGGTCGGCGCACGAGGTCGATCCCCTCGCGGCGCGCCGCCGCCAGGTCGTAGAGGCCCTCCGCCCGCTGGTTGCGGCCGAAGGAGAGGCAGGGGGGGGCCCAGCGGTACAGCCGGAGGACGACGCGGCCCTCGCGGGCGGCGTCCATGAGCGCCTCGTCGACGGCCATGTTGCGGGCGCCGTCGGCGGGCGGGTCGACGCGGAGGAGGATGCGGGAGGGGGGCGCGGCGGCGTTCCCGGACGCCGGGGCCCCGCGGCCGACCCCCGTCAGCCCTCCTCCGGGAAGTCCCAGCGCACGTCCAGCTCGCGCCCGGCCCTCCCCTCGTCCAGCCGGCGGACCGGCGTCTCGTGAGGAGCCGTGCGCACGAGGTCGGGGTCCTCCGCCGCCTCCCGCGCGATGGCCTCCAGCGCGTCCACGTAGCGGTCCAGCTCCTCCCGCGTCTCCGTCTCGGTGGGCTCGGTCATGAGCGCCTCGGGGACGATGAGCGGGAAGTATATGGTGGGGGCGTGGAATCCGTAGTCCAGGAGCCGCTTGGCCACGTCCGCGGTGCGCACGCCGTGCTCGCGCTTCAGCTCCTCGCCCGTGAACACGGACTCGTGCAGCCCGCGCCCATAGGGGAGCGGATACGTGTCCGACAGCCGGGCGCTCAGATAGGCGTTGTTGAGAACCGCCGCCTCGGCGGTCCGCCGGATCCCGGCGGCACCCAGCATCCGGATGTACGTGTAGGCCCGCACCATGACGCCGAAGTTCCCGTAGAAGCCGTGGATCTTCCCGATCGAGTCGGGCCGGTCCCAGGCCATCACGAAGTCACCGTCCTCCTGCTCGATGTGCGGGACCGGGAGGAAGCGGGCCAGCGGCTCCTTCACGGCCACGGGGCCGGCGCCCGGCCCGCCGCCGCCGTGGGGCGTGCTGAACGTCTTGTGCAGGTTGAAGTGCACGATGTCGTAGCCCATGTCCCCGGGCCGGACGATGCCCATCAGGGCGTTCAGGTTGGCGCCGTCCATGTACATGAGGCCACCCGACTCGTGCACGAGCCGGCTGATCTCCTCGATCCGCGACTCGAACACGCCCAGCGTGTTCGGGTTCGTGAGCATCATGCCCGCCAGGTCGTCCCCCAGCGCGCCGCGGACCGCGTCCAGATCCACCCGCCCCTGCTCGTCCGAGGGGAGCTCGACGCAGTCGAAGCCGGCCAGCGCCACCGTGGCCGGGTTGGTGCCGTGGGCCGAGTCCGGGATGAGGACGCGCTTCCGCCCGCTGTCGCCCCGGGCGCGGTGGTAGGCCCGCATGAGGAGGACGCCGGTCATCTCCCCCTGGGCGCCGGCCGCGGGCTGGAGGCTCACGGCGTCCATTCCCGCGATCTCCTCGAGGATCCCGGCCAGCTCGTACATGAGCTCGAGGGCGCCCTGGGCGGCCCGGTGCGGCGTGAGCGGGTGGAGCTCGGCGAAGCCCGGCAGCCGGGCCGTCGCCTCGTTCACCTTGGGGTTGTACTTCATGGTGCACGAGCCCAGCGGGTAGAGGGCCCGGTCCACGTGGTGGTTCTTGAGCGAGAGCTCCGTGTAGTGTCGCACGACCACGTGCTCGGGCGCCTCGGGGAGCCGCGGCGCCCCCTTCCGCCGGTGCGCGGCGGGGACGAGATCGTCCAGCGGCACCTCCGGGACGTCGGCCTCGGGCACGGTCGTCCCCTGGCGCCCGGGCCTCGAGCGCTCGAAGATCGTCGGCGTCGTCTCCCCCTGGAAGGGGAACGGCGGTCGGCCCATCAGAACTCCAGCGAGTCGCCGGGGGCCAGGATCACGACTTCGGCCAGGTCCCCGACGGCGGCGGCGAAGGCCTCGGGGTCCTGCTCGATGACCTCGAAGCTGTCATAGTGGATCGGCACGACCACGTCGGGCCGGATCATGTCCACGGCGCGGACCGCGTCGGCCGGTCCCATCGTGAAGTTGTCGCCGATCGGGAGGAGCGCGATGTCCACCCGGTCCCGCAGGAGCTCGAACTCCCTGGTGAGCGACGTGTCCCCGGCGTGGTAGACGGTCTTCCCGTCCAGCTCCATGAGGAGGCCGGCGGGGAACGTCGTGTAGGCGCCCCCGTTCTCGCCGGCCACCTGGCCCCCGTGGAAGGCCGGGGTGAGCTGGACCCTGCCGAAGGGAAACTCGAAGCCGCCGCCGATGTGGAGCGGATGGGCGTTCTCGACTCCCTCTTCGTTCTGCGCGTAGGCCACCAGCTCGAAGGTGGCGATCAGCGTGGCCCCGGTCTCCCGGAGGATGTCGTAGCCGTCGCCGGTATGGTCGAAGTGACCGTGCGTGTAGAGCACGTAGTCCAGGCCGTCGTGGAACGCCTCCGGTCCCACGTCGGCCAGCGGGTTGTCCGTCAGCCACGGGTCGATCAGGAGCCGGGTCCCGTCATCGGTCCGGATCTCCGTGCACGCGTGGCCGTGGAAGGTGAGCTTGCCCATCCCCATCTCCTATCCTGCGATCACGTCCATCAGGTCTTCGATCTCCGCCCGGTTCCGCTTCTCCGTGAAGGCGAGGAGCAGCCCGTCGGGCGCCCCGAGCTCCGGGAAGCGCGACAGGCTCACGCCGGCCAGGATGCCCCGCTCGATCCCCCGCTCGAGGATGGCCCGGGAGTCCTCGCGGGTTCGGACCGCGAACTCCCGCAGGAAGGGCGAGCCCGGATGGAGCGGCTCGACGCCGTCCATCGCCTCGATGAGGCCGCGCGCGAAGCGCGCGTTCCGGGCCGACGTCTCGGCCACCCGCCGCAGCCCCTCCCGGCCCACCGTCGCCAGGTAGACGGTGGCCGCCAGGGCGTTCAGGCCCTGGTTCGTGCAGATGTTGCTGGTCGCCTTGTCCCGGCGGATCTGCTGCTCGCGCGTCTGGAGCGTGAGCACGTAGCCCCGCCGGCCCGCTTCGTCCTCGGTGGCCCCTACGATCCGGCCCGGCATCTTGCGCACGTGCTCGTGGCGCGCGGCGAACAGGCCGACCACCGGCCCGCCGAAGCTGGGGGCGTTCCCGAACGGCTGGCCCTCGCCGGCCACGATGTCCGCTCCCGCATCGCCGGGGGGCCGGACCATGGCCAGGGAGACCGGGTCGGCCACGGCCGTCACGAACAGCGCCCCCCCCTCGTGCGCCGCCTCGGCCAGGGACTCGAGCTCCTCGAGGAGCCCGAAGAAGTTCGGGTTCTGCACGATGACGCAGGCGGTGTCGTCGTCCATCGCCTCCGCGACCGCGTCGGCGTGCACGCGCCCGTCCTCGCCCGCCGGGATGACCTCGACCTCCGAGGCGCTCCCCTCGGCATAGGTCCGAACCACCTTCCGGTAGTGGGGGTGGAGTGTGCCGGCCACGAGGATGCGGCCTCTCCGCGCCACCGAGAGCGCCATGAGGGCGGCCTCCCCGGTGGCCGTGGCGCCATCGTACATGGAGGCGTTGGCCACCTCCATGCCCGTCAGCTCGCACACCATCGTCTGGAACTCGTAGATGACCTGGAGCGTGCCCTGGGCCACCTCGGGCTGGTAGGGCGTGTACGCCGTGTAGAACTCGCTGCGCCGGATGATGTGGTCGACGGCGGCCGGGACGTGGTGGTCGTACAGACCTCCGCCCGCGAAGCTCACGAGCGCAGGGTTGCGCGCCGCCAGCTCTCGCAGCCGCCGGACCGCCTCCCACTCCGAGAGCGCGCGCGGAAGCTCGAGCGGCTCGTCGCGGACCAGGCCACGGGGCACGTCCCGGAACAGCTCGTCGATGTCGGAGACGCCGACCCGGCGGAGCATCTCGCGCCGGTCGGCGTCGCTGTGGGGCACGAAAGTCATCGGATGGTCCGCTCAGGCCTCTTCGAGGTGTGCCCGGTACTCTTCCGCGCCGAGGAGATCGTCGGCCTCCGACGGGTCCGCGGCCCGGATGCGGATCATCCATCCGTCCCCGTACGGGTCGTTGTTCACGAGCGCGGGGTCGTCGTCCAGGGCGTCGTTGACCTCGAGCACCTCGCCCGCGAGCGGGCAGAAGAGCTCGGAGACCGCCTTCACCGCCTCGATCGTCCCGAACACGTCCATGTGCTCGAACGTGTCGCCGACCGACGGCAGCTCGACGAACACCACGTCGCCCAGCTCGCCCTGCGCGTAGTCGGTGATCCCCACCAGGAACTCGCCCTCCGGGCCGGCGTCGCGGAGGTACTCGTGCTCTTCGGTATAGCGCAGATCGTCAGGAACCTCGGACATTCGCTCTCCTCTCGTCACTCCCCCTCGGTACCCGCCCGCGAGGACCGCGGGACGGCGGCGCCGCAGGATACCCGGCGCCCTCCGAGGGCGTCAACCGGAAGGCCCGCGACCGCGAGGGCGGCGACCGTACCTCCCGCGGCCGAACGGTCTGCAACCTCCGTTCCCCTCCCCCGGGGTCACATCCAGCCCTTACGCCTGAAGTAGAGGACGAGCCCGCCACCGACCAAGGCCATGAGGCCCAGGCAGGCGGGGTAGGCCCAGGGCTCGGCCAGCTCGGGCATGTGCTGGAAATTCATGCCGTACACGCCCGCGATGAACGTGAGGGGGATGAAGATGCTCGCCATGATCGTGAGGACCTTCATGATCTCGTTCATGCGGTTGCTCACGCTGGAGAGATAGGTGTCCAGCAGCCCCGAGACGATGTCCCGCAGCGTCTCGCCCGTGTCCAGGACCTGGATCGTGTGGTCGTAGACGTCCCGCACGTACACCCGGACGGGCGCGCTCACCAGGGAGGCCCCCTCGCGGCCCAGGCTGGAGACCACCTCCCGCATGGGCCAGGTGGCCTTCCTGAGGAGGAGCATCTCCCGCTTGAGGCGGTGGATCTCGCTCATCGTCTCCGGCCCGGGCTCGTCGACCACCTCCTCCTCGAGCAGCTCGATCCACTCCCCCAGGCCCTCCAGCACCACGAAGTAGTGGTCGACCGCCGCGTCGACCAGAGCGTAAGCGAGGTAGTCGGGCCCCATGGTGCGGATCCTCCCCTTCCCGCTGCGGATCCGATTCCGTACCGCGTCGAAGATGTCCCCGGGCCTCTCCTGGAACGAGATCACGAACCGCGGCCCGAGGATGAGGCTCAGCTGCTCGTCCTCGACCTCGCGTCGCTCCTCGGAGAACGTGATCATCTTGATCACGATGAAGAGGTAGTCCTGGAAGTCCTCGAGCTTGGGCCGCTGCTCGGTGTTCACCAGGTCCTCCATGACGAGCGGATGGAGGCCGAACTCCTCCCCGAGGGACGCGATAAGCTCCATGTCGTGGAGCCCGGTGACGTTGAGCCACGTCACGGTGGGCGAATCCCTGAACGGGAGGCACTCCTCCACCGTCTGGATCTCGAGCTCCTCGAACCGGGCCTGGTCGTAGTCCATGACCGTCATGGTGACCCGGTCGGCGGTGGGCACCTCGACCGGGACCAGCGAGCCGGGGGGGAGGCCGACCTTGTGCCGGCGGCGCTTGATGAACCGTCGGGGCATGCGGGTCTCCTTGCGGGGGGAGCGACCGGGCCGCCGGCGGCCGCGTCGGCACCCGCGGCGGGCCGGCGGAGCACGTGGGCCAACCTACCGCGGCCGGGGGCCGGGCGCAGGCGGGGCGCGGATCCGGGAGAGCGGCCGGAGCGCCCGCCGTGCCGGATGTGGTACGCCCTGTGCGCGTCGGTGCCCGCGGCGGGACGCACCGAGACCACCCGGACCGAGAGGCGTCATGACGAACCGTGACCGGCTGGTGCTGGCTGCGGGGGAGCTCTTCTACCGGAACGGATACGCCGCCACCTCGGTGGAGGACATCCTGGAAGAGACGGGCGTGGCCCGCAGCAACTTCTACTACCACTTCCGCGGGAAGCTCGACCTGGCCCGGGAGGTCCTGCGACGATGGGTCGAGGGTTGCGAGGAGCAGCTCTCCGACCTGTGCGCCGACGGCCACTCGCCGGCGGAGAGGCTGCGCGGGATCTTCCGGGAGGTGCGGGCCGAGCGAGCAGGGCGCGCCGACGGCGCGGGGAAGCACGTGCGCTGTCCGCTCGGCCCGCTGGCCCTGGAGCTCGCCCCGCACGATTCCGAGGTGCGCCGGGTCACCTCTGGCTTCCAGGACACCCTGAGGTCCGCGCTCCGGGAGGTCATCGAGAGCGGCGCGCGGAGCGGGGAGTTCGCATCCGGGCTCCGGCCCGAGGCGGCGGCCCGGGTGGCCCTGGCGACGCTCCAGGGAGCGTTGCTCATGTGCCACGCCCGCGGGGGCGACGGCCCGCTCCGCGAGGCCGAGTCCGCGCTGTTCGAGCTCCTCGGCGCCGAGAGCGGCGGCGCGCGCTGATCCCCTCCCCGCATCCCCCCGGGACCCCGCCCGCCGCCTTGTGGGCGGGCGGGCGCCCGCATACGTTCGGGGCGTCCGCGCGCGAGCGTCGGCACGCCGGCGAGCGCACGTCGGAGCAACGGAGTCCGCGCCCGCAGCGTCCATTCTGAAAGGAGGTGATCCAGTGTCCGCAGGGAGTAGATTCGAGCCTGGCTCGACACGGGCAAGCGATCGCCTCGAGGCTGCTCGCTAGGAAGGACCTCCTTCCGCGCGAGCGCACTCGAACGCTCGCTCGCTTCGGCTAGCCGTCGCGGCCCTACGAGGCATCGCGTCGAGTCAGGCCGGAGAGTACCCCTACGGCCGCAGCGTCCTCCGGGATGCTGCGGCCGTCTTGCATCGGCGCGGGGGCGGTCCCGGCGGCCGGGGCACGCGGCGCCGCGCCAGCGCGCCGGACGCGCGCGCCCTCCGCCGGCCGCCTCAGCCGACCCGGCGACGCTTGCCCTTCATGTAGTCCATGAGGATGTACTGGCCCAGGGTGAGCGTGCTCGTGAAGTACGCCTTCCCGCGGGCGACCTCGGCCACCTTCCGGACGAAGGAGACGAGCGCGGGATCGCGGGCCAGCATGAAGGTGTTGATCGGTATCCCCGAGCGGCGGCACGCGCTCACCTCCGAGAAGGTCTCGCGCAGGATCCCCCGGTCGAGCCCCATCGAGTTCGTGTAGACTCTCCCGTCGGGGAGGGTCATGGCGCTCGGCTTCCCGTCGGTGATCATCACGATCTGCTTCATTCGCTGACGCTGGCCCCGCAGGATGCGCCGCGCCAGCCGGAGGCCCTCGGCCGTGTTCGTGTGGTACGGGCCCACGCGGGCCACCGCCAGCCTCGCCAGCGGGATCTCCTCGGCGGTGTCGTGGAACAGCACGCAGCGGAGCGCGTCCCCCGGGAAGCGCGTCCGGATGAGGTGCGCCAGGGCGAGCGCCACCTTCTTGGCCGGGGTGAAGCGGTCCTCGCCGTAGAGGATCATCGAGTGGCTGCAGTCCAGCATGAGGACCGTGGCGCAGCTGGACCGGCGCGGCGCCTCGTGCACGCGGAGGTCGTCGTAGGTGAGGGGGAGGGGGAACTCGGGGCCCTCGCGCGCGATCACGTTCCGGAGCGTGGCGGGGACGTCCAGGTTCATGGTGTCCCCGAACTCCCACGGCCTCGAGCCCGCCTCCGCCTCCACTCCCGTGGACAGCTCGCGGGTCTCGTGCACCCCCGCTGCGCCCGAGCCCCGCCCCCCGAGGACGTCCTTCAGGGACCGGTAGCTCAGGAAGTCGAGCCCCCTGGCGGTGAGCTCGAAGGAGACGCCGCGGGCGGCGCGGGCCTCGGGATCCCGCTCCAGACCCGGACCATCGGCCGGACCGACGGGCCCCGGCGCGGGCCCGGCGCTCTCGTCCAGCCGCAGGTAGCCCTCCTCGACCAGGCGCTCGACCACGTCGTCCAGGAGCTCGGCGATCCGGCGGAGGGTCGCGGCGTCGGCCTCCTCGCCCTCACGCAACGCCCGCAGCATCTCGGGGCCGAGCTCCCCCTGCTCGACGAGCGCCCGGAGGATGGCCTCCCTGAGCCGCTCGAGGTCGCCCTCCCGCCCGCCCGGGCCGGGTACCCCCTGCCCGAACATCCCGGGGCCGAAGTCGAACGGCGAGCCGGGCCTCCGGCCGCCCCCGAATCCGCTGTCCAGCAGGAAGTCGGAGAGACGGTCCAGGAGGTCCTGGAGGTTGAGCGCGTCCACCAGGTCGCCCCGGTATCGCTCGTACGTGGTGATCCTCATCGCTTCCCCCTTCACGGACCGCTTGCCCGGCCCGCCGCGGCGCCTCTAACGTGGGCACGCGGCGCGCCGGGGAGCCGGCGGGCGCTCCGTCGGACGTCCCCGCCGCCCTTCGAAGCTAACCGAGGAGCCGGTCCCGTCGCATGGCACGCCCTTCTCCTACACCGGTCCCCTTCGCCAAGTACAGCGGCGCGGGAAACGACTTCGTGATCGTGGGCGCCGGGAGCGCCGCGGACCTCGATCCGGCGGTCCTGGCCAGCCGCATGTGTCCCCGCCGGACGGGCGTCGGCGTGGACGGCATGGCGCTGGTCCGGGCCGGGAAGGGCCGACTCGAGGTCCGGTTCTTCAACCCCGACGGCTCCGAGTTCGGCACCTGCGGGAACGGCACGCGGTGCGTCGCGCTGTGGGCCGCGGACCGGGATCTCGCCCCCGGCGGCTCGGTCCGGGTCGAGACATCCGACGGCCCCATCGACGCCGCCGTCGCCGGGGGGACCGTCGCCCTCGACTACCGGATCGAGGCGCACGTGGACAGGACGCTCCAGGTCGAGCTGGGGGGCCGGTCCCATACCGCGTGGCTGGTGCAGATCGGGACCCCCCACCTCATCGTGCCGCTCGACGGTCTCCCGGCCGGCCCGATCGACGAGGCGTGCCGGCCCCTCCGGCACTCGCCCGCGCTCGGACCGGAGGGCGCCAACGTGGATCTCGTGGCGCTGGAGGGGTCCGACGTGGGGGCCATCCGCACGTTCGAGCGCGGCGTGGAGGGGGAGACCCTCGCGTGCGGCTCGGGAGCGATGGCGGCCGTCCTCGCGCTCCACGCCGCCGGGTCCGCCGGCCCGGAGCTCCGCCTGGCGACCCGGAGCGGGGACGTCCTGACGGTCACGCTCCTGGACCCGGACCACCGGGAAGGCCCCACCCGCCGGATCCGCCTCTCGGGCCCGGCGCGCCGGATCTTCGAGGGCCGCTACCCCGCCCCGTGAGCGGCGGCGCGGGGCGCGAGCCGGCGGCCCTGGCCGCGGCCCTCCTGGCGTGGTTCCACGCCCGGAGCCGGGACGTGCCGTGGAGGGACGAAGCCGACCCCTACCGCATCTGGGTCGCGGAGGTCATGGCCCAGCAGACCCGGATCGACACGGTCCGCTCGTACTGGGCCCCCTTCCTGGAGCGCTTCCCGGACGTCGAGGCGCTCGCCGGGGCGGAGCTGGACGAGGTGCTCAAGGCGTGGGAGGGCCTGGGCTACTACGCTCGGGCCAGGAGGCTCCACCGCGCCGCGCGCGAGGTCGTGGCCGAGTACGGCGGAGAGCTCCCCGAGGAGCCGGCCCGGCTCCGTGAGCTGCCGGGCGTCGGTCCTTACACGGCCGGGGCCATCGCCAGCCTGGCGTTCGGCCGCGCCGAGCCGGCCATCGACGGCAACGTCCGGCGGGTCCTCTGCCGCCTCTTCGACCTGGCCGACCCCCCTCCGGCCGAGCTGGAGGGGCGGGCCCGCGCCCTCCTCGAGGCACGACCGGCCCGGCCCGACCGGGACCCGGGGGAGGCGGACCGCGGGGGCCGGAGCCGCGCGGGGAGCGGCGCGGGCAGCCCGGGGGACCTGAACCAGGCCCTCATGGACCTGGGGAGCGAGGTGTGCAACCCCCGGAGCCCCGACTGCCCCGTCTGCCCCGTCCGCGACGCGTGCCTCGCGCTGGAGCGCGGCACCGTCGGCGCCCGGCCGGCGCCCCGGAGCCGCGGTCCGGTCCCCCACCACGACGTGGCCACCGCCGTGGTGTGGAGGGGCGGGAGGGTCCTCATCACGCGGCGCCCGCCCGAGGGACTCCTCGGCGGCCTGTGGGAGTTCCCGGGCGGGAAGGTCGAGGAGGGCGAGAGCCCGCGCGCGGCCGCCCGCCGGGAGCTGCGCGAGGAGCTCGGGATCGAGATCGAGACGGGCGAGCCGCTCGGGCGCGTGGACCACGCCTACAGCCACTTCCGGATCACCCTCCACGCCTTCCACGCCCGGCTCGTCTCCGGAGAGCCGCAGCCGCGCGAGGCCGACGCCATGGCGTGGGCGGCGCCCGAGGAGCTCGGCGACTACGCCTTCCCCGCCGCCAACCTCCGGCTCATCGAGCGCCTCCGCGCCGGCGGGCGTACGCCCCCGACGCCGTCCGGCTGATCAGCCGCCGGGCGCAGAGCCCTTCCAGCACCAGCTCGCAGGCGGCCACGAGGTCCGCCCCCTCGGGCGCCTCGCCGCCGGCCGCCGAGGCCCGCACCATGTCCAGGAGCCCTGGCACGGACGCGAAACCCTGCAGGAGGAGGTCCTCGGGGGCGGACTCGGAGATCTGCAGCACCCCGCCCCCCTCGAAGTACTCGATCACGGGCACGGCGTCCTGGTCGTCGAAGCGCTCCTCGAACGCCGACTCGCACGCCCGGGACACGAGGTCCCCGGCCACCGACTCGACGCCCTCGAGCTCCCCCTCGTACTCAAGCTCGAGCTTCCCCGTCACCGCCGGGAGGGCGGCGTACAGGTCCGCGAGCCGCACCGCCCCGCTCTCCTCGCCCCGGGTCAGGGTCCGGCGCTCGGCGTTCGAGAGCGCGGCCTCGAGCATCGTGATGGGCATGCGCTGGCTCACCCCCGAGCGCTGGTCGATGCGGCGATCGTCCTCGCGGGCCTCGAAGGCCACCCTTTCGATCACCTCCCGGACCAGGAGAGGTACCTGGAGATCGAGCCCGCGCTCCGCCCACGCCTCCTGGCGCGTGATCGCCTCCGCCTCCTCGAGCGAGCGCGGGTAGTGGGTGAGGATCTCCGAGCCGATCCGGTCCTTGAGGGGGGTGATGATCTTGCCGCGGGCCGTGTAGTCCTCCGGGTTGGCGCTGAACACCAGGAGGACGTCGAGCGGGAGGCGGACCGGGAAGCCCTTGATCTGGACGTCCCCCTCCTCCATGACGTTGAACAGGGCCACCTGGATCTTCCCCGAGAGGTCCGGCAGCTCGTTCACCGCGAAGATCCCCCGGTTGGCCCGCGGCAGCAGGCCGAAGTGCATGGAGAGCTCGTCGGAGAGGAGGTGGCCGCCGCGGGCGGCCTTGATCGGGTCCAGGTCCCCGATGAGGTCGGCCACGGTGACGTCGGGCGTGGCCAGCTTCTCCACGTAGCGCCGGTCCCGGCCGATCCACTCGATGGGGGTCTCGTCCCCCCGGGCCTCCACGATCTCCCGGCCGTAGGCGCTGATCGGCCGGGTGGGATCGTCGTTCACCTCCGAGCCCGCGATCACGGGCACCGCCTCGTCCAGGAGCGAGGTCAGGGAGCGGAGGATCCGGCTCTTGGCCTGGCCCCTCAGGCCGAGGAGGATGAAGTCGTGTCGGGCCAGGAGCGCGTTCACGATCCGGGGGACGGCCGAGTCCTCGTAGCCCACGATCCCGGGGAAGAGGTCCCGGCCCTCCCGGAGCCGCGCCCTCAGGTTGTCGCGGACCTCGTCCTTCACCGTGCGGCTCCGCCACCCGGAGGCGCGGAGCTCGCCGAGCGTGGCCGGCCGGCTCACGGCTCCGCGTGCTCCGGCAGGCCCGCCTCGCGTCCCTGGATCTCGGGGAGGCGCTTTCCGCGCTCCTCCAGGTGCACGAGGTGCGCGCGGATGGAGGCCGCGGCGGCCCAGTCGAGGCCGTCGGGGAGCCGGCCGTACACGTCCCGCCGGATCTCCGCCACCGAGCGCGCCCCCTCGGCCACCGAGCGCTCGATCTGCGCCTCGCGCTCCTCGCGGTGGCGATGGTACTCCCGCAGGCGGCCGACGGCGTCGTCGACGGGGTCCCCGTGGCCCGGGAGGATGCGGCTGGGCGCCAGCTCGATCAGGCGCTCGAGGCTGGCCAGGTAGCTCCCCATGTGCCCGTCGGGATCGCCGACCATGGCGGTCCCGCTCCCGAGCACCAGGTCCCCGGTGAACAGCTCTCCGCCGGGAAGCCTGAGGTAGCTGGTGTGGTCGGCCGAGTGGCCCGGCGTCGAGAGGACGCGGAGCACGGTCGATCCGCCGTCCAGGGCGATCTTCTCTCCATCGGCCAGCGCCACGCCTTCCTCGCCGAGGCGTCCCAGCGTGGCCGCCGAGGCCCCGAGCGGGACCCCCAGCCGGCGGGCCGCCAGCGCGGCGCCTTCGGCATGGTCGGGGTGGGCGTGGGTCAGGCACACCATCCCCACGCGGGCGCCGCCCACGAGCGCGTCCAGGCGCTCCTCCAGCCCCCCGGAGGGGCCCGGGTCCAGGAGCACCGCCCCCCCGGCCCCCACCAGGTAGGTGCGGGTCCCGTCCAGCGTCATGGGACCCGGGTTGTCCGCCACCGCGCAGCGGAGCTCGTCGCCCAGGTCGAGCACGCGCAGGGTCACGGCCTCCCCCACGGGGCGTCCCGGTCCGCGGCGTCCTCGTCGGGGAGCACGGGCGTCACCACGCCGTCCTCGACGCGGAGCCGCGGCCGGATCGGGCTCACCTCGCGGTCCCGGGCCCACCCGAACAGCTCGTCGGGATCCGAGAAGGCCGACAGCTCCTCCATCGTGGTCCGGGTCGGGAAGAGCATCGGGAGATCGCCCGCCTCGAAGCGGCGCAGTGCCTCCGCGGGCGCGAGCCAGGTCCACGCGACGAGCTCCTCGGGGGCGAGGTCGGGCTCCCCGCCGCGGTGCAGGGCCACGAAGAAGCGGGCGTCGTAGCGCCGGGAGAGCCGCGCCGGCGTCACCCAGCGCGAGAGGTAGGCGACCCTCAGACCCCGGAACTCGAGGTCCCAGCGCTCGAGGAGCGTCCCGAACTCGGCCTCGCCGGCCAGGAGCGCGCGGCGGCCCTCGGCCAGCTCCGCGGCGTCGGGGAGCCCGTCGGCCGGGAGGAGCCCCGTCTCCTCGAAGCCCTCGCGGAGGGCGGCGGTCAGGGCCGGGAGCTCGGCGCGGGTCACGTCCGGCCCCAGCCGTGGCTCGAGCCCCGCCCGCCCGTCGGCCGGGTCGACCACCCCGCCGGCGAACACGTAGGCGCCCGCGGCGAAGCGCGCCCGCTCGGGCCGGCGGAGGAGGAGCACCTCGAGGGGGTCGGAGGCTCCCGGCCGGACCAGGACGAGCGTCGCGGCGGGCCGGGGCTCGACCGGCGACTGGCCGGCCGCGATGTGGCCCCGGGCGAACTCCTCGCGCTCGATCCGCTGGCTCTCGGTGAGCTTCCCGTCCATCGTCCTCCCGGCGTCGCCCGCCGGCTGGTCTCCGCGCCGCACTCCGGGGCTGGGTACGCTTCCGAGCCCGTCTAGATCCGCCGCAGCACGTCGGTGGGACCGCCGTACCGGCCCAGCATCATGACCACCAGGACGGCGAACGCGAGGACGGCCAGGAAGAAGAGGACCGTCGGGGCCAGCCACACGGCCAGGGCACGTCCCGTGGTCGTGCGGTGCGCCTCCCTCAGCCCGATCACCTGGAGGATCGGGACCCACACCAGCCAGGCGGCCAGCGGTCCGACGATCGGCACGATCGACAGCGCCAGAGGGCCCATCGAGTAGCACATCGCGCGGGCGGTCGCTCCGATGGAGCGGCGCTCGCGGACCAGCACGAGCACGAAGACGTGGAAGACGACGGTGGCGATGGCCAGGAGAAGCAGCCCGTAGAAGGGGCTCAGGAAGAAGCGGAGGAGGACGCCGTCGGTGCCCCACTCGAAGCCCGAGGCCGCCGTGCCGCCCCAGACCTGCATCCACTCGCGCGCCGCCCGGTCCAGGAAGGCCGCCTGCCACACCGCGGAGAACAGGGCGGCGGTGGCGAACACGAGCAGGAAGTAGAGGAGGGGGCGGCCGAAGCTTCCTTCCCAGGACACGGAGCGGAAGAAGCGGCTCGGCTCGAGGAGGCTCGTCTTCCAGGCGTCGAACAGCGAGGAGAGGAACGGGCTCCGCGAATTCTCCCAGGCCAGCCCGCCGCCCGCGTCGGGCCCGCCGGTCGCGCCGCCGCTCCCGGCCGCCGCCTCACCACCGATCCGGCTCCCGCACAGAGGACAGGTCGGCGCCTCCGGGTCCACGTTGAAGCCGCAGTGCGGGCAGCTGGACATCCTCGGGTCCTCCTGGCGGCTCGCGTTTCTGAAGGGGCGGGCCGGACCACGGCCCGGGTCAGTCCGCTCCCAGCCACTCCTGGACGAGGCTGGACAGACGCCCGAGATCGATCGGCTTCACCACGCAATCCTGGCAGCCGGCCGCCAGGCTGGCCTGGCGCGCCCCCTCCATGGCACTCAGGGCGACGATCCGGGTGGAAGCCACGTCGTCCTCGTCCAGGCCCCGGATCCGGCGGGCGGCCTCGAGGCCGTCCACGCCCGGCATCATGATGTCCATGAGGACCAGGTCCGGCCGCTCCGACCGGGTGACCTCGACCGCATCGTCCCCGTCCCCCGCCTCGAGCACGCGGTAGCCGATCGCCTCGAGAAGGGTGCGGAGCGCCACGCGACAGTCCTCGTTGTCGTCGGCCACGAGGATCGTGGGGCGCTCCGGACCCGGGTCCGGTCGCGGCTGTGCCGAGGAGTTCATCTGCCGGGTGCCGGTCGCTCTAGCAAGGGGAGCAGGGCGCCATTCCGTGAGGGTCAAAGCAACATCTGCGCCAATCGCATGCCCGCCTCCGGACTTCCTCGGCCCCCCCGATGCCGTCTCAGGCCCGCCCCGCGTCCTCCGCGATAACCACCCGGGCGTCCACGGCCACGCACCTGTCGCCTTCCGGGAAGACCAGGAACGGGTTCACGTCCAGCTCCTGGATCTCGGGGTGGTCGCCCACCAGCTGGCTCACCCGCTGGAGGACCTCGGTGAGCCGGTCGAAGTCCACCCCGGGCTCCCCGCGCACCCCCTCCAGGAGCTTCGCGCCGCGGATCGAGCGGGTCATCTCGCGGGCGTCCACGTCGGTCACCGGCTGGACGCGGAACGTGACGTCGCCGAGCGCCTCCACGTAGATCCCGCCCAGGCCGAACATGATCAGGGGTCCGAAGTTGGGCTCGAGGGTCATGCCCAGGATCGTCTCCCGCCCGCCGGCGATCATCGGCTGGACCACGGCCCCCGTCATCTCCGCCCCGTCCGGCCACTCCCGGGCCCCCCGCTCCATCTCCCGGTAGGCCTTCCGGACGTCCTCCTCGTCCTCGAGGTCCAGGGCCACCGCTCCCGCCTCGGTCTTGTGCGAGAGACCCGGCGCCACGGCCTTGAGCACGACGGGGAAGCCCAGCTCGTACGCCGCGCCTGCCGCGCCGTCGGCGTCCTCCACCGTGCGATAGGGCGCGACCGGGATCCCGTAGGTCTCGAGCAGCTCCATCGCCTCGGGGACGGGGAGGAGGTTCCTCCCCTCGGAGGCCGCACGCTCGAGCACCCGGGTCGCCCGCCCGGCGTCCACGTCCTCGAACGTCCGCACCCGGCCGGTCGGGCGGTCCAGCCAGCGCCGGTGCTTCTCCATGGCCGCCAGAGCGCGCGCTGCCGACTCGGGGAAGATGTAGGCGGGGATCCGGGCCTCGTGGAGCTCGGCCATGCCGCGGGGCAGCCCCTCCCGGCCCATGAGCACGGCCATGGCCGGCTTGGCGGCCCCCTCCGTGACCTGACGGATGGCCCGGGCTATGTCCGCCGAGTCGATCCCCAGGGGCGGGACGAACGCCGCGATGACGGCGTCCACCTCGTCGTCCTCCAGCACGATCTCGAGGACCGCGCGGTACTCTTCGGCCCCCGCGCTCGCGATCATGTCGACCGGGTTGGCCACGCTCGCCTCCTCGGGGAGGACCTCACGCAGCCGCTCCTGGGCCCCCCGCGAGAGAGGAGCGACCTCCAGCCCGCGCGCCTCGCAGGCGTCGGCGATGATGATCCCCGGCCCTCCCGCGTTGGTGACGATCGCCACCCGCGGTCCGGCCGGCATCGGCGCGTTCCCGAACGCCATGGCGGCATCGAACAGCTCCTCGACCGTGTCGACCCTGAGCACCCCGCACTGGGCGAAGAGCGCGTCGGTGGCCACGTCCATGGCGGCCATGGCTCCGGTGTGGCTCGAGGCCGCGCGCGCCCCGGCCCGGCTGCGGCCCGCCTTGACCGCGATCACGGGCTTCCGGCGCGTCACCTCCCTCGCGATCCGCGTGAACCGCCGCGGATTGCCGAAGTTCTCCAGGTAGAGGAGCATGACGCTTACCCGGTCGTCCTCGCCCCAGTAGTCCAGGAGGTCGTTCCCGGAGACGTCCGCCTTGTTGCCCATCGAGACGAACTGGCTGATGCCGATCCCGTACTCGGCCGCGTAGTCCAGGATCGTGACGCCCATGGCCCCCGACTGGCTCATGAACGCGATCGAGCCCGGCGGGGGCATGGTGGGCGCGAACGTGGCGTTCATGGAGGTCTCGTCGGCGGTGTTGAGGACCCCCATGCAGTTGGGCCCCACCATCCGCATCCCGTGCCCGCGCACGATCTCGAGGAGCGCCCGCTCCTCCTCGATCCCCGAGCCTCCCACCTCCTTGAAGCCCGCGCTGATCACGACCACGCCCCCCACGCCGGCGTCACCGCATTCCTCGACCACCCCTCGCACCGCGCCCTTGGGGACCACGACCACGGCCAGCTCGGGCACCTCCGGCAGGTCCGCGACCGAGGGGTAGGAGCGGATGGAGTGGATGGAGGGAGCGTGGGGGTTCACGGGATACACGTTCCCGTGGAAGCCGTGTGCGAGGAGGTTGTCGACGATCTGCCAGCCGATCGTGCCCTTCTGCCGGCTGGCGCCGATGACCGCGATCGACGCCGGCCGGAGGATGCAGTCCAGGGTGCGCCGGCCCGGGCGCGCCGGGGCGGTCGGGGCTCCCGTCACGGCCAGGACCTCAGTCCAGCAGGCGCAGCGGCATCACCAGGCAGAGATAGTCGGGATCCCCGCTGGCGGGCCGGAACGTGGCGGCCCGCTCGGGCGCTCGGAACTCGATCTGCACGTCCTCGTCGGGCATGTGGCGCAGGACCTCGAGCAGGTAATTGGCGTTGAAGCCCATCTCGAGCTCGTCGCCCGGGTAGTCGACGGGTACCTCGTCCTCGGCTTCGCCCAGGTCGGGGGTCTGCACGCTGAGCCCGAGGCTCCCTTCCGAGAAGCGGAGACGGACCCTGTGGGTCTGGTCGCTGGCCACGACGGCCATGCGCCGGATCGCCTTGGCCAGCGCGTCCCGGCTCCCGATCGCCCGCCTGTCGTTGTCGCTAGGGATGACCTGCTCGTAGTTCGGATAGGGGCCCTCGATGAGGCGCGTGTACACCACGCGCGCCTCCGACCGGAACGCCAGGTGGTTCTCCGAGCGCGCCACCTCCAGCTCCTCCCCGGGCTTGAACAGGCGCTCCACCTGCTGCAGCGCCTTCGGGGGAACGATGAGGTCGGCCTCGGGCGCGTCGACCTCCTCCAGCGGGTGGGTCATCCGCGCCAGCCGGTGCCCGTTGGTGGCCACCATCGAGCTCTGCTCCGAGCGAAGCTGCCACAGCACCCCGTTCAGGATCGGCCGGCTCTCCTCGGTCGAGGCCGCGAAGGAGGTGTGCTCGATCAGCTCCTGGAGGGTGCCGGCCGTCATCTTCCAGCTCTCGGCGAAGTCCACCTCCGGGAACGAGGGGAACTCTCCCTCGGGGAGCCCGAAGAGCTTGAAGCGGCTCTTGCCGCAGGAAAGCTCGATCTGATCCCCGTCCCCCGCCAGGTGCACGGGCGCGTCCTCGAGCTCGCGGGCGATGTCGGAGATCTTCCGGGCGGGGACCGTGATGGCCCCGGCCTCGCCGACCTCCGCGTCGACCCTCACCGACACCGAGATGTCCAGGTCCGTGCCGCTCATCTCGAGCCGGTTCCCCTCGGCCCTCAACAGGATGTTCGAGAGCACGGGCAACGTGGTCTTGGTCGGGATCGTGGCGGCCACGGCACCGAGGCCTTCCTGCAGCTTCTCGCGCGTGATGGAAAGCTTCATCGAGCTCCTCGTCCTCTCTCCAGCCGGCTTCGGGGCGCGAACCGCACGCTCGGGACGGTCCTGGCGGGCACCCGGGTCGGGATTCTCCCCACGGGTCGTTGCTGCTGCGCCAATGATATCATGATCTTCGCAGTAGTAGTAGGGACCGTGCAAATGTGGACAACCGCCCTCTACCGGACGTCAATCCCGGGCGGCGCGGAGGGTATGGGGCTCAGCGGCCGTGTGGAGTGGCCGGGGAAAACCGCCGCCCGGTCCACGGCCTTCCACAGCCGGGCCGCCCCCGGGGCGCGTTCTCCACGCACGTCCACACGATGTCGACCGCGCTCTCCACGGCGCCGTCAGGCGACGAGCTCCTCGCGAAGCTCCCTGACGCGCCGCCGGAACTCGGGGTCGGAGGCCATGTCCGCCTCCACCTTGTTGACCGAGTGGATGACCGTGGAGTGGTCGCGCCCTCCGAAGAGCCCTCCGATCTCCGTGTAGGGAAGGTCGAGGAGGGTCTTGATGAGGTACATGGCGATCTGGCGCGGCACCGTGAGGTTGCGCGTCCGCCGGCGGGAGGTGAGGCCGTCGACCGTCACGCCCCACGCCTCCGCGGTCCTCCGCCGGATCTCCTCGGGCGTGGCGCGCTCGGGCTCCGGCGCGGCCTCGTCCCCCCCACCCAGCGCCTCCAGAGCCAGGTCCAGGTTGATCTCGCGCCTCGTCAGGGAGCTGTAGGCGAGGAGCTTGATCACCGCCCCCTCGAGCTGGCGGACCGAGGTCTTCCTGTGCCGGGCGATGTACTCGATCACCGCGTCGTCCAGGACGAGCCGGTCCTCGGCCGCCTTCTTCTGGAGGATGGCCACCCGCGTCTCGAAGTCCGGAGGCTTGATGTCGGTGACCAGGCCCCACTCGAAGCGGGAGACGAGGCGCTCCTGGAGGCCCGGGATCTCCTGCGGCGGGCGGTCGCTCGCGACGACGATCTGCTTCTGGGCGTCGTACAGGGAGTTGAAGGTGTGGAAGAACTCCTCCTGCGTCCCCTCCTTGTTCCCCAGGAAGTGGACGTCGTCGACCAGGAGCACGTCGATCTGGCGATAGCGCTGCCGGAACTCCGGTGTCCGGCCGCTCTGGATGGCCGAGACCATCTCGTTGGTGAACTGCTCGGAGGGGATGTACGCCACGCTGGCCGCCGGGTCCCGCCCCAGGATGGCGTGGCCGATGGCGTGCATCAGGTGGGTCTTCCCGAGCCCCGTGTCCCCGTAGATGAACAGCGGGTTGTATGCCTTGGCCGGGGCGTCGGCCACGCGCTGGCAGGCGGCGGCCGCGAGCTGGTTGTTCCCGCCGATGACGAAGCGGCCGAACGTGTAGCGCTCGTTGAGGCCCTCGCCCCCCCGCGCGCCGGCGTCCTGGCCGGCGGCGGCGGCCCCGGCGCGCTCCTCGGCGGGCTCGGGCTCGGGCGAGCTGATCTCGGGAATCTCGATCTGCTGGCTCTGCCCACGGTGCTCGAAGCGGAGCTCGAGGGCGCGGCCCATCTGGCGCTCGGCCAGGTCGGAGAGGAGGGGCCCGTACTTGTCCTCGATCCACTCCACCGCGAATCGGGTCGGCGCCCCCACCACCAGGGTCTCGTCCGAGAGGGTGACGGCCTCGGTGGCCGAGAGCCAGGTCCGGAACGTCTGCTCGGGAAGGACATCCCGAGCGGCGTCGGTGATGCGTGCCCAGACTTCCTGCGCGGTCAATTCCATGCGGCCTGATTGTCGAGGTCCGCCTGAGCACCCGGGGGGCGGGACGGGGGACCCATTGTAGACGCGCCGACCGGGAGTGTCAACGCGGCGGCCGGGGTCCTCCGGGTACGTGCTCCCGGGGCCCGTTCGCGGGGCGGGATGGGCGGCGCAGCAAGGCGGCCGCGCCTTTGACAGCCGGCGGGGCCATATCTATACTGCCGGGCTCCCCGGAAAACCGGGAATCGAGGATAGAATCGCCCGGCTCGAGCCGGGCTTCCACCTACGCCGCGTGACGCTCATGGGCAGGACCTGCAGCAAGACCACCAACCGCAAGCGCATCAAGGACCACGGCTTCCGCGCCCGGATGAAGACGAAGGGCGGGCGGAAGACGCTCGCGCGCCGTCGGCGCCGTGGCCGCAAGAGCCTGAGCGTGAGCCGGGAACGGGTCCGGAAGCACCGGGGTCGCTGAGGAACGAGACCCTCGCGGCCGGAGTCGACGGTGACGCCCCGTGACCGGGGGCGAGCGGTTTCCCCGTGCGGCCAGGATCGCGTCCACGCGCGACATCCGGGCCGCCTTCCGGGAGGGGCTGCGCACGGCGCTCGGTCCTCTCGAGCTCTTCGTCCGCCCGTCCCCGGCCGGCCGGGCTCGGGTGGCCGTGGTCGTCCCGACGCATGGCCGGACGATCGTCGAACGGAACCGGCTCCGGAGGCGCCTGCGCGAGGTCCTTCGCCGCGAGTGGCTTCCGGGGGCGCTGGCGGCCGGGAGGGCCGCGGACCTGGTGGTTCGCGCGCGGCCGGCGGCCTACGACCTGGGCTTCGATGCCCTGCGCCGCGCGCTCCTGGCCGCGCTGGATGACGTGACGTGGCCGCGCGGATCCTGATCTTCCTCATCCGGCTCTACCGGGCGGCGTTCTCGCCGCTCCTGCCGGCGTCGTGCCGCTACACGCCGACCTGCTCCCGGTACGCGCAGACGGCCGTGGAGCGCTTCGGGGCGCTCCGGGGCGGGTGGCTGGCGGTCCGGCGGCTCCTGCGCTGTCATCCCCTGGGCGGCCGCGGCTACGACCCGGTGCCGCCGCGCGCCGGGGATCGGCCTGCGAGCGCGCGGCCGCGAGGCCTGCCCACGGGCGACGGCCGGCCCGAGCGGACGGGGGTCTGAGCGTGGAGAAGCGCGTCACCCTCGCCATCGTGCTCATGATCGCGGTGGTCATCCTCACCAACCTCCTCTTCCCGCCCTCGCCTCCGCCGAAGGGCGGGCAGGGAGCCGACTCGACCGCGGTCGCCGGATCGACGGCCGCCGGGCCGGCGCCGGGCGCGGCCGCTCGGGGCACGACGGGAGCCGCGCCCGCGGGGACGACGGCCGCCGCGCGACGGGGGATGCCGGCCGGGAGCGCCGCGGCGCCGACGGTGGCCGAGAGCGCCGCCGCCACCGCACGGCGCATGGCCGAGGCGGGGGAGCGGGGGCCCGCGGCCGACACGTCGTCCGGAAGCGTCCCACCCGGGGACACCGTCCGCGTGCGGACCCCGCTGTACACGCTGACGTTCGACACTCGCGGCGCGAGGCTGGTCGGGGTCACGCTCCACGACTACGCATCGTTCGCGAAGGGGGACTCGGCGGGGATGATGGCCCAGCTCGTCCGCCCCGGTGACCACCTCCTGGGCTGGAGGATCGCGGTGGGCCCGGACACCCTGGACCTCGCGAACCGGTTGTTCAGGGCGAGCGCGGCATCGATCGTGGTCGACAGCGGCGGGGGCGGCCGGGACAGCCTCTCCTTCCGCTACGACGTTCCGGGCACGGAGCTGACCTACCGGGTCTCGTACGTGTTCCGCCCCGACCGGTACCTGGTGGAGGCGCACGGCGCGTTCGAGGGGCTCGGCCAGCGGGGCTACACGGTTCTGGCACGCCTGGGCAGCGGGATGCGGACGAACGAGGCCAAGCCCGGCGAGGACTACGCGCACCTGGCCTACGTGGTGAACGGCCAGAGCGGGATCAAGAGCCACAAGCTGGACGACGTGGAGCCCGACACGACCCTGATCCCGGACGGCGCACCGTTCCGGTGGGTGGCCGTCAAGAACAAGTACTTCCTCGAGGCGCTCGTGGCGCCGGAGGGCGAGCACGGCTTCGGCGGGCTCATCGTGCGCGGAACGAAGGAGGAGCACGCGGCCGACATGGAGGCCGCCCTCCCGGTCCCGGCCGGAGAGGCCGGCTTCCGGCTCCAGGTCTACCTGGGCCCCCAGGAGTTCGACCGCACGGCGGCCGTGGGCCAGGAGCTCCAGAACGCCAATCCGTACGGCTGGGAGTGGCTCCGCTTCATCATCCGGCCTCTGGCCGGGCTCATCACCAAGCTCCTCACCTGGCTCCACAACGTCCTGGGGCTCGCGTACGGCTGGGTGCTGATCCTGTTCGGGATCATGATGCGGGTCGTCCTGTTCCCGCTCTACCAGAAGTCCATGCGGGCACAGATGGCCCAGATGAAGGTCCAGCCCCTGGTCAAGGAGCTGCAGGAGAAGTACAAGGAGGAGCCGGAGAAGCTGCAGAAGGAGATGATGCGGATCTACCGCGAGCACAACATCAACCCGCTCGCGGGGTGCCTCCCGATGCTCCTGCCCTTCCCGGTCCTCATCACGCTGTTCTTCGTGTTCGAGAACACGATCGAGTTCCGGGGCGTGCCGTTCCTGTGGATCCCCGACCTCTCGCTGCGGGATCCCCTCTTCATCATCCCCGTCCTCATGGGGCTGTCGATGTTCGTGCTACAGTGGATCGGTCAGCGGGGGATGGAGCGTAACACGCAGATGAAGGTCATGGGCTACGCCATGCCCGTGGTGATGACGTTCCTCTTCCTGCGGTTCCCGGCGGGGCTGAACCTCTACTACGCCACGAGCAACCTCGCCTCGCTGCCGCAGCAGTGGTACCTCTCGCGCGAGAGGCTCGAGGCGCAGAGCTGACCATGGGCCGGCGCGGAGGTCTCGCGCGGCCCCTCGCCCCTCAGTGCAGCAGCGTGAACATCACGCCCCACAGGGTCTCGCGGCTCCGAAAGAACTGCTCGGCGCGGGAGGGGCCCGCGCCGGCGGTGAGGGCCACGCGGAAGTGCTCGTGGCCGAAGCGCACGCCGGCCTGCGCGGCCAGCATCGGATCCCAGCCCAGCTCCGCCCAGGAGAACGCCTCCCCCGCGGCGTAGGGCCGGAACGGCCCCCAGCGGATCGTCCGCGGCTCCCAGGCCGCCCCGCCCCGGACCGACGCCGCCACGAAGTTCCTCTTGGTGCGGACGATCGTGCCCGGCCCCCCGTAGACCAGGAGGCCGGGGAGCGGGGAGGTCTCGACCAGGACCTCGATCCCCTCCCTGGCCGTCGAGACCGGCCGCTCGCCGGTCCTCACCATGTACTCGTCGCCCAGGTGGGAGCTCACGTGGTAGAGCTCGGCGCGGGCCGCCCACCCGCTCCAGCGGGCCCGGAGCTGGAGCCCCACCCGGAAGTGGGCCTCGATGAACTCGTTGTTGGAGCTCTGGAGGTCGAAGCGTGTGAAGGCGCCGCCGGAGAGGGCGGCGGCCAGGCGGAAGCCGCGGGCGCCTCCGCCCCGGCGCCGGCGCACCTCCCCGGCGGCGCGGCCTCTCCCGCCGCCCGCCGGGGCGGCCCCATCCCGCGGGCTTCCCTTCCGGATCCACACGGCGAAGGCATCGCCGAGGTCGACGAGCGCCACCGTCCGGCGCCGGTCGCCGCGGTGGATCCGAACGGGAGCGAGCCGCGTCCGCGGCTCGAGGGAGGAGGCGTAGGGGGCCCGGAACGGGAAGCCGTCCACGCCGTCCAGGAGGCTCCTCTCCTGGGCGGAGGCCGCGCGGGGCCCGAGCGCCGCGCCCACGAGGAGCGCGGCGAGGGCGGCGCGCAGGAGCGTCGTCGTGCTCAGGCCGCGCGCTGGCAGCGCGGGCAGATGTAGGTCTTGCGGCCGATCAGCGTCATCGACTCGAGCTCGTTCCGACAGCGGGGGCAGGGCGCTCCGTCCGAGCGGTGGTTGATGAGCCAGCCCGGATCGGCGTGGGCCGCCTCCCAGTGGAGGGTGGCGCGGCGCAGGACCCGCTTGAGGTACTTGTGCACGCGGGAGAGCTGGTGCTCGGTCATCTCCCCTACGCGCGCGTCCGGGCGATAGCCGGCCTGGAAGCAGATCTCATCGGCGTACTCGTTCCCGATACCGGCGATGATCTCCTGGTTCATGAGCATCCCCTTGAGGGAGCTCCTGGGATGCGAGACGGCCAGCTCGATGAAGCGCTCGGGCGTGAGGTCCTCGCTCAGGGGATCGATCCCGAGATTCTCGAGCGTCTCGAGCCCCTCGAAGTCGTCGCCCTGGACCAGGTGGACCTCGCCCTTGCTCCCCGGCGAGGCGTACCGGAGCTCGCGGCCCGCCGCGAACTGGAGGCGGATCTTGGAATCCTCCCGCGGCGGCGCGGTCTGGGACTCGAGGTAGATCTCGCCCTGCTCACCCATGTGGAAGACGAGGCAGTACTCGGAGCGGAAGCGGATCACGATGTACCGCCCGTGCCGCTCGACCGCCTCGATCGCGAAGCCCTCGAGATGCTCTTCGGCCACCTCGGGGTCGACGTCCACGGCCTCGGGGTCGTCGATGAGGACGTGCGAGATGGTCTTGCCGGTCGAGTAGCCGGCAAAACTGTCGATCATGCGCTCTACGTCGGGGAGCTCTATCATGTGGCCAGGTCCTCCGTCCCGATAGGTTCTGGACCGCATACACCGAACGAACGGAAAAGTGCCCGCGCGCTGGAGATGCGGGGGGGGGGAAATCAGCGAACGATCCGGAAGTCCTCGGGGAACTCTTCCCGGGCGGAGATCTCCTCGACCGAGTCCACCCTGGCCGCCCTCGGGCCCGTCCTGAGCCACTCCTCGAGGCGGTCCAGATCGCCGGACGGGCCCTCGGCGTGCACCTCCACCGTACCGTCGGGCCGGTTCCTCACCGTGCCGACGATGCCGAGGTCCCGGGCGGTCCGGACCGTGTTCCAGCGGAAGCCCACGCCCTGGACACGGCCGCGGACGAGAAAGCCCCTTCGCTCTCGCTCCGTCGCTGCGGTCATGGTCCCAGGTCCTCCGTGGTCCGCGCTCCCCGGACTCGTTCTCGTGACAGCCGCGGGCGCAAGGCACGTGCCTGCCGCGAGGGCCCGTCCGGGCTCCTCCCCCACGGGGGCCGGGAGCCGCGCGGCGCCGGCCCCCGGGAGCTCAGAGGTCGTACCGGCGCTTCATGGCCCGGTAGCGGCGCTCGGCCTTCCCGTCGAGGCCGGTCCCCAGATGCTCGTCGAGGAGAGGGAGCAGGACCTCCCGAAGGAAGCTCCCCCGCGCCATCCACTGGAAGTAGCTGCGGCCGGCGTGGTGATACGGACCGTACAGGGCGCCCCCGGGGAACCGCTCGACGATCCACCGGAAGAGCGCCTCGTGGTCGGTGTGCATGCGCAGCGTGACCTGCGGCTGGCGGCCGTCGCCCCCGAAGTGCCCGGACGAGACGAGCACCCCCACCAGGAAGCCCTCCTCGAACGCCCGCTTTTCGCGATCGATCTTCGACAAGCCGCATTCTCCCTGGTTGTTTCACCGTATCGTTTCACGTGCAACATCGCGCGGGGGAGGAGGCGCGGGCAAGGGGTTGCGCGTCGGCGGAAGAGGACTCGGGCGCGCTTCCGAAGCCGGCGTTCCGGGGGGCGGGCGCGAGCGAGGGGAGGGGAGCGGGGTCCGGCCGGGAGGCGCCGCCGGGTGGAGCCCTCGGAGCGGGGTCCCCGTCCACCGCGACCCCGAAGGGCCGGGGCGCGGGCCCGCCGCCGTCCACATGCTGCGTGGCGCCGCGGCCGGGGATCGCCGGTGGGCGGCCGGGCCGGATGTTCCACGTGCAACACCCCCGGGGCGCGGGATGCCGCCGCCACCCGCGCGGCCCCCGCCCCGGCTTGGCGCCCCGGCAGCGGCCGCCTATATTCGGCCCGGCGGCCCGGCGTGCGGGTCCGCCGCGGGCGCGACAGCCCTCGCCGAGCCCACTCCGACCAGAGGTCCTCAGCGATCTGCCCATGGCCCGCGTGATCGCCATCGCGAACCAGAAAGGCGGCGTCGGGAAGACCACGACCGCCATCAACCTCGGGGCTTCCCTGGCCGTCGCGGAGAAGAAGACGCTCGTGATCGACTGCGACCCGCAGGGGAACGCCACGAGCGGCTTCGGCGTCCGCAAGGACGTGGGCGAGCCCTCCGCCTACGACTGCATCGTGGACGGCGTGTCGATCGCCGATGCGCGTCGCGAGCAGGTCCACTTCCCCTGCCTCGACGTCGTGCCGGCCAGCCGGGACCTGGCGGGGGCCGAGATCGAGCTCATCGACCGCCCCGAGCGCGAGAAGCGTCTGCGGCGGGCCCTGGAGGGCGTGACGGACGAGTACGAGTACATCCTCATCGACTCGCCCCCCTCGCTCGGGCTCCTGACCCTGAACGCGCTGGCCGCCGCGGACACCGTGCTCATCCCCATCCAGTGCGAGTTCTATGCGCTGGAGGGTCTCAGCCAGCTCCTGAACACCGTCCGCCTCGTCCAGCGGAACATCAACCCGGAGCTGGCCATCGAGGGTGTCCTCCTCACCATGTTCGACTCCAGGCTCAACCTCTCCAACCAGGTGGCGGACGAGGCGAGGGAGTACTTCGGGGCGAAGGTGTTCGACACGATCATCCCCCGGAACATCCGCCTGGCCGAGGCGCCCAGCTTCGGGAAGCCGATCGCGCTCTATGATGTCCTCTCCACGGGGGCCCGCGGCTACCTGAGCCTGGCGCGCGAGATCATCCGCAAGGACGAGAGGAAGCGGAAGGTTGGCTAGGAGCGAGAGCCGCCTCGGGAAGGGGCTGGGGGCGCTCCTCGGCGAGTACCTCGAGGAGGAAGGCGGCGGCGGCGCCGAGCGCGAGGTGCCGGTGTCCCGCATCCGCCCGAACCCTTACCAGCCGCGCAGCGAGTTCGAGCCCGAGGCCCTCTCGGATCTCGTCGAGTCGATCCGCGCCAACGGCCTCCTGCAGCCCCTGGTGGTGCGTCCGGCGGGGGAGGCGTGGGAGATCGTGGCCGGCGAGCGCCGATGGCGCGCGCTGCAGGAGCTCGGCTGGAAGCGGGCCCCGGTCATCATCCGCGAGCTCACCGACGAGCAGATGCTCGTGCTCGCCCTCGTCGAGAACCTCCAGCGCGAGAGCCTCTCTCCCCTCGAGGAGGCCAGGGGCTACGAGCAGCTCCAGGAGAGCTTCGGCCTCACCCAGCAGGAGGTGGCCGAGCGGGTCGGCCGCGACCGGTCTACTGTCGCTAACACATTGCGGCTACTCAAGTTACCAGATAGCATCCAGGGCATGCTCGCCACCGGGCGCCTCACGGCCGGCCACGGGCGGGCGCTCCTGGGCCTCGAGGACGAGGAGGAGCAGCTCGCGCTGGCTCGGAAGGTCGTGGAGGACGATCTGTCGGTGAGAGCGACCGAGCGCCGCGTCCGGCGGATGCGGGGGGGCGGCCGCACGAAGAAGACGGGCGGCGGCGAGAAGCGTCGTGATCCGGTCGCCGACCGGGCCGGACAGATCCTCGAGCGCGCGCTCGGTACGCAGGTCCGGGTGAGCCTCAAGGGTAGCGACAGCGGGGAAATCTCCGTGGTGTTCCACGATTCCGACGAGTTCGAGCGCCTGATGCGGAAGCTGGGCGGCGACGAAGCCGCGGACCTGTTCGGGGGCGGCTGATGGAAGGGCGCGAGGGGGGCTGGACGGTCGTCCTCCTCCGCAAGGGAGGCCTGCGCTCGTGGTCCTGGAGCCTGCACCGCCTGCCCGTCCTGCTCGGCCTCGGGGCCGTCGTGCTCGTCCTCCTCGCGGTGGGCTTCGGGCTCGGTCTGGGGTGGACCGCGTTGCGCGGCTCGGCGCGGGAGGCCGGGCTCGAGGCCCGGATGGACAGTCTGACGCAAGAGCGCGGGAGGATCCGGGCGCTCGCCTCCCGGCTCGACAGCGTGGACGCGGCCTACCGACGCCTGCGGCAGGTCATGGGCGGTGCGGTGGCCCCCTCCGAGCGGGACGTGCAGCTTCCATCCGACGAGCCGGGAGATCCGGCTCCGGAGGGATCCGGGTCCGCGTCGGCTCCCGACGCGGCCCCGGCGTCAGAGACCTTCGACTGGCCCCTGGCCCAGCGCGGCTTCGTGACCAGGGGGCACCAGGAGGGGGCGTCGGGGCCCTCGGAGGGCCACCCCGGCATCGACATCGCCGTGCCGACCGGATCCTACGTGCGCGCCTCCGCGAGGGGGCGGGTGACCGACGCGGGCGACGACGACGTCTACGGAAAGTACGTGCGGATCGAGCACGGAGGTGGCGTGCGGACCCTCTATGCCCACAACCTGTGGCTCTTCGTGAGGAGCGGGGACTCGGTGGCACGGGACGAGGTGATCGCGCTCTCGGGGAACACGGGACGCTCGACGGCGCCGCATCTGCATTTCGAGGTCACGAAGGGCGGCCGGTCGGTGGATCCGGCCCGGCTTCTGCGCTCGCCCGGAGAATGACCGCGCACTTCGACACCAGGGGGACGAACTGATGGCCAGGAACGGATCGGATGTGAGCCAGGGCCGGGGCGCGAGCGACGTGGTCTCCGTGATCGGGCCCGGCATGAAGGTGCTGGGCGACTGCGTCACGGACGGCACCCTCCGCGTGGAGGGCACGGTCGAAGGGGGCGTCCGCGCGGCCAAGGCCGTGGTGGTCGGCAAGGGAGGCACCATTCGGGGGGACATCGAGACTCAGGACGCGGTCGTCGCCGGCCGGGTCAGCGGGAGCATCACGGCGGAGAGTCGCGTGGAGCTCCAGGCGGGCTGCCGGGTGGAGGGCGATATCCACAGCAGGCGGGTCCGCCTCGAGGAGGGCGGCGTGGTGGACGGGCGCCTCGAGATGGGCGACAGGGGCTCGCGCGGCGCCAGTTCTCCACAGAAGTCCGCGTCTTCGCCGACGGGGGCCTCCAGGGGCGCATGAGTTTTCCACACGACGTGGGGAAAACGCCCTCGCGCGCGGCGCGTCTTCCCCGATGAGCCGCTCGCACTATCTCGGCGGCCGGCCCATCGCCCCGGAGCCGATCCGCGGAGGCGAGGCCGCGGCCGACCTCATCGAGAGCACCTTCCTGGCCTACAACGCGGCCCGCCTGCGTGAGGCCTGCCAGCTGTTCACGGAGAAGATGCTGGAGCCCGACGTCACGGTCGGCATGAGCCTGACCGGGGCCCTGACGCCCGCCGGGCTCGGGATGGCGGCCCTCATCCCCCTCGTGGAAGCGGGCTTCGTGGACTGGATCATCTCCACGGGCGCCAACCTCTACCACGACGCGCACTTCGGCCTCGGCCTCGAGATGCGGCGGGGCCGGCCGGACGTCAGCGACGTGGACCTGCGCGGCGAGGGCGTGGTCCGGATCTACGACATCTTCTTCGACTACGATGTCCTCCTGTCGACCGACGCCTTCTTCCGGCAGGTCATCCGCCAGGAGGAGTTCCAGCACGTCATGTCCAGCGCCGAGTTCCACTGGCGCCTGGGGAGGTACGTGGACGAGCGCGAGAAGGCGCTCGGGATCGAGGGCAAGTCCTTCCTGGCGGCGTGCCACCGGGCCGGAGTCCCGGTCTACACCTCCTCGCCCGGCGACAGCTCGATCGGCATGAACGTGGCCGCGACCCGCCTGGAGGGCCTGGCCTGCGCGATAGATCCCTCCCTGGACGTCAACGAGACGGCGTCGATCGTGCTGGACGCCAAGCGCTCGGGAGGGAAGAGCGCGGCCCTCATCATGGGCGGCGGGAGCCCCAAGAACTTCCTGCTCCAGACGGAGCCGCAGATTCAGGAGGTCCTGGGGATCGCCGAGCGCGGGCACGACTACTTCCTCCAGGTCACCGATGCCCGCCCCGACACGGGCGGCCTGTCGGGCGCCACGCCGGGCGAGGCGGTGAGCTGGGGCAAGGTGGACCCCGACCGGCTCCCCGACGCGGTGGTCTGCTATACCGATGCCACCCTGGCCCTTCCCCTCCTCACGAGCTACGCCCTGTCGAGGCACGAGCCCCGACCCCGGCGGAGGCTCTACGAGCGCCGGGACGAGCTCCTCGAGGCCCTGGCCGGGGCGTACCGCGCGGCCAGGGGTGACGAGGGAGAAGCGCCCACCTTCGACTGAGAGGGCGAGACAGCGTGCCGGAGCTCCTCATCCACGGGCTCGTCCTCGCCGCCGGACTCGCGGCCCTGACCGTCGGGGCCGACTGGCTGGTGCGCGGCGGCTCGCGGCTGGCAGGGCAGCTGGGCCTGCCCCCGCTCGTCATCGGTCTCACCGTCGTGGCGTTCGGCACGTCCGCCCCGGAGCTCGTGGTCTCGGGAGGCGCCGCCATCCGCGCCGAGCCCGGCCTGGCCCTGGGGAACGTCATGGGCTCGACGGTCGCGAACGTCGGCCTCATCGTCGGGCTGGGCGCGCTCCTGCGGCCGATCGACGTCCACCGGCGGCTCCTGGTGCGAGAGAGCCCCCTCCTCGTCCTGATCCTGGCCATCGTCGTCGCGCTCTCCTGGAACGACGCCCTCGGCAGGCTGGACGGGCTCGCGCTCGTGACCGGGTTCGCGATCTACCTCTTCTTCCTCGTCCGCTGGGGCCTCGGGGACGAGAACGCCACCTCCCACCCGGCGGTCGGGGACGACGTGGACGACGAGGCGGAGGAAGGCGGATCCATTGTCCGCGACGTGGGCCTCGTGGTGGCCGGCCTGGTGGGGCTCCTGTTCGGCGCCCACTTCGTGCTCGAGAGCGCCGTCGGCATCGCGCGCATCTACGACGTGCCCCAGGCGGTGATCGGGGCGACGCTGGTCGCGGTGGGGACCTCGCTTCCCGAGCTGGCCTCGACGGTGGCGGCGGCGGTCCGTGGCCTCGGGGACATCGCGATCGGCAACATCGTGGGCTCGAACGTCTTCAACCTGGGCTTCGTGCTCGGAACCGCGGCCCTCCTGCGGCCGCTCCAGCTCCCCCCCACCGCCGTGGCCAAGATGGTGGCGCCGGCCATGTTCTTCTGCGTGCTCCTCATCCCGTTCGCCTACACGAAGATGAGGGTCGAGCGCTGGGAGGGCCTCCTCCTTATCCTCGGGTACGCCGGCTTCCTCTACTGGGTGTTCTGACCTCGCAGCCGCTTTACCCATCCGCAAAGCGCTCCCGGGCGGCCTCCGCCTCGAGCCCTCGACCGCCGTCCTCTTGTAAAGCGGGCTCGTAAAGCATATCCTGGGGCATGGCCACCTCGGTGAAGATGAGCAGCAAGCACCAGATCGTCGTGCCCAGGGAGGCCCGGGACGCCCTCGGGCTCGAGCCGGGCGACCGCCTGGTGGTGACCGTGCGCGAGGACGGGGTCATCGAGATGGAGCGTCAGCCCGAGGACCTCGTGGCCGAGCTCGACGGGCTCCTCGCCTCCCGCGGCGAGGGCGGCGCGGGCGAGGATGCCGGGGGCGGGGGCGCCGCGGGAGCGGGCCGGGAGGCGCCACTCGCCGGGAGCGTGGACGACGGGCTGTGGGCGGAGCTCGAGGATGGCTGAGCCCGTCCGACGGCCGGAGCTCCCGGGGCCGGCCGGGTGCCGTCGGCGGGCGCGGCTCGCGCGGCGGCGGCCCGCCCCGTGAGCCACCGCGCCCGCTTCGCCGAGCGGGTGGAGGAGGCCCGCCTCGTCCACGTCGACGCGCGTGTCCTGGCCTACCACCTCCTGGGACGCGAGCCGCTCGTCGACCTCACCCGTCTCCTCCTGGAGCGCGTGCGGGGGGAGAGGGTCCGGGCCCAGAGCTCCGTGGTCTCGCTCTACCAGCTCCTGGCCGAGCCCTACCGACGGGGAGAGGCCGCCGCCGCCGCGCGCGCCGCGCGCTACCTTTCGGCCTTCCCCGGGCTGGAGCTGGTGCCGGTCGGAATCGAGATCGCCCGGCGCGCGGCCCAGGTCAGGGCCCGCCTCGGGGGGAGCGCAGGCCGGTCCCTGCAGATCGCGACCGCCCTCGCGGAGGAGGCCGACCTCTTTCTGACCGAGGGCTCGGACCTCCGGCGGATCGTGGGGATGGAGGTGGCCAACCTGGAGGACTTCGTCTAGGCCTCCCTCGCGCCGCCGCCGCCGCGCTCGCGCTCGCCGCGACCGACTCCGCCGGGAACGCCACCGATCAGGTCGATGACGAGACCTCCTCCGACGTCGAGGTCCGGGTCACGCTCACCGTCCAGTAGCGGTGTCGACCGTGACCGACCCCGCCTGACGGAGGATCCGAGCCTTCTCCGAGAGGAACCGCTCGTCGGCCACGACGGCCTCCGCCTCCTCCGTCGGGACCGGGTCGGGGAGCCGGATCCAGGGGCCGGCTCCGGCGCGCGCCTCGTCCCGCGCCACCAGCGCGGCCTCGGGGCGGCGCCGCACCCGGAGCACGAGCAGCGTGGGATCGCTCAGCTCTTCCACCGCACGGGCGTTGAGGGCGTGCTCGCCGTCCAGGGCCAGGAGCCGCGCGGGGTCGGCGATCCGCTCCACGTACTCGACGGTGGCGTAGTAGGCCAGGCGCACCCGCCCGTCCCGGTGCCGGAGCTCGTCGAGGGAGCGCTTGCGGTCGCGGTAGGGGTCGGTGAGGTCGGCGGCGCGCTGGTCCTCCCACTCCGGCCACAGCCAGAACTCCTCGTGGAGGAGCGCGTCGGCGCGGTCGGCGGGCCCGAGGTCCGCCCCCTCGCCCTCGATCTCGTGGAACGGGAGGTCGGCGCGGAGGACGAAGACCTGCTCGCCGCGCGCGAGGGCGTCGCACACGACGGCCGACTCGCGGAGCGCCACGGGGCTACGCGCGAACACGGCCGGCGGTCGTCGTCGGGAGGGGGCGCCGGGGGGCGCGCCGCGCGGCGAGCTCCCTCAGACCGTCTCCTCGGGGAAGTTCTCGATCACGTCCTGGACCTTGTTCAGGAAGAACGCCGCCATCGCGCCGTCCACGACCCGGTGGTCGTAGGAGAGGCCGAAGTAGGCCATGTGGCGGATACCGATCGTGTCGTTCCCCATGTCGTCCTGGACGACGACCGGACGCTTCTCGATGACGCCGGTCCCGAGGATGGCCACCTGCGGCTGGTTGATGATCGGGGTGCCGAACAGGTTTCCGAACACGCCGACGTTGGTGATCGTGAACGAGCCGCCCTGGATGTCGTCGAAGTCGAGGTCCCGGTTGCGGGCCTTCTCGGCCAGCTCGTTGGCGCCCTGGGCGAGCCCCATGAGGCTCAGCCGGTCGGCGTCCTTGAGGACGGGGACGATGAGCTCCTTCCCGTCGTTCACCGCGACCGCCATCCCGAGGTTGATGTTCCTGTGGTAGACGATCCGGGTGCCGTCGACCGACGCGTTCAGGATCGGGTACTCGCGCAGTCCCTCGACCACGGCCTTCATGATGAAGGGGCCGTAGGTCAGCTTCACGCCCTGCTCCTCGAACTTCGGCTTGAGCTTCCTCCTGAGCCGGACCACGCGCTCGAAGTCGATCTCGGTCACCGAGGTGACGTGCGCCGAGATCCGCTTGGACATGAGCATGTGCTCCATCGTCCGCAGGCGGACCCGGTTCATCTCCTCGACCCGGTCGCCCTCGCGGATCGGGACGTCGGGGATGCGGATGTCGAGGCTGGCGCCGTGGATGGGGACGCGCATGGTCCCCGGCGCGGGCGCCTCCTCTGCGGGGGGGCCGGCGGCCGCCCCGGCCCTCTTCTCGGGGGCCGCCTCGCGCGCGGGCGCCCCGCCCTCCTCCTCGCGCGTCTCGAGGAAGGCCATGATGTCGTCCCGCGTCACCCGGCCGGCGATGCCGCTCCCCTCGACGTCGGAGATGTCGACATCGTGCTCGGCCGCGATCTTCCGGACGAGGGGCGTGGACTTCGTGCGCAGGCGCTCCTGGCGGGTGGCGACGCCGGCTCCGTCCTCCCGGGCTTCGTGGGCGGCGCCGTTCTCGGCGCCGGCGCGGGCCGCGGGCCGCTCGCGCGAGGGAGCCCCCTCGCCTTCCGACGTCTCGCCTTCCCCGTCCTCGGCTTCGGCGGCCTCCGCCGCGGCCGCCCCTTCCCCGGCTTCCTCCTCCTCTTCCTCGTCGGCGGCCTCGCCCCCGCCGCCGGCGGCCCCGGCCTCGGTCTCGATCCGGGCCACCACGGTGTTCACCTCGACGGTCTCGCCCTCATCGACGAGGATCTCCGCCAGGACGCCCGCCGCGGGGGCCGGGATGTCGGCGTCGACCTTGTCGGTGGAGATCTCGAACAGATCCTGGTCCCGCTCGACCTCGTCGCCCTCGCTCACGAGCCACTTGGTGAGCGTTCCCTCGGCGATCGATTCCCCCATCTGGGGCATGATCACGTCGACTCTGGACATCGGCCTCTTCCTGGAGGGTTCCCGCTCCCCGGACGCCCGGCACCGTCACGGCCCGGGCGGATCCCGATCACCTGCGTCAGGGGGAGGACCTGCACTCAGTATGCCACGAGCCAGCGGGCGGCGGCGCGGATGTCCTCGACGTGGGGGAGGTAGTAGTCCTCGAGCGGCGGAGAGTACGGGACCGGCGTGTCGATGGAGGTGATGCGGCGGACGGGAGCGTCCAGCCACTCGAACGCCTCCTCGCACACCACGGACGTGATCTCCCCGGCCAGGCCCCCGAACCTCGGGGCCTCGTGCAGGACCAGGACGCGGCCCGTCTTCCGGACGGTCTCCGCGATGGCCTCCACGTCCATGGGCCGCAGGGACCGGAGGTCCAGGATCTCGGCCGAGATCCCGTCCTCTTCGGCCAGCGTCTCGGCGGCCTCGGCCGCGCGGTGGACCATCGCGCCCCAGGTGACGATCGAGACGTCCTCCCCCCGGCGGTGGACGCGCGCCTTCCCCAGCGGCACGAGGATCTCCCGGTCCGTGGGGAGCTCCTCCTTGATCCTGCGGTACAGGAACTTGTGCTCGAAGTAGAGCACCGGGTCCGGGTCGCGGATGGCGGTCCGGAGGAGCCCCTTGGCGTCGTAGGCCGTGGCCGGCGCCACCATCTTCAGGCCGGGCACGTTGGCGAAGTAGGCCTCGGGGCTCTGCGAGTGGAACGGGCCCGCCCGCGCGCCCGCGCCGACGGGCCCGCGGACCACGATTCCCGCCCCCTCGCCCGTACGGTAGCGGACCTTGGCGGCGAAGTTGACGATCATGTCGAACGCGGGCGCCACGAAGTCCATGAACTGCATCTCGGCCACGGGCCGGTAGCCCATCTGCGCCGCGCCGATCGAGGCGCCGACGATGGCGGCCTCGCTGATGGGCGTGTCGATCACGCGGTCCTCGCCGAACTCCTCGAGGAAGCCCTGCGTGATCTTGAACGCTCCCCCGTAGACCCCCACGTCCTCGCCGAGGATGAAGACCTTCTCGTCGGTCTTCATCTCCTCCCACAACGCCTCGCGGATCGCCTCGAGGTAGGTGGTCTCCTTCGTCGTACCCTCCGCGGCGGCCCGTTCGGGCTCCGCCGCCGTCGCCTCGGCCATGTCGCTCTCTCCTCTGCGGTCGTGCCGCTCCGTGCCGCCTACTCGTCCGGCGCCCCGTCGTCCCCGAACGGATGGGCCGGGGCCACCCCGGCCGGGAGCTCCCCGTAGCCCACCACCCGCCGCCGCGTCCACGGGACCTCGGCGTCCCGGGGCTCACCGGCGTACACGCCCGCCAGCGCCTGCGCAGGCTCCGGACGCGCGCCGGACAGGGCCTCGTCGGCCGCCCGCTCGAGCTCCCGGTCGATCCCGGCCCGGACGTCCCCGAGGCCGTCCTCGCTCGCCAGCCCGTGATCGAGGAGGTAGCGCCCGAAGCGGTCCAGCGGGTCCTTCCGGCCCCACGCCTCGAGCTCCTCCGCCTCCACGTAGGGCTGGGGGTCGTGCTGGGCGTGTCCGAGCATCCGGTAGGTCTCGGCCACGATGAGGGACGTGCCCCCGCCGCCCCGGGCGCGCGCCACCGCCTGGCGGGCGGCATCGAACACCTCGAGGACGTCGTTTCCGTCCACCTGCCGGACCGGGACGCCGTAGGCCCCCGCCACGTCCTTCCACGAGGCCACGGCGCTCTCGCGGTCGCTCCGGGTCGAGAAGGACCAGCGGTTGTGCTCGAGGACCACGACCATCGGGAGGCGCTGGACGGCCGCGAAGTTCAGGCCCTCGTGCGAGGCACCGGTGCGGCTGGCGCCCTCGCCCTGGTAGGTGAGGCACACGCGGTCGCGCCCCTCCACCCGGAAGGTCCAGGCCACCCCGTTCAGGACGCAGAGCTGCGTGCCGAGCGGGCTGATCGGGCCCAGGAGGCCGAGGTCGGGGCGGGTGAAGTGGGTGGTGTTGTCCTTGCCCCCGGTCGGGGCCGCGGCGCGGGCGGTGTACTGCCGGAACATGTCGATCGGGTCCACGCCGTGGACGAACATCGCCCCGAGGTCGCGGATCGAGGGGGCCAGCCAGTCCCCCTCCTCGAGCGCCCACGCCGTGCCGACGGCCGTGGCCTCCTGGCCGAGGCTGCGGTACAGCCCGCCCACGATGTGGCCCTGCTTGAAGAGCCGCTCGAGCCGCTCCTCGAACGCCCGCGTCAGGTACATGTAGCGGTAGAGGCCTAGGAGCTCGTCCCTGGTCAGCGATGCCATGGCGGCAAGGTACGCGCGCCGCCGCGGCGCATCAAAGCGGGGGCGGGGGGCGGTCGCGCGGCGTCAGTACCGGGCTCCGGGAAACGGGAGCTCGACGACCTCGGCCGCGGGCTCGCCGTCCACCTCGAGCGCCAGGAGCGCGCCCGCTTCGACCTCCCGGCGGACGTACCCGAGCCCGATGGCGCCGAGCCGGGGGGAGGCGGCCACCGTGGTGAGCCGGCCGCGCTCGCGCTCGCCGTCGTACAGCGCGGCGCCGGGGGCGGGCCGCCCGGTCGGGCCGCCGCCGGAGCGCGCGTCCGCGCCGAACCGGATCCCGACCAGCCGGCGGTTCACGTGTCCCCGGTAGTGGATGCGGGCCACGACCTCCTGGCCCGTGTAGCAGCCCTTCTCGAAGTCCACCGCGCGTCCGGTCTGGCCGGTCTCCTGGGGCAGGACCTCGAGGTCGATCTCGCGGCCGTAGACCGGGATCCCCCGCTCCACCCGCCACGCCTCGACCGCGGCCGGTCCGACCGATCCGCCGGCCGCGCCGTCGGCGGCCTCGACGAGGAGCTCCCGGGTCGACCCGGCCCGGTCCCGGGCCACGTACAGGTCCGCGCCGGGGCCCTCGATCGGCTCCCGGCGGACCAGGAGGTCGGCGCCGGGCGGCAGGGCCGGCGCGGCGTCGTCCCCGGAGGCCGGGGAGCCGGCTTGGGCGCGCGCGCCACCGATCCGGACGGCCTGGAGCGGGTCCAGGGCCCCCAGCTCCCCGGCGGCCGGCGCGTCCGGGAGCGCCGAGGCCACCTCGGCCCAGGCCGGTCCGACCACCGTGAGGCGCACCCGGCCCTCCAGAGGCTCGTGCCGGGCGTAGATGGGCGGGAGATAGCGGGAGAGGTGCTCCAGGGTCCCCTCGAGGCACGCCTCGGGGAGGTCGAGCCACAGCTCGCCGGCGGAGAGTGCGAGCACCCGCATCTCGGCCACGGGCCGGCCCTTCGGGGTGAGCATGAAGGCGTACAGGGCGCGGTCGGGCTCGAGCGCGGCCACGTGGCTGGTGGCCAGGCCGCCGATCATCTCCCGGGCCCGGTCGCCCCACACCCTCAGGATGGCCCGCCCGTCCTCTCCCGGGATACCGGCCGTCTCCCGGAGCCGGGCGTAGTCCCGCGCGAGCGCCTGCGGAGCGCCTGCGGAATCGTCGCCCCGGGGGGCCTCCCCTGCGCGGGCCCCGGCGGCGGCGCCGGGGCGGGTCGCGCGGCCGTCCATCAGTACAGCCTCCCGCCGTCCGGCACCTCGCGCTCGGGCACGACCAGGATCGGCTCGCCCGCGTCGTCGGGGACGCCCAGGACGAGGCACTCGGAGACGAAGCCGGCGATGGGGCGCGGCGGGAGGTTCACCACGGCCAGCACCTGCCGGCCCTCGATCTCGGCCGGCTGGTAGCGAGCCGGGAGGCCGGCCGCCGACGGGAGGACCCCCACCCCGGGGCCGAAGTCGATGAGGAGCCGGTAGAGCGACTTTCGGGCCTCGGGGAAGTCCCGGACCTCGCGGACCGTACCGACCCGGACCTCCACGGCGTCGAACGCGTCGATCTCGATGCGGGGCTCGGTCGAGCCCATGGGGCTCCTCCTCCCGGCGGTCCTCCCGAAAAGCACGAAGCCCCCGGACGAGCCGGGGGCTTCGCGATCGAGCGTCGTCACCGGCTCGGCCCGGGGCCGGCCGGCGACCGGTCGGTGGTCAGTCGCCGGACTTGCCGACCTGACCTGCGTACTCCACCACGAACACGACCCGACGGTTCTCGATACCCGTCATCCCGGGTCCGCGGCTCTGGTTGATGAGACGGTTCTCGCCATAGCCGACCGTGCGGATGTTGTTCGCGGCCAGGCCGCCCTGGCTGCTGAGGTAGTCGGCGACCGCCTTGGCCCGCCGCTGGGACAGACGCCTGTTGTACGCCTGGCTGCCGGCGGGGTCCGCGAAGCCCTCCACGGTGATCGTCGCTCCCTGGTAATACTTCTTGGCGATGGAGGCGAAGCGATCGAGGAGAGGCCGGTCGACGCTGCGGACGTTCGACTTGTCGAAGTCGAAGTGCACCGGCATGGCGAACTTCACGCCGTTCTCCAGCTCCGTGACCTTGGCCTGGAAGTCCTGCCGCAGCTGCTGCAGGTCGCTCTGCAGGCCGTTGACCTGGTTCTGGAGAGCCTGAATGTCCGAGGAGTTCTTGTCGATCTGCTGCCCCTGGGACTCCATCTGGGACCGCATGTCGGACACTTCGTCGTTGAACTGATCCTTCTTAACGTAGCCGCCACAGGCGACGAGCCCGGCTGTGAGCACGAGCGCGGCCGCCGAGGCGATGGGCCTCGCGGAGAGCTTCCTCATCGATCCTCCTTTGCGCGCGGTTCCCTAGCGAATGAAACACGCCGCGACCGCCCGATAAAAATGCCGCCGCGCAATGTGCGGTCGGGGGTCCGGACGCCCGCTCGACGAACTGACTACTGTTGTGACCCCGTGAGGATTGCAAGGACAGGGCCAGCCTTCTGCCCGCCCCCGCGTCGTCCCCCCGGCGGTCCGGTGCGCCGCCCTTCGGGGGCGGCCGCACGAAACGCAGTCATCCCAACGACGAGCGAACCCTCCAAAGGTAACGCAGGGAGCGAGGAGACGCGACGGAGGCGGGGCACGGGGGGCCGGAGGGTGGGGTCTGCGTCACGCCCGGGCCGTCCGCGAACCGCGTCAGGCCGCGGCCCCGGCGGGGCGCGCCGAACGGCGATGCCAGCCCACGGCCCGGCGCCATCCCTCGAGGGCGGGGATCACGGGCTCCCATCCCAGCTCCTCCCGGATGCGGCGGGAGAGGAACGGGTTCGGCCGGCCCGCGAACCAGGTCCTGCGCGAGTCGATGAGTCGGGCCGGCCGGTCGGGGCCTCCCGGCGACAGCCGCTCGAGCGCCGCCACCGCGCCCTCCACGGCCGCACGGGGGAGGGGGAAGAGGATCGCGCCGTCGGGCGCCGCCTCCGACAGGAGCTGGCGCTGGGTGAGCTCGCCGTCGTCCGCCACGTTGTAGATCCTCCCGCGGGCCTCCGGACGGGTGAGGGCCAGCCAGCAGGCGTGCGCCACGTTCCCCGCGTACACGACCGGGAGGGGATTGTCGCCCCGCCCCACCATGCCGACCAGCCGCCGATCGGCCAGGCGGGCGACCCTGGGTGTGAAGCTCCGGTCCCGCTCCCCCATCACGACGGCGGGCCGCAGGATGGTCCACGCGGTCCCCTCGGCGCGGCGCACGACCGTCTCGGCCATGCGCTTGGAGCGCTCGTAGTGGGCCCTCGGCTCGAGCGGGAGGTCCGTGGCCGCCTCCTCGTCGAGCGGCAGCGAAGCGTGAGCGGCGGGGGGGCCGTACACGGCGACCGAGGAGAGGTGGAGGAAGCGCGGGCAACCCGCCCGCAGGCACTCCCCGAGGACGAGCCGCGTCCCCTCGACGTTGACGAGCCGGTGGGTCTCCCAGTCGGCCGGGGCCGTCACGATGGCCGCCGCGTGCAGAACGGCCTCGCATCCCTCGGCCGCGCCCCGAAGCGTCTCGGGCCGCAGCAGGTCCCCGAGCACGAACTCGTCGGCCGTCCGCTCCAGGAACCGGAGGTCGGAGTCGGGCCGGACGAAGGCGCGGATCCGCCAGCCGCGGTCGCGGAACGTCTCCGCCGCGTGGCTGCCCAGGAGGCCGGTGCCGCCCGTGAGAAAGAGGGTGGGCCCGTCCGCGGTCCTCCGCCCGTCCACGGTCGCCTACCCGGGCCGGTAACGGGTCAGCGCCTCGGGCAGGCGCGTGAGCTCGAAGCCCGGGAGGAGCGAGCGGAGGGCGGCGACGTCGGCGATGGCCCCCTGGGTCACGAACTCCAGCGCGGCGGGCGAGAAGAGCTGGCCCGGCAGGAGGTCCGCCAGCGCGGCTCCCGGACGGATCATCCACAGCGGCACGTGGACGATGGGCCGGCGCCGGCCCAGGGAGTCCATGAGCGTCTCCACCACCGCGTCCATGGTGTAGGTGACGGGCCCCCCGATCTCGGCGGTGGCCCCCGCGGCCGCCGGCGACTCGAGGAGATCGGCCGCGGCCCGCGCCACGTCCCCGATCCACACAGGGTTGAGCCGCTGCCGGCCCGAGCCGATCTGCGGGAAGGCGCCGGGGACGAGCCGGACGATCTTCGCGAACGTGTTCAGGCTCCGGTCTCCGGGCCCGTAGACCCAGGAGGGCCGCAGGATCGTCCCCTCCGGCCGCCCCTCGCGGACGGCCGCCTCCGCCATGGCCTTGGCCCGGAACCAGGGCTTCCGGGACTCCGGGTCGGCGCCCACTCCCGAGAGGTAGAGGACCCGCTCCACCCCGGCGCGCCCGGCCGCGTCCACCACGTTGGCCGTGCCGCGCGCGTCCACCGCCCGGAAGCTGCGCCCGCGCGAGGGGTCCTCCACCGGAAAGCCCGGGAACTGGACGGACTGGACCACGGCGTCCATCCCCTCGAGGGCCGCGTCGAGGGTGCCGGGGTCGGTGACGTCGCCCCCCCGGGCCTCCACCTGCCGTCCCTCGAAGCGGTCCGGGACGGCGCCCGGGCGGCGCGAGAGCACGACGACCCGGTGCCCCCGGTCGTCCAGCTCTCGCACGATGGCCGATCCGAGGAATCCGGTGCCGCCCGCGACCAGGAAGCTCCGACGGGTGGATGGCGAGGTCACGTGGCCTCCGCCTGGTTAGAAAGCCGCCCCGGCTCCGCGGCGGCGGCCCTCGAGGATGCGGCACGGCGGCCGGGGCCGCCGTACCTTTGCGGGAACGCGCTCGTCACACCCGTCCGGCGCAAGGCCCGGGCCATCGGACGGGACCCGAAGAGTCGCACGGGGAGGGACCGCTCCGCCATGCCGGATTTCCGGAAGAAGCTCGAGGAGAGAGGCGTCCTGCTGTTCGACGGGGCGATGGGGACGGAGATCTACGGGCGGGGCGTGTTCATCAACCGCTCGTACGACGACCTGTGCCGCACGGCCCCCGAGATCATCCGCGAGATCCACCGGGCCTACCGGGACGCCGGCGCCGAGGTCCTCGAGACGAACAGCTTCGGCGGGAACCGCTTCCAGCTCCAGGGCTACGGCCTCGAGGACGAGGTCGCGGAGATCGACGAGGCGGCCGCGCGGCTGGCCCGCGAGGTGG